>Ga0209581_1000606_pt1 | contig 65149 bp, 47 predicted proteins | sample Coa_R2_FD_187160 | JGI IMG/M metagenome (GOLD analysis project Ga0209581, IMG submission 187160) | Surface soil microbial communities from Centralia Pennsylvania, which are recovering from an underground coalmine fire - Coalmine... | ecosystem: Environmental > Terrestrial > Soil > Unclassified ...
ATCTTCCGCGCCTATTTCAAACACGCCTTCGTGAAGCAGTACGAGAAGTTCTCCATCTTCTTGCGCAATGAGATCTGCTCCAACAATCTGTCCGATTTCGGGCTGAAGAAGGGCTTGGACCATCTGGTCGCCGTGCGCGAGAGATTCCTGGCGCTCACGGACCGCTTCGCCACCTTCCAGGCGCAGTGCTTGAACGTTCACGTCGAGTTCCCGCTCTTGCAGCGGCTCGCATTACCCATCGCAGTGGGAACCGCGAAGTTCCCCGGCATCAAGATCCACGACGCGCGCATGATCCGGCTCATGGAGGTCCTGTTGCATGGCGGCGCTACGGCCGGTGGGTGGACGGCCAAGCAGATCCACGACGCCCTCCTGACCGCCTTCCAACTCTCCGCCGCGCGCTACGGCTTGAACCAACTCCGCTATGATCTGCGCAAATTGAAAGCGCACGGCCTGATCGAGCGGGACGGCAAACGCTATGCCTACCGGCTGACCGGAAAGGGGACCAAGGTCGCCCTCACCTTTGTGCTTTTCCACCAGCGGTTATGCGGTCCCCTCGCAAACAGCCTCTTCCACCATCAGCCCAACTACGACGCCCGGCCCAACAGCAAGCTGGAAGCCGCATACCACAAAGCCGACCAATCCATCCGCAACGTCATCCAACTACTTGAGGCCGCTTGACTTGAGGTTTGTTGAAGTATTTCTGTTTACGATTAAAGTCGTAAGAATCTAAACTATCGCCGAGTGGATCTTTGGTGAAGGTACCCGTTCAGTCTGAGGCGGTCACCGATTCGGGCGTGGATAACGTTGGAGGGCACGGCACTTGGACTATCGGGGCCTTGTGATAAGGGCTGAAACGTTTGTTCGTCCGAGTCGACGGCAAGTTTAAAGATCTGTTAGTCATGCACTTTGCAGCCGCGGCTACTGGTGTCTCAAACAGTACCGTAGATGATTTTGCATCTCCGCAAAGCCGCCGGGTTGAACAGAGTACCGCAGACTTCAGCATGGCAGGCCGTAACTGAACGAAACATTGAAGGGATTGAAGACTGGACGTTTCCGGCGGAGGCCGCAATCGGCCTTCGGCGCAAGGAGTCGGGCGTTTCAGATCAGTCCCGGACTTCGTCGCAGCCATTCCTTTACTTGTGCAGCCGGGCCGCCAGCAACCGTGGAGTGCGTCCGCGCATGCGGTGTTCTCCCCCGATACCGAAGATCACGTTGCCCGCGGGGATCATGGGCATTTCTGAAACGGCCATCGGCATGGGGGCGAGTTCCGTGTACACGTCGCGCTCGATGTCGTAGGCGAGGACGGTAGAGGAGAAGCCGAAGTCCGCCGGTTTCCCGGCGGCCTCCCGCGCGGAGGCCGTGTAGCCGCCGAACAGCAACACGTAGCGATCGCTGACCGCGGCGGCACTCAAGCCGCGGTTGGCGTGGGGAAGCGGGCGCAGACGCCGCCATTGGCCGGTTCGCGGGTCGAACGACCAGGCATCGTCGCGATTGACCAGCCTCCCCGGCGAGGACATGGAGCAGCCGCCGAACAGATACACCCGTCCGTTCGCCACGGCGGAGGCTGCCATGGCCAGGGCGCCCTGTGGAAGGGCGGAGATGCGGCGCCAGACGCCAACCCGTTCGCGCAGGTGGACGGCATCGCCGCAGCGGGTCAGGTCCGCGACATCGGAACACCCGCCGAACAGATAGACCTGCTGGCCGATTCGTTCCGCGCGCGCCAGCAAAGTGTCCGCCGGCGCCTGTCCCGCCGGAACCCAGGCGTGCTGGCCGGCTTCCAGCCGCCAGCAGTCGCGGAACGCCCGGCTCCCGTCGGTGCCGCCGTAAATCTCCAGCGCCTCTGCCGAGTACGACCACGCGCCGTAGGCCATCGGCGCCGGGAGTGGTGGGCCCGCCAGCCAGCGGTCCGCGGCGATGTTGTACTCGTACACCTCCCGCAGCCAGCGTTTCTGGCCGCCCGTCCAGTTCGTACCGCCGGCGTACACCAGGCTGCCGCCCACCAACCCGGCCGCGCCGCCGCCGGCGCCCTGCGGCAGCGGATGCCGATCCTCCCAGGTCAGCCGTGGCGCGCCGGCCGCCAGCAGAAGCAGGATCGCGCCTGCCGCTCCCCGGTTCATCGCTGCTTCCCGCGGTAGAGTTGCCGGGTGTCAAACCAGGCCACTACGGTACGGCTGAGATGCGGCAGTCCGTGACCTCCGGAGTTGTAAGCCAGCAGGACCCGCTTCCCCACGAAATGAATCGCCGTGTAGCAATACCACCCGTCGGGTTCGTTCTCCAGGTTCTGCTTGTGGACCCAGGTCTGGCCGTCGTCCCGCGAAATCGCCACCGTGAGCGGCGTGCGCTTGCCTCCGAACGCCCGCTCCGGGGTCTCGGCTGCGCGGAACGAGGGATCCACGGCGGAGTGATCGTTCCACACGGCGAGCAAATCCCCGGTCGCCGGGATGCGCTTGATGGACGCCGGCGAGAGCGGCGACAGCAGCGCCGATGGCCGCGGCTCGCTCCACGTGTCGCCGCCGTCGCCCGAATACGAGAGATACTGGCTCCCCAGCATCGTGCGGATGAACATCATCAGCCCGCCGTCCTTGAGTTCCACCACGCCGGGCTCCTGTAATCCCGCGCGGCTGGGCTTAGGCGATTCCAGGCGGGTCTGGCTGCGCCGCCAGGTCCGGCCCGCGTCGTCCGAGACATACGTCATCACGACGCCGGGGCCGTTTCCGCCATTCACCTCCGGGTGCAGCGCCACGGGCAGAACGATGCGCCCGCTGCGCAACTGGACGGCGCGGTCGTTGTTCAGCACGAAGTAGCCTTCGTCGCGAATGCACAGCGCCGGCTCGCTCCAGGTCTTGGCCTCGTCGCTCGAGTAGCGCAGATACGGGCGGCAGTCGGAATTCGAGTTCTTACGCAAGTAGAACAGAGCGATGCGCCCGTCCCGCAGGCGGAGGAGCGACACGCTCATGGCGTTCATCGAGCCCTCCCGGCCCACGATCGGGACATCGGCCGCCTCCCAGGTCCTGCCGCCGTCCCGCGAATAACGCCCCACGATGGAAGCGGCGTCGTTGTCTCCTCCGCCCCCGGTGAAGCGCGTGTAGGCCAGCAGGATCCGCCCGTCGCGCAGCGTCACGAAGGATCCCTCGGTATTGCGCGGATTCCCCGGTCCGGGTGGCAGCAGCGGCAGGATCGTCGCCCCACGCAGCGCCGGGTTGCCTTCCGCGGCGCATAGCGGAACGGCCAGCAGGATGAGCCAAATCGGAATCTTCATATCAGATGGCCGTCCACCCGGCGTCCACCGGCAGGTTCGCGCCGGTGATGTAGCGCGAAGCATCGGAGGCGAAGAACACGGCGGGGCCTTGGATGTCGCTCTCCTCCGCCATGCGGCCCAGCAGGGTCCGCCGGGAATACTGCGCGACGAACCGCTCCGGCATCTGCGGCGTGCGCAGCCCGCCGGGGGAGAGGCAATTCACCCGGATGCCGTAGGGCCCCAGGGCCGCCGCCAGGTAGCGTGTGAAGTTGATCATCCCCCCCTTCGAAAACGCGTAGTTGGCCGGATTTTGCAGCGGCGTGCCCTCGTAGATCGAAAAATCCGGCCCCACCATCCCGTAGATGGAGGCGATGTTCACGATGCTGCCCGAGCCCCGTTCGCGCATGGGTTCGGAGAGATGCTTGGAGGCCAGGAACAGGCCCGTGGAGTTGACCCGCATAGTCGCCTCCCACGCTTCCGCGGTCATCTCGAACAGCCCGCTGCCGGCCCGTCCGACTGCATTGTTAAACAGAACATCCAGCCTTCCGTGGCGCGCGAGCACCAGGCGGCGCAGCTCCAGGATCTCCGCCTCGCTCGCCAGGTCGCAGCGGCAAGCCTCCACGGCCAGTCCCGTCCGCCGGAATTCCGCGGCCACGGCTTCGCTGTGCGACACGTCCCGCGAGGCAATGATGACGGTGCCGCCGGCTTCCGCCAGCGCCTCCACGATTGGGCGGCCGTACAGGCCGGCTCCGCCCGTGACCACAATGATCTTCCCTTGCAAGGAAAACAGGCTCTCGACGCGCATGGACGATACGTGAACTGTCGGCAGTATATACTACTTGCGCATGTTGCTTCGATTTGTCGCCGCGGCCCTGCTGGCTGCCGCTGCCCCGGGCGCCCCGTTCGAAACCGGCGTGGTGGCCGCCAGCGACGGCGCCGCCCGCTTCACCAACGCGTACCCGGTAATCGCCCGTATCCGCGGCGGCCGGCTGGTCGTGGCCTTCACCATCGTCCCCAAGGAAAATCCCGACGGCTACATCGCGGCCGCGGTCTCCGACGACCAGGGTAAAACCTGGTCACCCCCGATCAAGATCCTCGACAATCCCAACCAACTCGACGGCGATCCCAGCATTCTGTGGACCGGCGAGCGGGTTTTCGTCTACTCCACCAGCGTGGCGCTTCCGCGAACCGTGATCGACCTCAGCCGCACCTTCATGGTCTCGAGCGCCGACGGCAAAGCGTGGACGGCGCCGGTCGAGATCAAGTTGCCCTTCCGCTATTCGGTGGGCAAACGCCATATGGGCATTCGCCTTGTGGACGGAACCTTCGCCATGCCCATCTCGTGGGACTTGTGGGCCGAGCGCGGACGGCCCGCCAAAACCGAAGGCGAAATGAATCTGGCCTCGGGCGTGCTCAAGTCCACGGACGGCGTGGAATGGCGCGAGTTCGGATACCTGCACATCACGGACCCCAAAGTCACGCCCTTCTCCACCGGTGGTGTCTGCGAACCCGCCCTCGTGGAGCTCCGCAACGGAGAGTTGTACATGCTCCTGCGCACCGGCACCAACTTCCTCTACGAAAGCCGCAGCCTGGATAATGGGATCACGTGGACCGCTCCGCGGCGCAGCCCCCTGGTCAGCCACAACACGCCGGCGGCTTTGTGGCGGCTGGAAGACCACCCCGAGGAGATCATCGCCATCTGGAATCATTCGCCGCTCTATCGCTACCCCCTGAGCGTGGCGATCTCGGCCGACGGCGGCAGAACCTGGAGCCATCCCCGCGACGTGGCCACCTCGGACGGCCCGCAGGTCTCCTATCCCAACATTACGCAGGCCGCCGACGGCACGTTGGTCGCCGTGTGGCAGGCGCAGCGCCACGCCGGCGGACGCGACATTCGCTACGCCCGCTTCCGCCGCGAGTGGGTCCTGGAGAAATAGCGCCCTGCCACAACTCACCCGGCTTGGAGTATAGTGGTCGCTCTCCAGTCTCCCCGGAGGTCAAAGCAGTCGAATGAAGAGACGCGAACTTCTCGCGGCCATGGGCGCCTCGCTAAGCGCCGTGCGACAATGCGCCGAAGCGGCCGGTGTGCGCAACATCCGGTGGTGCGTGAGCATCGGCCTGTGGAACGATCAGCCGCCCACCCCGTTCACGGAAATGCTGGACGTGATCCGCGACACCGGCTTCAACGGTTTCCGCATGACCGGTTTTCCAGGTTTTCTGCGCCAGCACGGCCTGACTGAGAGCATCCTGGAGCGGGAACTCTCCCGGCGCGACCTGCACGTTGCCACGCTTTCGTTCGGCGGACCCGCGGACGATCCCTCCCGCCACGCCGCCATCGAAGAGGCCGCTCACGCCGCTTGCCGGTTCCTGAAGAATTTCGGCGCCACTGAATTGGTGGTCTTTTCGCCCAGGAGGACTCCCAAGAACCTCGTACGGGAGCACCTGCGGGTGGCTTGCGAGTTTTACAACCGCCTGGGTGACCTGTGCGCGGGTTACGGCATCCGTGCCGGACTGCACAACCACACGCAGGGCCAACTGGTCGAGAGCCAGGACGAAGTCGAGCTCATGCTCCAGTTGACCGACCCGAAGCGCTTTCACTGGGCTCCCGATACGGTGCACTTATACCTGGGAGGGTGCCACGTCGTGGAGCTGTTCGAAAAGTACAACGACCGCCTGATCTTCATGGACTTCATCGACGGCAAGTACACCTTCGCCCGCCAGGACGTGCGGTTGCCCAACGGCGTGGTGCACAAAGCCGGATCGGAGATGGCCACCTTCCTCCTCAGCAACTACGACCTGGGGGATGGCGAGATCGATTTTCCGGCGCTGATGCGCATTCTGAAACGGCGCCGGTACCAGGGTTGGATTTGCGTGGATCACCACTATGCGCGCATCAGCCCGCGGCACAGCTACGCGCGCTGCATGAAGTACATCCACGAAAAGCTGGATCCCATCTACTCCTGAATCGCGAGCGCCGCGCGGGGCTCACCCTCCAGCACTTTCTCCGCGGGATCGATCAGCGCAAACGTCACCCCGCCTACCAGCAGCATGGCGCCCAGCGGAACCAGCGCCCGGTCATAACTCCCCAGCCACTCCACCAGGTATCCGAACGCTACCGACGAGATGAGCGAACCCGCCTGCCCCGCCATGTTCATCGCCCCGGAAATTGTGCCGGCATGCTCCTGCCCCACGTCTACACACACCGACCAGGAGACCGGCAGGGAGGCGGTCATCACTCCCAAGCCGATTGTCAGCAGGCCGACCACCCACGCGATGTTGGCGCACACCGTGGCGGCCAGCAGGCACACGCCCGAAGCCAGCAACGCCACCGATCCGATGCCGCAGCGCGCCACCCGCAGCGAATACCGCCGCGAGAGCAGATCGCTGCCGTAGCCGCCCGCCAGAATCCCCAGCAGGCCCGCCCAGAACGGCACTGAAGAGGCGATCTTCATCTGGTCCTCGGTCAGCCCGCGCCCCACTTGCAGGTAGGTGTGCAGCCAGGAAAGATAGAAGTACGCTCCCCAGCAGTAGGCGTGATACATCACCAGGATGCGTTGGAAATTGCGGTTGCGCAGCAGCCTGGACCACGGCACCCGGGCCTCTCGCGGGGCCGGCGGATGCCCGATGCGCTCGCGCTCCGCCGCCGGCACCGCCGCCATCTCCCAGGGTGAATTACGGAACCAGGCGTACCACAATGCCGCCCAAAACACTCCCACCAGGCCGAACAGGGCGAAGGCCATCCGCCAGCTATAGCGCTGCTCGATCCAGACCACGAGCAGGGGCGTCAGTGCCCCGCCCACGGCAGTGGCCGTCCAAAACACACCGTTGGCCCGCGCCCGCTCTGAGGGGGGAACCCAGCGTGAGATCGCGCACGCGCAGTTCGGGAACGCGCCGGCTTCCCCGGCCCCGAACAGGAAACGAATCGCCAGAAGCGAATACAACCCGGTCGCCGCTCCCGTCAGGCAGGTGAAGGCGGACCACCACAGTACGATGCGCGTGAGCACCTTGCGCGGGCCGACCCGGTCGGCCAGAATGCCGCTGGGCACTTCAAACAGCGTGTAGGCCAGCGTGAACGCCGCGATCACCCAGCCCCACTCGGCCGGCGAGAGATGCAGGTCGTGCTGCATGCGCGGGCCGGCCACGGCGATGCACAGCCGGTCCAGGTACATGACTAGCACCAGGCAAAACAGCAGGGCGAGCACTCGGTAACGGTAGGGCATCCGCCTCTCAGGTTATCTGATCGGACCTCCGGATTGGCTCCCCCGCACCCCAGTAGCTGTGCTAATCCGGTTCGATCGCGGCAGCCTGCTCCAACCCTGCCACCGCCCGCATGCCGGCCGCGATCACTTGCTGTGCGCGCAGGCCGTCGCGGTGCGAAGTCGGGAACGGCGCGCCGCCGCGGCAGCAGTCCACGAAAACGGCCAGTTCGTTCTTGTACGCGGGGCCGAAGCGGTCCACAAACTCCGGCAGCGGGCGGCCGTAATCCCGCATGGCAAACACGCGGCGCGCCAGCGGCGCGGAGGCGCCCCGGCGGCCGTAGGCCTCCACCAGAACTTCCAGGGGCTTCTGCTCGAAGCGTCCGACGTGGATCTGCCCCTCCTCGCCGAATATCACGGTTTCTACGCGATACCCGGAAACGTGATTCCGGCTTACCTGTACCTGGGCCGTCAGCTCCCCCGAGAACCAAAGGTAGAGCAGCGCGTCATCGAAATCCTCACGGCAGGTGGTGAGGCGGTGGCTGTAAAGCCGGCTGCCGATGGCCAGCGCCGCGCGAGGCATCTGTCCCGTGAGCCAGAGGATCTCGTCCACGTTGTGCACGGACATGTCCGGCAAAATTCCACCGCTCTGGTAGCCGTCCGGCGCCGGATTGGAATCTTCCAGGGACGAATAGATCTTGAAAACGCGCCCGATCGCGCCCCCCGTCAAAAGCTCTTTGGCATACTGAAGAGGCGCGTCGAAGCGCCGCTGAAACGCCAGCATGACCGCATGCGGATGATTGCGGTCCAGCTCAGCCGAGAATTCCCGGTCCGCTTCCAGACTGCCCGTCAGCGGTTTCTCGATCAGCACCCGCCGGCCGCTCGCTGCCAGCCTGGCGGCGTGTTCCCGGTGACACGACGTGGGCGTGACCACTACCGCCGCATCGCAGACACCAGAATCGGCCAGTTCGTCGACGGAAGAAAAGATCGGCACGCGGCAGCCGGTCTCAGCCGCGAAGCGGCGTGCGCGCTCTTCCTCCGCATCGGCAAGAGCGGCCAGTTGGCACGCGCCGGTCTCCCTGGCGAGTTCCAGGACGTGCCGCGCGTGGATGGCCCCCATGCGGCCAATCCCGGCCACGCCGACTTTCAGCGGTTCCCGCATCGCGGCTTGTTCGAGAGACGGCAACCGCGGGATTATATCAGTGATCTATACTGAAGGGCCATGACAGACCGCCGGAGCTTCCTGCAAAGACTCTCCAGCGTCCCCTTGTTGGGGCCGCTTGCCGCCAGGACCCTGGCCGCCAAAGAGCCCGCCGAACACGATTTCCTCCGCGAACTGGGCGTGCCGCCCATCATCAACGGCGCCGGAGCCTACACCATGATGACCGGCTCCCTGATGCGTCCCGAAGTAGTGCGCGCCATTGAATCCGTGTCCCGGCACTTCGTCCGCCTGGACGAGTTGCACGATGCCGTCGGCAAACGCATCGCCGCCCTGCTGGGCTGCGAAGCCGCCATGGTCCCCTCCGGGGCCGCCGCCGGCCTCACCCTTGGCACTGCCGCGTGCATTACCGGCTCGAATCCCGATTTCATCCAGCGCATTCCCGACACCACCGGCATGAAAAGCGAGGTGCTGGTGCAGAAGACCCATCGCTTCCCCTATGACCACATGGTGCGCAACTGCGGCATCCGCCTGATCGAAGTCGAAACCCGGCAGGAACTGGAGTCTGCCATTAACCCGCGCACCGCCCTGCTGCTTTTCCTCAACAAGGCGGAGCCCCTTGGCCGCATCAAGATGGAAGAGTTCGTCCAGATCGGTAAACAGCACGGCGTGCCCACCTTCAACGACGCCGCGGCCGACGTGCCTCCGGTGGAAAATCTGATGCGCCCGCTGCGCCTCGGCTTCGACCTGATAGCCGTCTCCGGCGGCAAAGGAATCCGCGGCCCCCAGAGCGCCGGGCTCCTGCTGGGCCGCAGAGACCTGATCGCCGCCGCCCGAATGAATACGGCGCCCAACAGCGACACCATCGGGCGGAGTTGCAAGGTCAACAAAGAGGAAATGGTGGGCATGATGGTAGCGCTTGAAAGCTTCCTCAAGGAGGACCACGCCGCCAATATGCGCGAGTGGGACCGCCGCGTCCGCGCCATAAGCGACCTGCTCTCCGCCGTCCCCGGCGTGCGCACCGAGCGCTTCGTTCCGCCCATCGCCAACCAGGTGCCGCATCTGCGCGTGGAATGGGATGCCGCCCGCATTCCGCTCACCCCCGCGCAACTCATGCAGAAGCTCCGTGCGGGCACGCCTTCTATCGAACTCGTGCCCGAACCCGAGCGCGGTGTCGAGATCGCCTCCTGGATGCTCCAGCCAGGCGAGGCCGAAATCGTGGCCCATCGGATTCGCGCCCTGCTCACCGCCTGACCGGCCCGACATCATGAAAACCAGAACAGCCGAGGAATCGAAACAACTGTATCAGGGCGTTTTCGTCGCGGCGCCCACCCCCATGCGTGCGGACTATTCCCTGGATCTGGCCCGCTTCCGGACCTGCCTGGACTACCTGGTCGAGGCCGGGATGGTGACCGGCCAGGGCGTCTATGTGGTCCTGGGCGCCGGTGGCGAGCACATGCACCTCTCCACCGACGAGCGCAAAGCCGTGGCCGAAGCCGCCGTGGAGGCCGCCGCCGGCCGGCTGCCCGTATTTGTCGGCGTTTCGCACAACGCCACTCACCTGGCGGTCGAACTGGCGCGCCACGCCGAACGCATCGGGGCCGACGGGCTTCAACTCGAACCGCCGTACTACTTCGGCGGCACCCCCGACGACACCTTCGAGTATTTCCAGGCCGTGAGTGACGCGGTCTCGCTGGGCACCACCGCCTACAACACCCCCTGGACCTCCGGCTTCGATATGGATCGAGCCTTCATCGGGCGGCTCGCGGGGCTCGCCAACATCATCGGCCTGAAATGGTATAGCGCCAACCAGCGCGAGTACGCTCACGTGGTGCGCGAGTGTCACACGCGCTTCAGCATCCTCAGCAACTTCTACGGTGGCCTGAACGCCTCGGCGTTCCTGCTGGGCGCGCGTGGCTACGTTTCCCAGGCCGCTAATTTCGCGCCCCGCAACAGCCTCAAGATCCTGAGCGCCCTGCGCTCCGGCGAGTATCGGCAAGCCACCGATCTCTACCTTCAGGTGGATGGCGCCTACTACGACGACCTGGGCAAGCTCTTCGCCGAAGGCTACGCCGGGGAGGGCAATTTCATCAAGGCCTGCATGCCGCTGGTGGGCATCGACTGCGGCCCCGCCCGGAGACCGCACCGCACTCCGCCCGCGTGGTTCGCCGATCACATGCGCCAGGTGCTGGCTGCCGCCGGCGAGCAGGTCGCGATCGCACGGGAGGTCTAGAGGCAGGCGATGTACCGTATCCTGATCGGAGAGTGCAAGCAGGAGACGTCTTCCTTCAATCCCCGGCCCACCTTTTATGAGGACTTCGCCGTGGAGTTCGGCGATGCGGTCCTGGCGCACCACCGCCGCGTCCGCAACGAGGTGGGCGGCGCGCTCCACCTCTTCGACGCGCGGCCGGATGTCGCGCTGGTACCTGCGTTCAGCGCCCGGGCCATCACCTCCGGCGGCGCCGTAACCGCCTCGGCGTTCGACCGCATGTTGCGCGAGTTCACTGATTCCGTGCGCGCCGCCCCGCGGCCGGACGGTGTGTACCTCTCGCTGCACGGGGCCATGGTGGCGGAAAGCGAGGACGACACCGAAGGCCGTATCCTGCTCGAGATTCGCAAAATCCTGGGCGAGCAGGTGCCTATCGTGGTCTCGCTCGACCTCCACGGCATCCTCACTGCCCGCATGCTGGAGCTGAGCGACGCCATCGCGGTTTACCACACCTACCCGCACGTCGATTTCGTCCAGACCGGTGAACGCGCGGCCCGCCTGCTGCTCAAGCTGCTCGATCGCCAGGCCCGCCCGGTAACCGCGCGGGTGCGTATCCCCGCCCTGGTCCGCGGCGATGAACTCATCACCGAAACCGGCCTTTTCGGCCGCTCGATTCGTCACGCCCAACGCGTCGAAAACGGTCCGCAAGGGCTCTCGGCTGCCATGTTCATCGGTAATCCGTTCACCGACGTGCCGGACCTCGCTTCGAACGCCGTGGTGGTCACCGACGATGCGCCGGAGCGCGCCTCCCGCGAAGCCTTGCAAATGGCCGCCGGATTTTGGGAGGTGCGGGCGGAGCTCCACGCCAACTTGACCAGCCTGGAGGAGAGCGTTCGCTTGGCCATGGAAACCGGCGGGCACGTGGTGCTGACCGATGCCGCCGATGCCACCAGCTCCGGCGCGCCCGGCGACAGCAACGCCATCCTGCGCGCCCTGGTTGAGGCCGGCTGCACCCGCACGCTGCTCGCGCCCATCGTGGATGCGCCCGCCGTGCGCGCCGCGTTTGCCGCCGGCGTGGGCCGGGAAATTTCCGTTCGCGTGGGCGGCTCAATCGACCCGCGCTTCCAGCCCCTACCGCTCCGCGCCACGGTGCGCATGCTGTCCGACGGGCGCTGCCCCAGCGAGTCCGACGGTGCCATCTGGAACGCCGGAGACACCGCCGTCCTCGAGTCCGGGCCCGTCACCCTGGTCGTCACCAGCCGTCCAGTCCATCTCTATGACCGGTCGTTGTTCCTGGCGCACGGACAGGATCCGGCCCGCTTCGGCATCGTGGTGGTCAAATCGCCGCATTGCCAGCCACAGTTCTTCGCCGCCCGCGCCAACCTCCTGGTGAACGTGGATGCGCCCGGCGCGACCAGCGCCAACCTGCGCAGCCTGGGACACCGTCGCTGCGCGCGGCCGGTTTTTCCGCTCGACGAGGATGTCACATTCGAACCGCGCGTGACTTTGTTTCAGAGGAACCCATGGTGAAGATCACCGGAATCCAAGCCTTCGGGCTGCGCGGCCGCACGCCCGAGGGCGGCTGGTCCCAGGAACTCAAGCCCAGCGATTGCGTGCACACCATCCTCCGGGTGTCCACCAGCGAAGAACTAACCGGCTGGGGTAGCGTGTTCACTACCGAGGATCTCGTTCGGGCGGCGCTCGCCTATCTGGAGCCGTTCTATCTCGGGGAAAATGCTCTGGAGCCCGAGCGCGTCACCGAAAAACTCCACCAGCACACCTTCTGGGTCGGCCGCGGCGGCTCCCTGACACACGCCATCAGTGGCATCAATATCGCCCTGTGGGATCTGCTCGGTCAGGCGACCGGCCAGCCGGTGGGCCGCCTGCTCGGTGGGCGCTATCGCGAACGCGTGCGGCCCTACGCCTCGCTGCTCATGCGCGAGCCCGAGCGCATGGCGGACGAACTGCTGCCCTTCAAGGCGAAGGGATTCCGCGCCTTCAAGATCGGCTGGGGACCCTTCGGCCGCCGGGACGCGCGCACCGACGAGGCCATCGTGTGCGCCGCGCGCGAGGCCATCGGCCCCGAATGCAGCCTGATGGTGGACGCGGGCGCGAGCGACGCCTTCTGGCCCCGCGACTACAAGTGGGCCCTGCGCACCGCCTCGATGCTCGCCGCCTATGACGTGGCCTGGTTCGAGGAGCCGCTGCCCCCGGATGCCCTGGAAGACTTCGTGGCCCTGCGCCGCGCCGCCATAGTCCCCATCGCCGGAGGCGAAACCCTCACCCGCCGCCAATCTTTCCAGCCCTGGCTCGTCCGCGGCGCCTTCGATATCGTGCAGCCCGACGTCACCAAGGTGGGCGGCATCAGCGAGGAGCGGCGCATCGCCTGGATGGCCCAGGACCACGGCGCCCGCATGATCCCCCACGGCTGGAATACGGCCGTGGGCCTCGCCGCGGACCTGCAACTGGCCTCGGCGTTCCCTACAACGGATCTCGTGGAATTCATCACCGGCTCGCCCTTTGTGGATGAACTCACCACGGGCGGCTGGCAGCTCGACGCCGAAGGCATGCTCGCCATCCCGGACGCGCCCGGTCTGGGCATCGAAATCCGGCGCGATACCTTGGAGGAATTCTCCGGCCGCCGCGCATAGGCCCGAAACGCCCCGGCATCCCCTATGAGCCAGCGCTACGATGTCATCGTTCTCGGTGTGGGCGGCATGGGGAGCGCCGCCCTCTGCCATCTCGCCCGGCGCGGCCGCAGGTGTCTCGGGCTCGAGCAGTTCGATATCCCGCACGACCGCGGCTCCTCCCACGGCATTACGCGCATCATCCGCCTGGCCTACTACGAGCATCCCTCGTATGTGCCGCTTCTCCGCCGCGCCTACGAACTATGGCGCGAGCTGGAAGCGCAATCCGGCATGCGCCTGCTGCATATTACCGGCTCGGTGGATGCCGGACCGCCCGGCGGTGGCATCTTCGAAGGCGCGCTGCTTTCCTGCCAGGTGCACGGGCTGCCGCACGAGGTGCTGACTTCGCGCGAGCTCACGGCGCGATTCCCCGCCTACCGCCTGCCCGCCGAAACGCAGGTGCTCTTCCAGCCGGATGGAGGGTTCCTGCTCCCCGAAGCCTGCATCTCCGCCCACGTCATGCTGGCCCAGGAGCACGGTGCGGAGGTGCGCGCCCGCGAGCGCGTGCTGGGATGGGAACCGGATGCGCGCGGCGTCACGGTCACCACGGAACGCGGGCAATACGAAGCCGATCGTCTCATCGTTTCGGCGGGCCCGTGGATCTCCCGCTTCGTTCCAACTCTCGGCGGCAGGGCCGTCCCCGAGCGGCAGGTACTCGCCTGGCTGGCGCCCCGCCGCCCCGAATGGTTCCGGCACGGCGCCTTCCCCGTCTTCAACCTGCTGGTCGAGGAAGGCCGCTACTACGGATTCCCGGTCTTCGGTATCCCGGGCTTCAAGCTCGGGCGCTATCATCACCGCGGGCAGCAGGTGGATCCCGATCAGGATAACCGCTGGTTCGAACCCGAAGACGAGAGCGTTCTGCGCCGTTTCGCCGAGCGCTACTTCCCCGAGGGCGCCGGGCCAACACTCTCTCTCCACGCCTGCCTGTTCACCAATACGCCGGACGAGCACTTCGTCCTCGACCTGCTCCCCGGCTATCCTCAGGTCGTGGTGGCCTCGCCCTGCTCGGGCCACGGCTTCAAGTTCGCCAGCGTAATCGGGGAAATTCTCGCCGATCTGGCCCTCGAAGGCCGCACCCGCCACGACATCTCTCTGCTCTCCCTGGGTCGTTTGATCGGCGATCCGGAACTTGGGCGCTGAAAGCCCCAGGCACGGAGCCTTACGCGACATTTTCCAGCCTGCCAAGCTCCGCATTACGAAATCAGCGGTTTCAGTCCGCGGCAGATCCGCATAATCGTTGTGACGGTCCGGGGCATTCGGCGTCACCCCGTTGGCACAGCGGTAGCATCACCGCCTTTTCGTCCGCCCGGGGCCACCGCGACCGCTGCGCCTCCGAAAGCACCAGTTCTCGCCCGAGCAACCTCCTTTTCTTGCATTCCCTGCGGGACCGCTGCATCGGCGGCTCGGGCTTCGCAGGTGTCTCGCTCTCCGGTGCCGCTTGGGTGACTCGCCTGACCTCGCCTACGACTCTGGTCCGCACGGGCCTTGCTGCGGTGGTCTCTTAGGCTCGCACCGCGGTAAGGCTGAATTGGAACCTTATCGAGCATCGGTGGCTGACGAGCTAAAGCCAAATAACGGCGTAGCGTCCAGGAAGACGCGCCCATCCTCTCGAGCGCCCTCGGCTACTGCACCTTCGGGAGCCACCGGGCTGCTGGTAATTGATACCGAGTTTGAAAGCTCATTTTGCCAAGTATGCGCACGGGCATCCTGGGTTCCGCCGTGGCCGGCGATCCCGCCGTTATGCGGCCAACGGTCGCGGTTTCGAGAAATCCAGCGTCGAGAGATAGACATACACCACTCCTGCTTCAGCCGAGTTGTCTATAGGGTAGCTCTTCCCGGCGTCGCGATTAACCCCGGATTGCAGGGCTGATTCAGCTCCAGACCTTCTCGGCGATGCAGCCCGACTGGCATCGGGAGAGACTGCCGATTCGCGGCCGGTGGCCGGCAGACGCCCCGACATCCCCGCCGTACAGCAACGCGCGCGCGATGAGCAAGCCGCCCCTCGCGATCGGCTTGCCCGGAACCGAGTTTGGTCACCGGTAGCGAAATTTTGCGACGGCCACAAACCGTCTCAGATTCGCCCTCCCGGTTACACACGCGTGAACCGTACTGCCATGCATGGCATCCGTCAGCTTAAGCCGGCTCCTGCCGGAGAATTGCCCAGGCACTGGAGTTACGGTCATAGCCCACGGATCGATCAGGTCCGCCCGGTATTTTCCCTTCTTGGGCAGAGAAACGTCGTAATAGAGCGGCTGATGAAAGTCGAAGTAGAATAGGAACGTTGCGTCCCGGCTGCCCTTCGCGCTTGGGTAGGATAGCGATCCGGGCTGTGTGAACCCGATCTGGCCCCCGCCGGCCGCCGCCGTCTCCTCCACAATCTTCTCAAGAAGGTCAACCGACGGGGATTGGTTCCCTTCAACTTGCCACCATGCGACCACCAGAGCACCGCCGTATCGTTCTCGATCTCGTCTTCTAATACTACTTAGTACTAAGACATAGGTCTCGCCCTGCGCTCCATAGGCACCTGCGACGATACAGAGCCAAAACCGCCGCGTCATCTCCGGGCCCGAGAGATTCCCCCTTCCTCACTGGCGCACCTGCACCTACCGGGCAAGGCGCAAGCCTTCGTAAGCAAGAAATCCCCTGAAGATGACGGCGGCCCCGCTCGCCCACCTTGGGACAGAGATTTCACCGACGACGAAGGTCACACCAAGCATGATCCGGAGCAGGTGGCAGAGCGTAATCAGTAGGAAGCGGATCCCTGCGATTAACGAATACACGTATCGGCTCATGGCCACCTCCGCCTCATCTACGCCGGCGCCGAGTGACGGCAATCGGTTGTCCGGCACCCGCTCCTTCACGCCTAGCATATGCGAGCACCCTGCCCACGACCCCGCGATCCTCGACACCGTCCAGGTTGGCGGGCGCGCGATGTGCGGGCGAGCTTTCACATCTCGCAGACAACGTCAGAACCGGCCGCGCCGTTCCACTTGCGCCCCAAGGTTCTGGAACGGAAAGCGTTTCGCAAGCTGAGCGCCGTCGAACTCGATCCCGAGGCCGGGCTTTCCCGGAAGTGTCAGATAGCCCTCCTTTTGCACGGGGTAGGTCCCGTTGGTCGCTTCCTGGAACAGCTTGTCGTCTGCAGCCTCCCACTCCTGGATTAGGAAATTGCGGCATACCGACATGGCGGCCAGTGAGGCCACATGCCCCACCGGGCCGTAGCACATGTGCGGAGCGACCTCTACCCCATAGCATTCGGCGAGGGCGGCAATCTTTCGGATCTCGGTAATGCCGCCGCACTTCACCACGTCTGGCTGGATGATGGCGGCACCCTTGGCCTCCAACAACGGCCGGAAGTCGTAACGTGAAAGAATCCCCTCGCCTGTAGCGATGGGCGCCGCACTCTTGGCGGCGAGTTCGCCGAAGGCTGAGGGCGGGTTTTCGCGCGGCAGCGGCTCTTCCAGGAAGAGCGGATGATATGGCTCCAAGGCGTGAGCCATGCGAATCGCCTGTCGGGTGGTGAACGATTCGCTGCATTCCAGACCGATATCGAGCCGGTCACCGACCGCTTTCCGGATGGCGGACAGAATGGCAACGGCGTGGGCGATTCGTTCACTCTCCGAACCGCGGTTCGGAATACTGAACTTGACTGCGGTCCAACCGGCCTTCACCGTCTCTACCGCGTGATCGGCGAACGCCTCCGGAGTCCCTACCCGAACATCCGCATCCCAGTGCGTGTAGTAGTTGCGGAACCGCGGATGAATCGACCCGCCAAGCAGGCGCCACACGGGCACGCCCAGGCGCTTGCCTTCGATATCCCAGAACGCAATGTCCAGAGCGGAGAGCGCCGTTAGTGGGATGATACCGCTGCTCCAGCGGGTGAAGTGGTATTTGATGCGCTCCCACTGCTTCTCGGGGCCGAGAGGGTCGATGCCGATGACGTAAGGCTCCAGCCACCGCAAGGCCGCCTCGACGACGTCCACGCGGCCGTGGCAGGTTCCATCCCCCAAGCCGACGATGCCGCCGTCGGTATGTACCTCCACGAACAGCAAGTCCCGCCACCGGATGGTTGAGCGGTAGTAGGCCAGTTTCGTGATCTTCAGTTTGCCCGCTTCCGTCGCCGCCGGCGGTGTGGGGGCGGCGGCAGCGGCTACCGGTAGAGCGCCAAGCAATGTCCTTCTGGCAATTTCGGTCATAGGTTCTCCGTACTGTTAACGGTTACCACAAAATAGGCGCACAGCCATCTGCGTCGTGGGTTCTCGATTTGATACTTACTGCGCGGCCAAACACCGGTCGTGCTTGGGCTCAGCGCGTCCAGCGTCACAGTGATAGGAGTACTCGGAGCCGCGACTTCAGCGCCTTTTCTCTTGGCGGCTTGCGCGCACCCGACAACCAGCTCCGCAGCTTATAGACAGTGATGGAGTGGCGGACGGCGGGGGGACGACTCGCAATCTCCAATTCGTTAGCCGATCCCCATTCAGGCGACATCAGTGCAGCGCTCTGGAGTGCCTTGTTCCCCAGAGCGGCCAGCCCGCGATGGGGTGGCAGGACTGCCACATGCACGAATTCAGCGCCGGCCAACGGCATTTTAGAAAATCCAATCCAGAAGACCGGCTCATGGGGATAACGGAGATTCAATTTCAAGCGCCGTCGTCGGAAGGCTTCAGGAGCTTCCATCCTTATTTGTTTACCGGGCCGGGGCCCAACCGCGTGAAGGGTTGCCCCGCTGGCGACGCAATGGCGCAAGCATCCGGTTGACCTCGTCGAGCGAGAGGACGTCGGGATCGTAATCCTCGCCAACGCAATCCCGTAGTTCGTCATGCTGTTCGTGCGTGGGATCTCCGAGAGCACCCAGTAGGTCGTAGAATCCAGGGATACCGCCGCAGTCTTTCGGTGGACAGGCACGTTCGCCGCCCGTACAGACCGGATAGGCCGTGCCCGGGTCCGCAGGCAAAAGCTTCTCCAGCACGATACCGTGCTCCCAACTGTCGCCCATATCGTACGTGTAGATGGCCTTGGCATGGACCCTGCTCAGCACGTTGGAACGACGGGCGCGTGTCAACGATTTTGAGACGCCTTCGCTGCGAATTTACCGAGTATTTTGACAAGCTATGCTCGCGGCAACCTGGCGATACTTGGGGGCCCGCCGGACGATCCCAGTGATCGGTTCTGGCGCTTCCTCAAGGGGCACCGCACGAACCTCACTGCTCAGCCCCCTGGTGAGCCAGCGTGCCGATCCCATCCTGCCGCTTTCCTTCACCTCGGCCTTCGCCCCCCGGCAGTTCCAGATCGGCTTGAAGAACAGCTACTGAAGGGCCCGCATCCGAGGCGGCATCCACGAACCGCTGAGATATACTCTCGGTGTTGCGTGCCGGATTTGCCACGCGCCAACCCGGCGCGCATGCTGGGAGGATGTATGTCTAGGAAAACGCTGCTCGCATCGCTGATTTTCGGGCTGGCCGTCCTGGTTCCGCAGCCCGCGCATCCGCAAGCCACCGGTCCCACATTGGCCGGGTCCTGGCAATTCACCCTTACACCGGCGTCGCCCACTCTGCCGCCGGCTATTCCGATCCCGGGTCTCGTGACATTCACGACGGACGGAAGCTTGGTGGAGACGAACGCGCTGGAGGTGGTTCCGAGTTCGGGTCCCTCGGCTACGCCGACTTTCAGCACTCCGGGCCATGGCATATGGCAACCGGGTCCGGCAGTGACGAATTTCTTTGTTCAGTTCATCAGCATTGTGGCGAATCCAAACGGATCGCTGGCAGGCAGGAATGTCACCACGATGACAGTGAGCGTGAACTCGGCTGGGAGTCAGTTCAGCGGCAGCTACACGACCACGCTCGTGGAGCCCACCGGGCAGGTGCCCAAGACCACTTCCGGCACGGTCACCGGCCAGCGCATCCCTCATCCGAAATTGCCTTGATCAATAGGCGCTTACAATTCCGATCAGCCGATCAGCTACGGAACGTCCAGTCTCCCGTGATGCCCCTATGACCGCGCCGGGGAAGTCCGGCAGTACGGCCGATGCGGCCTCCCCGAGTGGCGCGCGGATCCACTGCTTCCTGGGCACCTGCAGGAAAAAGCGCACCACCAGCGGATCGAAGTGAGTCCCGGAGCACCGCTCTATCTCCTGCTGGGCTGCGGCAAGCGTCACCGCCCGGCGGTAGGGCCGCCCGGAGATCTGCGCGTCCAGGCTGTCGGCCACGGCAATCAGAGAAGCTCCGAACGGAATCTGGTCCCCCTTGGCGCCCTGCGGATAGCCTGTGCCGTCAAAACGCTCGTGATGCGAGAGGACCAACTCGGCGGCTGGCGCCAGCCCATCCAGGCCCTGGAGGATCGCCCAGCCGACCTCGGGGTGCCTCCGCACGAGGCTCCATTCCGCCGCGGTCAACTTGCCCGGCTTCCGGAGGACAGCTTCCGGAATGCCGATCTTCCCGATGTCATGTAACAGGGCCGCCTGGCGCAGAGTATGGAGTGATTCGGAGTCCAGGCCCATCACGCGCCCCAGGTGCACGGCATACTCGCTGACACGCTGCGAGTGGGACTGCAAGTTGTGTATTCGCGCCCGGATTTCTGGTGCCAGGTCCAGGTGTGGGCTCCCAGTTGCTTCATGTACCGGGGACCCCGTCTGGCTCTGGCCGATCGCATCGCTTCGCAATTTACTCCTCCTCACCCGTCACACAGAGGGCATCTTCAGGCGCCGATGATGGCCACAAAAATACGTTCTGTATAAATCACTATATCATGATTCGGGAGTTCGTTATCTTAACTTCCGATAGTAGTACCCGTGGATTTCTTCCTAAATCAGTACTAAAACTTCAGGAAATTCGAGGGAAATATTGTGAAATCCGCCGTGCCCGCGAGGCCTCCGGCTCACTTCTGCTTCAGTAATTCCTGCTGAATCCGGACCTCGCGGGTGAGCTCTTCGACGCGTTGTTTTTCTTTTTCCAGTTGGCTTCTGAGCTGCTCGTTCTCCTGCCGCAGGTCCGTTTCCGCCGGGGAGGGGCCAGCGGGACGGGGCGGCAGCGGCGCGGCAAACCCCGTGGATTCCTCGACCCAGTGCCCGTCCGGTTCCTGCAAGAGCAGCCGCACGCGCACCTGCGCGGATTGCCGCGCATAGGCAAACGTGCCGTTGCGCAGACCGCTGGCGTCCATGGGTATGGTGGTCCGCGTCTCGCCGTCGGCAATCTCGAGCGCGCCGGACTTGGCGGAGGCGAGCGGCGGGGCCTCGCGGTCCCAGCGGATGCGAAGCTGCCCGGCCTCTTCGGTGGCGGCCAGGTGCAGCGCGGGCGGCAAACGCGGCGGACCGGAGGCGGCGCTGCGCGCCAGCGGACGGGTGCCCACCAGGATCCCTGCACCGCCGGCCACCAGTCCCAGCCCCAGCACCGCCCAGAGCCAGCGCAGCCGCCGCGGCTGCCCGGGCTCGTCCAGCAGTACCGGCGCGGACGGGAGTTCGGCTGGCGCCTCAGCCGTCTCTACCTCCGCTGCGGGCGCGGGAGCAGGGGCGGGCTCGGGCGGGGCCTCGGGGAGCGGCGCCGCCGGGCGCGGAGCGGTCCGCCGCCGCCGGGGACGCAGCGTCAGCTCGCGGTAGCATTTCTCCGCGCGCAGCCGGCCGTCCGCCTCGCGAAAAAAGAAGCCCGCCCGCGTCGGCTCAATGGTGTAGGGCCGCACCACCAGCGCGACCTGCCAGGCTTCCGGAAAAAAGCGGTTATAGATTTCCACATCCTGCTCGCTGAGGAATACGCCGCTGCGCGTGTGTGTGTGGTACCAGCCCACCACCGCCAGCCCGGCCAGCGCCGGGTCGCGCCGCGCGCCCTCCAGCAGCCTGGCCAGCCCGGCCAGGTCGCTATCCGAAAGCACGAACGAAGGCCCGAAGGCGTACTGGCACTCGATGAGCCGGTGCGCCTGGAGCCGGACGCGGCCGTCCTCCCGGGACCCGAATAGCACCCCGCCGATCTCTGCGCCGCCGTGGGGCAGCGAAAGCAGCGCGCTCACCGCCTGCCGGCGGATCTCGTCGAGCAGATCCGGGTCGTATTCAATCGCGAAGGGGCATTCCGGGACCTGCCAGGCTTCCGGCGCGGGGCTGGGGTTCTGAACCATGGAAAAACGCTACCTAGTTGATTCTAGGCCAAGAAGGAATAGACTTGGGCGCCGTCCGCCGGAGGCTATAATAGAGGGCGTGCCGAAAGCGAAAGAACTGGAAATGCGCCTTTTGCGGACCGAGCAACAGTTGCGCCTGTTCCAGAAAATCAGCCGCTTCATGGTCAAGGAAATGAGCCTGCAGGAGGTTTTGCAGGGCATTGTTTCACTGGTGGTGGAGTTCACCGAGTGTGATTCGTGCCTGGTCTACCTCCGTGACGGCGAAGAACTGGTGCTGTGCGCTTCCAACACGCCGCATCCCTCGACCATCGGCAAGGTGCGGCTCAAAATGAGCGAAGGCTTGACCGGCTGGGTGGCGCGCGAACGGCGCCTGCTGGCCATCTCGCGCGAGGCGTACAAAGATTCGCGTTTTAAATCTTTCGGGGACCTCCCCGAAGACAGCTTCGATGCCTTCCTGTCAGCGCCCGTGATTGCCCGCAACCGCGTGGTGGGGGTCATCAACGTGCAGCACCGTCAGCCCCACCAGCACACCGGTGGCGAGATGGAGGTGCTCACCACCGTGGGCGAACAAGTCGGCTGTGTCCTCACCCTGGCGCGCATGAGCGCGGAGGCTTTGGAAACAAGCAACCACGTCGAACTGGTCCTGGCTTCCGGACCCATCCAGCCACCCCGTTAATGCCGTGACCAAGCTTCTCTTTCCGCGTTTCTGTGCGGCCCTCTGGCTGGCCGGAGCCTTGCTTGCCGCCTCTGCTCCCGCTGGCGGGCGCTGGGGGGCGCAGTATTTCTACGACGAGGACAAGTCCTCGCTCACCATCAACGACCTGGCCTTCCCCTCTGCCCAGCGCGGCGTGGCTGTGGGCTACATCAGCGAGCAGTCCAAAATCCGGCCCACGGCCGTGGTCACCGGCGATGGCGGTGCCCACTGGTCTCTGGTGCCTGTCAAAGAGACAGGCCTCTCCGTGTTCTTCCTCAACGACAGCTTGGGCTGGATGGTCACCCAAAAGGGAATCTGGCAGACCGAAGAGGCCGGCCACAGTTGGCACAAACTCCCCGGTGCGCCTAAAGACTTGCTGCGAGTGTATTTCCTGGACGAACAGCACGGTTTCGCCGCGGGTCTGGAGAAATCCGTGTATGAAACCTCCGACGGCGGCAAGACCTGGACCCGTGTGGCCGCCGCCGCGAAACCCGAGACCACCGCGAAGTACACGGTTTATAACGTCATCGAGTTCGTCGGCCAGCGCACCGGCATGATTGCCGGCTTCAGCCAGCCGCCGCGCAAAGACGAGGAGTTTTCGCCGGATTGGCTGGATCCCCAAAAGGCCATGACCCGGCCGGAACTGCCGCATCTTTCCATCTCCCTGGACACACACGACGGCGGCAAGACCTGGACATCTTCGACGGCCTCCATGTTCGGGCGCATTACCCGTGCGCGCATGCTGCCCAACGGCACCGGGCTGGGTCTGGTGGATTTCAGCGAAGCCTTCGTCTACCCCGCGGAAGTCTTCCGCTTCGATCTGAAGACCGGGAAGAGCGACCGTGTCTTCCGCGAGAAGAACCGCGCCGTCACCGACATCGCCCTGCTGCCGGGCGGCTCTGCCATCCTGGCCGCCGTGGAAGTGCCCGGCCGCGTGCGCGTCGCCTCCGTGCCGAACAAGTTGAAAATGCTGCGCAGCGCGGACCTGGCCCGTTGGGAGGAGATGGACGTGGATTACCGCGCTACGGCGCGGCGGGCCATCCTGGCGGTCGTGGACGCGCGGCACATGTGGGTCGCCACCGACACCGGCATGATCCTCAAGCTGGAGCCGTGAAACAGAACGGCCGGGCCTCGTTTTATACACAGCGGATGCACTGTCACCCGACTGTAACTGGATGATCCCAAAGCAAATCTTTCTTGAGGAAAAAGGTCGGAAATCTCTAAAATTCATTTGACTGAAACACGCGTTCACGGCATATTGGGGGAGGTTCCAAGAGGTTTGAGGAACAGCAAGCCTCCTCAAGCGTAGCGAGCCTGGAACGTTGATCCGCAACCGAAGCTATTCCAATGGAATCGGAAGCGGGGAGCGAAGGGCAATCGGGCGCTGGTGGAAGGCGTGCTTTCCGGCCGGGAGCCGGGTTGAACGCGTCGATCCGGAAGGGTTCGAAAGGGCCCGGAAGGGGAGTGGAGATCCGGAGGCCGGTCGGGAGCGCGGAACAGGAATCCGGCAACGGGTTTCCAGCGGGGAAGCCGCCCGCTTCGGCGAGTGGCGGAGCTGGGAGTCGAACGGGCCGGGGGAGGGTTCTGCGGGGCTTCGAAGAGGCAGGCCGGGAACATTGATCTCCCAATGGTGGTCCCGCGAGGGGCAGTCGTTGTGAGTGAGCGAAAGGCCGCTTCGAGAAGCCGGTGCCAGCCAGGAAGGACTGGCAGGCGGGCTTGGGCGCTTTGATCCGCGGCTTCCAAAAGGAGCGGCGGGGAGCAAACAGGCTGGACGCCCGGGAGTCCTGGTTGCAAAGCTGGATACCGTGCATGCCGGTGGTCAGCTTGGCTGCGAATCAAGTCACTTGGAACCATTTTTATTTTTGCGGACAGGCCCTCCCCGATCATCCGATTTTCCCCCGCTTTTCCGCCGGCCGTCCCTGATCTGTGGTACGGTGATTATTTCAATGCAGAATGGAGGGAGCATGGAGGCCCTGGGCCTGATTGAAACCAAAGGCTTGGTGGGAGCGATCGAAGCCGCCGATGCCATGGTCAAGACTGCCAACGTGGTGCTCACCGGTAAAGAATTCATCGGCGCCGGCTATGTTACCATCACGGTGCGCGGCGATGTGGGAGCCGTGAAGGCGGCCACCGACGCCGGAGCCGCGGCCGCCCGGCGCGTCGGTGAGTTGGTCGCCGTCCATGTCATTCCGCGTCCGCACGAGGAAGTCGAAAAGGTGCTGCCCGGCGCCGGGCCGGTCAAAAAAGCTCTGGGTTAATGCTGCACGACAAAGACCTCGTCTCGATCCAAGAGGTCCGGACGAAGGTGGAAACGGCGTACGCCGCTTGGCAGAAGTACCGGCCGTTTACCCAACAACAGGTAGACGCAGTGGTGGAAAGTATGGCCGCCGCAGGGCGTGCGCATGCCCGCCGGCTGGCCGAACTGGCCGTGGAAGAGACCGGCTACGGCAACGTTCCTGACAAGCTGGCCAAGAACCTCCTCTGCGCCGATCTGCTGCCGCGCCGCATGCGCGGCATGAAGACGGTCGGCGTGATTCGCGAGATCCAGGAGGAGAAGGTCGTCGAGATGGCGGTGCCGGTAGGCGTGGTGGCTGCTATCCTGCCCACCACCAACCCTACCTCAACGGCCATTTTCAAGACTCTGATCTCGCTCAAAGCCGGCAACGCGGTAGTCATCAGCCCGCATCCCAACGCCCGGAGCTGCACCTGCGAAACCAGCGACCTGCTGGCCCGGGCGGCGAGTGAAGCCGGCGCTCCGGAAGGCCTCATCCAGTGCATTACGAACCCCACGATCGAGGGCACCAACGCGCTCATGCGCCACGAGCGTACCGGCGTGATTCTCTCCACCGGCGGCCACGGCATCGTGCGGGCGGCCTACTCCAGCGGAAAACCGGCCTTCGGCGTCGGCCCGGGCAATGTGCCGGTGCTGATCGACCGTAGCGCGGACGTCGAGGAAGCCGTCAACAAGGCCGTGGACGGCAAAGCCTTTGACTACGGCACGGTGTGCTCGAGCGAGCAGGCCATCGTGGCCGAAGCGGCCATCAAGGACCGCGTCATCGCGCAGCTCAAGGCGCGCAGGGCCTTCTTCTGCAACCCGGCGCAGAAGGAGGCGCTGGGCAAACTGCTGGTCACGCCCAACTGGACCATCAACCCCAAGTGCGTGGGGCAGGCGCCTACTAAAATCGCCCGCATGGCCGGCTTCGAGGTCCCGGCCGACACCTCCATCCTGGTGGCGGAGCTGGAAGGGGTGGGCAAGCAGCATCCGCTCTCCATCGAGAAGCTCTCCCCTGTGCTGGCACTGTATTTCCCGAAGGATTTCAGCGCCGCGCTGGAGATCTGCGAAAGCCTGCTGCACTTTGGCGGGCTCGGCCACACCTGCGTGATCCACGCCAAAGACGACGCGCGCATCCGGGAGTTCGCCTTGCGCATGCCGGCCAACCGCGTGCTGGTCAACACGGCCGCGCCGCACGGTTCCACGGGCATCACCACCAACGTGTTTCCCTCGATGACGCTGGGCTGCGGCGCGGCGGCAGGCAACATCACCAGCGATAACGTGGGGCCGCAGCACCTGTTCAACATCAAGCGCCTGGCCTACGCCGTGCGCCGTCCGGAAGAGGCCCTGGAGATCCCGCCCGTCGAAACGCCAGGCGTGGTTGCGCCAGGAGCAGCGGTCCCCATCGACCGGCAAAGCGTGGTTTCGGCCGTCGAGCGGTATCTTTCCTCCCGCGGCGTGGGCGCGCCCGCGCCGCCCGCCCCCGCGGTGACCCAAGCGGTGGTCGGCAACCTGGCCGCACAGGTGGTGGACCGCTTCCTGGCCCGCCGCCACCAGGCGGCGGGGACTACGGCCGAGGCAAGCACGCCGCCGTGCGGTCACTCCTGCCCGCAGGGGGTACAAGGCCGGCCGGCGGAAGCCCTGCCCGTCTTGCCACCGCCACCTCCTCCGCCCGTGTTGGATTTCGTGTGCGAGGAAGACGTGCGCACGGCCATCAGGGAAGCGCGCAAGATCTTCATCGGGCCCAAGACCATCGTGACGCCTTCCGCCCGCGAATTGGCGAGCCGCTCTGATATTCTGGTCTTGGCCGAGCGTTGAGGAAAATCTGTGGATCTGAACTTGGACACCTTGAAGCGGGAAATCGTGGAGTATCTCGAGGCTTCGAATGTCGCGGTTTTCCGTAGCACCCCCGGGGGTCTGGAGGGTCTGCCGATCGTGCTCTGGGACAGCGAAGGCTACCCGGATTACCGCATGTTTCTGGACATCGCCCAGAAAATCGGCACCAAGCTCATCCTGGTGGCCTCCCGGGGGTTCGACGAGGCCGAAATCGACGAGGCCATCGAACAACTTCAGGACTGCGACCTGAGCCGCGAGGAGCGCCGCGACCTGGAAAACCGTCTTGGCAGCCTGCGCCCCTACGTGGGGGTCACCTGCTCGCTGGAATTGGCCTTCGACTACCACTCACGCCTGTATGTGTATGAGCTCCGCCCGGACTGGTACGAGGAGTTCCTGAGTATCGGGGACGAGATCGCCGTGCATCTGCCCGACCAGGGGGACGACGACGATGACGACTCGCTGGGCGGCTATTTTTCCAACAACTGAACCGCGGAGCAGATGCCCAAGCGGCTTCGCTGGCTGATCGCGGAGAAGGATCCGGGCGCGGGGGAACACCTTGCCCGCGCGCTCGGCATCGGGCGGCTGGCGGCCCGCGTCCTGTGCGCCCGCGGCCTGGGAGATCCGGCGGCGGCGCGGAGCTTTCTGGACCCTTCGCTCGACGGCCTGCACGATCCCGCGCGGCTGCTGGATATGCCGGCAGCCATCTCCCGCCTGCGCGACGCCATCGCGCGCGGCGAATCCATCCTGATCTACGGGGATTACGACGTGGACGGCGCCACGTCGGTGGTGATCCTCAAGAAAGCCATCGAAATGGCCGGAGGACAAGCGACCTTCCATGTGCCGCACCGGCTCAGGGAGGGCTACGGTATGCGTCCCGAGGTCGTGGATGCAGCCGCCGAATCGGGCGTGCGCCTGATCATCAGCGTGGATACGGGGATTCGGGCGGCCGAAGCCGTGCGGCGCGCCAACGAGCGGGGCATCGACGTGATCATCACGGATCATCACCTCCCAGAGGCGGAGTTGCCGCCCGCCTTGGCCGTGCTGAACCCTAATCGCCCGGGCTGCCCCTATCCGGAGAAGAACCTGTGCGGGGTGGGTGTGGCGTTCAAGCTGGTGCAGGGGCTGCTGGCCGCCGTGGACTGGCCCGCCGAAAAGCGGCAGCGGGTGATCGAATCGTTTCTCAAAGTGGTGGCCATCGGCACGGTGGCGGACGTGGTGCCGCTCACCGGTGAAAACCGCGTGATCGTGAAGCACGGGTTGAACGGATTGCGGTCTGTCCGCAATCCCGGGTTGCGCGCGCTGCTGGATGTAGCGGGCTTTACCGGCGACAGCATCCCCTCGGCCACCCAGGTGGCCTTCCGCATCGCCCCGCGGCTGAATGCTGCCGGCCGCATGGACACCGCCGATAGCGTCATCGAACTGCTGCTCACCGCCGACGCCGGGCGGGCCCGGGAACTTGCCCGCCAGTTACACGAGTGGAACGTCGAGCGCCAGCAGGCCGAGGCTCGGGTAGTGGAGGAGATCGTGGAGGCGTGCGCGCGCTCCCCGGTGGACGACAGCCGCCGCGCGCTGGTGTTCGCCGCCGATGCCTGGCACCGCGGCGTGCTGGGCATTGTGGCCAGCCGCCTGGTAGAACGTTTCCACCGGCCGGTGTTCGTGCTCAGCCGCAATCCCGAAGACGGGCTGGCGCAAGGCTCCGGGCGCGGCGTGCCGCGGTTTCACCTTTTGGAGGCGCTGGAGGCCATGCCCGAGCTGTTCGTGAAATTCGGCGGCCACCAGCACGCCGCCGGTGTGACCCTGGCCGCCGGGCAAGTGGACGCCTTCCGCGAGCGCCTCAACGCCTACGCCTGCGAGCGGCTCTCGCCCGAAGACCTGGCGCCGGAGATGGAGATCGACGCGGTGGCGGACCTGGCCGAGTTGACCGAAGAGAGCGTGGCGGAGGTGCTCGCACTGGGGCCGTTCGGCTGCGGCAATCCGCTGCCCCTGTTCGCCGCCCGAAACGTGGAGGTGGCCGCCCCGCCGGTACTGTGGAAAGAAAAGCACCTTCGCGTGGCGGTGAAAAGCAACGGCCGGCCGCTCTGGCTGAAGGCCTGGAACTTCGCCGGGCGCGCCCCCGAACTCGCTCCCGGCGTGCGCGTGGATATCGCCTTCTCGCTCGAGGAAGACCCCTACTCGGCCGGGCGTGGCTACGCCCCCTGGGCCGCGGTGCTGCGCGATTTCCGCCCGGCGTAGCGTTCCCGGCGAACGCTCCTCACTCCGGCTCGCGCAATTCGGGCGCCTGGATCTCCCGCACTCCTGTATCCACCGGCTCCAGCGTATCGATCGTGACTCCGAAGGCGGTGGCCTCCAGGTCGGCGAAGCGCCGGGCGCTCACCAGCACGCGGGACTCGAGCGAGGCCACCGCGCCGTTATAGGCCTCCACGGCGCGCTCCAGACTCTTGCCGACCTTCCCCCAGTGCTCTCCCAGGTCCGAGAGGCGCTTGTAGAGGTCTTTGCCCAGCTTGTGGATCTCGGCGGCGTTGCGAGCCAGGTTTTCCTGCGTCCAGCCGTAGGCCACGGCGCGCAGCAGGGCGATCAGCGTGGTGGGCGTGGCCAGGATGACGCGCTGCTCCACGCCGGTTTCGATCAGGGCGGGGTCCTGTTCCAGCGCGGCGCTGAAAAAGGACTCGGCGGGCAGGAACAGCACTACGAATTCGGGCGCCGGATCGAACTGCTCCCAGTAGGATTTCTTCCCCAGGGCGCTCACGTGCGCGCGCACCTGTCGGGCATGGTCCTGAAGCAGCGCGCGGCGTGCCTCCTCGCCAGGGGCTTCGAGGGCGGAGAGATACGCTTCAAGCGGCACCTTGGCGTCCACCACGATGTTTTTGCCGCCGGGCAGGCGAACCACCAGGTCGGGGCGCAGGCGGCCGGTTTCCGTGGCGGCGCTGGGCTGCGTGAGAAAGTCGCAGTGCTCCACCATGCCGGCCATTTCCACCACGCGCCGGAGCTGGATTTCGCCCCAGCGGCCGCGCACGCCGGGGGTGCGCAGCGCCGTGACCAGGCGCCCGGTTTCCGCACGCAACTGCGTCTGCGTTTCCTGGAGTGAACGCACCTGCTGGAGCAGCGACTCGTACGCGCCGGCGCGGGCTTTTTCGAGTTCCAAGATGCGGGTGTCCACCTTGGCGAGCGTCTCGTGTACGGGCTTGACCAGCTCGCCGATGCTCTGCTGGCGCTTTTCCAGATCGCCGCGGGCGGTCTCCTGGGCGCGTTCGAGCGCCGTCCTGGCGAGATCCAGGAAGGCCTGGTTATTGCTGCGGAGGGCGTCCGCCGAAAGCGCTTTGAAGGTATCCGCCAGTTTCTGCTGCGCGGCGTCCAGCGAAGCCTGCAACTCCCGGAACTGCTGCTCCCGGTTGGCCAGGCGTTCGGCCAGCACAGCGCGCTCGGTCTGGATGCGCGCCCGGAACCACAGCCAGGCGAGTACCAGCCCTGCCGCCAGCCCCGCAAGGAAACAAAGCAGGAGGGAAATGTTTGGCATCTGGGGAGAATTATCGCACCCGGAAGAGATACACGTTGCCCACCTGGCCGGCGATTTCCAGGTCCCAATCGTGCAGGCGGGCGAGCATATCTTTCGTCAGCAGGCCGTTGCCCTCCGCAGTGTCGGCTGCCAGCAGATAGCGGTAGCCGGCGCGCCGGACGGCCTGTGCCGCCCAGCGGCGCAGTTCTTCGCGCGGGCGCACCGTGACGCGCGGCTCGCTGGAGAGCAGATGCCACTTGCCGTCCATGCCCTGGCCGTCGATTTCGAAGGGCACCTGGTAGACCGGCGTGTGAGAGATCATGAGGGCGCTGGTGAGAACTTGCGGGCGGTCGAAATCGGCCTCCAGGTACATGCCGGGGCGCATGGGCTCCCATGTTCGCCAGCGGGTGGCCAGGTTGTCATCGAACGCGGCGGGGGCTTCCCAGGGTTCCGGCCGCGCGCGCAGGTACCACTGCGGGCTGCTGTAGACGCGGTCTTCGCCGAGGAAGAGGCGCACCTCATGCACGCACCATTCGCCGGGGTGGGCACGGGTGAGACGGAAGCGCACGCCGCGCAAAACCTGCTGCGGAAACAGGGCGGTCACGTCGTAAAGCGGCGCGTCCTGATAGAGGCTGGCGACTTTCAGGGTGTCCAGCAACTGGTCTGCCCGGGCCGAGTGCCAGTATTCGAGCATCTCGCGATCCACGTAGGCGCGCGGTCCGGAAATAAGGGAAAAGATCTTCTCGCCGGGCCGGGTCTCCTGCTCGATCATGCCGGCGATCTTGTACTCGGCGGTGGCGCGGTAGAGGTACTCGGACTCGGGTTCCAGGCGCAGGGCGGCGGCCAACGGTGGGGCGTGCAGGCGCCAGGTGTAGGGCAGGGTGTATAGGTCCACCACCGCCGGCCAGCAGGCCACCGCCTCCAGCGCCAGGCAAGCCCAGGCGGCCGGACGGGGCAGCACCATGGCGAGGGCCAGCGCCAGGAAGGGGAAAGCCGGCATCAGGAAGCGCGCGCCGTGGTTGGCGAACCAGGGGGCGGCCAGGAGCGCTGCGGCCAGCCAGCAGAGGCGTCCGGCGCGCCAGCCGAGCGCCAGCAGGCCCAGCGGCAGTGCCAGCAGCAGCGGCCCGAAGATGCCTTGCAGCTTGCCGCCCACGGCCAACTGCCAGGGCGCCTCCAGCAGGCGGACGCCGGCATAAGAGGAAAGGTTGCGGGCCAGTTCCTGTTCGGTGAAGGCGTGGAAGTAGGGATTGGGGAACCAGCGGTTGAACAGCGGGGCCAGCGGGTTGCCTGCCAGGATGGCGTCGCGTAGCATCCAGGGCGCCAGCATCAGCGCGCCTCCGCCCAGCAGGAGCGCGAACTGGCGGGCTTTGCGCCCGCCGCTCAGCAAGACGAAGAGGAGCGCCAGCGGCAGGAGGATGATCCCCGGAAACTTCACCGCGTAGCCGAAGCCAGCCGCCACTCCGGCGGGCAGAAGGTAGCGGTCGTCGCCTTCCTGCCGCCAGACCAGCAACAGGTAGAACGCCGCCAGCGTGAAAAACACCAGCGCGGCATCGGTATACGAAGAGGTTCCGCTCACCGCCACTACGGGGGCGCAGAAGTAGAGCGCGGCGGCCAGCCAGGAGGCCAGGTCCGCGAGGCCCAGGCGGCGGCCGATGGCCCGGAAGAGCGGCAGGGTGGCCAGCAGGAGCACGAAATGCACCAGCTTGGCCGCCGAGTGGCGCCCGAAGGCGAAGGCGAACAGGAACAGCATCTCCAGACCCTGGGGCACCATTTCGTAGAAGCCCACGCGCGCGGGAAAAGTGCCCAGGCGCAGATACTCGGCCACCAGGCCCAGGTGATAGCTGATGCCGTCGGGCTGGATTTCGGGCGCCAACGCGTGAATGAAGTAGACCAGCGCGTAGATGCCCAGAGCGGCGGCCAGCAGCCCACGGCTGATCCGATCGAGCGGAGTCTTTTCGGGGTCGCGAAGCAACGGGGTGCGGATACGCCACCAGGCCCCAAGCGAAACGACGCCCACCAGGGCGAAGGCCGGCGCTCCCGCGAGGCCCACAAGCAGGAGCACGAAGACCAAGTTGGCGAGCGCCGCGGCGCCGGTGGCCAGGATCACCGGGCGGGGGACCGCGAGCGCGCGCAGGCACAGGTTGCCCAGCGCGTAACAGGTTGCCAGGGTGAACAACGCGCCGGCCAGGATCGGAATCAGGGAGGGCAAACGATTATTTTAAATGGTAGGCTATTAGCGGGAGGTCGCCCATGACCGCGAAACGGCAGCTCGAACCATCCGAGACCGCTTTGCACGCGGCACAGCGGTATCTGGAGTCCCTACTCGACACCGACGCTCCGCTCACTCCCGGAGAGTTGGAATCCGTACAAGACAGCGTGGAACAGATCCGCCAGGGCAAGATGACCCTGGAGGAGTTCGAGCGCAAGCACGGGTTGTGACCCCTGCCGCCTGCGCCCAGTGACATGGCACTTCAAGAATCACCGGCTTTGGTTCCCGCACTAGCCGCTGCAGCCGGCTTGTGGGCCATCATCGGGATCGCCCAGGCGCAGACACCGCCCGCCCAGGCGCAGGCCCGGGCGCCTAAGCCGCCCCCGGCCCAAATGGTCCAGGGGCCCTTGCCCGACAAGGTCAAGCTGTTCATCCCGTATAAGGAATATTCGCAGGAAGACAATCAACGCATCCTTGCCCTGTTCGAGGACTTGCGCGTGTCCGATGTCTCGGATGGCATGGACGTGGTGGGGCTGAAGGATGTTGGAATCATGCATCCGGACATCAAGACTCTTTGGCGCGACACCGAAAACTTTACGCACCGCATCGTCGGGATCGCCGTAACCGCGCGCTATGTTCCCACCAACAAGCGCGAGTACCAGATGGATCAGCAGCGCATCGGCCGGTGGTATCGCGACATCACTCCCGAGACGTTCCAGGACGTTTTGTTCCCGGGTGCGGTTCTCGTGATTGACGCTACCGAGGACGGCGAGTCCCGTAGCATCGGCTCGAACAACATTATGTCGTGGCACCGGAAGGGCATGGTGGGAGTGGTCACCAGCGGCGGACTCGCGGACAGCGACGAGATCATTGCGGAGAAGGTGCCCGCCTACTACCGGCGCCTGGCGCGCGGCATCCGCCCCGGACGCAACGAACTGGAGTCCGTGAACCGCCCCGTGACCTGCGGCGGGGTGCTGGTGCGGCCCGGCGACGTGGTCATCGCCGACGGCGACGGCGTGGTGGTCGTACCGCGCGAGAACGCGGCGGAAGTGGCGCAAGCGTCCCGGCAGTTCCTCGACCAGATCGGCCTGGAGCGGGCCAAGTCCAAGGCGGCCGCCAGGCAGCAGAAAAAGTAGGTTTGCGCTTTAGACTGGCGCCTGGCCCTTCCAGTGGGCTTCGTAATCGTACATGGCGTCCTTGATAGGGACACCGCGGAGATCGATCCGGCTGAGGTCCGCCGTCCCGATGCCGGCGCCTTCACCCATCAGCATGGTGTTGTCCGCGTATTGCTGAGTTTCTCCCGGCGGAACCAATTGCTCCGGGGGGTGACCCTTGGGATTCTTGTACAGGCGAAAAGGCGCTTCGTGCCGGCCCGCGCGCGGATTGTAGCCCATGGTGGCGGCAGCCACGGCGTCGGTGCACACGCAATTGCGCCCCACCACCAGGAGGCCGGGCTTGGCGTGCTTGGTGCCCGGCATCCCCGTGCCCTCGCCGCCGATGATGGTTTCGATGCCGTCCAGAACCGCCAGGTCGATGGGCCGCGCCCCGCACAGATCGGTGAGCAGCCGCGGCATCCGCCAGCCCTCGTACCGGTCGGAGCTGGGGTCGATCTCCTGGGGAACGCCGGCGGGCGGCGGCACCTGGCCGTAATGGAAGACGCGCTCGCGGACCCACGGTGAAGCTCCCGGGGGCTTGGGGGCCAGCCCGTACAGCAACTCCGGTGTGATGCCGAAAAGGTTCTTCATGGACAGCGTGATGCCCAGCTCCTCGTGGTTTTTCATCTTCGCCACGCTCACGAAAAAGTCGCAGTCCTCGTAAGAGTGGTTCAGGCTGAAGGCCGGGAAAATGTACGGGCGGCTCTTCACCTTGAGGACGGAATACTGCTTGGCTTGGCCAAGTCCGTTGGTGTCCTCGAATTCCACCAGCGGGCCCGCGCTCTTGATGCCGGCGACGTCCCATCCATCATTGAGCAGAGTGTCCTCGAGCGGCGCCCCGTAGTTTTTTCGGAACGTGCTTTCCAGGATCCGGATGCGCCTGGCTCCCTGTTTGGCGAAGACGGCGGTGAGCGCGCCGACCACGTTGGGGTGCACCCAACTGGTTTGCCCGGCGGTGAGACCGACATGCCGGCCGCGGCCGGACGCACCGGTGAGGTTCACTTTCATGGCCACGGTCTTGCCGCGCACCAGGTGGCCGATCCCTCCGATCTCGTCGAACATCTGCTGGAACTGAGCGACGAGGTCCTGATCATAGCTGGCGATTTTGGCTACCGATACCGGCGCCGTAGGCACGGAAACCGCGGGCGCCGCTGCGCGGGCGCCGTCCACAGTCAGGGCGCCGGCGGCCAGTCCGGCAGCGGCGAACATGTCGCGCCGGGTAACAATGCGATGAGCGTCTGGCATGGAATTCTCCTTGGTTACTCCAAAATCAGCGCCGCCCAGGCCTCCAACCTGGGGATGGCAACTTCGGTCCGGCCGTCGGCGGTGGCGCGCGCCGCCAATTCGGCCGGCGGGTTCTCCGGTGTGTATAGCCGCGCCGTTTTGAAGATGCCGTTGAAACGAACCGTCACGCGAACCGAGGGCGTTCCGGCATAGTTCAGCAACTGGATCAGAACGGATTTGCCGGAAGCGGTGGTGCTGGCATAGGAAATCGTGGAAGGGACATTGAACACGCTCAAGCCCATGACTTCGGGCGGCAGCAGTTCCAGCAGGTCTCTGGCGAGATCTCCCGGGTCCGGCGGATCTTCTCTGTAAACCGCCACGCGCCCTTTCCCGGTGGGAACCTCGGCGTAGGGATCGTCCTTCGGTGGGTTGCCCCACGCGGGGCCCGTCACCAGGAGTCCGCCCTGCTCGGCGAAATCCCGCAGGATTTTCCGTTCGGTTTCGGTGGGGGGCGCCAGCGTGGGCGCCAGCACCGCCCGAAAACCCGCCAGAGCCGCAGGCCTGAGGCTGGACCGCGGGATCAAGCGGTACGGCACCTGGCGGCGCGCCACCAGGTTCAGGTATTCGTCGGCAAACTCAGCGTCCTGGGCAGCCGCGTCGAAAAGGACGCCCACGTTTCCGTAGGGCTGGAACCCGCGCCAATCCGCGTGATCCTCGGCAAACCGGAGATAAGAAGCGATCCTCTGCCAGGTGGCCAGCGCCGCCGCGTCCCTCTGATAAAGTCTCATGCGCAGATCGTCGTCCAGGGACACCATCCACCGCCCGCCGGCGACCGCGGCATCTGCCACGCATCGAATGTAATCTCCGGCGGCGCTGGGGTTCGGCTGCTGGTCGATCCAGATCGGGCGCCGGCCACTCTGGAAGCGCAGGAACCGCACCATCCAGATATTCGACTCGATCCACGGTTCCGCCGAGGCGCCCGCGCGGATGCCCATATCGGCCAGGTCGCGGGCGCTGGGACGCACGCCTGCCACCGCCAGCGGGGCCAGGGGCGGCGGATCTGCAATCGCCGGCGTGGTGTCGGCCATACCGACAGAGGAGGCGTGCCGCGCGATCGGGATCACCAGCGCCTCGCTGTTCTGCTCGCGCAGCGCGGATTCCAGCGCCGCCATGAACTTCGACTCCTCAGAAAAATCCCCGTCCAGCACCAGTCCGTCCAGGCCCGCTCCTGCGGCGGCGATGGCTGCCTTCACCGGACTCGAGCCGGGATGAACGATCCCCAACACGGCGATTCCACGCTGCCGTGCCACCCGCGCGTATTCCCGCACCAGCAGGTGCTGCCGCTCTTCCAGTTCCGGGTCGGCTCCGGCGCTCAGGGTGACCAGGATGCAGTTGAGGGGAGTGCCTCTAAGCAGGTCGAGGGTGGCAGGATCGTACCACCGGCCGATCGCCTCGCGCTGCGCGGGTCTGCCTGCCAGCGCCGTGTCTTTGGCCCGGCGGCTGACTTCGAGTGGCCCGCCATCCCACCGGATTGGAACCCAACCCTCCGGCTTCCCCGCGCCGGCACGAAGCTGTGCCGGGATCGAAGCCACCGACGCCAGCAGCCCTATGAGTAGGAGACCTTTTCGCCCGTCCGCCATAAATATACTGATAGTTTAGAATCTGTTACTCCTTTTAACAAGGGGCAGTAGGTCCCTCCGTGGTTGCGGCTATAGCTACTCCGGCCTCGCTTCGAGCAGCAAGTGCCTCTCGAATTTGACCGTGAGGGTCGCATCGGGCCCACGAACCGTCCCGAGGTCCTTGCCTTCCACGTAATCCGTGACCCGGTACGAGCGATTCGACAGACCCCGCAGCGTTACCGTGCCATCCCACTGCGAGGCGTAGAAAGCGTAGTACAGGCTGCCATCCTTGCGGATGGCGTGGGTTTCCGGCCGGTCGAAACCGATGTCGTACAACTCGCCGAGATACTCCCCGCGGGACAGCATCTTCTCTTTGTAAATGCGCAGCCACTTTTCAAACGCCTGTTCTCGCGCGGGCGTAAGGTCGTTCCGCTTTCGCTCCGCCGAACCCTCCGGCCAGGTGAAGTTCGTGCCAACCACGCCGCCGATCCCCACGGTGGAAGCGAAATCATCTTTCGTCATATCCACGTGGTCGCCGAAATAGGCGATGGAATCGCCTTGCAGAGCCTTGAGGGTCTTACCTTTGGTGCGCACCTGCCACGAAGACCTCGGATCGGACGCTACCGACATGTTCAGGAAAGGCAGGGTAAAGAAAGAATAGGCGGTCCCGCAAGGGCAGAACTCGACTAGGGCTTCCGGCTTGATCGCGCGGGCCGTGTCGTAAATCGCTTGGAAGAACCTCGGCATCCCTTCGACGGATTCTTCCGGACGGGCGTGCCGGTGCGCCGGATTGTAGCAGGGCGGTGCTCCGTTCATGTGCTGGCCATCCAGTTTGAGCCCGTCGAAGCCCCAGTCCTGGATGGCTTTCCTCACGATGGCTCTGTGGTATGCGATGACGGCAGGATCGGCGGGGCAAAGATACCACGAATTCCAATAGGAGATCTTCTGCTTGCTGCCATCGGCATTGAGCAGCAGCCAATCCGGATGGTTCTTCACCAATTCGGTTCCGGGGTCGGCAGCCAGCGGCGCCCACCACAATTGCGCCTTGAACCCTTCGGCATGGATCTTGTCCACCAGCGCCCGCATATCCGCGTCGCCGTTCGGAAACTTCTGCGGTTGCAGGAACCAGTCACCCTGTGCGGTCTGCCAACCGTCGTCCAAAGTAACCCACGTGAAGCCCAGTTTCTTTACCACCGGCAAGGCGTCGTAAATCTGGCTGGGCTTGATCTTGCGGCCGTAACCCCAGGCGCACCAGATTGGGCCGAACGCGTCCGCCGGCGCGGCGTCGAAGCGGATTCCTTGCGCCACCATCACGCCGCGGTAGTCCCGCAAAGTCCGAAAGTAGTCGCCATGGTAGACGGCGGCGAAGGTTCGAAAGGTCTTCAGCGCGGCCCCGGGCTTCAGCACCTGGTTCTGCTGGAATTCCACCGCCAGGGTCGCCCGGCCCCGGCCCTCCGCCGTCACCGGCAGGGAGATCAGCTTGGGCGCCATCTCGACGTGGCCCACGCTGATTCCGGCGTCCCGGCGCCACACCGCTACCACCGGCGTGCCTCCCCCGTAATCCGGCGCATTCATCCCCAAAAAGTTCCGCTGGTGGAATCCCGGCTGCAACGGCAGCACCCAATCCGGCCGGTTCTCGTAGGAACCGCTCTGATACGACCAGAACTCCGGCTGGGAACCAAGGTCGGGAGCAGTGATGGAGTAGTGCTGATTGGTCCAGCCGCTGATGGCCAGATCGGAAGCGCCCGTGTTCGTGTATTCGACGTCGAAGAACGCCATCCGCGGAAACCGGTCGTACACGGTGACGGTTACCGTCTTCTTCAATGACGGCGCCGTGCCGGTAAGGACCGTGCGGAATCCGGATCCCAGGCGGTCATGGACCACTTCGCGCGTGTGGCTTTGAAGAGCAAAATCCTGAACGTCGGTCCCCGATACGCGGATGAACTCGGAGGGCGTGAAATCACCCATCACGCGTTCTTTTCCGTCCAGAATAGCGACCAGCCGGCTGTGCATGGAGCCGTCGAATTCTACGCGGATACTCTTCCCTTCGACGCGGGTGGCCGCTGCCGCGAACCCGGCGCCCGTCAGCGCGAGACAAACGAGAACTAGCCTTTTCGCCCGGTTCATCGATTCACTCCCACATTCTGTAGCCCTGAAAAGTCCAGCCTATGCAGCGGGTGGGCCGATGTCAAATTGCGCTCCGGCGGCTGACTTCTTGGCGCCCTCATTTAGTACAATCCAACCGGCAGCCATCACACCGAGATCATAGGAGAGCTCTCATGAACAGCAGGAAATTCCCGGTTAGCCGAAGGCGTTTCTTGGGCGGCGCGGCCGTCGGCCCGGCGCTCGGCGGCCTCGCCGCTGCGGTGCCCTCCGCCTCCGCCGCACGCAGAAAGACCGCCCCCTCGCCGAGCATCTACGAAGAACTCGGCGTCCGCACTCTGATCAACGGCCAGGGCGTGGTGACCTTCTATTCCTGCACGCTCATGCCGCCGGAAGTGCATCAGGCCATGCAGCGCGCCTCGGAACACTACGTGGAAATCGTGGAATTGCAGCGCGCCGTCGGCGCGCGCCTGGCCAAATTCGTGGACGCGGAAGCCGCCATGGTTTGCAGCGGCTCGGCCGCCTGCATCGCGCAGGCCACGGCCGGCTGCATCGCCGGAATGGACCCCGACAAGATCTTCCGCTTGCCAGACACCGAAGGCATGAAGAACGAGGTGATCATCACCCACCGCAGCCCCTGGGACCGCGGCATCGCGCTCACCGGCGCAAAGCTGGTGGTCGTCCAGAGCCTGAGCGAACTCGAATCCGCGATCAACGAAAAAACGGCCATGATGGAATATACCTACGGCGACACCGGTCCGGTGACGCTCAAGGAGGCGATTGCCATCTGCAAGCGTCGCGGCGTGCCGTTTATGATCGACGGCGCGGCCACCTGCCCGCCCTTCGAGCGGCTCAAAACGCTGGCCTCCTACGGGGCCGACCTGTTTTGCGTCAGCGGCGGAAAGGGCCTCCTGGGGCCTCAATGCAGCGGAATTCTCTTCGGGAGGAAGGACTTGATCGAGGCCGCGTTGCATAACGGCTCCCCCTTCGAAGGCGCCATCTGCCGCCCCATGAAAGTCGGCAAGGAAGAGATCGTCGGGGCGCTGGCGGCCGTGGAATGGTCGTCCAAGCGCGACTATCAAGCCGACTGCCGGGTGTGGGAGTCCCGGCTGCGGTATATCGCGCAAGTGGTCGGCGCCATCCCCGGCGTCGAAGCCGAGATCTACTACCGCAAAGTCGGCAACGAAGTCCCGCATCTGGCCATTCGCTGGGACGAGCAGGCCTTCGGCCTGACCAAGCAGGATTGCATCGACGCATTACGCAACGGAGATCCGCACATCGAGGTCTACAACGGCATGGGCCGGGAACTGGTGAAGCGCGAACAGCCGCAGCCCAAGCAGGCGCGCCGGCCCGGCGACGCCGCCTACGTGATCTCCATCACCTCCAACACGCTCCAACCCGGAGACGAAAAACTGGTGGCCGTGCGGCTCAAGGAGATCCTCACGCCGGCTTCCGGCCGCGCACGGCGGGGCTGACCGGCGAGGCAACAGACGAGGTGCGGCGCGCCTTGGGCGCGGCGTCTTCCTTTCGCGGCGGAACATCCGGCGCCAACTTCAGCAACTCCAGCCCCTCAGCCGGCGAAACACGCATCGCACGCAGTTTCTCGAAGTACGCCATTTGTTCTCGGACCAGCAATCCCTCTTGAATCAGATCTGAGTAAAGCCGGTTTTCCGATAAGCCCATCCTCTGTGCCAGCCGCCGTGCACGCTGCCGGTCCTGCTCACCGATTCTCAGAGGAAAGCTTTTCTGCTTATGCATGGCCTGAAACCTCAATCAAAACCTGTCTAGGAGTCTTCACCAGCACCCCCGGCCACTCGATCTCCGGCTTCCGGAAATCGCGGACATTGTGGGTGACGATCGTCGACGGGCTGGCGGCGAACGCCACCTCGTAAATAAAGTTGTCCCCTTCGTCCGGAAGATTCGGCCTCCACAAAAACCGCACCTCCGCCTCGTGCGCCACCGTCACGAAAGCCGCCAGCAAGCGTTCCACCTGATCCTTTGAATACCCCACTTCCCGCTGCTTCACCATGCGAAACAACACTTCGTGGTATTCCGCCAGCAACTTATAGTGGCACACGGCCGGGACTTTCCCGAGAAACACCAGCCGCAACAGCCGGTTGCTCGCCCCATTCCGCGAACGCAATGCCGAGGCCACAACGCACGTGTCCAGCACATACCGCACACTGTATGAATGATATCAAATTGGATATCACGCGAGCCGAACGCCCTGCGGCCGGCCTTACCGGCGAGTTCGCGCTAAAATCCCTATGGACGATTCGCGACCATGCCTGCTTCCGGCGAACCTTGCATGCGCTTCGCGGGCTATTTTGCCCTTTTCTTCTTCCTGGCTGCAGGGCCCGTCCGGGCGCAGCCCTGGGAGACGGCCCCGGCTCCGGAAAATCTGTACCGCGGCGAACTGATCTCGTACCCCGGTCCATGGGCGTTTCAGATTCCTCCGGCGGGCATCATTCTGGTCAGTGACGAAGAACTCCGTGCCCTTTCGGATCCGGACCGGGTGCTCAACCTGACCACGGGTCGCACCCCGCACAACATGAGTCTCCGGCAGGTCTGTGAGCGCGCCAGGGCGCGCGGGCAGCGGACCCTTTCCATCGCTTTCGATCACTTCTTCGCGCAATATCGCCCGGGCCAGGACACCCCCCGCCGGCTCATGCCCGACATGGACGAATACATCCAGCGCATGGCCGCCATCGGCCGCTTCGCCCGGCGGTACGGGCTTGGCCTGGAGTTGAGCCTCGTCACGCCGCTCGAAATCGGGCCCGCCTATGCCGCACGCACCGGCGAATCCGGCGTTTGGCTGCACTACCGCGAAGGACTGCGCGATCCCCAGAGCGGCGCCTTCAGCGTGCAGTTGTGGCAGCAGCAGCGTTGGGCCAACAACAAAGGCGTGATCGAAATCCAGGATGCCGGCGTGCGGGTCTTTGCCTTTCGCGAAAGACCCGTGCCAGGCACCCCGTACCGCGTCGTGGATCCTGCGCAGATATCGGAACTCCGGGAGCATATTCAGGTCGAGCCGTACAACGCGCTCGTCTCCGGCCCGCGCGAATACCGCGCCCGCCGCGTGCGCGTGTACAGCGCGGGCTCCGGCGAAGCGCCTGGACTTGATCGCGTCCTGGTGGTGCAGCAGTACCGCACGCCGGAGATGGACTATTTCAGCGCCCAGGCGCTGCCGTTCCTGACGGGCCTCATCGACCGCTACACCGCCGCGGGCGTGCGCCTGAATGGCCTGTACTCGGATGAAATGCACATCCAGCAGGACTGGTCCTATTTCGGGCATCACGATCATGGCGAATTCGCCTTGCGTTACGTGAGCCCCGGCTTCGCGCGCCAGTTCGCCGGGCGCTACGGAGCGGAATATCGCGACTTCGCCCGCTACCTGGTTTACTTCGTGCACGGCCAGGAGGACACAGCCAACGATCTGACCGCCAAGCTCGGCGGCATGCACGTCTTCGGCGCTTCCCCGGAGGATATCCGGCGCACGGCCCTTCTGCGCGCCCGTTACTACCATTTTCTTCAGGACGGCGTCGTGGACCTGTTCGTGAAGGCCAAACACTATACCGAATGGAAAATGGGCCACAAGCTGGAAGCCCGGGCCCACGCCACCTGGGCCGAGAGCCCGCCGATCGACGCATACGACACCGGCGCGCCCGGCCACACCCAAAACCAGTACGAGTACACCTCCGCCTTCCTTTGGTCCAATACTGTCCAGCAAGCCGCGGCCGCCTGCTACGACTACTTCAAGTGGGGCGACTTCCTCACGGGCAACGGCAACGATCACACCGAGGGCGGCTGGCTGGATCGCGACTATTACGCCCTCGCGCTGGCCGCCTCCACCGGCATCCTGAACGAAGTGCCGTACTCCTACGCCGCGCACTGGGGCATGCCGGAAGAAGTCAGCCGTCTGCGCTCGGCCTTGGTGGATGCGTACGGCGTGGGTGCCTCATCGCCGTTCCAGGCGGTCGAGGGAGCCCAGCATCGCGACGTGGAAGTGCTCATGCTCTACCCGCTCGATCTGGTGGCGGTGGAGGAGCGCTTCGGCAGTTGGATGACGCAATACGGCTACGCCAATTACGTGACGCCCGCCAAGCTCCTGGAGCGCGGCAAAGTCACCCGCGGCGCGATCGAGATGGCCGGACGCCGTTTCACCACGTTAGTGGCTTTGTTTGAGCCCTTTCCTTCCGAGCGCCTGCTGGACTTCATGCGGCAGTTTGCCGAACAGGGCGGCAAACTCATCTGGTCGGGTCCGCCGCCGCTCGTCACCTTTGAAGGCAGCCGGGCCCTGGAGGCGTGGGAAGACATTTTCGGCGTGAACTACACCCCGCAGCCGCGCGACGGGGTGCCCGCTCCCGGGGAACTCGTGACCTTCCAGGACTCCTTCGCCAAGGTCGCGCCCATGGTCATCCTCACCGATTTCCTCGTGGACAGACTCTATGGCGTGGCTCCCCGCCAAGGGACGGAAGCCGTGGCGCGGGTCAGGAATCGCGTCGTGGGGACGCGGCGCGCGTATGCTTCGGGCGGTACGGCCGTATTCCTCGGCTACCGCCCGCGCGACGATCAATCTCGCAGCCTGGGCTACGAGACGCGCAACTGGTTCGAGGTTCTCGAAGCCCTGGGCGCCTACCCCGCGAGCGGACGTTTTCCGGGCTGGAACGACAACACGGAGCGCGTTTCCCGCGACACCGGTTATCTGGCGTGCCGGTTCCCGAATGGAGCGGTTTCCCTGGCCCCGCACCTCCGCACCTACGAAGAAGGATGGCCCGGCGGCTTCGCTCGCGACCGCGCCGCCGACGTCGCATACCTGAAGCGCAATCCTCCGCCCTCGGGGGAGATCCACCTGCGCGACTTCCGGGTAGCCGGGCACGTGGTCAGCTACGACGGCACCGGCGCCGTCAGCTTCCGGCTAGGCAAGGGCGGGGATCTGATCGCCTTCGCGGGAAGCGGCTCGAAGCAAATCACCGTGGACGGCCTCACGGCGGTCTTCGCCGATCACCCCCTCACGGGCATCGCCTGGAGCCCTGTGCCCCCGGCACGGCGCATTCCCGGAGGAGCTGTCTTTGTGGTCTGGGTTTCCGGGGAGGGCCATGTGTGGATTCCGGCCGCCGGGCTGCCGCGCGATTTCGACCTCCTGGCCGAAGGACCGGCGCCCGGCAGCCGTGGCGCCTCCGTCGCCTGGACCCGCGAGGGAGGCAGCATCGTCTTCGCGGCTCCCGCAGGGGCGCAGCGCTGGTTCTATGTCGTCCCGAAAACGAAATGATCCTCCATCCGTGCGAGCTCTGTGCTAGCGTCAGGATTCGCGCAAGAGCCATTTGGCGGCATTGCGCTGCATCTTTTCGTATTCGGGATTCCACAAGGCGCTGATGAGGTGCCCGGGCGCCATGAAGCACACACGGCCCTTGCCATAGTCGTAGGCCCAGACGGCCTCGGCGGTGTTGCTGCGCCGGCCCGCGAGGTCGGTATAATCCAGCCCGTCCTCATTGACGCTGCGGGCCAAAACATATTTCGGATCTTTGTCGTAAACCACGTAATGCTGCTCGTCGGTGACGACGAAGTCCTTCACCCCGCGCGTGATGGGGTGGTCCGGGTTGACGATCTTGACCTTGAAAGGCCGGATCGGCGGGTGCCCGACATAGATGGCCCCTTCGACGTCGCGGTAATCCTTGTTCGAAATGGAGGCCTCGCTGTTGTTGTGAAACGCCCACAACGCGCCGCCTTCGGACACCCACTTCTTGATGGCCCTGCCCTGCTCCGGCGTCATCCAGGACGTGTAGCCGGAGCCGATCTTGCGCTGGATGGGCGGCACGCTGACAATCTTCTCCTTCGGCTCGTTCCAATACACCTGGTGCCAGTACCCGTTGGGGTAACGGCGGCCGTCGCGGAACATGATGAGGATTTTGTACTTTCGCAGGTTGTCGTACGTCAGCAGCTTTTCCTGATCCGTGAAGTCGATCGGCAGGCCGCCGTCTTCCACCAGCGTGGCGGTCAATGCCGTGCGGATATAGTCCGAATTATGCGACTCATCGCCGCAGAGCGCGAACGCGGTGGCTCTCGGGGCCGGGGCGCCCCAGGCTCGCGAAATCGCAGTCCCTGCCGCAAGGCCGACGCCGGCGCAAGCGGTGCGCACCAGCGTCCTGCGTGTCATGGTCTTGTGCATGCTGGTGTTATATCGTCTTTTGGATCGCGAAGCCAGTCGCCGGTTCTGCGGCGGCCGAGCCTAGCCTAAATCGCAAACTCCCGGGAGCCTGTGAATGCCTCTGGCGGCCGGCCGGGCGCTACGAACTCGCCCGCGCATCCATTCGGCAGGTTGATCCGCACCCGCAGCGCGCGCCCGCGCCGTTCCGCCTGGAACTCGATTGCCCCGCGCGGTGTGTGCGCCGTCAATGCGAGGTCGTTCAGGTCTCCAAGCTGCGGTCGGATGGCAACGCGCCGGAAGCCGGGCTCCAGCGGGCGGATTCCAGCCAGGTCCATGTAGGCGCAGTACAGCGGAACTACGCCGCAGTGGCTCCACTGCGCCGTGCTGTCGGGAGCGGCCTGCCAGTCTTCCTGGATCGTCAGGTTCTCGATTACCGAGCGCATGGTGGCCCAGCGGCGGCGAAAGTCGTCGATCACCGGCTGCACATGCCCCGCCTTCGCCAGCGCCCACGAGCGCCACCCCGCATTGCACGGATAGGAAACGCCCATCTCGGGCGGCGCCGTGGCAAGCGCCTCCACGGACGCGCGCGTATCCCCGCCGGGACACTGGCCGAACAGGATGGCGGTAGCCAGGGTGCGGTCGCTCAGGCGCACCTCTCCTTCCTCGCGCGCCCAGGGCAGGTTGTCCACAAACAGGCCGCGCTGCGGGCTCCAGAAGCGCGCGCGCGCCGCGGCCAGCATCCGCCGCGAGAAGCTCCGGCATCGCTCCGCATACTCCCGGCCGGCAAAAATCTCGGCGATGGGAGCCAGCGCGTACTCCAGCATCGCGGCGGCATACAGGTTGAAAGAGCACTGCTTGTGCCGCTGCCTGCGATAGGCGATGTGATCCATCCAGACCGTGGGGATGCCCAGATCCTCGACGGGAAGCAGCCCGTCGCGCCCCACCAGGGACTCCAGGTAGGCCGTAAACCGCTGCAACCTCGGATACGGCTCCGCCAGGGCGTCGCGGTCTCCAGTTTCCATGTAGTGGTTCCAGCAGTCGAAGTGGAACCCCACTCCGTGGTCGAGTAGCGGGCCCCAGAAGGCGCCGTCGATCTCCTTTTGCGCTACGCGCGCCAGGCGGTCGTAGGCGGGCCATGAATCGGCGAAGTACCCGTCCTTCATCTGCCCCTCGCTGAAGGTTCGCAGGTACCGCCGCGGCACACGCGTCTCGCCAAAAGCGTAACGGACCGCGTGGAGCTGGTGCCCGCCGTCGCCGCTGTACTGCTGCCGCTCCCGTCCCATGCCGTCCACCGCCGTCTCGATCACGCTGTTGCGGACGGTGTTGACGGCCGCGTCGAACAGGCGCTGGAGGGCGGGCTCCGACGTTTGGATATTCGGCTCGAAGGGCCATGGGAATTCGCGACGCCGAATGCCGACGTCGCGCAGGATCACAGGCCGGGCCGCGTTCCGAACGTGCAGTTGCAGCCACCGCAGCGATTCGTAGTCGAAGCACTCGAAGTCGTTCGCGCCTTCCCGGCAGATGAAGCGCGACCAACTGAACAGGTGCGTGTCCAGCCAGCCGGTTTTCGCCAGGTCATGCGATTCTTGCGGCATCGCTTCGACGATGGTTCCCGCCGGAGCCTCCACCGTGAACCTCGGGAATCCCACTATTTGGATGGGAAACTCGAAGGTGGCATAGGAATCGTCCGGTAGTTCCCAACGCCGCGGGCCAGCCTCTCTGGCTACGGGCACTCGATCGAGTTCGAATGAACCCGGGATGCGGAATTGAAACCAGTCTTCCGGCTCGCGCCGCCAGCGCACGCGTCCCGATTCCGCAAGGCGCAGCGCCGGATGTTCGGTTTCGCGTACCGGTGGAATTTCCCGCTCCCGAAGGCGCGACTTCGCCCGGTCCGCCCGGTCGATGCTGTCTCCGCTGTACGGCCCGTCCGCGCTGGCCGGCGGTTTGTCCGCGGGACACGGCAGCACCGCGGCTTTCAGCCAGCGGGCGTCCGGCGTGAAATCCGGGCGGTCCCAACCATACGGGTGCAAACGGGCGTCGAACTGCTCCTGCAGCGCGCGCAGGAACCAGCGTTTGTGCTGCCCCGGCGGATGCGCCCGGTCCAGAAACGCCAGCCAGGACTCGTCGCTTACCACCATGGCGCGCCCGCCGCCCTCCCATTCGAACTCGCCCCAAACCAGCAGACCGGGCTTGCCGGCGGGCCACGTCCCGTCGCCCACTCCGTAGAACAGGACCTCCACGCCCAGGACATTCGATCCCGCGTGGAGATACGGCGTGAGGTCCGCCGGATCCGCGTCCAGCCAGCGGGGATCGCAGGGCGCCGGACCCCACTGGACCCGCCGTCCGTTGACGGTCAGCTTATAGCGGCTGTCGGCCGCGATCCACAACTTGGCCCGCGTGGGCCCGGCCGGCAGATCAAGAACACGCCGGAACAGCACGAAAGTGCAAGGCAGCGTCCGCTGGCATGGCAGCCAGATCCACTTCAGACCGGCGGGTTGCCCGCCGGGCGGTTGACCTTCGGCCGCCGGCCGAGGGTCCTGGATTCCGGAAGCCGCCATCGCCGGCGCGGCCGCGGCTCCCGCCAGCAGGCCGCGCCGCGAAAGGCCGCTCTGGTTCCGCATCAGCTACCATTCTATCGGGCGCCGGAAATCCGGCACCCCATACGACTGGGGAACTCCGGCCGCCTTCCCTTCGTATCTTGGAGAGGCCGCTATGTTGAATTTGTTCGGAGACTTCAACTACGCCGTCCGGCAGTTCCGCCAGGCCCCGGTTTTCGCCGCCACAGCCGTGCTGACGCTGGCCCTCGGCATCGGCGGAACCACCGCCATCTTCTCCCTGATGCACGACGTGATGCTGCGCTCGCTGCCGGTTGCCGATCCCGGCAGCCTATATCGCATCGGTTCGTCGAACAACTGCTGCGTGGAGGGAGGGCCGCAGGACAACTGGGGCATGTACTCCTATCCGCTGTTCGAGCGCCTGCGCGGGGCGGCGCCGGAGTTTCAGCAGGTGACCGCGTTCCAAGCCTCCCCCGTGCGTTTCAGCGTCTTGCGGCCGAACATCGACCGCGTAGCCAAGCCCCTGCGCGGCGAATTTGTCACGGGCAACTACTTCTCCGTTTTCGGCATTCAGGCGTTTGCGGGCCGCGTGTTCTCGCCGTCCGATGACGCCGCTTCGGCCGCGCCGGTGGCCGTGCTCAGCCACCGGGCATGGCAGATGCACTGGGGGGCCGATCCCTCCGCGATCGGCTCGGCGGCCATCATTCAGGGCCAGCCTTTCACGATCATCGGCATCGCGCCCCCGGGTTTCTTCGGAGACACGCTGCGCAGCGATCCGCCCGATCTGTGGCTACCGCTCCAGCAGGAACCTCTGATTAACGGCAACAAGTCTCTGTTGCGGCAATCCATCTCCGCCTGGTTGCGCGCCATCGGAAGGCTGGCCCCCGGCGCCGGCACCGCGGGCACTTCGGCGCACCTCACCAGCGTGCTGCGCCAGTGGCTGGAGCACGAGAGCGGTTATCCGCCGGCCTGGATGGGCCAGCTCCGCCAGATGCTCCCGAAACAGAAGATTCAGGTGATTCCGGCCGGCAACGGTGTGGAGGAGATGCGCGAGAATTACAGCCGCAGCCTGCAGATTCTGCTGTCGGTGTGCGGGCTGGTCCTGCTGATCGCCTGTGCGAACGTGGCCAATCTGCTGATGGCCCGGGGCATGGCACGGCGCACCCAAACCGCCGTCCGCCTGGCCATGGGCGCTTCGCCGGCGCGCCTGATTTCGCAGTCGCTGGTCGAGAGCACGCTGCTCGCGCTGGCCGGCGGCATGCTTGGCCTGGTCGTCGCCTATGCGGCCGAAAAGGTGATTGTCGCGCTGGCCTTCCACAACGCCAGTTACCTGCCGTTCCGCACCACGCCTTCGATGCCGGTGCTGGCCTTCGCGTTTGGCTTGTCGCTTGTCACCGGCATGCTCTTCGGCGCGGCCCCCGCATGGCTCGCCACCCACCGCGACCCGCAGGAGGCGTTGCGCGGCGCGCACCGCAGCACGCGCGATCATTCCGCGCTTCCCCGGAAAGCCCTGCTGGTGGTGCAGGCCACTCTCTCGGTGGTGCTGGTGGCCGGAGCGGCCATGTTGACCCGCAGCCTGGGCAACCTGGAACGGCAGGACTTTGGCTTCCGCAACGACGGATTGATCAGCCTCAGCCTGAATCCTCCGCCCGCGTCGTATTCGCAGGAGCGCCTGGACGCGCTCTATCGCAACCTCCTGGAGCGCCTGCGGCGTGTGCCGGGCATTGAGAGCGCGGGCCTCGCGCTGTACTCCCCGCTTACGGACAACTGGGGCGACATCATCTTCGTGGATGGCCATCCTCCGCCTCAGTTGAATGACAAGTTCGGGGCCTCCTGGGACCGCGTCAGCGCTGGTTTCCTGGAAACTGTCGGGCAGCCGGTGCTTCGCGGAAGAGGCATCCGCGAGACCGATTCGCGGACCACCGCGAACGTCGCCCTGGTGAACGAGGCCTTCGTCCGCCGCTTCTTCCCGAGCGAAGATCCACTGGAGAAGCACTTCGGTGTGGACCTGCCGGCCTACGCGCGTACCTATCGCATCGTCGGCGTGGTGCGCGACGCCAAGTATACGGATCCGACCCGGCCGGCCCGCCCGATGTTTTTCACCTCGCTGGCCCAGGGCGTGAAGTACAAAGAGGATCTGCTGCAAATGGTGGATTCCTGGTCGCATTTTATCGGTGCGGCCGTAGTCCGCTCGCGCCTGCCGGCGGGCGCGCTCGAACCGGTTTTGCGAAAAGTGTTCGCGGAGGCGGATGTGAATCTCACTGTGGTCAGCGTTCGCACGATGAACGAGCAGATCGCGCTGGAATTCGATCAGCAACGCGCCGTGGCCAGCCTGGCCGGACTGTTCGGCGTGGTGGCGCTCCTCCTGGCGGCCGTGGGGCTGTACGGGGTCACCGCATATGCCGTGGCGCAGCGCACCAGCGAGATCGGCATTCGCATGGCTCTGGGAGCGGACGCCGGCGGCGTGCTGCGCCTCGTGCTGGGAAGCGCCTTTCGGATGATCGGCATCGGCCTGGCCCTGGGCGTTCCGCTGTCGATCGGATGCGGACATCTCCTCGCCGCGCAGCTATTCGGCGTCAGCCGGTCGGATCCAGTCGCCTTGTCGATGGCCGTTGTGGCCCTGGGCGGTGCCGCGCTCGCGGCGGCCATCATCCCCGCCCTGCGCGCCGCGTCCATCGACCCGATGAGCGCCCTGCGGATGGAGTAGCGGTACGGTCGCTATTCTTGCCGCAGGGCGATCATGGGATCCACCCGCAGGGCCCGCCGCGCAGGCAGGTAGCTGGCCAGGCCGGCGACCCCCAGCAGCAGCCCTGAAATGCCGGCGTAGGTCCACGCGTCGGTCGGGGTTACCCCGAACAGGAAGCCCGCCAGCAGCCGGGAGAGCGCCAGGGCGGCCACCAGGCCGGCCGCGGTTCCCGCCAGCGCCAGCGCCAGGCTCCGCCCCACCAGCATCCGCAGCACGTCGCCGGGCGCCGCGCCGAGCGCCATCCGCACGCCGATCTCGTGGGTGCGCTGCGTCACGGAATAGGACATCACCCCATAGATCCCGATGCCGGCCAGCAGCAGCGCCAGGCCGGCGAAGATGCCCAGCAGCAGGGAGTGGAATCGCGGCAGCGCCACGGAGTCCGACACCAGCACCTGCATGGTCGTCACCCTCGAAACGGGCTGATCCGCGTCCAATTTCCAGACTTCCCGCTTCACCGCCTGCGCCAAACTCGAGGGGTCGACCGCGCTGCGTGCCACCAGGGCCATCTGCTGCCATTCGCGCTGGGCACAGGGCAGGAAGAACTCCGGCCTGCCTTCCGCGCCGAGCGCGCTATGCTTCACGCTTCCCGCCACGCCCAGCACCACCAGCCAGGGCGTCTTGGAGTTCATACTGCCGATTTTGAACCGCTTCCCGATGGGATCCTGGTTCGGCCAGTAACGCCGCGCCATCACGTCGTCAATAACGGCCACCGGAAGCGACTCTTTCGTATCCTGCGCGGTAAACGCCCGGCCCTTGAGCACCGGAATGGCCATGGTCTGGAAGTAGCCGGCCGTGATCTCGCGCTGGTCCGCGATGAACGGGTCGCTGTCCGGTCTGGGCTGGCCTTCCACCGAAATGGCCTCCACCTCTTCGCGCCCGCCCAGCGGCAGTTCCGAGATGGCTGCCGCGCCCATCACTCCGGGCAGGCTCCCCACCCGCTCGACCAACTGCTGGAGGAAGACCGTTTTCCGGCCCGACGCCCGGTACGTGGGGGAATCCGGAAAGGAGAGTTCCACGACCAGAACGTTTTCGGGGCGGAAGCCCGGGTCGATGCGGTGCAGCTTCAGGAAACTCTGGATCAGCAGCCCCGCGCCGACCAGCAGCACCAGGGACATGGCTACCTCCGAGGCCACCAGCAAGCTCCGCAGACCCTGCCGGGCCCCGCCGCTGAGCGTCCGGCTGCCTTCTTTCAAGGTTTGGCAGAGATCCGTCCGGGAGGACTCCAGCGCGGGAGCCAGGCCGAAAAGCAGCCCGGTGGCGAGCGAGATGGCGAAGGTGAAGGCCGCCACGCGCAGGTCCAGGGCCGCATCGTGAATGCGGGGCAGATCACTGGGCGTCAGGGCCTCCAGCATGCGCACGCCCCAGAACCCCAACGCCAGCCCCGCGGTGCCGCCCGCCAGCGCCAATACCAGGCTCTCGGTAAGCATCTGCCGGATGAGCTGCCAGCCGCTGGCGCCCACCGTCAGCCGGATGGCCACCTCCCGCTGCCTGGCGACCGCGCGCCCCAGCAGCAGGTTGGCTACGTTCACACAGGCAATGAGCAGCACGAATCCCACTGCCGCCATCAGCACCAGGAGGATGGGACGGACCCCGGTGACGATGCTCTCCTGAAGGGAAAGTAGCCGCACTCCCCAGCCTTTGTTGAAGTCGGGGTGCTGCTGTTCGAGCCGCCGGGCAATGGCAGACATCTCGGCCTGCGCCTGCCCGATGGTCACGCCCGGCTTCAACCGCGCCAGCACCGCTACGCTATGGCTCCCGCGCCACCGCAACCGCTCCGGCGAGAAGGCCGCCGGCACCCACAACTCGGTCTGCTGGCCGAATTGGAAGTATGCCGGCGTCTCCGAGCCCTTGGGGAAGCTGAAGCCTTTCGGCATGATGCCGACGACCGTGTGGCTGACTCCGTTGAGCATGATCCTGCGGCCCACCAGGCCTGCATCTCCTCCCCATCGCCGCTGCCACAGCCCGTACCCGACTACCACCACGTCGCCTGACCCACTCTTGTCTTCCTCCGGCAGAAACGTCCTGCCCAGCAGCGGCCTGGCGCCCAGGACGGGAAACAGCCCGGCCGTCACCCGCGCCGCCACCAGGCGCTCCGGCTCTCCGGCCTGGGTCAGGTGCAGTTCCTCGCTGGTCATCGCGGCCATCTCCTCGAACGCGTGGTTCTGCTCCCGCCAGTCCACATAGTTGGGGACCGAGGCCGGCAGCAGGTCGATGCCCAACTGTACCGTTGGGTTCGCGTCCCAGACCGATACGATCCGGCCCGGCTCCCGGTATTCCAGCGGCCGGATGAGCGCGGCGTTTACGATGCTGAAAATCGCCGTGTTGGCCCCGATGCCCAGAGCCAGCGCCATCACGGACACGGCCGTAACGGCCGGGTACTTAGCCAGCAGCCGCAGCGCGTAGCGGATGTCCTGAACAAGGATTTGCACACCCTAATATTACGATTTAGGGGCCATGCCGGTTCGCGGGACCTCCATGAGCCGGCACGGCTTCGGGGCTACTATCGGGCCTGCATTTCCCTATAATTTAAGGTCCGCTTCCGGAGGGCCACGAAGATGAAACGCGTCTTCGCTCTGATGATCCTTCCCACCGCCCTGGCCGCCGCGCCCGAGCGAGGTTTATGGGTGGCCGCGAACGCCGGCATGGAAATTGCGGTCGATCGCGCCACCGGCCGCATCGAGAAGCTTCTCGATAAGACAGCCGGCGTGGACTACTGTAACCAATCACTGCGCAACGCCACGTCGGATACCGATGGCAGCACCGGCATCGCGTTTGAAATCGGCCACCGCGTGCTTGGTCTGAGCCTGCTCGATGAGCTGAGGCGCAAGGATTTCTCCGACCTGGCCGATCCCGGCACGGTAACCGGCGTCAGCGAGGATGCCTCCACGCTCGTCCTCGAGAAGCGCTACCCCGGCGCCGAGTTCGTGGTGAGGGAGAGCTTCCGCCTGCTGCCGGACCATCTCCGATGGGATGTCCGCATCCACAAGACCAGCGGGCCCGCCCGCACCATCCGGGTGACCCAATTCGCGCCGCTGCCGATGGGTTCCTACGAGGCTTGGGCGCCCATCGCCGACGCGCCTTTCGTCGTCAAGCCCTGGTTGCCGTTTTCCATCGACTACGGCCAATCCACTTCGGGCGCCGTGGGTGAGGGCCGCTGGCGCACGTGCATCCCTATCACGGTGTTCTACTCGAAGGCCAACGGCAGGGCGATCTCCTTTGTGTCGCCGTTCGAAGTGCCGGCCGTCCGCATACGGTTTCAGACCAACACCGGGGCGGATGCGGACTTTCATTTCAATTCGCGGAGTTATCCCGCCTCCGAGCAGCCATACTTCCTGGTCACTAACGAGTACCTGGGGGCGCGGGACAACAAGGACATCGAAACCGGCCTGCTGATTGCCTTGCACGCGGCCGACTGGCGCCCCGCCCTGGGCTGGGTCTACCGCAAGTACCGCGCCTATTTCGATCCCGACCCCGGCTTCGACCGCTGGGATGGAGCTTACGTGATCACGCATCCCGGCGCGGACGGCGGTTCCGAGGAGGCGCAGCGCCAGGCGTACGAAGGGCTGCGCGAACGCGGCGCCCGCTGGGAAGAACTGCACGGACACTTCCCCTGGTACGGCCTGATGATCCCGCCCGCCGGCGTGACGAGTTGGGTATTTCGCGAGGCCCCTCACGGTGAGATCACGCGAGAACAAGTCCGCCGCCACACGCAGATCGCCAAAGAGCACGGAGTGGGGACGTTCATCTATTACAACGTCACCGAATCGGTCTGGGACTACGCCGGCAAGAACTTTCCGGACAGCGTGGCGCGGGACGAGAGGGGCCGGCCCGTGGGAGCGTGGAAGATCGCCTCGTACCCGAGCACGAACGCCTGCTGGCTGATGAACGCCGATCCGGCCGGCAGCTTCGGCAAGCACATGATCTCCCAGGCGCGCGAACTGGTGGATGCGTACCCGGATGCCGCGGGCTTGTTCTGGGACGTCTACGGGCGCAGCTACATGTTCGATTTTGCGCACGACGACGGCATCACCATGGTGAATAACAAGCCGGCCTACTATCCGGAGTTCATGTACCAGCGGCTGATGCGCCAGTACATCCGCCCCCTGGTGCGCCGGCGTGGCATGCACATCACGGCCAACAAGCCGGTTACCATCGTGAGCTGCCAGGGTCTGGACGGCATCATGGCCATGGAGGACGCCCCGCGCGAGGACAGTCCCGCCTGGATTACGGCCCAAAGCTATCTCGGGCTGAACCGCCACGTCATGATCCTGGAAGCCCGGCCGGAGAACGCCGAGATGATGTATCTGCACTGCCTGCGCTACGGCATGTTCGATACCGTTCAATCCGTCGAAGGCCGGCCCGGACATCCGGTTTCAGGGGAAACGGCCGCGCGCGCACGCGAACTGGCGCGCAGGTACCGTCCGTTTATCGACCGGTTGCGCGGCAAGCAGTGGATCTTCTACCCGCGGGCGCTCGAGCTGCCCAAATACACCGAAGGCAACATCTTCCGGCTGAAGGATGGCAGCGTCATGATCACCATGGTTTCCGCGTGGCGCAGCCTCCGTCAGGCGGAGGGGTTCAATCGCAATCTGGAGGTGGTCTGCCGGCTGCCCCAGGCGGCCTCCCTCCAATCCGTCGAAGTGCACGCCATCGACCTCGGCGAGAGTGCCAGCGTAGAGCCGCGGCGCCAGGGCGATGAGCTGCGCATCACCGTTCCCAAACACGGCAAGGCGACCGTGATCCTGCTGCGCGGGGCCGCGGCCCTGGGCGGAAATTGAAATCGAGAGGAAGAGGGCGGCGAAGGAGTCGTCGTGCTGCTCTTCCAGGCAAGAAAAAGCAGAAACCGATGACAAACTTCGATCAACGCGAATCCAGCGTGGCCTTCGTCCGTGGTCTGTGCGTTTTGTGTATTCTGCTATTCGGCGCCGTCGGCGTTCCCTTGCAGGCACAGCAGCAAGTCCAGGGCCCCGAGGGGCCGCTCGATGCGCTGTGGCGCCTGAAGGACAGCCGGACCGGCCGGATTTCGTCGTACGACCGCACCGGCGGCAACACCGACTGGATTGTGATCCCGCCCGGTGGGACCAGCACTTTGGCCGAGATTCCCGGCGCCGGCGTGATTCGCCGCTTCTATCTCGCCTCCTACGCGGCCGACCGGATGCGCTACCGCAAAGCCGTGTTGCGCATGTATTGGGACGGCCGGCAGGCGCCCTGCGTGGAGGTGCCGCTGGGAGACTTTTTTGGATCGGGACTGGGCACGCTGCGAACCTTTCACTCGATGGTGGTGGACGTCAACCCGGGTCTCCGCAGTTCGGATTTCGACGGCATGGTGAACTACTTTCCCATGCCATTCCAGAACGGGGCGCGTATTACGCTGGAAAACGACGGGAAGGTCTCCGATTTCCGTCTTTGGTATCACATCGACTTCGAACAGTACCCCAACGGCGTGCTGCCCGGGGACGCCGGCAGGCTCCACGCCCAGTGGCGGCGCGTGCCGCGGACTCCGGTGCGGGAAGGCAATCCGAAGAACACCACGCTTGGCAATCCGGCAGCTAAGAACCTGACCGGCGCGAACAATTTCGTGATCCTGGATGCGGAAGGGCAGGGGAGCTACGTGGGCCTGTTTCTGACGGTCGACAACATCGCCGGAGGATGGTACGGGGAGGGAGATGACATGATCTTCGTGGACGGGGCTAAGCGGGCCACTTATCCCGGAACCGGCCACGAGGAGGTCTTCAACAGCGGATGTTGTCCCGACGCGGAATTCTCGGGACTCTACACGGGTTTCTATCTGATCGAGAACCGGAACGGCAACTTCGGCGGCAAGAACCAGATGTATCGATTCTTCGTCAACGATCCCGTGCGCTTCCACACGGCAATCCGGGTGACCATCGAGCACGGACACGCCAACAACTTCGAGAACGACTATACGTCTACGGCGTTCTGGTATCAGAAAGAGCCGCACAAAGCCTTCCCGCCCATGCCGGGCGCGCGCGAGCGGCAGCCGGGCTGGCCGCCCGCTGTCGCGGAAGCGCTGGCGAAGGAGCTGAAGCTGCGCGAGGAAATGGCCACGATGCTGAAGGACGGCGATGTTCGCATCAGCGCGCCGGACCGGGACCGGTTTCAATCTCTCGTGAAGGACTGCAACCGGTCATTCCGGGAACTGCGAGAGCAGGATTACACCGCCGCCGTGAAGGAGATGGAAACCTTGACGGCACGCTACAGGCGCTAACCGCCCGTGCCGGTGGCCAGCCGCTCAACCCTCCGGATCGATTTCGACGAGTGTGTGGCCCCAGGGAGCCACAGCGACTTCCAGATCGTACCCCTCGCCGGTCCGCCGGGCGGCTCCGCCCGTAGCGCGGTATCCGCGGGAGCGGTCGAGCCCGTAGCGTGCCGGGTCGAAGCGGAAAGAGCGGCGGACCGGATCGCGGGAGAGGTTGAAGCAGTTGATCACGGCGCGGGACTCGGCAGGATGGCGATGCACGTGGGTTTGTTCGTCGATGCCGAAAAAAACGCCCGCCGCAAAGAAAGGCTTCAGGCGGCGATAGGTGGCGAGGGCCTCCTTCTGCGCCTGCGCCACGCGCGGGTCCTTGTGGGTACCGCCCACGCCCAGGTGGCGGCATGTGGAGGCGTTCCACCAGAGCATGAGCGCCTGCTCGTTGTCGGTGCGCAGGTCGATGTGGATGTAGAGCGGCAGCGAGTAGGCCAGGTTGTAGTAGTAGAGCGCGATGCTGTGTCCGCCGGCGAGATCGGTCATGGGGTCCCACATCAGCTCGAAGGCCCACACGGTATCGAAGCCCCGGCCCTCCGGGGAATCGCCGTAACCGTAATAGGTGGGCACGTGGCGCAGGGTCGTGCCGCCCAGCAACTGGTCGTGCATTTCGATGAGCACCTCCGGGTGCTTGCGGTGCACCATGCGGGCCAGGCGGTTCATGGCGCGGGCGTGCTCGTCCCGGCGGGCGGGCACGGGATGGCCATGGGAGGGATCCCAGCAGGGCCCGGCGTAGATCGTGCCATCGAACATGAAAAAGCGGGCGCCGGAGGAGGCCAATGCGTCCAGGCGGCGGAACGTCTCGTCCACGTATTGCCGGGACATGCCGCACAGGGAGCGCTCCGCGCGGGAGCCATCGGGGAGCATGCGGTCGATGGAGCGGTCGTAAGAAGACGGATTGCACCAGCCCGCCATGGGGGTGTGCAGCGAGAGGCTGAGGCCATAGTCGCGGCGCAGCATGCGGGTGAAATCGGAGAGCTTGCCGAGCCGCGGCTCATCCCACATCTTCGAAGCGAAGCTGGTGTCCCAGCCGGGGTCCATGTAGAGAGCTTCGCAGTGGTAGTCGCGGGCTTTGGCCGCTTCGGCCTGCATGTCCGGCAGGGTATATAGCTTCTTGCGCTGCTCGGGATTGTCCTGGCCGTTATTGGGAAGCCACCACAGCTTGTTGTCGTAAAGTTCGTTCCAGTGGACCGGCGGATTGAACCCGGCTGGGCACCCTTGCCCGCGCTCCTCCATTTCGGAGCGGAAGGCCAGGAATCCCTCTTCGACGCCTCCCTGGTAAGCCGTGATCCGCGTGACCCCGAACGTAAAGGACTCGCCCGGCTCCAGCCGGGCGCCGTGTTCGGGATCGCCCTGAAAAATCGCCAGGCCTCCCCAGCGCAGACCGATGCGCCGGGCGTCCAGAGGTAAGCGGTCGAGCACCGCCCACTCCATGCCGTCCTGGTTGTACTTGGAGACGACGAACCCCGAGGAGCCATCCGTGAGGACCCAGCCCTCGGAGGCGTAGCCGGAATACTCGGTAGGGATGACGCCCGTGGAGTAGATAGAAGAGAGGACGATGCTCGCATGCCGTTCCACGCGAAGGTCGTTGCGCAGCCCGGAGACGCGCGGGCGCGTGAGCACCTCGGCGATCGTGTAGTCCGCGTACTGCCGGGTGTTGCCGCGGGGCTCGCGCCGGTACGGGACGGCGGTGAACCGGAACCGGGCCAGCGGACCGGAGACGCGATCGCCTTCGAGCACGAGCGGCAGAACGAAGCCGCATCGGCCTTCGGGGAGGGCGGCGGGATAGCTGCCGCGGTTGGAAAGCGTCACGCTTTCCTCGATCCAGGGCCGGCGGGCGGGAATCTTGAAGTGGTGCTCGACGGCGATGGGGCCGGCCAGGCCCTCGAGCACCAGGGTGGTGGCCTCATCCTCGCGGGCGGTGGAGAGGCGCTCGAAGCGGGGCGCGCCGAAGCTGTAGCTGTAGGGCGCGTCGGCAAGCAGCAGGCCGGAGGGCTTGTGCGCCAGCCGCGCTTCCAGAGCCGGCCGGGCGCCGAGCGTCAACTCGAAGGCTTGGTTGGCGAGCGCCAGGCCGGCAGAGGACTCCAGCGCGGAGCGCAGCGGATCCGAGGAGCCTTGCGCGTGAAGAGACCTGACGGCCAGCGCCGGCGCCCCCCAGGCGGTCTTCAGGAAATCGTTTCGGGTCATGGTGCGCGTCCTGCGGACTGCCAGCCGCGCCGCCAGGTCAGACTTCGAGCTTCCAGGGAGCCCGGTACTTCGCTTTCAGCATCGGCCGGGCGGCTTCCTGCGCGACCGTCCAGTTGTTCTCGTCCCAATCCAGCCGCAGCTTTGACCGCATCGCTACGTTGGCCAGAATGCAGGCGGCCGACGAACGCACGCACGTCTCGATCTCGCTCATCGGCTTCTGGCGGGTCCGGATACACTCCAGCCAGTTCTTCCAGTGCGGCACGTTCATCTGCTGCATCTGGGGGTCGTCCTCCCACACGGTAGCGCCCTTGGAACGGTCGTTGGGCATCAGCCGGCACATGCTGCGATTCACAAAGATACTCGCCTGAGTGCCATGGATCATGGTGCCGTATCCCTGGTTCATGCCGAACATGGGCAGCGGATTGCACGTGCGGCTCTCGTAGCTGGCCAGAAACATCGGATAGAAGAACGTCGCCAGCATAGTGTCCGGCGTCTGGGTATTATCCTGCACGTAGAACTTGCTGCCCATGGCGTCGATAGCGGTGGGCATGACTTCGTCAAAACACTGGTGGATCGGGTCGATGAGGTGCACGCCCCAATCGGTCATCGCGCCGCCCGCGTAGTCCCAGAAATAACGGAAGGTGGGGAAGGTCGTCGTTTTCACGCCCCAGCGGTTGGCGTTGAACGGCACCTTGGGCGCGGGTCCCAGCCACATATCCCAATCCAGATCGCTAGGCGGGGCGCTGTCCGGCGGATTGCCCCATCCGGACCTCTTGGTAAGGCCGCTTTGGAAGGCGTGGCAGAAGGTGACCTCGCCGGCGGCGCCCTCGTGCACCAGTTCAGAGGCTTTCTTGAAGTACCCGCCGGAGCGCTGCATGGTGCCGGCTTGCACGATGCGGTTATACTTGCGCGCCGCCTGCACCATTTTCTGGCCTTCTTCGATGTACACGCAGGCGGGCTTCTCGACGTAGACATCCTTGCCGGCTTTGCAGGCTTCCACGGTCATGTACGCGTGCCAGTGGTCGGGTGTCGAGATGCAGACCGCGTCGATCGACTTGTCGGCCAGGATGTCGCGGAAATCCTTTACTGATTTCGGCTGGAATCCGTGGCGCCGTGCCGCCGCCTCCGCGCGTTCCAGGTGCGGCTGGTAGATGTCGCAGAGCGCGGTGGGAACGAAGCCCGGCACTTTCATCGCGTAGCCGAGATTCCCTGACCCCATGGCGCCCAGGCCGATGAAGCCGACCGCCACGCGGTCATTGGCGCCTCTCACGCTGCCGGTGAAAAGCGATGTGGTGAACGCCGCGCTTGCGGCCGTAAGCATGTCTCGCCGGGAACTGCTCATGACTTCCTCCTCCTGCCAAATAGCGTCTGGCCGCCTGGATCACGCTGGCGCAGCCTCTGGCACTCCGAAACATGCATTATATGCCCGCGCGCGCGCCGGCTCGCGCGGGTGTTAGGGTGAGCCATGTTCTGGTAGATTACACGGTTGGCAGCAGCACAATGAGAAACTTTGTCCTCCAGAGACTAAATCGGCTACTGGCCGCAGCGATGTTTTTGGCCGGCTGGCCGTCCATGTCCATGGCCCAGGTGGCCGCCGCTGGGCAGCCATTCCAGGCTCCCGGGCGCCTCTGGGTGAGGATTCAGGACCAGAACGGAAAGCCGCTGGCCGCGCGCATCTACCTGACGGACGCGGAGGGCAAGGCGCACATCCCGCCGGGCAGCATCGCGCGGCAAACCAGCCGCACCGGAGAGTTCTACTTCCACGCCAACGGGGAGTTCCGGCTGGAAATGCCGCCGGGCAGGGCCTCGGTGGAGGCCGTGAAGGGCTTCGAGTACCTGCCGGCGAGGGTGCAGGCGCAGGTGTTTCCCGAGCGCACGGCGGTGGCGGCCGTCACGCTCCGGCGGGTGGCCGATCTCCCGGCCTCGGGCTGGCAATCGGGGGATATCCACATGCACCCCAATCACGTTCCCGGCGGCCTGTACATGACCATGGAGGACTGCCTGCTGCTGGTCAAGGGCGAGGACATCCACGTGGCCAACCTGCTTTCGGGCAGCGTGGGCACGCTGGCGCACGTCTTCGACACCGAGTATTTCCACTATGGCAAACCCGATCCGCTTTCCACGCCCGAGCACCTCCTGGTGGTGCAGCAGGAGGTGCGCAACGTCTCCGCCATGTACGGCCACATCGCGCTGCTGGGCATCTCCCGCTTCGTGACTCCGTCCTTCACTGGCCAGCCGGACTCCTCCTCCTGGGAGGACTATCCTCCCCTCTACGTGCCGGCGATGGCGGCCAAGGCCCAGGGTGCGGCGGTGGCCTACGTGCATCCGGCCAACAAGCCCGAAATTCCCGTGGGCGAGCATCTGGCGCGCGAGTTCCCCGTAGACCTGGCCCTGGGCGCGGTGGACGCTCTGGACGTGTTGAGCAATATGGACGAGGAGGGCGGTTGCTGGATGTACTACCGGGTGCTGAATTGCGGCCTCAAGTGCACCGCGTCAGCCGGAACCGACTCGCAGATGGACGTCATGCGCCACTCCCTGCCGGGCGCCTCCAAGGTGTACGTGAACACCGGCAGCGGGCCGCTGACTTATGAGAAATGGCTGGCCGCCTACAAGGCGGGCCGGACCTTTGTCTCCAACGGTCCGCTGCTGTCCCTGGAGGTAGAGGGAAAGGGTCCCGGAGAGGAGATCGATCTGGCCGCTCCCGGAACGGTGCGGGTTTCGGCCAGGGTGCAATCGATCGTGCCCATGAACAGCCTGGAGATCGTGGTCAACGGCGAAGTCGCGGCGCGGGTGGAACCCGGCGACGGCGGCAGGCAGGCCGCTATCGCGCGCGAGTTGCCGATTGCCAGGAGCAGTTGGATCGCGGCGCGCGTCTGGGGCCCGTCGAACCGGCTGGTGATCAACGACCCGAAGGCGTTCGCGCACTCCAGCCCGGTGTATTGTTACGTGGGAAAACAGAAGATCGCCGTTCCGCAGGACGCCCGGACGGTGGTGGCATGGATCGACCGGGTGATCCGCGACATCGAAGCCTCCCCCCGGTTCGCCAGCGCGGAGCACCGCAACGAAACGCTGGAGCTGTTTCGGAAAGGCCGCGCCTACTACCAGAAGATCGCCGGGGACTGAACGGCTTGCTGCTCGTTTCCGGGCGGTGATAACGTCTCAGGGGAAGAGGAGGGCAATCATGAGCAGTCATCGCCTGGGCCGCCGCGGATTCCTGCAAGCCGGCGCTGGCGCGGGGACAGCCCTGGCCGCGCAATCCTCCCGGAGCGCGCGGCGGGACAACCCCGTGGTGCGGGAGAACAGCAAGCCGGGAACCAACCAGTGGCAGTTGCAGCACACGCAGTTCGACGACCCGGTCACGTTGATGTCCTACCCGCTGAACCGGCGGCTGCGTTCTTCCGTCATCGAAGGTTTCGTGTCGAAGACCAGCGTTCTCCCCGGGGAATCCATCGACATCATGGCCAGCATGAAGCCGCCGGGCGCCTGTGTCATCGATTTCTACCGCATGGGCTACTACGGCGGCGCGGGCGCGCGTCACATGGCCCGTATCGGACCGTTCCGGGTGGCCACCCAGCCGATGCCCATGATGACCATGGAGCGCCTGCGGGAGTGCCAGTGGGAACGCGCCACCAGTTTCACGGTTCCCCAGGAGTGGCCCAGCGGCGTATACCTGGGCAAACTGACCAAGGACGAGAAGTTCGGCCCCCAGAGCTACGTGGTGTTCGTGGTCAAGGAGCACCGTCCGAGCGAACTGCTGTTTCAGGTCTCCGACCTTACCTGGCAGGCCTACAACAAGTGGCCCGGCAAGGACTCGCTCTACGACGACGGCACGCCGGAGGTCTGGTACACCGGGCCGCACGTGCGCGTGAGCTTCGACCGGCCGTACGCCAAGTATTGCCAGGTGGTGGACGCGCCGCTTTCGGCCGGCTCGGGCAGTTTCGTCCTTTGGGAACACCCGCTGGCTTTCTGGTTGGAGCAGCACGGCTATGACGTCACTTACTGCTCCAACATCGATCTGCACCTGGACCCGGGTATCCTGCGCCAGCCTCAAGCCCTGCTTTCGGTGGGCCACGACGAATACTGGTCGCGCAAGATGCTCGAGAACGCCATGGAGGCGCGCGACGCCGGACTGAGCATTGCATTTCTCTCGGGCAACGCAGTGTCGGGCGAGATCATTTTTTACGACAGTTCCACGACCGGCGCGCCCTGCCGCGCCTTCGCCCGGCGGGAGCGCTTTCCGGACGAGCAGGACCTGATGGGGTCCACGTCCTATGGACCCGGCTACGGGGATTGGGTGGTCACCAAACCGGAGCACTGGATCTATGAAGGCACCGGCTTGCAGGCCGGCGACAGCATCCCGGGGGTCATCGGGTGGGAGCACCACGGACCGCCGTTCGGCAAGGTCGAGAATCTGGAAGTCGTGGCTGGCAGCACGCTGTTTCCCGGCCGGGCGCCCGGAGGAGGACCGAAAGAGCACGCCGCCGTAGTCTACCGCGGTCTCAAAGGCAACTGGGTGTTCAATGCCGGCACCATCTGGTGGTCGGAAGGATTGTCGGCGCCTCCCGGACACATCCCCGCGCGCACCTTCTCGGGGCCTTTCGGCGTGAATCCGGCCATCCAGCGCATCACGCAAAACGTGCTGGAGCGCATGATCCGGGACTCCCCGCGGCGCGCCTGAGCCCAAAAAACATTCTGGAGGAATCTGTCAGCGCTCACGCAAGAAACAGTAACACTCGGAACAAAATTTTTTCGCGCTGCTTTTTCAATCGCTTGGGGCGAAAACGGCCGCACGCCCGCACGCCCCCCACGCTACTCTGAGATCGAAAGAGGTGCTCGTCGCCGAGGCACCCGCGATAAAACGCAGTAGATGGTGGGCCCACCCGAGTTTTCAACGTCACAGGCGTGACTGCGCTCCCCGTCCGCAAAGACGGGGAGCAGGGATCGATCCCGCAAGCAGAAAACAGGCAGAACCAGGCGGAAAAGCAAAAGGACAGGCGGCTACGCCTGTCCGCACCCCGCTTTCACACCCTCCGCTGAGCCGCAGTGTGCCCGTACACATCCGATCAGGGCAATTTCACCATCCCCGTCCAGAACAAGTCCCGCCCGCCGCTCGTATCCTGATCGTACTTCCTCATAAACTGCAGCTTCCCGTCCCGGCCGATGCGGAACACCGACAGGGCCGCCGGTAGAGGACGGACCTCCTCCCCGTCGCGCACCAGCGCTCGCAGCATGTTGGCGACAACCAGCAACCGCCCACTGGGATCGATCGCAAACGTCCGCGGATGCGCCCCGCGAGTATCCGCATTCTGAATCAGTGTCGGCTCCCCGGTCTCCTGGTTAATCGAATAAACCGCGATCGAGTTCTCCACGACGCCCAAAACCCGCTTGCCCCGAAAATCCACGGTACCGTCCCCCCGATTCCCCAGGTAAAGGAAGCGGCCGTTCGGATGAACATGGATTGTGCTTGTCGACTGGCCGGCAGTGCGGCTGGGATCAGCCAATGTTTCCTTGGTGAACAGAGGCGCGGAACTGAGCGACGGTCCATCGAGCTTTCGATAGACCTGCAGCTTGTTCTGCCGCTCCAGCGTGATGTAGACGAACGGCCGCGTCGGATGGAAGTCGAGGTGGCGCGGCTGGAAATTGTACCCTCCCCCGGGCGCGATCGAGGCCCGGTTGGTAAGCACGCCATCTTTGTATCCAAACACTTTCAGCGCGCCGGGGTCCTCCGGCCTGGTCGCTGTCGGCCCATTGCCTCGCGTGATCAGAATGACCATCCGGTTGGACGGGTCCATCCGCACCTGGTGCGCATAGACTCCGAAATCCAGATCGGCGGCTTGCGGCACAGCCGCCCCAAGGGTGCCATCGGCCTTGATTCGGTGGACGGTCAAGCCGCTAGGCACGTTGTAAGCCACCAGAAGGTGATCCCCCGGAATATCGACAGTAATGAAAACCGAGCGCGCGGGAATAGAAATCGGCCGGCCGTGCGGCTGCAACGCTCCCGTTGCGGGATCGATGCGAAATGCCGTCACCCCGTGCCGGCCGGCCGTACCCGCCTTGTTGTTGCTCCAGGTGACGTACAGGTAGCGGGAAGAAGGGTGAGGCCACGCTTCCTGCACATCCTGAGGAAGCTTCACGGACGCTTGCTCAACGAGGGTCGCGGATTCGACGTCTACCGAATAGGTTTTCAGCTCTGGCCCAACAGCCGCGTACAGGGCCACCCTCGTTTTGGCGCCCGGGGCGCCCGTCTGCGCGCCGGCGCTGGTCGCCGTGAACGCCACGGCGGCACTCAGCCATAGCAGAGAAATCACCTTGCCACGCGATCGAAAGAAACGCATTCGTATAAGTATATTGCGTTCCCTTCAGGCGTTTGTGGTTCTTGAGCCGCCGCACCACAAAAGCCCCCTACCGCCCTCGCAGCCGCCCGGCCAGCTTGGCGGCGCGCTCGAATTCTTCCTGCATCTGCCGGGTGCGCAGGTTCTCGCGCAGGTGCTCCAACTCGCCGATGTAGGCGGTGAGCGCCTCATCGATGGATTCGGCGTTGGTGGCCAGGATGTCGCGCCACAGTTCGTAGGCGCTCAGCGCCAGGCGCGTGGTGTCCGCGAGGCCGGTGCCGGATACCTGGAGATTCTCCTCCGCGGTGACGTGGTCGGCCACCGTGGCGGCCAGCGCCGTGGAGGCCAGTTGCGGCAAGTGCGAGGTGTAGGCCACGATGCCGTCGTGCTCGGCCGCGCCCAGCACCACCACGCGCGCGCCGAGGCGCTCCAGCCAGCTCAGGAAATCGCGCGCCGGCGGTGTTTCCAGTTCCCGCGGGTCGGCGGGCGTCAGCGCCCAGGTGCGCCCGGCGAACAGGTCGGCGTCCGCGGCCTCGACGCCGCGCCGCTCCTTGCCCGCCAGGGGATGGCCGCCCAGAAACTGCGCCCGGCGGAGGGCGGTGCGCGCCAGCGTCACGATGGCGTGCTTGGTGCTGCCCGCGTCGGTCACCAGCGCCCCCGGCCGCACCATCGCGTCCAGGTGATGCAGCGTGTCCAGGATGCGGCCGATGGGCTGCG
>Ga0209581_1000607_pt1 | contig 65114 bp, 59 predicted proteins | sample Coa_R2_FD_187160 | JGI IMG/M metagenome (GOLD analysis project Ga0209581, IMG submission 187160) | Surface soil microbial communities from Centralia Pennsylvania, which are recovering from an underground coalmine fire - Coalmine... | ecosystem: Environmental > Terrestrial > Soil > Unclassified ...
CAGGCTTGCAGCCCGGCAAGCGCTGCATCCGGTTTGCTCATGATGCAGGCGCGAAGAGCTTCGTCATATGCGGCAAGTTTCGGCTTGGGACCGCCCGCCCAGGGGCGCGCACTTGTCTCGCCCGTCCGCTTCCTCCGTCCCAAGGCCTTGTAGATATAGGACACACTGACCCGGAAGATGGAGGCTGCAGCATAAGCGCCTGTTCCGGAATCCACCGCCGCCATGACACGCTCGCGCAGGTCCTGCGAGTTAGCTCTCCCCATCACTTCCCCTCCGCCGAATCAACGGCGAAAGGGAATCAAAAATCTCACCTTGCCAGAATCCCTGGGCTGATTCCATCAACAGCGAAGATGCCCTAGTGTCCTCCGAAGCCCCATACGAGCGGACTGACCGTGAGCACCGCGCTGAGGCTCGTATTGCCCTGGCCATTTGTCGTATTGGTGAAGGAAATGTTACCGGCATAAGTGCCCGGCGTGAGATTGATTGAATTGTTGCTGTAGGAGACCGTCACGGTTGTGGGCAACGTCGTCACGGTCCCTGATGCAGGCAAGGCCCTGAGCCAGCTCGGCAGAGTGATCGAATAGGCAAGGCTGCCCGCGGTTGCGCTGAGCTGATACTGGAAAGCCGCCGGCTTGAACGGCCCGTATTGGGTCCCAGAGGCTGAGATATTTAGGGAAGGAGTGACCAAAAGGGAGCCAACCGTGTTCGCCGAGATCGTGACGTTCGCCGGGGCTGATGGGATACCATTGGCAACCGCAACAAGAGTGCTCGCGCCAAGCTCGATTCCGGCAGGCACTGTGAAGTTTGCCGTCGAACTCGCGTTCGGAGCGACGGACAAATTGCTGAAGCCGGAGGTGCGGGCATAGAACACGTGGCCTGTGGCATTGTTGGTGATCCGGACAAGCGGGAAGTTCGTCGCCGACTGCGCATCATCGCCATAGGCCGCTCCCTGTGTCAGCCCGTTCAGCTGGCGGCCCGCGAGTTGATAGGTCTGGCCAGGAACAAGTGTGCTTGGGACGCTCGTGATGACCGGAGCCCAAGCGGGATTAGGGCTCCCAGAAGGGGTGTAGATCTCGGCAGTCGAGCTGAAATCGGTCTGGAGAACCTGGCCGGTCGGCAGCACGAGGAGATTTACAATATACGAGGGCTCGCCCGCAGCATTCGGCGTGTCGGCCGCCTGGGCGATCGTGTTTGCCGTGCTGAACTCGAAAAAATGCGTCGGTGGACTGAAGAGGCCGGGGCTCGCGGCGAACAGAATGTTGCCGTTGGGCAGCCATGCCGCCGGAGCGTCGGCAAGGTCATAATTCTGGCCGTTGACCGCCGGGAGATTGGGGCCTGCGGCCCAGGTTAATGCGGATGTACTGAAAATTGCGGTTCCTGCCACAGCCCCGGTCGCGACTCCGCTGAACGCAACCACGGTGCCGTTGGCCCGCAGAACAAGCGGCCCCACCTCATACGAGGGCTGGCCGTTTTCATCAGCGCCGCTGCAGTCCGCCAGCTGGACCGGGCTAGCTCCAGCGCTCGTCCAAGCGCCAGTGGCGCGATTATAGCGCTCCGTGTTGCGGCCGCAGGTACCAGTAAAGACATAGCCGTCGGCAGTGAGCACAGTGGCGTCGGGCAGCAGCGTCCAGCCTTCCTCGTCGTAAACATCGAACTTGCCGCTGCCGGTAGGAGTCCAAGCCAGATTGCTTGCGTTTAGGAGAGCCGCCTTCGGGGGCGAGTCGCAGCAGCTCGCAAGCATATAGGTGCCATTCGCAAGCACGACGCTTTGCGCGTCCCCGATGGTGGCCCACCCGCTTGGCGGCGAGACCGGGGCCCAGGTATTCGCGAGCGGATTGTAAATTGCGCCAAGCGTCGTCCACGCGCCAGCATTGCAGTTTATGTTATATTCGCCGCCATTGATGATCACGCGGCCGTCGGGGAGGACCGCGGAGGCGAAATAGAGGGGTGCGTATCCGCTCGGCAGCTGGGCGATTTGCGACCAGGACCCATTCACATAGCTGCCGTTGATGTCTGGGGTGAGCTTGTACCAATGTTGGCTGCATGCCACATGGACCAGGACTGTTCCATCGGTGAGCAGGAGCGGATTGCTCAAACCGCCCTCGGGTGCGCTCGCCGCGACCGCTTGCCACGGCGATGCCGCGGGCCGCGCCTTCGGCGGCCCGGCATAAATTCGGGGCCGCTGAGACATAAATTTCTGCCACTCGGCGGGATGGTTCATGAAATAGAGCAGCTTTGGCAGCGCCAGCCGCGGCGGCACGGGCGGTAGCGTTTGCGCCGGGCTTATCGCCGCTGCATTTCCCGCTCTCCCTCCGGGACTCTGGGCGAAGGCCGATGAAGCAAGAGCCACGGCCAGCGCGGCGGCAATGAAAACTGCTCTCTTCGCGAACGGCATATTCCTTCCCCCATGCGCGGGCAAACGATCTCGCCGCGCGGCCTGCCAGGCTAAAAGCACACGAGGCGCCCAAGAACATTCCGATAAGTTTTGCTTGCCGCGCTCAGGCGGGTGGCGTGGCCGCTGGCCATACCCGGCAGCGCCTCTGAACGGCCAGATTAATGACGGCCGCAATGTATTTATGGTTCGATAATGTAAATTGAGTCAAATGCGCCCGTAGAAGGATCGGTCACATGCACTTTATAACCCCCTGGGTGCTCGCAGGCTTCGTGTAGTTCATTTTGGCCGGACATCAGCACAGGTGTATTGATCAGGAAAAAGAAGAAGGTTCCATCGGCGTTGTAGCAAAAAACGATAAAATTGATATTGTCGGGCGTCCACCATTGGCTAGCGATACCGACTTCATTATTCCACCCCGTCACAATAGCTGCGGCAGCCGGAGCCGTCTTCAGTTTGCCCCCTCCGGTCCGTGCTCCGGGGACACCGGGTGCCGGTTTGACGAGTGCTTGGATTTCGGACGGGCTGAGCGGCGGCGGAGCTGACGGGTTGGCCTCAGCGGCTCCAGGTACAAGGCCCAATAATGCCATGAATACTGCGAAAAGCTTCAAGTAATCATACATGGCCTCGACTCTCCCTGGCGTCCCTGCTCGTTTGTTTAGACTTGCTTGTTTTTAGCTTTAATTTTTTAAGTTTTCATACGCGCAGTATCCTAAGTTCAATTCAAGCTAGCTCAAAAGCGCATGCTCAGCAAGGCGCAAATGCGGCAAGACACGCCCCTTCCGGTGAATGGCCCGCAAGGTTTTCCACGATTGGCTCCCGCGCCGGGCTGCAGAATCCACCAGCCAAAGACGAATTTTCAAGGAACAGAAGCGGGCTGGCGCCGCGACGATCTGCTGCGGCGTGCATACGCTTGGCTTTGTCCAAAGCGTCCTAAGCAAGCGGTTTTGAAAAGCTCCGTCAGCCCGGCCTCTAAGCCCGCCCGGCAGGCACGCTTGGCTGTACTGCGGTTACAGTATCCGCGCGAAACCCTGGCGAGGGCTCAAAGACGAGAGCTGAACGCGGTCTCGCCTCGCCCCGAGCCGCCAGGTTCGTGAGTGGACCCGGCCCGATGACCTCTTTGCGAGCGCGCCCAGTGGTGGACCAGCTGTATGTTTGGCTCATGCACCGGCCAAGCAGGGCAGGTCCGCTCTCGCAGCAGACTGGGCGCGCCCGCCTCAGAGCGGCGCCAAAATAACCTGCACTCACCCTACGCATTCTTCAGCAAAGCGCCCCGGCCTCCATGAGAACCGCAGTGCCCTCGCTTGCCGGCACAGCGTCGAGGGCAGATTTTTCCGAGAGCTTCGCCAAGTGCCAAAACGCGGAGAGGGACTTCTCGATCTCACCAGCAGGAGGAAAAGCAATGCCTAGCTCACTCAGAAGCGTCTCGGTAACCTGCGCCTGGCCACTGTATTTTGCATGGGCCAGCCTGCGCAGAATCGTGTTGGCGAGGCTGGCGAGCATGCCCGCATAGTGTTCGAGATCATCAGCTGTCGGCACAGTCATTGGCGTCATCACCTTCGAGAGCTGGCCGGATCCCGCTCAACCATCGCAACCTTGCGGGATCCGGGCAATCACTTCACAGAAAGTCATTCAAAATGAATTCTGATCAGCCTTTTGCTATCTTCAATTTATGATAACTCTCTTGCGGTTAACTGTCATGTTTTGAGGATCGTCCAGGGCGCTGCGCAAACGCATCGCAAAGCACCGGCCAGGGCGCACGCGCTCAGGCGAAACCTGCCGGGCGGATGAGCGGCGGCCCGGGCTCTAGGGTCAACGCGGCGCGACGGCATCGCCAATCGACTGGCCTAGGGCTCCTAATTGGCCGCCGAGAGCCTCCGCCTGGTCGCCAAAATGCTCGCGGGTCACCGGATCGATGATCGCAATCGGCGCCGAGGCAGCCAGGCCCGCCATATGACCGGCGGATGCCGCAGCCCCCGCGGTCATTTGCATCAGCCTTTCACCCGCGCCGATGCGTTCATCCGTGAGAGTCTGGCCGCTTTCGATCCGGCCCAAGAGTTTAACGACCTGCGGGTTTTCGGCGAAGGTCGCATGATGCAGCTGATCGGGCGAGGCGACGCCTGTCAGATTGATGATATTGATTCTCTCGCTCTCGAGCGCGGTCCGGTAAGGCTCCTGGGCCGGATCAACCGAGCCCAACCGCGGCTCGCCCCAGATTTTGCGCGAAAGAGCAAGCGCGCGGTCATCACGCGAGGTTATCAGCGTAAAATAAGGCCTCCTTGCGCCCATTGCCGCGATTTGCTCGCGCGCGATATCAACATCAACATCGGGCGCGGCCAGTATGACGTTGCGAATTTTCTCCGCGACCTTGCCGTCGCGGATCGCCATCTGGCGCAATGCTTCGAGCGTCACCCAATTTCCCATCGAGTGGGCGAGGACTGTGATCTCTCCCGTGCCGGGACTCCTGGCTAGAAAGCGCAAACCGTCTTCGAGCGCATCGCGCGAGTAGCTCGCGCTCTCATGATCGTAGCCATAGGCAAGGACGCTGCCCTTCGAGGGCCAGGTGAAGAGAATGGGTACAACTTCGGCATCTGAATCGTGGACGATCTGGGCGAAGCGGAAAACGGCATCATCGAAGCGGTTGTTGAAACCGTGGACGAAGACCAGCACTTGCTTCTTCGGAACCATCCGCTCTAGCCGGTGCAGGGTGGCAAGAGCCTGGGCGCGATCATTGTAGTTTGTCTTAAGGGTTACAAAGTCGGTTGCGGGATTACCAGGCAGCTCACGCGGCCGCTGCACCTCGCCAAGCTGGCGCGCGCTGCCGGGCGGGATCGACACGATAATATCGGCGAAGTCGAGCCCTGGCCCGCCGCGCATGCCGGAAAACATCTCCCCGGGCGAGGCCCGCGCGCGGGTGGTGGCAACGAGCATCTCGATCTGGCTTGCGCCGGGCGCACTGCCAGCCACGGGGATCAGCGACCCCGGCGGCGGGGCGCAGGAGGCAAGAAGGGGTGCCGCTGCAAGCGAGACGAGAAATATGAAGAGCAAGGTTTCGAGACCGCTTTGGCTGCAGAGCAGGCAGGTTCGTAATGGGAGCCCAGCAAACCCTTTAGATCGAGACTTGGAAAGGCAAATTTGGACGGGTGCCCTATTTGACAATCGGCTGTTGCCGGAGGGCCACAGAGCCCAACAGCGGCCGCAGCGCAAATCGCGCACTCTCTCGTTAACCCCGGCTGCCGGCAAGTCTTGCGGGACGCTCGGGCTCCCCCTCGGCGGCCGCGAGCAGCGCCGCCTGGTGATGGGTGATCAGCGGCTCGATGATCTCATCGAGCGCCTCTCCGCCCATCACTTCATCGAGCTTATAAAGGGTCAAATGGATCCGGTGGTCGGTCACCCGCCCCTGCGGAAAATTGTAGGTGCGGATGCGCTGCGAGCGGTCGCCGGAGCCGACCTGGGCGCGCCGGTCGGCGGCACGCTCCGCCTCGCGCTTCTCACGCTCCATCTCGTAAATGCGCGAGCGCAACAGGCTCATCGCCCGCGCACGGTTCTTATGCTGGGAGCGCTCGTCCTGCACCAAGACGATGGTCCCGGTCGGCAAATGGGTGATGCGGACGGCAGACTCGGTCTTGTTGACGTGCTGGCCGCCCGCGCCCTGCGAGCGCATGGTGTCGACCTTGAGATCCGCTTCGTTGATCTCGACATCGACCTCCCCGGCCTCGGGCAGCACCGCAACGGTTGCGGCGGAGGTGTGAATCCGGCCCTGCGTCTCCGTCTGCGGCACGCGCTGCACGCGGTGCGTTCCAGACTCGAACTTGAGCCGCGCGAAGACGCCGCGCCCGGCAATTCCGGCGATGATTTCCTTATAGCCCCCGAGCGCTCCCTCGCTCACCGATAGGATCTCGGCCCGCCAGCCCTTCAGTTCGGCATAGCGCTGATACATCCGGAAGAGGTCCGCGGCGAAAAGCGCCGCTTCGTCGCCGCCGGTTCCGGCGCGGATTTCGAGTATGGCACTTTTCTCGTCTGCGGCATCCTTCGGCAAGAACGCAATTTTGAGCTCTTGCTCAAGGCCCGCGAGCCTTTCGCGCACGCTTTGGAGCTCTTCCTCGACAAGCGCGCGCATGTCGGGCGCGGTGGCGGGATCGCGCAGCATGGCTTCGAGCGAGGCGGCTTCGTTGGCCTCCTTGCGAAACTCCTCAATCGCCTTGACGACCGGCTCGATGCTCGCAAGCTCGCGGGACAAAGCGGCATAGTCGCCGGGCTCGCTTGCCATCGCGAGGCGCGAGACGAGTTCGGCATGCCTGCGCACGATGAGGTCAAGCTGGTCTTCGGGCAAGGTGTGCAATACCATATTGTTTAAGGTAGTGCGTCAGTTGGCGGGCGGAAGGGGAAGGGCAGGCAAAGGGCAATCCATGGTAAGCGAGCTTGCCTGAAAGAGCAGGTGAGCGTCAGGCAGGGCTGCACGAGAAAAGGCCGGCAAAGCTCTTGGACAGTGGGCGCAGGGCCAGAGCGATCGTTTCTAAGGGTCCTTTTAGGAATTTTGCGTCTCTTGAGTCTGACGAGTATTCGAATACTTCAAATATAACCGGTTTTCGGTAGCAAGAAAGCTCCTCTGCGGCAATCCTGCGATGATGGAAGGAATGCCCCGCCATCTCACGCCTCCATTTCCACGGCATAAAAGAGGCCGTCAGAACCTATGCTCATCTCTTCGCGGCCTGCCGGAAAGCCGGAAGGCCCATGGTGGCCTTCGATCTCTTAATCGCCGCGATCGCGGGCTGCCATAAAGCAAAAATCGTGACCCGGAACCGTGCGGACTTTGAGGCGTGCGGCGCGGCGGTCAATGACCCTGGAATGAGTAGCCGCATCGGGAGCTCACCCGCTCACCCCTTTTCCCTCAAGAGCCTCCGCTTCTCGCGGTCCCAGTCGCGCGTCTTCTCAGCCTCGCGCTTGTCATGCAGCTTCTTGCCGCGCGCGAGCGCGATCTCGATCTTCGCCCGGCCCTTCTCGTTGAAATAAATCTTGAGCGGCACGATCGTCATGCCTTGCCGCTCGGTCCCCTGCGCAAGACGCGCGATCTCGCGCGCCTTCAAAAGGAGCTTGCGCGGCCTCTTCGGCTCATGGCCGAAACGGCTCGCCTGCGCATACTCGGGGATATTTGCATTGATAAGGAAAATCTCACCGCCCTTCTCGACCGACGCATAGCTCTCGCTGATATTGGCCTTGCCGCTGCGCAGGGATTTCACCTCCGAGCCCGTGAGCATGAGCCCGGCCTCAAAAATCTCGCCAATCTCATAATCGTGGCGCGCCCGCCGGTTTTCGGCGGCGATCCTGCGCGGGCGCTCCGCTTTTTCCGCCACTTGCGGCCTCCGGCGAGCAAAAAGGCATCACGCCTGCAGGAGGCCTGCGTGAGTCATAGCGGCCCTGATCGCGGCCTGCGCCGCTTCCGAGGCGGTGAGCATCGGCAGCCTGATCTCATTCGCAATCTTGCCGAGAACAGAGAGGCCGTATTTAGGGCCCGCCGGATTAGGATCGATGAACATGGCCGCATGGAGAGGCGCGAGCAGGTCCTGTATCTTGAGCGCCGCGGCAAAATCGCCCGCAAGGCAGGACTCATGCATTTGCGCGCATTGCCGCGGCGCAACATTGGAGGTCACCGAGATACAGCCATGCCCGCCATGCGCCATGACGGCAAGCGCCGTCATGTCCTCGCCGGATAGCTGGATGAAATCCGGCCCAAGCGCGTGGCGCTGCAGCGCCGTGCGGGCGATATTGCCGGTCGCGTCCTTGACGCCTGCGATATTCTTCAGCTCATAAAGCCGCTTCATCGTGTCAATCGACATGTCCACAACCGAGCGCGGGGGGATGTTGTAGATAATGATGGGAATGCCGACCGCATCGTTGATGGCTTTGAAATGGCGGTAGAGGCCTTCCTGAGAGGGCTTGTTGTAATAGGGCGTGACGACTAAGAGGCCATCGGCCCGGGCGCGTTCGGCAAAACGGGAAAGCTCGATCGCCTCATGGGTGTTGTTCGATCCTGTTCCGGCGATGACGGGCACTCTTCCTTTGGCCTCGGCGATACAGGCGGCAATAACTTGGCGGTGCTCTTCATGGGAAAGCGTCGGACTTTCTCCTGTCGTCCCGGCGGGCACGAGCCCGTGCGTGCCGCCGGCGATCTGCCAATCCACAAGCGCGCGAAAGCGGTCCTCATCGAGGCGGCCATCCCGGAAGGGCGTTACAAGCGCGGTGATCGAGCCCTTAAAAGCTGCCTTCTTAGCCATCTCCCATACCGCCTTTCTGCCAAAGTGCCGCCGCAATTTCCGGGCTCTCTCTTTGCGCTAGGCCCAAAATGAGTCCGGACGGGGGCCGGGGAGCAATAGAGTCTATTTCCCATTCCGGGAAGGGCTTGCCTTGAAAGGTGAGCAGCCCCGAAGGCGATTTCCTGGCTCTGCCGCGATGTGCGGGCCTCCTTTGCCAATTCTTAACGAAGAATGGCCGATTTTCTTGTTTGCTGCGCCGGTTGATAGGATTTGAACGGCATGGTCCAGAGGCAATCCCCATTCGGGCGCATTCCTCTCCTCTTCGGACGCAATTCCCGGGCGGGCGCTCTTGCCGTTTGGGCGCTCGCAGGAGGTTTCGTCACCGGGCAGTGGCTGACCTTCGATGCCGGCCCAGACGAGCAGCAGGCCGCCCTTGCTCCCGCGGTTCCGGCGGGTTCCGCTGCAAGCAAAGGCGCGGAGGCTCTCCAGCAGGCGAGCCTCAACGAAGGCACCCTGCCCCCGGCGTCCCCAGCACCGCTCGCTGCACCGCCGGTACCCCCGGCCCTTTCTCTTGCAGCCAGGCAGCCCGAGCATGACTGGACGGGGTTTGCCGAAGCCGTGGCCTATTACAAGGCTGGGGATCTTGCCCGCGGCGATGCGGCAGCAGCAACAGCCCAGGACGAAACGGTCAAATTAGCGCTTGAGTGGGTCGCGCTGCGCACATTCCCGCGCGAGGCAGGGTTCGAGCGTCTGCAGAACTTCATGCAAGCCCATCCGGTCTGGCCCGCCCTCGCCTGGCTCAAGAAGCGCAGCGAGGAGGCGCTTTGGGGTGACCGCAAGAACACCGTGCTCATTAAGAGCTTCTTTAGTGGAGCCGATCCCGAGACCCCGGCGGGAAAGCTTGCCCTTGCGCGCGTTCTCGCTGCCGAAGGAAGGAGCGGCGAGGCAGCCTCGCTCGCGCGCACGGTCTGGCGCAATGCGGATATCAACGCCCAGATCGAGGCGAGGCTCAAGAGCGAATTCGGGACTCACCTGGATAAAGCCGATCACAAATTCCGCGCCGACCGTTTGCTTTACAAGGGCGATGCCGCGGGCGCCCTTCGAGCCGCTGCTCTCGCCGGACCCGATGTCCTCGCGCTTGCCAAGGCGCGCGCGGCGGTTGCCGCCGGGGCCGCAAGCGACAAGCTCCTCGCAAAAGTCCCGCCGAATTTACGTAAGGACCCTGGCTTTCTTTTCGCGCAGATTCATAAGCTCCGCCATTCCGAGAAGATCCGCGCCGCGGCCGATCTCATGTTGTCGGCCCCGCGCGATCCTGAAGTTCTCGTTGACGGCGATGCGTGGTGGATCGAGCGAAGACTCCTCGCCCGCAAGCTCCTCGATCAAAATGATGCGCAGACCGCATATAGGATCTGCGCCGAGCATTCGGCCTCCTCGCGCGAAATGCAGATCGAAGCCGAGTTCCATGCGGGCTGGATCGCACTTCGTTTTCTGAACGATCCGGCGCGCGCGGCTGCGCATTTCGAAAACCTTGCCAAGATTGCCGAGACGCCGATGTCGAAGGCGCGGGCGGCCTATTGGCAGGGCCGGGCCGCCGAAGCCTCGCAGACGGAGGGTTCGGACGCAAGAGCGCGCGCCTTCTACGAGCAGGCGGCGGTTTACCAGACGGTGTATTACGGCCAGCTCGCCCGCGGAAAGCTCGGCTTAAGGACTCTTCCCATCCGCACGATCCCCCGCGAAGCGGCTGGCGAGGCGAGGGACGAAGCCATTAAAGTCATCGAGCTCCTCTATGAAGCAGGCGAAAAAGATTTGGCCGCTCCGCTCGCGATCGAGGCGGCGCGCCACCTCGCCGATGAGACCCAGATCGCTGCGCTAGCGGCCCTCGTTGCCAGGCAGCGCGATGCTCATCTTTCTCTCAATGTGGGCAAGATCATCAATCAGCGCGGGATGCCGGCCGACACTTTAGCCTTCCCGAATTATGGCATCCCTGAATTCGAGCCTTTGGAGAATTCTGCGGCTCCATCCGTCGTCTATTCGGTCGCGCGGCAAGAAAGCGCGTTTGATGCGAGCGCGGTCTCATCGGCGGGCGCCAAGGGGCTTATGCAAATGATTGTGCCTACGGCGAAGCGGACCGCCGAGCGCGCAGGCGTTGCCTTCGATCCAAACCGGCTGCTTTCGGACGCTGCCTTCAACGCCAAGCTTGCCGCGCGCCATTTGGGCGAGCTTTTGGCCGAGCAAAAGGGCTCCTATGTCCTTGCCTTCGCCGCCTATAATGCGGGCGGCAAGCGGGTTAAAGAATGGATCGACGCCTATGGCGATCCGCGCAAACCAGGAATCGATCCAATCGACTGGGTGGAGCGGATTCCAATTAGCGAGACTCGCAACTACGTCCAGCGCGTGATCGAGAATCTCGGGATGTACCGCGTGCGTTTCGGAGAGGGCGGGCCGCCTCCGGCCGAAACATTGCTGAACGCCCAGGCAAAGCTCTGAACTTCCGGCTCCTCGATAGAGAGTGGCCGCCCGGTAAGGCTGCGCACGCTGGCACCGGCGCAACGAGCTGGGCATTATTCTTTGGCCTCTTGGGCCTGTTCGGCCTCGTCGCCATCGCCCCAGTGCTGCTTGCGGATTATCCTGGCTTTGCCGGTTATCCTAATCTGCTTGCCCGCGTTTTTGTTCTCTCGAACCTCGATAGACGGGACGCGCTCTCGCAATATTACCAGCTTCATGCGAAAGCCGTTCCTAATGAAGCCTTTGAACTCATTGGTCCGCTGCTTATTGGTGCTGGAGTGCCTCTCGAGCACGCAGGAAAAATATTTGTAGGGCTTAGCATTCTCGCTTTTTGCGGCGGTACCGTGTTTCTGGCCTATGCAGCGCAGAAGAGGCCGCCTTGGCTTGCGCTTGGGGCCTTTGCATTCGCTACCAACGGTTATCTCATACTCTTGAATTACATTTTTGCGCTGGGGCTTGCCTTCGGGGCGTTAGGGCTTTGGCTGTCGAAGAATCGCCAGACGGTTTGGACCGCTCTTTTGTTTTCCTTCATTCCTTGCCTGCTCTTGTCCTGTCATTTGATCGCGTTTGGTGTTTACGCGCTCGCCGTGGGAACCTTCGCACTTTACGGCTGGTTCACGAGTCCCCGGCGCAAGGAAGACCGGCTTAAGGCGGCTCGCGAGCTCCTCCATTTCCTGCCCTCGCTTCTGCTGTATGCCCTTTTCTTCGAGCATCTCGGCACGATGAGAGTTTCCTATGGCAACCCGCTGGATGCCAAATTGGCGGGGCTTTATGCCATGTTCTCCTCCCCTGACGGCCTTGGCTGGGACTATCTGTTGATTACTGCCGCGGCGGCTGCGGCGATGCTCTTGTGGCGGTCTGCGGGCCTTACGTTCGCGAGCCGGATGACAGCATTTGCGTCTGCCGCGATGCTTGCCGCATTCATGCTTGCGCCCGCCTCTGCACTGGGCTTCTGGCTTGTTGACAGCCGGCTCGCCTTGCCCTTGCTTTGCTTCGCTTTGACGTTCGTGCAAGTTCCGCGCGCGGCAAGCCTTGCGCCCCAACTCGCCGCCGGGCTGATCTTCGGCCTCTTTGCCGTGGCAGCGCAGCGAAGCGCCGCCACGATTGAGCATTGGCGGCTCATATCGCAAACCTACGCGCACGTGCGCCAGGCGATGTCAGGGATTAAGGAAGGATCTCGAATCGCAACTGTTGTGCGCCAACAAGGCTTGCATCCGCAATTCGCGCCAGAGCAATCGGCCGCATGTTTCGCCATCATCGATCATGCGGCCTTCGTCCCGGATCTCGACGCGTTCCCATTGTCGCAAGATAGCATCGCCTACAAGGATGCATTCGCCGAAGAGGCCAGGCGTTTTCGCAATCTGAGCGTAGATGCAAGCAACCCTAATCTCGATTGGGAGCAACTTGCGAAGGCGTTCGATTACGTGCTCTTCTTTACTGGGGGCGCGCCGGCGGACGCTCCTGCCTTCCTGCACCCTATCGCGAGGGGAAAGGATTTTGTCCTGCTGTCGGCCGCCACCCCGCCGGCGAGGCTGCGCATTCCGCGATTGCGGTCCGGCCGGCCCGGCCTGCCATTCCGGTGATCGGCCCGGCAAGGGGCCGGAGGGATCGGCGTTGTCAGGTTAGGCCTGGCAATAGTAAGGTAGGCTTTTGCGAATTCGCTCTCAGCTCCGGGAGACACAATTGACGAGGCCAGGATGAACCGCTTTGCCATGCTCCCGGCCTTGGTGTGTGGAATTGCGCTCGGCTTAGGGAGATCCGAGCCTTTATCTGCTGGCGGATTTGGCACCTCAGGGGGCTGGGGCGGCGGGACGCATGGCGGTTTCCATACCGGAGGCGCCGCGAGAGGATTAGGCGGCAGCTTTCACGGCGCGCCCGGGGGCTGGGGCGGAAGAGGATTTGGCGGCGCTCAAGGCGCTTGGGCCAGCCGGTTTCACGGCGGCTACAAGGGAGCTTGGGCGGGAAGAGGCTTTCACCGCGGCTGGAGCACCGGCGGCTATGGAACTGCCCGCGGCGGCTGGGCTGGGGAAGCGAACCCGGGCGCACCAGGAGCATTTGCTGGCCGCTGGTATCGTGTTCCACACAATGGCACTGCCGGCGGCCCCTTTGGCCGCCGCGTCACCTCCAGAAGCTTCAACGGGGCGGCCTCTGCCGCGCCAATGGCGCGCGCGAGACCGGGCATTGTCCCCTCCCGTCCAGCGGGATGGGGCGCCGCCGGGTGGATGGGAGGCTACGGCCGGAACGGCGGCTCCGCTCGCTGGGGCAGCTACGCCGGATGGACTCGAAGCGGTCTTTTGGGAGGTGCTGGCCCCTGGGGAGGCTACAGCGGGCTTGCACGCTTGGGCAACTTCGGCGCCTGGAGCGGCTACGGCGGCCTCGGCCGCTTCCCCGTTTCTCCTGGCCTCGGCGGCTGGCCCGCCCGCTGGGGCTGGGGCGGCTGGGGCTGGAATGAGCGCTGGGGCTGGGGCGGATGGAATTGGGCTGGCTGGGACACTGGCTGGAACGGGGACGGCTTCGGCCTGGGCTTTGTAACCGGCCTGAGCTTGGGCCTGGCAAGCAGCTTTTGGTATCCTGCGTTCTATTACCCCGCGTTCTATTACCCCGCGCTCTATTATCCGGCCTATTATCCTGTATTGCCCTACTATTCGCCGGTCGCTCCTTATGCCTATGGCTCTTGCAACCCATACTATCCGGATTCGTTGTCTTGCGATCCGTTCGGCAGCTACTTGTATCAGCCATTTGGCAATACCTACCCTGACGGCGGCTATTGGGTTCCGCCTGCCGGCATAGCAGCCTATCCCTATGCGGGCTATGCTGTACCGCTCTGGTAAGGCGGGATTTGAGCCCGAGCCAGCTTACCGCGTGAAACTCTGCCTGAGCTGACCCGCCTCGAAGCTAACCCAAGAACGCATGGATCTCCTCGAAATTCCATTTGACAGCCGGTTCATCTCTGCTCCCGATGGTCTGCGCCTTCATGTCCGTGAATATGGATCGAGGCTCAATCCCGGAATCCCGGCTGTGTGCTTGCCTGGGCTCACCCGCAATTCGGCGGATTTCGGTCCCTTAGCGAGCGCTCTGGCAGCCGGCCTGAAGGGGCCCAAGAGGCGCGTTCTCGCGCTCGACTACAGGGGCCGGGGCCTCTCCGAATACGACAAGAATTGGGAGAATTACAGCCTCGAAGCCGAGAACCAGGACCTTCTCGCAGTCCTTACCGCGATGGAGATCGAGGCCGCGATCTTCATTGGCACCTCGCGGGGCGGGTTGCATACGATGATTTTATCCGCATCACGGCCCGCCGTCGTGCGCGCAGCGGTTCTCAACGATATTGGCCCCGTGATCGAGCCCCAGGGCATGGCCCGTATTCGCGGCTATGTGGGCAGACTGCCGGAGCCGCGGACGATTTCCGAGGCGATTACGCTCCTCAAGGAAACGATGGGCGAGCGCTTCCGCGGTTTAAGCGATGCCGACTGGGAGCTTTATGCGCGGATGACATTCTCCGATTCCGTGGGCCGGATCGCCACGCGTTACGACCGTAAGCTTATGAAGGCGCTTGAAGGTCTCGATCTTGAACAGCCGATGCCTGAATTCTGGCCCCAGTTCGATGGATTGCGGGCAGTCCCCATGCTCATCCTCAGAGGAGAAAACTCGGACCTGCTATCGGCGGAGACTTTAGAAAAAATGATCCGCAGGCATAAGGCCGCAGAGACGTGCATCGTTCCGGGCCAAGGTCACGCGCCGCTCTTGACCGGCCCGGCGGTAATGCAGCGGATCTTGGATTTTGCCGCAAGACTCGACGAGATGACGGCTAGCAACGCTGGAAAGCCGCTGTCGTCCTAGTTGTGGTTCAGGGTCCGGCTGGCCATGAGCCGCGAAAATTAAGGTCGCCGCGCGGCGGCCAAGATTCGCTCGCACTCGGCGAGTTCGGCCAATGCTTCCTCAAGCCGCGCAAAATCTTCACGCGTTAGAGTTAGTTTCGCATCATGGTGAGCGCCCGGGCGCTGCTCCAGCGCGCCCTTGCCTGCGGAACTCCGTGATTCGTCAAAGCCATGCGTGCCGGAGCTATCCGCCTGCGTTTCGCAATCGCTGAAAGGAAGGCTTTCGCGGTCTGCAGGAAGGTTGGGCTGCTCTAACCCTCCGGCCCCCCGCTCCTTCAGCACCCGCTGCACACCTTTGATGGTGTAACCCTGCTCGTAGAGAAGGCGCTTAATCGCGCGTAAAGCCTCGATATCGCGCGGGCGGTAATACCGGCGGCCTCCCGCCCGTTTGAGGGGCCTGATTTGGAGGAAACGGGTCTCCCAGAAGCGTAGCACATGCTGGGGCAAATTGAGCTCTTCCGCAACCTCACTGATGGTGCGAAACGCGTCGATGCTTTTGTCCATCTCCAAATAGCCCATGTGCGAACTCGAAGCGCAGCGAGTTTTTGCAAAGGCCCGGGTGCAGATGATCATTCATCTTCATCGGCTGGCGCTTCGAAGCCGTTGATCTTCGCTTTCAGAATATTGGAGGGCTTAAAGATCAAGACCCTGCGCGGCGTTATCGGCACCTCGACCCCCGTTTTGGGATTACGGCCGATGCGCTCTGACTTCTCACGCACGAGGAATCGCCCAAAGGACGATACCTTGACGGGCTGTCCAGCAGAGAGTGCAATGGCAATCTCCTCTAGGACAGACTCGACAAGATGAGCCGATTCCTTGCGCGAGAGTCCAATGCGCCGGTACACTGCCTCAGCGAGATCGACGCGCGTGAGAGTGCGTTTCAAAGGCTGCCGGCGGGGCCCAAATCCTTCTCCGGCCGCAACCCCAAGTTCTCTAACTGAATGCACGGCTTGCGATTTTATCATTTTTCCCGATCCCGCCCACTCTCATCCAGCTAATCAGAACGGAGCGGCAGACGATTGCCTCGCTTGGTACGGCCAGTAATTGGCTAATACATCCATATGTCCAGGGGCGGCCCCGGGCCAGCGCAAACTCAATTGATCTGGAGCACTGGCGCTCCCCCCTCAAAAGAGTGGAGCAAAACGCGCGCCAAGGCAAGACTCTTCGCAAGCGGCGAGCGGCCGCTTTCTCACCAGCGGATCATCGCCGAGGCCCATGTGAATCCGCCGCCCATCGCCTCGATCATAACAAGATCGCCGCGCTTAATTCTGCCATCGCCGCGCGCGACCGAGAGGGCGAGCGGAATTGAGGCGGCAGAGGTATTGCCATGGAGATCGATCGTGATCACCACTTTCCCGGGGGCAATCCCAAGCTTCTCAGCCGAGGCTTCGATAATGCGGCGGTTGGCTTGGTGCGGAACGAACCAGTCAAGGTCGGCAGCCGTGGTGCCGGTCGCCTCGAAAGCCTGCGTCACAACATCGGCGACCATGCCGACCGCATGACGGAACACTTCCCTGCCGGCCATCCGCAAATACCCCGTGGTCCGGGTCGTTGACGGCCCGCCATCGACATAAAGCTTTTCGCGATGGCGCCCATCGGAGCGGAGCTGGGTTGTGAGCACGCCGCGGTCCGCAGCGGTTCCCTCGCAAGGCTGGGCTTCGAGCACGACGGCACCTGCGCCGTCACCAAAGAGAACGCAGGTCGTCCGGTCGTTCCAGTCGAGGAGCCGTGAAAATGTTTCCGCACCGATCACTAAGGCACGCCGGTGAGATCCGGAGGTCAGGAACTTGTCGGCGGTAGAAAGCGCGAAAACAAAACCCGAACAAACGGCTTGAAGATCGAATGCCGCCCCGTGCGTAATTCCGAGCCCCGCCTGGATCTGAGTGGCAACGGCTGGGAACGTGTAGTCTGGCGTCGAGGTCGCTGCAATCACAAGGTCGATGTCAGATTCGTTAAGACCTGCGTCTGCGAGCGCGGCCTCGGCCGCATAAAGCCCAAGGCGAGACGTCGGTTCATCTTCAGCAGCAATGTGCCGTTGCCTGATGCCGGTGCGATGCACGATCCATTCATCGGTCGTATCGAGGCATTTTTCGAGATCGGCGTTACTCAGGATTCGCTTAGGGAGGTAAGAACCAAGTCCCACAACAACCGAGCGAACTCTACCTGGTGTTGAGTTTTTCACGGGATATTCCACTTTTGGATTGGTTGAAGATCGCTCAGGAGCCCGGGGAGGCAACCGCCGGAACGGCCGCGGGATTTAGCTTTACTGCGGGGGAAAATTCTGGATGCGACAGAGGAAGCGAGCTGCAGATTTTGCTCGGGAGTTCATTGCGCGCCATTGAATAACCCATCTCGATGGCATAGGCCGTGCCGATGGCATCTGAACCGCCATGGCTTTTGATCACCACCCCATTCAAGCCGAGGAAGACGCCACCATTGAAATTACGCGGATCCATCTTGGCTTTGAACGAAGCGAACGCCTTGCGAGCAAAGAAATAACCTAATCTTGCGAAGAAATCCTGCCTAAGGGCCTCGTGCAAATGCTTCGCCATCTGCTTGGCTGTGCCTTCCGCAGTCTTTAGCGCGATATTACCAGTAAAGCCGTCGGTCACGACCACATCGACGGTGCCTTTGCCAATGTCGTCGCCCTCGACAAAACCATGATAAATGAGATCGGGCAGGCTCGTCTCGCGCAGGAGGCGCGACGCCGCTTTGATTTCATGATTGCCTTTGATCTCCTCGACTCCAATATTGAGCAATCCGACGGTGGGCCGCTCGATTGAGAAAACGATCCTCGCCATGGTGGAGCCCATGACAGCGAGATCGACAAGGTGGCGCGCATCGGCGCCGATAGACGCCCCAAGGTCGAGGATAATCGATTTTCCGCGAAGGGTTGGCCAGATTGCTGCGATAGCAGGCCGGCCAATCAATGGAATCATGTGGAGGCAAATCTTGGCCATGGCCATCAACGCGCCAGTGTTCCCCGCCGAGACAGCAACATCGGCCTCGTTCTTCTTGACCGCCTCGATGGCGCGCCACATGGAGGATACGCGGCGGCCTGCGCGCAGCGCTTGACTTGGCTTTGCGTCCATCCGGACGGCAACATCGGTGTGGTGCACCTCAGATGCTTTGGAAAGAGATGGCTCCCTCTGGAGGAGAGGCTTTATTCTCAAAGCGTCGCCAAAAAATAAAAACTCCATATCAGGCCGGTTCCGCAGGGCCCTCGCTGCACCCGGGACAATAACCTCCGGCCCGTGGTCGCCGCCCATGGCATCAAGCGCAATTCGAACGGGTCTTGACATCTATCATGCGGCTCCGGAGGGCGGTGATGACATAAAGGCTCAGCGCGGCAAATTCGCCATTTGGCCGTGAGGCTCAAAAACCGTTCACTCGAGTTCCAGCAGGCGGCTCGCTGGCCGCTCTAGGGCGCCGAGGAAAACCACGCCGCAGACTTGAGCCTGCCCGCGCGGCGAAATGGGTAAACAACGGAAAATCGCCGGGTCTTCAAGCATTTTTTGCTGAGAGTTGCTCATAAGGTCAAGCTTGGCTCCGGCTGAGGCTGGTCTGCAGCTCCGGGCCAAGCAAAGTCCTCGCCGGAAGACTTGGCCCGGGAAACGGGCTAAAAGAGCGAGCCCTGTTTGCCGTTGCGGCCCCCGCGGGACAAGAGCCGGGTCCGGGTTGTCTTTTCTCCCCCGCGCGCAACCGCTGAGATAGTGCCATCTACGAACTCGATTTCCAGGCGCGCGCCGGCAGCAGTCCCGGATGCGCGGCGCATAATTTTCTTTTCGTCATCGCGCACAACAGCAAAGCCGCGAGCCAGGACACAATGATAATCGAGGGCATTCAGGATTTTTGCAAGCATAGCAATCCTCTCCCTGCGCGCGCCGATCGACGACCAAAGAGCTCTTTCCATTTGCCCCGAGAGATCGCGCAGACGGCGCCACATTGCGATTATCCGGGCAGATTCCAGCTCCGCCCGGACAAGGCGCGAACGTTTAAGTCTGTGCCCAAGCGCCTTTATCCGTTCCGCAATCCGGCTCAATCTCGCCTGCGGCGATTGCTGCGAAAGGCGGTGCGATAAACGGGCAAGACAGAGATGCCAGCGGTCGTAAGTCTTTGCGCATCCAGCTTTGAGACGGCCAACAAGCAAATCAAGCGTCTGCCTGCGTGCGGCCAGAATGCTTTCCCCCTGTGGCAGAATGCGCAGGATTGCGCGCAGCTCAGCCTTGCGGCGCTCAATGGCGCGCAGCCCGGCATTGGTATGCCGGCGGCCGAGGTCGGCGAGAGTGGCGGCGAGGCTGCTACGGACAGGCACAGCTTTTTCCGCCGCTGCCGTTGGAGTCGGCGCGCGCAAGTCAGCAGCATGATCGATGAGAGTCCAATCCGTCTCATGGCCAACAGCGGAGATGAGCGGGATGGCGCTCCCGGCGGCTGCCCGAACGACGATCTCCTCGCTGAAGCTCATGAGATCTTCAAGCGAGCCGCCGCCGCGGGCGACGATTAGGACGTCCGGGCGGGGGATAAGGCCCTGCACCGGCAAGGCGTTGAAGCCCTCGATTGCGGCCGCGATTTCGGCCGCCGAGCTCTCGCCCTGAACGCGCACCGGCCAGACGATCACGTGCCGCGGGAATCGCTCCGTAACCCGATGGAGAATATCGCGGATCACAGCTCCCGCCGGAGACGTGACGACCCCAATGCAAAAGGGCAGAAAAGGGACCGGCCGTTTGCGTGCCTCGGCGAAAAGCCCCTCTGCCGCAAGTCTGCGGCGGCGCTCCTCAATAAGGGCCAAAAGAGCCCCGGCGCCCGCGGGCTCCAGCGCTTCAATGATAATCTGATAGGTCGACTTTCCCGCGTAGGTCGTAATTCTGCCGGTTGCAATCACCTCGAGGCCTTCCTCCGGCTTGGTTTTGAGCCTTGCGAATGTGCTTCGCCAGATCACCGCGTCGATGCGGGCGGACTCGTCTTTTAGGCAGAAATAAGCATGGCCCGATCCCTGCGGGCCCTTGAAGTTGGAAATCTCGCCGCGGACACGTACAAACCCGAAGCGGTCCTCGATCATGCGCCTGAGGGCCGCCGAGAGCTCGCTAACGCTGAGTTCAGGCAGATTGCTTAGTGAACGATCCATGGGCCCAAAATGGCGGATTTGCGAGCCGCCGGGAAGAGGAAGCCTTGTTTTCTTGTTTTAGGGAGCCGTTGGCGCAAACGCGCCAGGCCAAATCCCTGCCGCCGGCATTTCTCCCGCCCTATTATTTCCGGTAAACAATACTCATGACTAGTCTTGCGCCTGGGCAATACGGCGAGGTGTTGATTTTCCTGGCGACGGCCGGGGTTGTCGTGCCGCTCTTCAGGCGTCTCAGGATAAGCCCGGTTTTGGGTTTCCTCGGCGCCGGGGTGCTGCTTGGCCCCTATGGCCTTGGGGCCGTTGCGCGCAACGTGCGCTGGCTTAGCTCTTTCGCCCTCGAGAATGTCGATCAAATCACGCCGATCGCGGAATTTGGGGTTGTCTTTCTCCTCTTCATGATTGGCCTTGAGCTCTCCTGGCAGCGGCTGGCAACGATAGGCCGCATCGCACTTGGATTTGGCTCCTTACAGGTGTTCGGCTCGGCAGCCGCGCTGGGCGTCCTGGCTATGCTATTCGGGCAATCTCCGACTCCGGCATTGGTGTTGGGCTTTGCCTGCGCCTTGTCGTCCACGGCCATTGTCATTCCCGTCCTCGCCGAATCCAAACGGCTTGGAACCAGCGCCGGGCGCACGATCTTCGCCGTTCTCCTGTTCCAGGATCTCATGGTGGCGCCGCTCCTCTTTATGGTCACCATGCTGGGCATGCGGGGCGGCGGCTTCGGCACGGCTGTGGTTTCTTTCCTCGTTCCTGCTTTCACAGGATTAAGCCTCATTGTGCTCGGCGGCCGGCTCATCATGCCGCGCCTGTTCCGCCATGTTGCTGCGGCAGGCTCGACCGAATTTTTTGTGGCCGCGTGTTTGCTTGTGGTCATTGGCGCGGGCGTCCTTACGGCGATGGCCGGCCTCTCCATGGGGCTTGGCGCTTTTTTGGCCGGCATCCTCCTCGCTGAGACCGAATACCGGCGCGAGATCGAGGTCACGATCGATCCCTTTAGGGGATTGTTGCTCGGCCTGTTTTTCGTCTCGATTGGCGCAAGCCTCGACTTGTCTCAAATCGCCGCTGCCCCTTTGCTGGAGCTCGGGCTTGCCGCCGGAATTATTGCCGTCAAGTTTTGCATCAACTGGATCGCAGCGTGGATCGCGCGCCTTCCCTTGAGGGCCGGAACCGAAACGGCGCTAATGCTCGCGCCTGGCGGAGAGTTCGCCTTTGTCATCATCACCGCGGCAATCTCGGCCAAGATCCTGCCGGCGGCGGCCGGCAATAATGCAATTTTTGCCGTCACGCTTTCGATGCTCACGATCCCGGCTCTTGGCGCGCTTGGCACCCGGCTTGGAAAAAAGCCAGCGTCCTTCGAGCACCTGCCGGCCCCCGCCCCCGGGGCAGAGCCTGCGCCTGAGGCCATTATCGTCGGCTTCGGCCGGGTTGGTCAGCTCATCGGGGAGATGCTGACTGTCCATGGGATTCGCCATGTCGCCGTCGATTCGGATCCGGCCCTGGTCACCAAGCTGCATAAGGCGGGGCACGAGATCTATTGGGGCAACGCGCTTCGCCCGGAGTTCCTTGACCGCTGCGGGCTTGAGAAGGCGCGCGCGCTTGTCATTACCATGGATAAGCCCGCCGATGCAGAAGAGATCGTACGCAGCTCGCGGCAGCGCTATCCAGGCCTCACCATCGTCGCAAGGGCACGCGATGCTACGCATGCGACCGAGCTTTATCAACTTGGGGTCAGCGATGCCGTGCCCGAGACGATCGAGGCGAGTCTGCAATTATCCGAGGCGGTTCTGGTGGACATGGGTATCCCGATGGGAAAGGTGATTGCATCCATTCACGAGAAACGCGACGAATTCCGGAAAATCCTGCAGCCCCGCGGAAGCAGCAGGGAGGCGCTCGAACGGTTAAAACTGTCCGCGCGCCTCAAAACGGGCGACAAACCCCGGCCTGACTAGGCCAATTTCCAATCAAAACGCGCCTTAAGCCCCGATGAGGGGCATTCCTTTTGAAGAGCTCTGCTTATGCTTGGCGCCAATGGCGCGAAACCGCCGCGCGGCTCTGCCTGCGCCTGTCCGATGGCTCCACTGGCGCCCTATCATCGAAGAGCTCCGCGAGTTTTTCCGTCATCGCGCCCCCTAGCTCCTCGGCATCGACGATCGTCAGGGCATGACGGTAATAGCGAGTCACATCGTGGCCGATGCCGATTGCAATCAGCTCCACCGGCGAATAATTTTCGATTTTTTCGATGGCATGCCGCAAATGTCTATCGAGATAATTTCCCGGATTGACCGATAGAGTTGAGTCGTCAACCGGCGCGCCGTCAGAAATCATCATCAGAATGCGGCGCTGTTCGTGCCTGGCCAAAAGCCGGGCATGGGCCCATTCGAGGGCTTCGCCGTCTATATTCTCCTTAAGCAGTCCCTCTCGCAGCATGAGGCCGAGATTTTTCCGCGACCGCCGCCAGGGCGCATCGGCAGACTTGTAGATGACGTGGCGGAGATCATTAAGCCGCCCGGGCGAAGAGGGCTTGTTCTCCCGAAGCCAAGCTTCGCGCGATTGCCCACCCTTCCATGCTCTTGTCGTAAACCCCAGGATTTCGACCTTGACCCCGCAGCGCTCAAGAGTGCGGGCCAGGATGTCGGCGCAAGTCGCCGCCACCGTGATCGGCCGGCCCCGCATCGAGCCAGAATTGTCGATCAGCAGCGTAACCACCGTGTCCCGGAAGGCCGTATCTTTCTCCTGCTTGAAAGAAAGCGGCTGCCATGGATCGGCGACAACCCGCGCCAGGCGGGCCGGATCGAGGAGGCCCTCCTCGAGGTCGAACTCCCACGAACGCCTTTGTTGCGCCATGAGGCGGCGCTGCAAGCGGTTGGCAAGACGGGACACGATGGAGGTAAGATTTGTGAGCTGCTTGTCGAGATAAGAACGCAGCCGGTCAAGCTCCTCGGGCTCGCAAAGATCTTGTGCTGCAACGACTTCGTCATATTTCCGCGTGAAGACTTTGTACTCCGGGCCGGCAGTCCAGCTCTCACGGCCCGGTATCCGGCTCCGCGGATGTCCCGGCTCTTCAGAGAGATCCTGGTCTGCTTGCCCGTCCAGTTCACCGGTGGGGACATCATCAGAGGCTTTTTCGCAAGCGCCGGAGATATCGAAGGCTGATTCAGCCGTTTCGCTGCGGCTTGTATCGGCAGATGGGTCTTCCTTGGGATAGCCCTCATCGGGCTTTGCACTCGTCTCAGGCTCGCCCGATTGTTCTTGCTCCTCTTCGTCTTGCGAGCTGCTAGCGGGCGCTCCATCGGCGATCTCGAGCGCAATGAGCAGTTTATTGACCGCGATGGCGAAGCTGCGCTGGTTGTTGATTTCTAGCGCAAGCCCATCGAGCTCAGCGGCTGCCCGCTCTTCAATCCACGGGCGCCATAGATCGGCAATTTTTTGGCCGCTCTTAGGCGGCCGTGAACCGGTCAGCCGCTCGCGGACGAGCATGGCGAGGGCATCTTCGAGCGGGGCGTCGGCGCGAGAGGTGATGTCGGCATAGCGAGCCCGGCGGAACCGGTCCTCAAGCATCGCCTCAAGGTTCGCCGCCACGCCGGGCATTTGCCGCGCTCCGATGGCCTCGACGCGGACTTGTTCAATGGCCTCAAACACTGCTCGTGCCGAGGATGCCGGCGGCGCGAGCCGCCGGTGGGTTCCCCGGTCATGGCAGGCGAGCTTCAGTGCCATGGAATCGGCAATGCCGCGCAGAACGGCTGCTTCGCGAGAGTCGAGCTTGCGAGGCGGTTCTGGAAGGCGCGCCGCTGCCGTGCGGCCGCTCCAAGCCAGGCCAGGCGGTTCACCGGAAAAGTTAATCTCCGCGCCGGGCATATTCGCCAGGGCTCTCAAGCAGCCCGCAACAGCACGCTTGAAAGGCTCTCTCCCGGCGTGTGCCGGGCACGGCTGTTTGGGATTGGAAGCCATAGATTCAATCTGAAGTAAGATCAGTGCGGAAGCTCTCAAGCCAGCAAGGGAAGGCGGTTAGCTCATGACGATGTTTACCGCGCTCTCCGGCAGCTCTTTCCCAAAGCATCTTTGATAAAATTCGGCGACAAGAGCGCGTTCGAGCTCATCACATTTGTTCAGGAACGTTAGCCGGAAAGCGAAGCCCGTGTCCCCGAAGATCTCCGTGTTCTCTGCCCAGGTGATCACGGTCCTGGGGCTCATGACGGTCGACAGGTCGCCAGCAATAAAGGCGTTGCGGGTAAGATCCGCCACGCGCACCATTTTGCTCGCAACGTCGCGGCCTTCCTTCGTCGCCTGGAGGTGTTTGACCTTCGCTAGGACAATATCCACCTCTCTGCTGTGTGGGAGATAGTTCAGCGTGGCCACGATCGACCAGCGGTCCATTTGTCCTTGGTTGATTTGCTGCGTTCCGTGATAGAGGCCTGAGGTATCGCCTAATCCGATCGTGTTCGCGGTCGCAAAGAGGCGGAAGGCTGGATGCGGCCTGATCACCCGGCTTTGATCGAGGAGCGTAAGCCTCCCGGAAACTTCCAGGACTCTCTGGATCACGAACATGACGTCTGGGCGGCCCGCGTCGTACTCGTCGAAGCACAGGGCGACGTTGTTCTGTAACGCCCAAGGAAGTATTCCGTCCTTGAACTCCGTCACCTGCTGACCGTCCTTGACGACGATTGCATCCTTGCCGATGAGGTCGACGCGCGAGACGTGGCTGTCGAGATTGATTCTGACGCACGGCCAATTGAGCCGGGCCGCGACCTGCTCGATATGCGTCGATTTGCCCGTGCCGTGATAACCAGTGACCATCACTCGCCGGTTTTTCGCAAAGCCCGCTAAGATTGCAAGCGTTGTCTCCCGGTCGAAGATGTAATCTGGATCGACATCTGGAACATGCGGATCCGAATACGAATAGGCGGGCGCCTCCATATCGCTATCAATACCGAAAACCTGGCGCACCGAAATTTTCATATCGGGCATGCCGTCATCTGCTGCAATTTCGTTCATGTCGTCCGTATTCTCTCTCGTGCGGCGATGGGATTTGGAGCAATTCCGGGAAAAATCGATGGCGCGGCGGTATCGCCAGCGGCAAGCACAGCGAATCCCGTCCCGCTATGAGCGCCTTATTGATCTAAGATAGTTATAGGCGCGGATAATTTCACGCAATCTCTCCTCATTGGAGCGATCGCCTGCATTCGCATCCGGATGCAGCCGCTTCACGAGATCCTTATACCTGGCTTTGATCACCGTCATATCGACGCCCTCATCAAGCCCAAGCTGGTTCAGCGCCTTCAATGCGGCCGCTCCGTCGCGAGGCTTGTGCTGCATATCGCCAGCGCGGCTGTCCGCCGGCTCAAAATCCCGTAAGTGATCAGCCTGCCACGAGCTAAAGCTCCATTTGCCGTAAAAAGCCCCTGTCTTGCTGTTTCCACCGATTGCCCAGGTCGGGCGATGACCAATGATCGCGTCACGCTGGAATTGAGCAACGGCCTCGGCGCTCATACCGCTGAAATAATTATAGGCCGCGTTATATTGCCTGACATGCTCAAGGCAGAAGCAAAAATACTCCCCCTCGCGCAAACGCCCCATGGGCGCGCGGAACTCCCCCGCCTCGCTGCAGCCCGGATGCTGGCAGCGCGGAGCATCGTCGCGGGGCGGCTCTTTGGAAGGCCGCTTGATTCGCACGCGGTCGAATAGGGGTGACTTTAAATTCATAGCTCCTTATTATGAACGACTGAGCTGTGGCCGCAAGCCGTTCACTGAGATAATCAAACCGGCCCGTTCCCTGCGCAAGGAATACCTTGGAAAGCTGCAAAGGGCAGCAATGCAAGTTGACAGTCCGAAGGCCGAATACATTAGGGCCAAATTAAAAGCAGCCTTTCCGGCCGCTGTGGTTGAAGTGTTAGACGAATCGCATAAGCACGCTGGCCACGCTCACGCCTCACGGCGGCCTGGGATCCCTGCCGGGCCGGGCGGAACTCATTTTTGGATTAAGGTAATATCCGAGGACTTTAAGGGCAAGAGCAGACTCGAGCGGCACCGCCAAATCAACGATCTGTTACAGGCGGAGTTTGGCGCCGGAATGCATGCTTTGGCGATCGAAGCCAAGGCGCCTGGCGAATAGCGCCTTTTGGGCTGGTTTCGATCGGCCCGCGCCGGTGCCCGGATCGGACCGGGCCACGCCCTTAGTTATGCCGGGCGAGTAAAGCGCGCCAGGATAGCGGCATCATCGCTCTCCGGGACCGGAATGGCGCCCGGCCTTTGTAATTCGGCCGCAGGCTCAATGTGCCGGTTGAGGAGATGCGCTTTGATGTTCGGAACGTGAACCGGCAAGAGGAACTATCGCAATGACCATCCTCATAACGGGCAGCACAGGAACAATCGGATCACAAATTTTAGCTCAACTCGCAGGAAAGGGCGTCGAAGTTCATGCGCTCTCGCGGGAACCAGAGAGGGCACGATTTCCGGACGGCGTGACTCCGGTCAAGGGCGATCTAATGGATGTCGAGGTGATGCGCACAGCCTTGGCGAGGGCAAGCACGCTATTTTTGCTTAATGCAGTCACACCGGATGAGGTCACCCAGGCGCTGATCACGCTCAACCTGGCCCGCGAAGCAGGTATCGAGCGGATTGTCTATTTCTCCGTTTTTTGCAGTGACGAGTTTACAAATGTGCCCCACTTCGCTGGCAAATACGCCGTCGAACGCATGATCGAGCGTTTCGAATTGCCTGCAACGATCCTTCGCCCGAACTATTTTATGCACAATGACCTTAGGCTTCGGGAGGCAATCGCCGGACACGGTGTTTATCCAATGCCCATCGGTGGTGTGGGAATTTCGATGATAGACATACGTGACATCGCCGAGATCGCGGTGCTGCACCTCCTCCGGAGAGAGCTGGCGTCCGGTCCTCTCCCGCGAGAAACAATCAACCTCGCAGGGCCAGAGGTTCTGACGGGAGAGGCAGTCGCGGATATTTGGGCGAAGGTTTTGAATAGGCCCGTCCATTATGCGGGTGACGATCTCGACGGCTTTGAACAGCAGCTCAGAACCTTCACTCCTTCATGGATGGCCTATGACATGCGTCTCATGCTGGCCCGCTTTCAGCAGGACGGCTTGGCGGCATCTCCAGGCGATGTCGATCGGCTGACTGCGCTGCTAGGCCGGTCGATGCGATCGTACCATGACTTTGCGCTGGAAACAGCGAAGCAGTGGCAGGGGGCGAAAAATTAGGCGGCGCGGCTTGCTCACGGCCCCGATATTGCGTTTCACCCTCGCGGATAACAATTTACGGCAAAGAAATACCGATTGACTTGATGACTGTTGCTTTTCATTGCTGTTTTTATCTTCACAGATTATCGCCCAATGCAGAGGACGCAGGCCCTTCGCGATAGGATCCATGGCCACCGGCGGCACTTACACTCGAACCGGACCTCGCAATCCGCGGCTTGGGCGGGCAGCATTTGATTTCATGCTGCCTGTCTTTGAGCGCCTTTATGCCCGCCATCGCATCTACCGGCTCGGCAGCGCGTTCGCAGAGGAGCGCCTTCGCGCGGTCCGCGCGGACATCGAACGCGGCGCAACGGTCTATCTCGCCGGCATCGCCCCGGGCGGCCAGCACAATTCCGGGGTTGCGCTCGTCGAGGCCTCGCGCGAGCGGGGGATTCGGCTTATCTGCAATCACGAGGAAGAGCGTTTCTCGGGCAAGAAACACACGACCGAATATCCGCGCAATGCGCTCGATGCTCTTGTCAAAACGGCCCGTCATCTCGGCATTGAGCCAGACAGCATCGCGGCATGGCTTAGCACGTGGGACTCTCCTGCGCTTGGCTCGACATTAATCCGAATGCTTGCCGAAGAGCTCCCCGGATCGCTGGGTCTGCTGCGCCTTGGTTCCATTCCGTCATTCAATTTGCGCGACAGCGCCAACGCGATTTGGGCTGCCGATGAGCTCGGCCGCCAGCTTGGCGCCGGCCGGCCGGTGCCGGTCATCGCGATGCCCCATCACGATAATCACGCGTGGTTTTCCTTCAGCGTTTCGCCATTTGCCCGGAGCAAAGCGCCGGTCATGATCGCTGTCCTCGATGGCATGGGCGACCTTGGCGCGATCTCTCTTTATGCGGCCGGGAATGGCGCTCTTCGGAAACTTCGCTGCAATGGCAGCACGTTCGACTCGCTCGGCTTTTTCTATACGGTGATCAGCGCGGCCCAAGGCGGCTGGACGTGGCTCAGTTCCGAAGGCCGTTACATGGGAGCAGCCGGATTCGGCAACGGAGACCGGCGCACCAATCCCTTCTATAAACCGCTCAGCAAGATATTTTCGCTGGAGCCCAACGGGGAGGTCTATCTCAACCGGGCGCTCGCGAACTGGCACCGCGACATTGTCCGCAAGCCCTATACGCCAGAACTCATCCGCATTCTGGGGGAGCCAATCGCACAGGAGCAGATGTGGAATCCCGATGCCGTTCTGCGCGTCGAGGAGAAGGATTGGACACCGGAGACGCAACAGCGGCTCGACAAGGCTGCCGCCACCCAGATGGTGTTCGAGGACGCTCTCTTTCACGTCATCGATCATCTCATACGGGAAACCAGCAGCGACCGGCTCGTTCTGACGGGCGGCATTGCGCTCAATGCGGTTGCCAACATGCGTGTGCTCGATCGCTTCGATAGAGCCTATTACAAACGCACGCTCGGCAAAGACACGCGGCTCCATCTTTGGGTCCCGCCGGTCCCTGGCGATGCGGGGGTCACCATCGGAGCAGCCTATATGTTTGCGCATTTGGCGGGCGCTCCAATCGGCCCGCCGCTTGAGCACGCTTTCTATTGCGGATTTGCGCCGGCGGAGGCGGAAATTCGTGCGGCTCTCGACGCCGCTCCCGACATCGCATGGAAGTCCTTGGGTGATATTGCTACCCCGGAATGGCGCAATAGGCTCGCCGATTTCATGGCTTTTATAACCGCAAGGGACGGTGTTTTCGCGATCGTCCAAGGGCCTGCCGAAACCGGACCGCGCGCGCTCGGACACCGCTCAATCCTCGCCAATCCCTGCAATCCGAACATCCGCGACGTGCTCAATAAACGGGTCAAATTCCGGGAGGCCATTCGTCCCCTGGCTCCTATGATGACGATAGAGGCCGCTCACCAGTTTTTTGAGCTCTCCGAGGGCGCTGCCGATGACGATTACAACGCGTACAATTACATGGTCCTGACGGCGCGGGCAAAACCAGAAGCTTTCGCGTGCATTCCCGCTGTCATTCATGCCGATGGCACAGGGCGGCTGCAGATCGTGCGCGCGCACACGGATCCACTGACCTACGCCTATCTTAAGGCGCTTGGCCGCCGCATCGGTGTCGAGGCCGCAGTAAACACCTCGTTCAACGTTGCCGGACCGATCGCGCAGACCGCGGCTCAGGCAATCAACACGCTGCGCCGATCGAAGGGAATGGACGCCGTGCTCCTGTTTGCCGGGGAGGGCCCAGTATTTGCCGCCTGGCATGCCGAGGCGGCGGAAGCAAGGGCGAATGGCGGGCGGTTCTCCAACTGGCTGGCCGAATGGCAAGCCGAAACCGGTGCGCGGGAGCTGCAGCTGTAATGTGCCGGGTGAAGACGGAACCTTGCGGCAGACTGGAGGTCCAGGGAAAGGCCCTGATCCCTCAGCTCAGGCGGAGCACTACATTATTCACTAGGTCGGTCACCACGTCATCCGTTTGTGATTGGACGATAACAACTGCTGCAGGATGAGCAGCTGTATTGCGCTTCCCAAGCTTCTCCCTAAGGATTCTAGTGATGTTGCTGTCTATTAGACCAGCGGTGTTGCAAATCTCGATGACCTCCGATTCCTTAAGCTCTTCGAGGAAGTGGTCATAAGCCGCAATTATGATTCGAGGCTTCTTAGGATAGCGCCGACTTATTCCAGAATTGAAGTCTCCTAGTCTTTTCGCATCATTCAAGATCCAATGGAGCAAATGGCTGTAGGCGAGATTCCAAGCCATGACCACACAGGCGCGGTAAGCCTCAATGCGGTAGCATTTAATAGCTTCTGCCAAGAAATGTTTTTCCGCCAGGTCGGGTACTTTTCCGGGTAGTTCAGTCAGAAGCTTGCTTACCTGCACAATCGTATGATGGGTACCATATTTCGTATCAAGTGTGGATTTGACGGCTCGCCCCAATTTGTAGCCGTCCCTCACCTTCAACAGGTCTCCATATTTAACCATCCGCAGGAGATATTTGGACACGTTTGGATCCGACATGTGGAGATCAGAGAAGCATGCGCGGATATCGGTGTTATGGAAAACCTCTTTGCCTCGGTGTGCATGAAGAAACCACGCGAAAAATTTAACCTTTTCACGTGGTCTCGCCTTATCGAAGCCGTTGACCTGAGTGACGAAATCAGCCAGCTCCATTATTGCCGCCGAGCCTGTTTACGTAATCAAGGCCGATGTGATTGATCTCGTACTCATTCTTGTCGTTCTTACTAAAATATTTCTTCGCCTTTAGAGAGCGGAGCGGCTGCCAAAAATCAGGTATGTTCGTAGGCCAGGCCATCTTGCGGAAGCATGTATAGATGTGATCTGCGGTCACCCCATCGACGCCGCGGTGTTCTTTTAACCAAGCCGCCGTGATTAAGTATTTCTTGTGCTGGCTCCTCGCGTCCTTTCCTTGGGCAAAAGTGGCTAGCGAAACATCTCCGTCCATGTCGATTGTCACAATTTCCGGCGTCGGCGACGGTTTCCGGGAACCCCGCGCTTTCACAGGAGCCGGACGCGCATCGATGGCTTCGTTCTCTTCGACAGGCTCGACTTCTGGCTCGATTTCGGGCTCGGGCGTGGCGCCGTACGCAGCCGTTGTAGTACCGAGCCTTTTGACAGGCGCAGCCGTAGGACTGCGGAGGGCATTCTGAATAGTTTGTATGATCTGCCCCATATCGCCATGCGCAAGCTCTGCCTCGACCATGACGAAGCGAATGCGCGACGGGGCTGAAGCCTTACCGCTAAAATTTCTAGCCATAGTTTTTCCTTAGAAGACCCGACGGGTTCCTGCCGATTGGATGGTAAGCTACTGATGGTTGAGGCCATTCGCAAGCATTTGTTGCTTCTTTGTTCTGGTTTCCACAAATTCTGAGCGTGGATCGTATATCGATTTGCCTCACCTCCTCGGCGCCCCCTCGTAACACCAACCCGCGCAAAGCGGATGCGGGCTTGGGTTTGTTGATCGATGACAATAACCGTCCCTAGATGGCCCTGCCGAAGCGGCGCGGGCTGCAAATGGCATCGGCATGACTTCCTGGGAGCTTGAGTACCAAGATTGACTGGCGCCTCGAAAAGATGAGAGCTAATCCTGCCCCAGGCTGGCAAATCAGCGATATCGAAGCCGTTTGCCGCGAGCATGGCGTTTTCTGTGCACCGCCTTGAGGCGGTGGCTCGCACTATAAGATTGGACATCAGGTAATGACTGAAAAGCTCCTTTCTTGATGCGATGCGGTGAGGATAAGGAAATGACCGGCCTTCTCTATTCCGTTGTCGAACCGCTGTCCGAAACCGGTGGCGGCGGCTTTGTGGCGTTCGTGTCCGACTTGCCAGGCTGCATGAGCGACGGCGAGACTCCTGAAGAGGCGCTTGCGAATGTGAGGGACGCAATTGAGGAGTGGATCGCCGCCGCTCGCGATTTGGGGCACGAAGTCCCTGCGCCATCCAAGCACCGTCAGTCAGCATAAGCCGCCCTATTGTTCTCCAAAATCCTCATCGCCAATCGCGGCGAGATCGCCTGCCGGATCATCAAGACGGCGCGCAGGCTCGGCATCAAAACCGTTGCGGTCTATTCGGATGCCGACCGCGATGCGCTGCACGCCGCGCTAGCCGACGAGGCCATTCGCATCGGCCCGCCGCCCGCGCCCGAGAGCTATCTCAACGGCAACAAAATCATCGAGGCCGCGCTGGCATCGGGTGCGGAAGCCATCCACCCGGGCTACGGCTTCCTGGCGGAAAATGCCGATTTCGCCGAGGCCTGCGCCAAGGCGAGCCTTGTTTTCGTCGGCCCGCCCCCGGCAGCGATCCGGGCCGCGGGCGACAAGGCGCAAGCCAAAGCCTTGATGGAGAAGGCCGGGATTGCCCTCGTGCCGGGCTATCACGGCGGCGCGCAGGAGGAGTCCGTACTCGCGGAAAAGGCCCTGGCGATCGGCTATCCAGTTTTGATCAAGGCGCAGGCAGGCGGCGGCGGCAAGGGCATGAAGATCGCGCAAACCGCGGAAGACTTTTCTTCGCTGTTCGCAAGCGCAAGGCGCGAGGCGCTGGCCGCCTTTGGCGATGATCGCGTCATCATCGAAAAATTCCTTCCGCGCACCAGGCACGTTGAGGTCCAAATCTTTGCGGATAGCCAGCAAAACTGCATTCATATTTTCGAGCGCGACTGCTCGGCACAGCGCAGGCATCAAAAAATCATCGAGGAAGCGCCCGGGCCGCAAATGCCCGATCCGGTGCGGCACGCCATAAGGGAAGCGGCGCTCTCAGCGGCACGTGCAATCGGCTACATTGGCGCGGGCACGGTCGAGTTTCTTTATGCGCCCGGCGAGGCCGCCTTTTATTTTCTTGAAATCAATACAAGGCTGCAGGTCGAGCATCCTGTGACGGAGATGATCACAGGGCTCGATCTCGTGGAGTGGCAAATCCGCGTCGCCTCGGGCGAAGCCTTGCCCCTCTCCCAGGAGGAAATCCGCGCGCACGGCCATGCAATTGAGGCGAGGCTCTATGCCGAGGATCCTGCGCGGGGCTTTATGCCGCAGCCGGGTCTCATCCTGCGGCTCGATTTTCCGCCCGAGGGGCAAGCGATCCGGATCGACACGGGCGTGCGCGCGGGAGACAGGATTCCGGTCGAGTATGACCCGATGATCGCCAAGGTGATCGCGTGGGGCAAGGACCGCGGCGAAGCGATAGAGCGCCTTTCTGCCGCGCTTAACAAAATCCGCATCGCGGGGGTGCAAACCAATTTGCAGCTTCTGCAAGCAATTACGGCAGATGAATCCTTTAATGCCGGCCCGTTCGATACCGGTTACATCGAACGCCACATCGAGAGCCTAATGCCGCGGTTTGAACCTGCGGCGCCGGAGGACCTCGCCATCGCCGTTGTTGGCCTCCTTTGCGAGCGGGCAGAGCAGGCACGAAGAGCAGCGCAGCGCACGGCCGACCCCTTTAGCCCCTGGAATAGCCTCAACGGCTGGCGGCTTAACGAGGAGGCGCGCGAGACTGTGCGGCTGCGCGAGGTTCTGCCAGGCTCCGCTCATGAGCATGGCATTGAGGTCACTTATTCGCGCCAGGGCTGGCGCCTCGCGGTGGCTGGCGGCCACTTTGGAAATGCGGCAGGCAAGCTCGCCCCAGGCGGGGACCTTGACGTCACCCTCGGTGGGCACTGCATCAAGGCCATTTGGCAACGCAGCGGGGATGAAATTTTTGTTTTCTGCGGCACTGGGCCGCCCCGCCGGTTCGAGTTCGCGCGCGAAGCCGCCAAGGACCCGGGGCGGGAGCGGGCGGCGGGGCATCTCACGGCGCCAATGCCCGGCCGGATCGGAGCGCTCCTCGCCGCACCCGGCGCCCGGGTCGAGGAGAACCAGCCTCTTCTCGTACTGGAAGCCATGAAAATGGAGCATCTCCTGCGCGCTCCGAAGGCCGGGATCTTAAGATGCTTCAATGTCAAGCCGGGCGACCAGGCCGCCGAAGGCGCGGAACTTGCCGTCATTGAAGCAGAACCAAGCGCCGGTCAGGCCCCGTGACATTTGCCACGCAAGTTCCTAAATGAAGCTGGCGCAGGCCAGCTCGCGCCTCGAGCCAACCTTCGTCCCCAGGGCGCGAGCATTCGCTCTTTTTTGCAAAATGTTCTAAGTAAGCCCCCGCTCCCCGGCCAGCTCCGGTCAAGGTTCGCCCCCTCTCTTGTGTGTCCGTGCGAGGAATTTGAACGAACATGCGTAAGCTTATCGGCGGCAAGCTTCACGGCATCCGGGTCACCGATGCCAATCTCGACTATCACGGCTCGATCACGCTTGATCCGGACCATTGCGAAGCCGCGGGAATCCTGCCGCTCGAATTCGTTGAGATCTGGAACAAGCACTCGGGCGCGCGGATTTCAACCTATGTCATTCTGGGTGAGCGGGGCTCGCGCTGCTGCATCGTCAATGGCGCGGCCGCGCGAACCTGCCAGCGCGGCGACGAACTTATCATTTGCAGCTCAATTTACGCGCCAGGCGACGACATTGCCGGGCTCAGCCCTGCGGTCGTGACTTTGGACGAGAACAACAATATTATTGAAACGCTGCGCTATTCAGTGAGCCGAGACGGCATGGGGCGGTACCAGTTCGCCATCCTTGACGAAAAGGGGGACAAGCGGCCAATACCGCTCCGCTCAGGCCCGGCTCGGGTGCGCAGCGCTTAGGCTTCGTCAGGCAGCTCCGCCTTGACTCTGCCCCTTAAGCGCACGCATATACCGCACGCAATGTTCGCCAAACCGAACGCCCGGCGGGACCGTGCACTTCATCCGGCCAGATAAAGCAGTGGCTCTTCGCGAAGTCGATTCGCCGCAAAGCCTTGTTGCGCATTTCGGCCCCGAGTCTCCGCTCCCATTGGACTCCGGCGGCTCGCTCAGCCCGCTCACAATCGCCTACCAAACCTATGGCGAGCTTAACGCCGCCAAGTCGAATGCCATTTTGATTTGCCACGCCTTGACCGGTGACCAGCATGTCGCCAACGAGCATCCGGTCACCGGCAAACCCGGCTGGTGGCATAATATGGTTGGCCCCGGCCGTCCCATCGACACCAGCCGCTACTTTGTGATTGCCGCAAACGTTGTCGGCGGCTGCATGGGCACGACGGGGCCTGCCTCACTCAATCCAGCGACCGGCAGACCTTATGGGCTCGACCTTCCGGTTGTGACCATCAGGGATATGGTCCGCGCCCAAGCCATGCTCCTTGACCGGCTCGGAGTCGAGACGCTCTTTTGCGTCGCTGGGGGCTCAATGGGCGGCATGCAGGTCCTGCAATGGGCGGCGAGCTATCCGGAGCGCGTTTTCGCCGCTATGCCGATCGCAACGGCCGCACGCCACTCCTCGCAGAACATCGCATTTCACGAAGTCGGCCGCCAAGCCATCATGGCCGATCCCGACTGGCGCCAGGGCCGCTACCTCGAAGAGGGTGTCGTGCCGCTCAAAGGACTTGCCGTTGCCCGGATGGCCGCGCACATCACCTATTTGTCGGACGAGGCCTTGACAAGCAAGTTCGGCCGCAAGCTCCAGGACCGCAGCGCCCCGACATTCTCCTTTGATGCCGATTTCCAAATCGAGAATTATTTGCGCCATCAGGGTACGACCTTTGTCGCCCGTTTTGACGCGAACTCTTATCTTTATGTGACAAGGGCTTGCGACTACTTTGATCTTGCCGCCGATTATGGCGGCGCGCTTGCCGCTGCCTTCAAAGGCGCGAAGACCAGGTTTTGCGTGATCTCCTTCAGTTCCGACTGGCTCTACCCAACCCAGGCTTCGCGGCAGATCGTTCATGCGCTGAATTCCAGCGGCGCGCCCGTGTCCTTCGTTGATATCCCAACGGACAAGGGACATGATGCCTTCTTGCTCGATACGCCAGAGTTCATAATGACTGCCCGCGGATTTCTCGACGCTGCGGCGCGCGCGCGAGGGATCGCGCCTGCCAAATGCGTGGGCTGAGCATGCCAGAGGCGGTCAAGCTTCAAGCGCGCGCTTTGCGCCGCCCGGTTAAGGCGCGCATTGATCTCCTCTTGATAGCAGACATGGTCGCGCCGAAGAGCCGCGTCCTCGATGTTGGCTGCGGAGATGGAACGTTGCTGCGCCTGCTTGCGGAGGAAAAAGGGGTCGATGGCCGCGGAATCGAGCTCTCGCAGCCTGGCGTGAACGATTGTGTCGCGAAGGGGCTCTCGGTCATTCAGGGCGATGCCGACACCGATCTTGCCGATTATCCCGATGACGCATTCGACTACGTGATTTTGTCGCAGACCTTGCAAGCGACTCACCAGCCGCGCAATGTCCTCGAGCATATGCTGCGCATCGGGCGCCATGCGGTCATCTCCTTTCCCAATTTCGGTCATTGGCGGATCAGGCTTCAGATTGCGTTTTGCGGCCGCATGCCGGTGACGCCCAATCTCTGCTGCGCCTGGTATGAAACGCCCAACATCCACTTTTGCACGATAAGGGATTTCATCGCGCTCACGCGGGAGACCGGTGCCAAGATCGAGCGCGGAATTGCTCTTGATCGATTCGGCGTGCCGTTGGCTTTTGGCGAACCCTGGATTTGGAATCTCTTCGGCGAGCAGGCGGTCTTTCTCCTCGCGCGCAACACATGATGGGCTAGGCTTTTCTCGCGGCACGGGCGCGCCCGATGGCTTCGGCAATGTTTCGCCGAGCCTCGTTGCATCTCCCCAGCTCTCGATCTTGACCCACTTGCCCGGTTCGAGATCCTTGTAATGGGCAAAGAAATGCTCGATCTGGCGCACGGTAATGCCGGGCAGGTCAGTGTAGTTCTTGACGTGCTCGTAAAGGCTTGTCAGCCGCGTGGAGGAAACGGCGATGATCCTTCATCGAAGCCCGCCTCGTCGCGCATGAAAAAGCACGCCCGGCCGGCAGGCAGCAAATGACAGCACCCTGGAAAACGGCGCGCGTGTTGGCGACGATCACGTCGCAAGGATCGCCATCTCCGGGCAGCGTATGTGGAATGAACCCGTAATTTCCCGGATAACGCATCGAGGTATAGAGGAAGCGATCCACAAACAGGAGTCCTGCCTCCTTGTTGAGTTCGCATTTGATGGGATCGCCGCCGATTGGCACCTCGATGACGACATTCACCTCGTGAGGAGGATTGTGTCCAGCCGGCACCGCATCAAGTGTCCAAGGATTAAAGTGCGGGTTCTCGCTCTCCTCTGCCATGGAGGGAATGAGGAGCTGCCGCTTATGGGAAAGATGATCCTTGCGGAGCAGCCCTTACGGGACGGCAATCGAGCCGGATTACGCGGCCATCACGGCGAATTATTCAAACGCGAAGGCGACCCTGCCGCGGGTTTCCGCGCCGAAGCGCTCGGTTGCCTTGCGCACGATTCGGCCTCCGAGCTTGGTGTAGAAATCGACTGCGCGCTCGTTCTCGGCCAAAGCCCACACTACAAAGCTGCGATAACCATGCTGGGCTAAATCCTTGCGCGCCGCCTCGAAGAGCCGCGTGCCGAAGCCTAGTCCCTGAAATTCCGGCGCAATATAGAGCTCGAAGATCTCTCCGCCGTAATGGAGCGAGGGAACGCGGTTGCGCCCGTAACTCGCGTAACCCCGGACCGTGTCGCCGAAATCGAGGACCAGCAAGCGCGAGCCCCGGACAATCGCCGAGTGCCACCAAAGGGCCCCCCGCCGGGCAATCATTTGCTCGAGCTCACGCCCAGGGATCAGGCCCCGGTAGGCACCGCGCCAGGCGGCATCGTGCACCCTTGCGATACCATCGGCGTCGCCTTCGCGCGCCGTCCGGATGGTAATAACTGCTTCGATCATTGTGCAATGTTAAAGCCGGTTGGGTCCGTGCCGCAAGGCCTCTTTGGCGCCTTGCGCGAATTCCCGTTGCCCATTGTACACCTATGGGGAGCGGGCTGCGTCAAAATGGTGTGATAGAGCGTATCGCGCGCAGCTCCGCCCTGCGGCGGCGCAGAGTTTACTGCGACGCAGCAGAACCAGACATTGCGTGCTTGGGGGTCCTCGCCGAAGCGGAGCGCGTCGCGCGAATCGCCTGCACCCCCGGCCGCTTGGCCTTATCCGCCGCTTTAACGAGCAGGGCGAAGGCAATCACCTCGCAATCGAGAAGCATCAGCCACCAGATCTGGACCGTCGCGAGCCCCAAGAAGGCAATCGACAAGACCGCCGCAATGCCCGCAAGCAAAGCGGGCGCGGCATCGGCTGGGGCTTGCCCTGCCGTCCTGCAGACCAGAATAATCAGTGCCGCCAATCCCGCGGCGCCGAGCAAGCCGAGATCGTGCCAGACGATGAAAAGGAGGCTGCGCGGCATGCCGGCTGGCAGATAACCCGTATTGAGGGCGCTGTGGACGAAGTTGAAGCCATGCCCCGTGATAAGCCGCGGCCATTGCGACAGAATGAGTTCTCCCCAAAGGTGAACCGGAGCGTCCTCAGGCCCGCCGCCAAAGAGTCCGGGAGCCATGCGGAAGACGAGGGGCAGCAGAGGCGCGATCACAACGAGGGCGGCAGCTCCAAAGCCTAGATAGCGCGCAATCTTACCCGGAGCTGACATAGCAAGCGCGAAGGTTAGCGCACCGGCGCCCATCGCAAAGAGGGCGGTTTGCGACAATCCGGCAAGAGCGACCCCGGCAACGAGAATGGCAAGGAGCGAGGCTGCGATCCAGTGCTCCCGCAGGGAAAGAAGCCCGAGAGCGGGCCACACCAGCACGATGACCGCGGTCATCGTGCGCTCGAAGAGCGACTCGTCATAGGCGAAGCTGCCGGAAAACCAAGCTGGGTCGAGATAGGCAAGGACCAGTGCGGCGGCGCTCGCAAGGCCGATTCCAGCAGGAAGGAGATAAAGGTCTGCCGTTCTCATCCGGTGCGGCAGATAAAATGCAGCAAGGGCTGTCAGAAAGGCCGCAATGCTAAACTGCAAGAGCCGCTCTCCGGCCTCCGCGGGGAAGGGCGTCCAAAGCAAAGACAATCCGGCCCAAAAAGCGAGCGACAGCGCCGCGAGCGCGACCGGCAAACCCAGGATTTGGCGAAAGCTGCGCCCGGCATAGTGCGGCGCTTCCAAGAGCGCCGCCGTGGCCATCAACACGGCGCCAACCGGCAACAGGACATAGGCCGCCGAGCGCCAGAAAATCCCCGCGCACGGGAAAGCGGCGAAGAGAATGGCAAGCCCCATCCTCGAAAGGAGGAAGGCCGCAGCCTCGGCCGGCACTTCGGCTGACCGTGAGGAGATGGGATTTGGTTTCATGGCCGCGCCCGGCGTTCAGTCCACGCCCTAGATTAGCGGAATTTGCCGGAAAATCTATAATCCTGGAAAGTTTACCGAAGCAGATCCGGAAGATTAAAAGGCACACGATCTGCATTTGAATTGATTTCAATAGTCATCATGCGCCAATTATGATGTCCCAGCGCATGAAATCCTCTCTTAACTCTGGAGTCGATCAGGCAAGGCGGTTTGCGCCTATTTGGCCCGGAAGCTCTGCGCACACCGCAGTGGCAAAATTAGGCAGAACCGGTCAGTAAAGGGCCCGCGCGATTTCACGCTCGGCCTCGCCAATCGCCTCGGGCGCCCCGACGTGGAACCATAGGCCTTCGAGCCTTTGGCCGTAGAGGCGCCCGGCCGCCGCTGCCGCCTGAAAAAAGGGCGCGAGGGGAAAAACCTCGCGCTTGTCGCCCTTGAAGAGCGAAGGCTTGATGATGCCAGTTCCGGTGTAAACAAAAGCCGCGACCTCGTTCTCGGCCCGCCGGGTAAGGCGGCCGTCCGGGGCCATGTGAAAATCTCCGGCAGAATCAACCCCGGCGGCTGCGGTCGCGGCCGCGACAAGGAGCAGAATATCCATGCGCTCCGGATCCCAAGCGGCCGCGAGCCGGCGCAAATTGTCGGCCGGGCCTTCGATCCAAAACGCATCCGTATTCGCGATGAAGAAGGGCTCTGGCCCAAGGAGCGGGAGAGCCTTGGCAATCCCGCCGCCCTGGCCGAGAAGCTTCTGCCGCTCGTCCGAGATGATGATCCGCGGCATTTCCCGGGGTGCCACATGGGCTTCGATCTGAGCAGCCAAGTGATGCACGTTAACGACTGCCGTCTCGATTCCGGCAAGCGCGAGCCGGTCGAGCGTATGGTCGATGAGCGGTTTGCCCGCGACTTTAATCAGGGGCTTTGGCACACGGTCCGTCAGCGGCCGCATGCGGGTGCCCAATCCTGCGGCGAAAACCATCGCTGTGGCTGGCCACGGCAAGGGCGGCCTTTCCCGGGCTAAGCCAGGCTGAGAAAGCTGCATAAAAGGATCTCCTGGCCTCGCGGAGCGCGCCTTCGCTCCCCTTCGAGCGCGGCGCTTCATGGCGTGCGGCTCAAAAGGCGCTGGCCGCTCCAAAGATATTCGGCAAATGCTCCTCGTACCAGCGCTTCAGGCCATCCAGTGCAGGGTGACGGAGGTTTTTGGCAAGGTAGTTTTCGACGCGCGGCAAATTGGCAACATAGTCCGGTCTGCCGTCCCGCTCTTTAAGACGAGCGAAGATCCCTAAGATTTTGGTTGCCCGCTGCGCGCCCAAAACCGCGTAGGCGCGGACGAAAGACGCAACATCGAAGTTTGGATCGGCGCCTCGCCGCAGCTGGGCATAGGCGGCAAGAAGCCTTAATTCGGCTTCTTCCGGCACATCGACCCGGGCATCTTGCAGCAAGGAGGCGACATCGTATGCAGGATGGCCAAGCAGGCAATCTTGGAAATCGAGGATGCCAATTCTCGCGATTCCCTTGCGCTCCGCAAGCCAGAGGAGATTGGGCGAATGATAGTCTCGCAGCACCCACACTGGACGCGCAATCAGCACGTCCTGCACCGCCTGCCGCCAAAGGTTGACGAACGCAGCTTTCGCGCTTGAGGCGAGTCTTGCATGAGCGATATGAGGCGCGTACCAATCAAGAACGAGCTCGGCCTCGATCAACAGGGCGTCGGCATCGTAGTGCGGGATCCGATAGGTTTCGCCGTCAACCGGCAAAGCATCGGGGAGATCCGCCCCGTGCAAATGCGCCAGCGCCTCGACAGCCGCCGCATACCGCTCCTCGATGATCCCGCCATCACTTGCGATGGTCTCGCGGCCAAAGTCCTCGATGATCGCAAGCCCCGCCTCCAAGTCGGCGGCATAGATCTCAGGCGCCGAAAGCCCTTGCGCGCGAAGGCCTTGAGCGATCGCGGCAAAGGGCCTGATATCCTCGGCAAGCTTGGCGATCGCACTATAGGACTTGCCGTAGCGAATGGGAGGGCCGTCTGGCCGGGCCGGAAAGTTCATCAAAATGGCCGTCTTCCCGCCGGGCTTTGTCAGCCGCTCGTAGCTGCGCGTTGAAGCATCGCCCTTAATCACCTTTCGCTCGGCATCCTTCCAGCCGCTGCGGTCCAAAATCTCGTAAAGCGCCTTGGCGCGGGCAAGCCGATCCGCATATGGGCCAGTCCCTTTCAAGATAATTGAGCGGTAGCCGGGGCCGCGCTCTTGATCGAGACGCAACTCGATATCGAGTCTGTCCGGGCCGAGGAATTCGCCCGCATTCTCTGGCCATTCGACGACGACGAGGGCGCCTTCGCAAGCTTCCTCAAATCCGAGCGCGGCAATCTCGCTTGGCTTGCCGATCCGGTAAAAGTCCGCGTGCACGATAGGAAAGTCCACGCCCTCGTAGATCTGAATCAGGGTGAATGCGGGGCTAGGCACGGCGAGATTTGGTTCGGCCGCAAGCAGGCGGATCAGAGCGCGGGCAAAGGCCGTCTTGCCTGCTCCGAGGCCGCCTGACAGGGTCAGGAGGCCGCCAGGGCCCACAAGCTCCGCAACTTCCGCGGCGAGTACAGGAAGCGCGCTTTCATCGAAAGCGTCCCGCAGCCAGACAGTTGCGGCTCCGGTAACCTCTGCGGCAGCGGGGTGCATCAAGCCTGCACTCCTTCGAGCTCTCTGGTTGGGGCGGCTTTCCTGCTTTGCGCGGGAAAAATGCATACCGCACGGGTTCCTTTTCCCGGCACTGAGTCGATTTCAACCCGGCCGCCATGAAGTTCGACGAACGAGCGCACGATGGAAAGCCCAAGCCCGGCGCCGAAATGGCCCGTTCCCTCCCGGGCTTTGGAGCGCCCAAAGACCTGTTCCAGAATGTCCTGCGGAATGCCGCTTCCTTCATCGCTAACACAGAAGCGGATCTCGCCGTCTTGGCGGCTCGCGGCAAGGTCGACTGTCTGTCCGGGCGATGAAAAGCGGATAGCGTTGGAGAGGAGGTTGAAGAGGATTTGGCGGATGCGCTTGCCATCGGCAACAAAGGAGCCAAGCTCATCGTCCGCTTGAACGCGCAAGGTGAGCGCGGACTCGCTCAGGCGGTCTTGCACCCCTTCTGCTGCCGCCCGCATCGTTGCGGCAATGTCCACGTCTTCGAGCGCGAGATCCATCGCATCGGCATCGATCGTGGCAAGGTCGAGGATGTCGTTGATGATGGCAAGGAGGGCGGAGGAAGATTTTGAGACATAGCCCAAATACTCGCGCTGCTTGGAATTGAGCGGACCTGTCGCTGGATCGGCGAGAAACTGGATAAAGCCAATGATATTGGTAAGCGGCGAGCGCAGTTCGTACGAGATATGATGGATGAAATCGTTGCGGAGCCGCTCGATATCCATCAGTGCCTGGTTGCGCTCTTTGAGCGCGCGCTCGACATTCACGCTCGCGGTGACATCGACAAAGGTGAGGAGCGTTGCCCCGTCCGGAAGCGGGGCTCCAGCGCAGTCGAGGACCGGGCCGCCGGGGCGTTCAAGGCGCCGCTCAACCCTCAGGCGCTGATCCGGTAACGCAGCAACCGACGCGCGCAGCACCCGCCAGGTCTCCTCATCTGCATGAAGAGGAGCGCACAATTCGGCGACGTGGCCGATATGCGGCTCGCCGCTGAGCGCCTCTGGATCGAGCGCCCACAAGGCCGCAAACGCAGGATTAAAGAATTTGAGGCGGCCGTCGCTGCCGAATACCGCGACGCCCTCTTTCAGGGCATCGAGCGTCTCGGTTTGCACTCGCATCGAGGCATTGAACTGAGAGGCAAGGCGGTAACGCTCGCTGACGTCGTCGAACAGATAGGTCACTCCGCCCTGCGGATTGGGGTTGATTGCCACTCGCAAGGTTCTCCCATCTGGCAAGAACCAATCCTGATAATCGCTCTCGAGCGACTGGTAGGCGCTGAGAAGGCCCGCCTTCCACGCCCGGAAGTCGGCTTGTTCGGGCAGCATGCGTGCCGCCCGCAGGCGGTCGAGAATTTCGGGATCGGTTGGCTTTTGATCGAGCCAGGCCTGTTCTAATTGCCAAAGCTGCCGGTAGGCGGCATTATAGAAAACGAGCTGCTTTGCTCCGTCGAAGATTGCAACTGCCGTTGAGAGCTGGTCGAGGGTGCGCGCATGGGCCTGGGCTTGCTGATCGAGAGCTGACCGCAGCGACGAAATCTCCGAAGTGTCGATAGCCATTCCCGCCGAGCCCGGGTTCGACGGAACGTCGACGGCCTCGAATACGCGCCGCTCGCCCGCAACGACCGCAGGGGCGCGCCCGCGCCAAACGGTGGCCGATGCGCGTGCGCCGGCACTCTCCTCGCGGGCTTTTTCCTCGATGAGTTCCAGCCCTTTTGCAACCGCGGCCTCCTGGTCATGCGCTTCGACTGCCCGGGCATAAGCGGCATTAACCCAGGTTAACTTGCCGCTGTCATCACGCAGCCATGCGGGGCTTGGGAGCGCGTCCAGCAAGGCGCGCAGCGCCCGAAGCTCGGCGGAGGCGGCGGCAAGTGCTTCTTGCAGGCGAAGGGATTCGAGGCGCTCGCTTGAGACATCCCTAATTCTCAGCACGGCAAGGCCTGCCGATGGGCGCCCGTCGATCTCGATTGAGCGCCCGCTCAGAGTGCAGGCCGAAAGGCGGAAACGCTTCCCGCACGTGCGCAGCTGCGCAACGCAATCCTCGGCCTCTTTGGCGGCGGACGGCGCAAGCCACGAATGGAATTCCAGGACTTGCCGCAGATCCGGCCCACTCCCCATGAGGGCGCGATCGCCGGCAATGTCGGGCTCCTGCCCTGCGCCTCCCCAAGTTATGTGGATCTGAGGCTCCGCCCCGAGGAAAGCCTCGGCGCGGCCGAGCTTGGCGCGCAGATCCGCAAATTCGAGATCGCGTGCCGCTTCCAGAGTTGCGAAGCGGCGGCGCTGATGAACACAAAAGAGCCCGGCAAGCCCGCAGAAGAGCGCGAATCCAGCCATCAAGCTGAGCTCAGCCGCCCCTGCTTGGCTGCGAGACACAGCGGCTGCTCCTCCGGCTTCCGCGCCCAGACCTGCCGCGGCTGTGCCAATGAGCCAAAGAAGACCGGCCGCTATTGCAGGGCGCCGGCCGGTTTTCACCATACGCTGAGGCACCAATCCCTCATTCGCTCTGTGCCGTTCCCGGATTCGATAGCATTCAATTCCGCCGGTTTTATGCAAGCCCGCAGGGCGGTCCAGCGGGCATGGTTGAGCTCACTATATCAGCCACAGCCGCCAGCGCGCGCGCTCCGCCCCGATTGCCGCGGTTTTGCGTTAACGACCTCCACCGTCACATGCGAGAGCATCCGGAAGCCGCTCAAGCGTGAATGATAGAATTCTGGCTCTCGCGGGGCTGCGGCGAGGACCGAAACGATCGCGGCGAGGTGTCCCGGCCCAACCCGCCAGAGGTGAAAGTCGGCCACGCGATCGCCGCCGCTCTCAATTAACCGTTTAAGTTCCCCCGCCATGGCTTCATCAGGAGTCATGTCGAGCAGAACGCTGCCGGTATCACGCAGGAGAAAGAAAGCCCAGCTCGCGATAACCAGGGCGCCTCCGATGCCCATCACCGGGTCCATAAAAGCCCAGCCGAGGAACCGGCCGAGCAGCAGCCCGAAAATCGCCAGCACAGAAACAGCCGCATCCGCCGCTACATGGACAAAGGCGGCGCGGATGTTGTGATCGCGGGTGGCCGCGGGCGCGGCGGATGTTCCTCCGCCGAGGAGCCCGGGGACGAAGGTTAGCATCGATTCGAGCGCCTCCTCGGCAGGCAAGTGACCGATGACCGAATTGCCCTGGTGTTGATGGGGATGGCGATGCCATTCGCTGCCGCTTCCGCCAAGAAGCCATGCGGTCACCACATTGACGGCAAGGCCCGCGCAGGCAATTAAGATCGCCTCGTTGAATTTGATGGCGACCGGTGAGATGAGGCGGAGCACCGCGTCGAATCCAATGCCAAGCGAAATGAGCCCGAGAATGATCGCGCTCGTAAAGCCCGCAAGATCGCCAAGCTTGCCCGTGCCCCAAACAAATCGCGGATCGGCGGCATGCTTGCGCGCATAAGTGTAGGCGAGCGCCGCGAGCAGGAATGCGATCGCGTGCGTGGCCATATGAAATCCATCGGCCACCACGGCGAGCGAGCCAAACAGCGTGCCTCCGCCGATTTCGACAACCATCATGACGGCTGTCAGCACAATCGCCGCCCAGGCCCTGCGCTCATAAGCGGAATGGGCAGGGCTCAAGAACGTGTGGTTGCGCCTGGCAAGGGCTGGCGGATCGTCATGCATCATGGCCAAGTCTCCAGGCACACTTGGTAAGAATTCGCCTCCTTTAGCCTTTCCTTCTTTCTATGGGGAGGCCGCCTTTCGTAAGTGCGCGGCCCCTCTTAAAGCCTGGGTGCCGCTTTGCCCCGGGAAAATATCCACATAAGCCGCCCTGCACACCGGTGCTATACCAGCTCGCGGATTTCGCTTGCTGCCCGCCGAAACAAATCGGCGCAAGACGCCCGGCAGCTGGTGTTAATCAAATAAAACTTTGGCCGCATGCCGGGCTGCCGGGCCCTCCCCTTGCCTTGCATTCGCCTTGAAAGGCTCATTGGTTTGCGCCCATGCGAAAACACAAGACACTCTTGTCCATCGCTGCGCCGCTCGCGCTTTACTGGTCTGCCGGTCACATCTTGGCGCAAGGGGAGAGAGCGCCTCATCATGAAAGGCGGGAGCAGCCCCAAGCTGCCGCACAACTGAACGAGTTCCTTGAAACGCTCTGGCCGCTGGCAAATGAGAAGGGCATCGCCCGGCCTCTTTTCGACGCGGCTCTCGCCGATCTCGAGCCCGATCCTTCCGTCATTGCGGCAGCAGAAAAGCAGGCGGAGTTCGAGCGCCCGCTCAAGGCCTATCTTGCCGAAGCGGTCTCTGCGCGGCGCATTGCGCGGGGCCGCGCAACTCTCCATGCCCATAAGGCCGAGCTTGCCGAAATCTCAAACCGCTACGGCGTGCCCGCCCCGGTTATTGTTGCTGCTTTCGGGCTTGAATCGGATTATGGCAGCGCAACCGGCGGCAAAAACATTATCCGATCGCTGGCAACGCTTGCCTTTGTTCGCCGCGACCGCCCTGAGTTTCGTGCTGAACTCGTCGATGCTCTGTGGGTCATGCAAAAGTCAGGGCTTAGCCGCGCGGCCCTCAAGGGTTCGTGGGCGGGTGCAATGGGCGGGCCGCAGTTCCTGCCCTCGGCCTATCTCAGATATGCTGTGAGTTACCGGCGAGACGGGCCACCCGACATTTGGACGAAGCCGCTCGACATACTTGCCTCGATTGCCAATTTCCTGCGCCAGTCCGGCTGGCAGCCAGGGCTGCCCTGGGGCCTTGAAGTCATCCTGCCGGACGATTTTTCCTTTGCCTCGCTCCATCAAAGCTTTGCCGCCTTCGAGGCGCAGGGCGTCAAAGCTGCAAATGGCGAGTCATTTCCCCAAGGCGATGCGACCGTGTTCCTCCCGTCCGGAGCAAGGGGGCCCGCCTTTTTGCTGTCGGCAAATTATTGGGTGCTAAAGGCCTACAACAATTCCGATTCCTATGCCTTGTCTCTTGCGCTGCTTGCAGATAGGATCGAAGGCAAAGGCGCGCTGCACGGCCATTGGCCGGAAAACGAATTGTTCCTCCCGCGGGCCGAAAAATCAGAGATTCAGCGCTTGCTTGCGGCCCTCGGGCTCTACCGTGGCACAATCGACGGCCGCTTCGGGCAAGCCTCACGCGATGCCATTCACGATTTTCAAATCCGCACCGGGGTTTTTCCCGCGGATGGTTTTGCGGCGCCTGGCCTCTTAAACCGGCTCAACGATGAGGTGAGGCGCAATGCCGGCCGATAGCTCTTTTGGCAGGGCCGTCCGGCAATGCGAATGCGGCTTGCTTAACGGCGCAGCCGCATCCGAATGAGTGCTGCCGCGAAGAGAAATGGGCGGCACCTGCGCAGCCGCTCAGGTATCCTCGCACCTGCGAACAAATCTGAAGAGATCGCGGCCGCTGAGCCATTTCATGATCGGGGTCAAGCCGCCGCGGCTTCTGAGCCATGAGCGAATGCCAGGCGTATAAGCTTTCTCGAGATAGGCTGTCCCCCTCGGCGATGCCTCGGCACCGTCGGGATCGAAGCTAGCGCGGTGGAAGCCAAGCACGGCCCTGTCCGTTGCGCAAGCATTGGGCGACATCGCCAGGATTGTGCATGCGGACGCACACATTCCATCAATAACGATTTGGCGGCCTTGATGCTCGAGTTCTGCCCGCTCTTCGATGTAATACTCGATCATTCCGCCCGGATCGGCATGGATCACATACGGCAGCATTATAGCCCTTCATTCGTTGATTTGTGATTGTTTGAAGGGAGCCCGCTCTGACGGGATGAGCCCGAAGGTCCGGCCAGCGCCGCGCTCCGGGTCTAAGCCATGGCGCCGCCATTGAGGCTTTTTTGCGCCATCTAGGGCTTTTTGGCTACTCTGGTTAAAAAATCCTTTTAATTCCGAAGGAGTTTGAGCGCAGCTTAAGCCCGGCCTCAAGTTCGCCTCATATCTCCGGCCGCCGGTGCCTCTCTTGCAAGGCGGAACGGCACGCATTTTTCGATCATTTCTCGAAAGTCCTCACCGGCCGCCGGGCAGCGGTCGGAACGGCTCCGCTCCGGCTGGCCGGCCAGATCGAGGCGGAATGGGTGCCGTTCTTAGGGCCGGTCCATGACCAAAAGGGCGACCTGATCGAAATCGCTCTTGAGGGACTCGATCATTTGATTCGCAAGCCGTGCTGGTCTCGAGCATAGCAATCGCAAATGCCGATGGCATAGAGCAGATTATCAATCTCAGGAGCCCTTGATGCTGCCGCGGCGAGGAGCGCGCTTTGGATTCAGGCTGACATTCAATTTTACCAGGCAATTTAATTTACCGCCTACGGCCAGGGAGTATACGGGCACTTTCATCCTTCGGCGGAGATGCCCGTGAGCCGGACGGCACGAAGTCTCGTTTGTTTGAGTCTGAGCGCCATCGCGCTCGGAGCGCCTTGCCCCGGGAGCCTGGCGGGCGAGCGCGGTGCCATTGCTGCGGGCGTGGCGGGCGGGGTTGCGGGTGCGATCGCGGGCGATGCTCTCTCAACCGCACTGCAGCCCCAGGGGCCTTATGCCGTGCCCTTTCCCCCGCCCCGGCGTTGCTGGACCGAGCTGCGGCAGGAACGCCTGGATTTCTACTCCTACCACTATGGGCAGGCGCATGTGTGCGAGTGATCCAGGGCTTTAAGGAAAAGAGCAAGGATTTGCGTATGTTTTCTTCGAGATTGCCGGCGGCCTGCTATTTCTGAAGCCGCCCTTCTTCCGCCTTGTAATGAAATTGAAGCGCGATCAGCAGGCCTTTCGTTGGCCGCAGAAGCGCGAGGCAGACGAGGAAGGTCAGAGGGAAGAAAACCAGGATGTGCACCCAGAGCGGCGGCTCATAGAGCAGCTCCACCCAGACGGCTGCGCCGAGCACGAGCAGTCCGCCGATGAAGCTCACGAAAACGGCAGGCCCGTCGCCCGAATCGGCGAACCCATAATCGAGACTACAGTTCTTGCAGCGCGGCGCCAATGTCAGGAGGCCCGAAAAGAGCGGGGCTTGCCCGCAGCGGGGACAGTCGCCCTTAAGGCCGGTCAGAATGGCGAAACTTAAGCTGCGTCCGGGTTCGCTGTTCATTCCAGCTTTTAGCATGGTTGATGCAGGGCGTTCGGCAAAAAAGGGCGGCAATGCCGCCCTTTCCGTTAGCTGGTCTTCGCGATCAATAGTGCTCGAAGCTTACGCCCCACGAGCCCCAAACATAGATGCAGCTGAAGAGGAACAGCCAGACGACGTCGACGAAGTGCCAGTACCAGGCCGCAAATTCAAACCCAAGGTGCTGCTTTTTCCGGAAGTGACCGGCAAAGGCGCGCGCGAGGCACACCGCGAGGAAGATCGTACCTATAATGACATGAGCGCCGTGGAAGCCGGTGGCCATGAAGAAGGTCGAGCCATAGATCGAGCCTTTGAAGGCAAAGGGCGCGTGAAGGTACTCATAGGCCTGGATTCCGGTGAAGGCCATACCAAGCAGAATAGTCAAGATCAGGCCCGCTTTGAGCCCGAACCGGTCGTCATGGAGCAGAGCGTGGTGCGCCCAGGTGACCGTCGTGCCCGAGGTCAGAAGGATGAGCGTATTAAGGAGCGGGAAGTGCCACGGATCGAGCACCTCGGTGCCCTTTGGCGGCCAGACCCCGCCCGTGAATTCAAGCTTTGAGAACTGGACGGGATCCGCCGGGAACAGGCTTGCGTTGAAGAAGGCCCAGAACCAAGCAGAGAAGAACATCACCTCGGAGGCAATGAACAGGATCATGCCATACCGGTGGCTGAGCTGAACCACGTAGGTGTGATACCCGTGCTCCGCCTCGTCGATGACATCGCTCCACCACGAGAAGAGGACAAAAAGGAGGCTCCCGGCGCCCGCGGCAAAAACCCAAGGGCCGGCCGAGGCATGCTTCATCCACAAGATCGCGCCTACGGCCAATACGAAGGCCGCAGCGGCGCCGAGAATGGGCCAGGGGCTTGGATCGACTAGGTGGTAGTCGTGTTTTGGTTTCACGTGAGCATCTGCCATCGGGCTGGCTTTCCCTCGTTTGTGCCAATTTTACTAAGAAGCAATCCGCATCCGCCCCGAGCAGAGCTGCGAGCCGCTGTCGCTTTGCCGGGTTTGAATCCGCGGGTCAAGGCGGCGAAACGTCTCGCTTAGTCAGGTTTGCCTCCGGCCTAAGCGCTCCTTTTGCTTGCGCATTAAAAGCGAAAAAGGTGTAAGAGAGTGTGATCGTCTCAACCCCCGCGAGTGCGGCCTCGCGTTCGAGCGCGGGGTCTAAGTAAAAAACCACGGGCAATTCGGCGCTTTCATTTGGCCCGAGCTCTTGCGTGCTAAAGCAAAAACAGGAAATCTTGTCGAAATAGGCTCCCGCGCTGTCCGGGCTCACATTGAACATGGCCCGCGCCGCAGCGCGCCTCGATGAGAGGTTGCGCGCCTTGTAGTAGACCGTTGCGGTTTCTCCGGTCCGCAGCTTCAGCGCGGGGATTTCCGGCGAGAACGCCCAAGGCAGCCCCGGCGCGACATTCGCATCAAAGCGTACGGTGAGCATCCGGGCTCCCCGAGAGGCAGCCGGCGACTTCGCCACTTGCGGCGTGCCAGCAAAGCCCGTCGCGGCGCAGAAGAGTTTGTAAAGAGGCGCCGCGGCAAAGGAGACGGCAAGCATCGCCGCGCTGACTCCGGCGGCAATCAGCGCCACGACGCTCTTACGCCGCAAAAAGCGGCCTCGCGAAATTCCCAGGCCGCTCATCAAAATAGTTTCCGCGGTAAGCTCATCACATGGGCCGCCCGGCCCCGCCGCCGGCGAATTTAGCTAAAGTCACAACATAGAACAGCACGGCGAGAAAGCCGATCGCGAGCGCGATGGCGATGTTACGCTGGCGCCTTGCTTTGCGCTGCTCCGGAGTCGGCTCAAGCCCTGCCAATTCCCCGACTCTCTCCACTGCTACCCATGGTTCATGGCAAACCGCACGCCAGCACGGCGATCCGCTCTCCAGCAAGCGCGGCAAAAAGCAAGAAAAGATAAAGAATCGAGAAGCCGAACAATTGGCCAGCGCACCGGGAAGCGGCAGGTCCTTGTCTATGACGGTAGACCCGGATTGCAAACACGATCATGGCGCAGCCCAGCGCAAAGGCTGCAAGGCCATAGGCAAAAGAGGCAGAGCCCAAAGCCCAGGGGGCGAGGCCCAGCGGAGCAAGCAGAAGCGAATAAAGGAGAATATCACGCCGTGTGCGATCGGGCCCTTTGACATTCGGGAGCATCGGAATTCCCGCGCGCCCATATTCCTCTGCCTTCAGAAGCGCAAGAGCCCAGAAATGCGGCGGAGTCCAGACAAAAATAATCAAGAACAGAGCGATGCTTGAAAGGCTAACGCCGCCAGCGGCTGCCGCATAGCCGACCACCGGAGGCAGCGCGCCCGCCGCGCCGCCAATGACGATGTTTTGCGGCGTCGCACGTTTCAGCCACATCGTGTAGATCACGGCGTAGAAGAAGATCGTAAAAGCGAGCAGAGCTGCGGAAAGCCAGTTGGCGGCAATGGCGAGCGTCAAAACCGAAAGGACGGCAAGGACGATGCCAAAGCCAAGCGCCTCCTCCTTGGCTATTCGACCTGCCGGGATCGGCCGGTTGCGGGTCCGCCGCATGAGAGCATCGATATCGGCGTCATACCACATATTGAGCGCGCCGGAGGCGCCCGCCCCGGCAGCGATCGCCAGGAGCGAAGCAAAGCCGATCACCGGATGCATTCGCGCTGGCGCGATCAACATTCCCGTGAGAGCGGTGAAGATTACGAGCGACATGACGCGTGGTTTTAGCAGCAGCGCGTAATCGGATGGCGTTGCGCTGGAAATGGAAAGCGCCGGGGCAATACCGGCACGGCTTTCTGGTGTCGCGCTCATGATGCAAGCCGTGCCCGCTGCCGACATGGGTCGCGCGGCGGGCGGCAGCTCTCCCTTATTGTTCCGTTGCCGTGAAGACAGGCAGCGTATCGAACTGGTGAAACGGCGGCGGAGAGGAAAGGGTCCATTCCAGGGTCGCCGCGCCCGCGCCCCAGGGGTTATCCGCTGCACGCCGCTTCTTGGTAAAGGCATCGTAAAGGATGTAAACGAACAGGATGGCGCCGATGCCGGAGAGGTAGGCTCCGAGCGACGAGACCCGGTTCCAGAATGCAAACGCGTCGGGATAATCGATATAGCGGCGCACCATCCCCGCGAGGCCAAGGAAATGCTGGGGGAAGAAGGTCAGATTGATGCTGACGAAGATCACCCAAAAATGTGCTTTCGCGAGCCTCTCGTCATACACATAGCCGGTCATCTTGGGGAACCAATAGTAGAACCCCGCAAAGATGGCGAACACGGCGCCGATCGAGAGCACATAATGGAAGTGCGCGACGACATAATAGGTCTCATGCAGGGCGCGGTCCGCGCTGGCGTTGGCAAGGACGACGCCCGTAACTCCGCCGACCGTGAAGACGAAGATGAAGCCGATTGCCCATAGCATGGGCACGCGGAAGGAGATCGAGCCGCCCCACATCGTCGCGATCCACGAGAAGATCTTTATGCCGGTTGGAACGGCGATCACCATGGTCGCAAAGACGAAATAGCGCTGCACGTCGAGTGACAGGCCGACCGTGTACATGTGATGCGCCCAGACCACGCAGCCGATAAATCCGATCGCAACCATCGCATAGGCCATGCCAAGATAGCCAAAGATCGGCTTGCGCGAGAAGGTCGAGATAACCTGGCTGATGATACCGAAGCCTGGCAGGATCATGATGTAAACTTCAGGGTGGCCGAAGAACCAAAACAAGTGTTGAAAGAGCAGAGGATCACCGCCGCCGGAAGCATCGAAAAAGGTGGTTCCAAAGTTGCGGTCGGTCAGCAGCATGGTGATTGCGCCGGCGAGCACTGGAATTGTCAGCACGAGCAGGAAGGCCGTGACCAGAACGCCCCAGACGAAGAGCGGCATCTTGTGCAGAGTCATGCCCGGCGCGCGCATGTTGAAAATTGTCGTGATGAAATTAATCGCGCCCAGAATCGAGGACGCGCCGGCGAGGTGAATCGAAAGAATGAGAAAATCCATTGCCGGGCCGGGATGGCCGGTGTTGGCCGAAAGCGGCGGGTAAAGGACCCAGCCGCCGCCAAAGCCCTTCATGCCGGGCGCGCCCTCGACGAAGAGTGAAATTACCGCAAGCGCGATCGAGGCAACAAGGAGCCAGAAGGAGATGTTGTTCATCCGCGGGAAGGCCATGTCTGGCGCGCCGATCATAATGGGCACGAACCAATTGCCAAATCCGCCAATCAGCGCCGGCATCACGGCAAAAAAGATCATGATCAAGCCATGAATGGTGATCACGACGTTGTAGAGATTCTTGGCCGAATCGAGAGCGAGCTCGGGCGGAGCACCCAGGATCTCCGCAAGCCGGTTGAAGATTTGGATGCCGGGCTCCTGCAGCTCCATGCGCATCAAAATCGAGAGCGCACCGCCGGTGAAGCCTCCAATAATCGCGAAGATTATATAGAGCGTGCCGATGTCTTTGTGATTGGTAGCAAACAGCCAGCGCCGCCATCCAGCAGGATGGCCGTGAGCTGCCTCAAGGTGAGAAGTCGCCGCTGACAACTTTGATCTCCCGGTTTTGAGTTCCGCTTGGCTATTGCTGCTTTGCAGCTGGCACGTCGCTTTGGGCGAGACGCACAGGCTCGGCCGTGGAGGCATACTTCTTCTTCGCCTCCTCCAGCCATTTGACATACTCAGCCTCGCTCACGACACGGATGGCAATCGGCATAAAGGCGTGATCCTTGCCGCACAGCTTGGAGCACTGGCCGTAATAGATCCCCTCGCGCTCGGCTTTGAACCAGGTTTCGTTCAAGCGCCCCGGATTGGCATCAATGCGGATGCCAAAGGAGGGGACCGCGAAGGAATGGATCACGTCCGCCGCCGTGACTTGCACAAGGACGACTTTACCCGCCGGCACGACCGCTTCGTTGTCGACCGAGAGCTGCCGGATATCGCCCGGCTTCAAGTCGGCTTCGGGTATGATCATCGAATCGAACTCAAAGCCGCCGCCCTGATCTTGGGGATAAGTATACGTCCAGTACCATTGCTTGCCAGTGACCTTAATCGTCACGTCCGCCGGCGGCACCGTCAATTGATGGGCGAGCAAACGGAACGATGGGATCGCGATGACGATAAGAATCATGACCGGCATCACCGTCCAAGCCACCTCGAGAGCGGTGTTATGGGTCATCGGGCGGGGGGTTGGATTGGCTCTTTCGTTAAACCTCAAGATCACGTAGACGAGGAGGCCCAAAACAAAGAGGCAAATGATGGCGATGATCGGCAGCAAAACCCAATTGTGGAAGAACTCCGTCTCGCGGGCGACCGGAGTCGCCGGCTCCTGAAAACCGATTTGTCCGGGCAGCGGATATCCGTCGGCGCATGCTATGCCGTGTAGCAAAGCCCAAATGCCAAAGACGGCGAAAAAGAACACCATTCCCCGGTTTAAGGACCGCCCAGCAGAGTGAAAAAATATCGTCACCGGGCTCTCTGGCCGCGGCCGATATGGCGCGCCAAGCATTCTTCCCCCTCGCAATTTCTGGACGGTAGCCGCGGGTTGAAAACCACAAACGACGCTGCAGCGCAACCCGTTGCATTGCGGCATAAACGCGCGCTGCGGCCGTGGCATAGGGCAGGCTCCGGGCGGCCGCAAGAGGAAGGCCGGGCGGTCCGGTCCGCCAGCTGCTGCTTAGCGTATAATTAAGCCTGATTAGCCGGGCAGCCCGCCTCCCGTGCCTGTTGCGCCAACTCTTTGAAGGGAAAGGGCTCGAAGACCAGTTCTTTAATTCCCCGGCTGCGGAAGACGGCCGCGAGCCTTCCGTCGAGCCCGGGCCCTGTAAAGATGGCGAAATTCGGCGCGCCCTGCTCGCCGCCTGAGAGCGCAAACCCGAGCTGTTCGCGCAGCACATAAGCGGTGCGCCGGGCGATGGCCGCGGCAGGGTCGATCCAGTCCACGGGCCAAGGCGCTAGGCGCTCGAAGTGGCTCAGCAGCAAAGGATAGTGAGTGCAAGCCAGCACGATGCAGTCGGTGCGCTTCGTCGCGGAGATCACGAAAGCCGGAGCAATCTCGCGGGCGATTGCAGCATCGCAGACCTGGCGCCCGGCCATCCAGTCTTCGGCTATTGGCGCAAGGATGCTTGATCCGGCAAGCGTGACCTCGCAATGGGGCGCATAGGTGCGCACCAAATCGCGGGTGTAATCGCGGGCGGCGGTGCCGGGCGTCGCCAAAACAGAAATAAGGCCGGAGCGCGACCGATTTGCTGCAGGCTTGATCGCGGGGACAGTGCCAACAAAAGGGATTTCCGGGTAGCGCGCGCGCAAGCGCGGCAGCGCAAGCGTCGAGGCGGTATTGCAGGCAATGACGATGGCATCGGGCGCGCTTAAGGCCTTGAAGCGCTCCACCACGGCAAGGACGCGGCAGATCAAAGCGCCTTCTGTCATATCCCCGTAAGGGAAGGCGGCGTTGTCGGCAGCATAGACCAGGGTTGCGCCCGGAATCTGGCGCGCAATCTCGGCATAGACGGTCAGGCCGCCAAGGCCCGAATCGAAGATCAAAATCCTTGGGGGGCGGTGCATTGGCGAATCCAAACTTCAAAAAATGCCTAATTGTCCAGTCACTGTCTTGAGAGCAAGGGTGCGCACTTTTGCTGAGGATCAAGGCAGATTTTGGTTAATCGCCGGTTGGCAGCACGCGCCATTCAACTTCTGGAAAGCTGCCCGTGATCGTGAGGAAAGCATGCCCGCCCCGGCCCCTGTCACTATTGAGACGCTGGTGCCCGCGCGCCTTGACCGGCTTCCGTGGGGGCGATTCCACACACTTGTCGCGGCGGCGCTCGGAATTACCTGGGTCCTTGACGGTATCGAGGTGACGCTCGCCGGATCAGTGACGCCTGCCCTCGAAGCGAGCCTGCAGTTTGCGCCCTCCGACGCGGGCCTTGCGTCGACTTTCTATCTCGCGGGCGCCGTGCTCGGCGCCTTCGGCTTTGGATGGCTGACGGACCGGCTTGGCCGCAGACCCATGTTTTTCGTCACGCTCATCCTTTATTTGTCGTCCGCGGCAGCCACGGCCTTTAGCTGGGATTTGCCAAGCTTCTGCGCGTTTCGCTTCCTGACCGGGGCGGGAATCGGCGGCGAATACAGCGCCGTCAATTCGACAATTCAAGAGATGATTCCGGCGCGCTATCGCGGCTGGACGGATCTTGCGATCAACGGGACGTTTTGGATCGGCGGCGCTCTTGGAGCGGGAGCCTCGATCGTCTTTCTTGATCCTTCCCGCTTCGCAGCGGATATCGGTTGGCGGCTTGCCTTTCTCACCGGAGCCGCGCTTGGCCTCATCATTTTTTTTCTGCGCACCTGGATACCCGAGAGCCCGCGCTGGCTCGTCATCCACGGCAGAGAGGAGGAAGCTGAAAGAATCGTTGGCGCAATCGAAGCCAAATTCCGGCTTCATGGGGCAGTGCTTGCGGACCTGCAGACCCTCAAGCCGATGGCGCTGCGCCCGCGCACGCATACCCCGCTGCGTCAAGTCTTCCGCACCCTGTTTATCACCTTCAGAACGAGAACCCTTGTGGGACTGACGCTCATGGGGGCGCAGGCGTTTTTTTATAACGCGATCTTCTTCACCTACGCGCTCGTCCTCACCAATTTCTACCGCGTGCCGGCCTCCGAGGTTGGCTGGCACATCCTTCCCTTCTCGCTTGGCAATGTGCTTGGGCCTTTGCTCCTTGGCCACTTCTTCGACTCGATCGGCCGCAAGCCGATGATCGCGTTGACCTACGCCGCATCGGGCGTGCTGCTCTCAATAAGCGGGCTTTTGTTCGCGCTGGAACTCGTCACAGCGGCTGAACAGACGATGCTCTGGAGCGTGATCTTTTTCATAGCCTCACCGGCGGCGGGCGCTGCTTATCTGACCGTCTCGGAGATTTTCCCGGTCGAGATCCGCGCGCTCGCCATTGCATTTTTCTATTCAGCCGGCACGGCGGTCGGCGGCGCTGGCGCGCCGTTTCTTTTTGGATCTTTGATCGAAACCGGATCGCGGTGGAGTCTCTTTGGCGGATATCTCGCCGGATCGTTCTTGATGATTGGAGCCGCGATCGTCGTTTCGATTTGGGGCGTCCCCGCCGAGCGCAAGCCGCTCGAGGCGGTGGCGCGGCCGTTGTCGTCCCTTGAGAGCTGAGGGCGTTTCGCCATTCTAAAGCTGATTATAAATGCCGGGGCAATTTTGCCCGCTCAGAATGCGGATAGCCTGGCCGCTCAGCCGCGGCTGAGAATAGGCGCGACGCCGCGGCCGAGACTGTACATTTTCCAGGTCAGCTACCCGGCGGTATCCCGGCACCATTGACCGGACCGCGGAACTCCCCTAGTTTTTTCTTGGGGATGGAGTTCCCCATTAACCGCCAGAGGGCTGATAACTCCTGCCTTTCCCGGATGGTGAGCTAGATCTCACCAGAGGAGGTTGGAGTTGCCCAAAAATCCTCGCGCCTCGGATACCCCCTCCCTGACAGGGCTGCTGGCCAGCCCGCTCGTGCAATTGGTCCTAAAGCGCCAGAAATGGTTCATGATGCGCTTCAAGGGATCTGACGCGGAGATAAATATCAAGACCTGTAAACGCGAGTTCTCCGCCTGGAGATGGACTCCGATAGAGGAGCCTCCGGAGCTCATCGTGCCGTTCAAGCGAAGCATCTATCGGAGCTTGCTTGATGAATTCCGCGGCATGAGCAGTCTAGGTGCCTCCGCGCATTCCGGAAATCTCCACCGGTCACAATCCGTGATTTCAACCAGCACCCAATGAGAGGAGAAATCAATGCCAACGCCAGAGCCGCCCCCAGAGCCAAGAAATCCGAAACCTTCGCCCGACGACAGATTCAACGACCCCGTCGCCCGGGCACTGTGGCAAATTTTACTTGCAACGCGCTTCGTTCTTCCGGCGGTTCTGCTGTATTTGGCATTTAAATTCTATCTGGGGCGGTGATCTGAAGGGCAACCCAGTGCTTGAGGCAGAGCCAACGCCGGGAGCCAAAGGTCCACGCCGGCCAGTGCCGGAGGCTTTGGTCTCGTGGAGCTTCCCGAAGGCCGCCGGGATCATGTGCTTGATGACGCGGCTGTTCACTCAAATTTCGTGGCCGGTTTCCGGCCGGTCAATTTTAAAGTGAGGCGCAGATGAATGGCCCTTATGCTCTTATCAGCGTGTTCATCGTCATCATCGTTGTCGGCGTTCCAGCGGTGTACCTTGTGAATAAGCTCCCGATCGCAGACCGCGCAAAAAATATTGCGGGTGCGATTGTGACCATAATTGTGGTCGTCGTCGCAGTCTTCACTTTGCTGAGATACACCGGCATGCTTTAGGGGTTCTGGATCAGCTCAAATGCTGACAACCGAAATCGTAATTTCGGATTTCCTTTCTTTCCCGCCCTGTATGTCGCTCCCGCCAAATGGGGCTCAAGGAGGCGCGGGTTTCGCCGTGATCACCGCTATATCTCCAGCGATACGAGCTTCGCCCAGGTCCTATGATCGCCGAGAGGGGAAGACCAAGAGCCCGCCGGTTATCTAAAACAACAACCGCAGCGCAGGCCTCGTGGCCTCACCCGCACAACTGCCAGGAACTTATCGTCGAAAAGCGCCCCTCGTGAGATCGGGAGCCTGCTCCGGTTTGGATAGCGGCGCCGGCCGCTTGCGGATTAATTTCGCGCTCAGGAGGCCCGCCTTAATTTGCACCAAACGGTGCCTAATCCCGCACGATCCTCGTCACATGGCCCATCTTGCGGCCGGGCCGCGCTTCCGTCTTGCCGTAAAGATGGAGGCTTGCCGCCGGATCGCTCAAAATTTTCGCCCAGCCCAGCACCTCCTCGCCGATGAGATTGGTCATCTCGACATGCGCGCCGGACTGCGCATTGTGCCTCGCCGTCGAGCCAAGCGGCCAGCCCGCAATCGCCCGGATGTGCTGCTCGAACTGCGAGGTCACCGCGGCATCCAAGGTCCAATGGCCGGAGTTGTGAACGCGCGGTGCAATCTCGTTGACGAGAATCTCAGTGGCTGCGCCTTCGCCGCCTTCTCCGCGGGCTACGAACATCTCAACCGTGAAGACCCCGCAATAGTCGAGAGCCTCGGCAATCTTGCGGGCAATGCCGATTGCCTCTTCCGCCGCGGCCGGGGGCAGGCGTGCGGGAACCCGGGTCGTCTTCAGAATGTGGCTCTCGTGCGTGTTCTCGCAGACATCATAAGCTGCAAATTCTCCCTCCGGACCGCGCGCGGCGACGACCGAGATTTCCATAACGAACGGCACGACCGCTTCGAGAATGGCGGGCACGCCGCCAAGCGTGCGGAAGGTCACGGCAAGATCGGCGCCCTCGCGAACGAGAACTTGCCCCTTGCCGTCGTAACCGAGCCGGCGTGTCTTGAGAATCGACGGCCGCCCGATTTGGGCGATCGCACGCGCAAAGGCGCCCGCATCATCGACCCGCATATAGGGGGCGGTCCTGATGCCTGTGGAGGCCAAAAACTCCCTCTCGGCGAGCCTGTCCTGGCAAACGCGCAGCGCCTCCGGCCCCGGCCGCACAAGGCAAGAACCGGCGAGGAATGAGGCCGTCCGCGAAGGCACGTTCTCGAACTCGTACGTCACGAGCTCAACCGACTGGGCGAAGGCCTCGAGCGCCAGCTCATCCTCGTAAGTGGCGACGGTACGCACGCCCGAGACATAGAAAGCTGGGCTTTCGGGATCGGGTGCATAGATGTGCGTCTTCAGGCCAAGCTTCGCCGCGGCGAGCGCAAGCATGCGGCCGAGCTGGCCGCCGCCGAGTATGCCAACGGTTGCGCCGGGGACGAGTTCAAAGGACACGGGCTCAATCCTCCCCTGAGGGCCGCTCGGCAACCGCCTTCGTCTGGGCGGCGCGCCAAGCGCAAAGCCGCTCATCGACCCCGCCGTCGCTCACGGCGAGAATGGCGGCGGCAAGAAGCGCCGCATTGATGGCTCCCGGCTTGCCGATCGCAAGAGTCCCGACCGGCACGCCGCCGGGCATCTGAACGATCGAGAGAAGCGAATCTCTGCCGCCAAGGGTCTGCGTTGCGATGGGCACACCAAGAACGGGCAGCGTCGTCAAGGCCGCGGTCATGCCCGGAAGGTGGGCCGCGCCCCCGGCCCCTGCGATGATGACCTTGTAGCCAGCCGCTTTAGCGCCTTTGGCGAAATCGTAAAGGCGCTGCGGCGTGCGGTGCGCCGAGATGATCCTTGCTTCATGAGGGATCTTAAGCTCGCCGAGCGTGGCGGCAGCATGGCGCATCGTCTCCCAATCCGACTCGCTGCCCATGATAATGGCGATAGGCTTTGCGGCAATGGACACTTGGCGGCCCGGGGATTTTGCGGTGGAAAGCGTGCGGGATAAAGGAAGCGGCCGGGCGGCGCAAGGCGGGCGGCAGCTCAATTGGCCGTTCTCCACACCGCGCGCGAGCACCGGAAAGGCAGCAGCCCGGACTGGGTCAACTCAAATCAATCGTCTCCTCGACGACATGATTGAGCGGCGCATTCTCGGCCGTGAGCGTCATCTTGAGCTTCAGCTCCTTGCCTTGGATCTTCCCCTCTCGCACGACGCGCTCGATCTCGCGCTGCGAGGTGATGCCCACCACCTTCAGGAATTTGCGAACCGCCATGTTGAATTTATCTTCGTCCATGAGGGTCCTCCCAATAGTTCAGCACAATAACCGATGCCACCAAAAGCTGCGGCGGCGCCGGAACCGGCGCGCCGCCTCTTGACGTATCGCCTCATGCTGCGCAGCACGCCGGCGGCGGCCGCCCAAACCCATATTGCTTCCGCGCAATTACTGCCCCTCATGATTCCGGAGCACCTCTTGGACCTTGGCCTTTACGGCGTCGAGGTTAAAAGTGGCCGGCGCCTGCATGGGAGGATATTTGATCGCTGTTTCTGCGAGCTCGGCCACTTTCTTCTGGACTAGAACAAAGCGCCAAAATTCGCGCGCCATAAAGTCATTCATGTAACCCCCGCCTAGATCATTCAGTGACTCCCCGCGGAGCGACGAAGTCCGCTCGAACGGATCTTGCCGGATATTGATGATGGTGGGCATGTCTGTCGTGACTTTTTCCCCCGGCCAGCCATAAGGCTGCTGGAAAAACACGAATTTGAAATCGTCCAAGCGCAGGGCGCCAAGTTGAGGACCGCCGAAATAGAAAATTTCATGGCGGGCTGACGGCCCCTTGCCCAGCAACAGGTCCAACTGGTCATAGCCATCGAGATGGTTCTTGTAGCTGCGATCGCCGAGCTTAACTCCATTCAGAAGTTTCTGGGTGATATCAGGCTCACCTGCGGCAGCCATGAGTGTCGGAAACCAATCGAGGCCTGAAAAGATGCCATTTTCGACTGACCCCGGCTTGATCTTGCCCGGCCAGCGGACAATGCATGGGACACGAAAGCCGCCTTCGAAAATGGTGCCCTTCGTGGCCTTGAAGGGTGTCATGCCGCCGTCCGGCCAGGTGAACACTTCCGCTCCATTATCGGTGGTGAAGAGGACAATCGTGTTGTCGGCCACGCCGATCTCATCCAAATGCTTTAGGAGCGCGCCGACGCTATCGTCCATTTGCGCCATCCCCGCTTCTTCAAGGCCATAATTGCTCTTGGAATCCATCAGCGCCTGATACTTCGGCGGGATGAAAGTGAAGACATGCATGCGCGTCGTGTTGTGCCAAATAAAGAACGGCTTTCCTTCCCCCTTGGCCTTGTCCATGAAACCCTTCGAATGCTCCACTAGAACCTCGTCGAAAGTCTCCATGTCATATTTGGCCTTGCGGCCCTCTTGCCAATTTTGGCGGCCGGCCATGTTTGGGAAGGGCGCCAGCGGGCCCTCGTCGACGATCTTTTGTTTTCCGATCTTGCCCCAACGCGGCTCCTCGGTGGGATCATCCGTGTCGGTTGCCCAGGAATGCACCAGATTGCGCGGCCCATATTTGTCTACCCAATCCTGCGGATAGTCATACCAATAGGGATCCGACATCGCATCGAGGTGGTAGAGGTAACCGAAATACTCATCGAAACCGTGCACCGTCGGGAGGAATTTGTTCAAATCGCCCAAATGGTTCTTGCCGAACTGGGCTGTGGCGTATCCCAACGATTTGAGGGCGGTGGCGAGCGTGACTGCCTCCGCCGGGAGGCCAACATCAGCCCCGGCCTGACCAACAGTCGTCATGCCTGTGCGCAGCGGCAACTCACCGGTTATGAAATTCGCGCGCCCTGCCGTGCAGCTCGCCTCGGCGTAGTAATCGGTGAACATCATGCCTTCCGCCGCAAGCTTATCGAGATTCGGCGTCTTGCCGGACATGATCCCGCGATGGTAAGCGCCAATATTAAACCATCCGACGTCGTCCCCCATGATGACGAGGATATTTGGCTGCCGCCCGGAGGGTGCAACCGCAGGCTGGGCTGCCGGTTCTTGCCGCGCAGCGGGCTTTTTTTGCGCCCGTGCAAATTCAGCCGAAGGGAGCGCCGACGCAGCGGCAAGCGCCGTGCTGGTTAGAAGAATTTTGCGCCGGCTCACATGGCCTTCGTTGGAATGCTGTCCCAAGGAGTTTTGCGGTTTTGGGTCGGCTTTGTCACTCTCCATGCTCATCGCATCCCTCCTTGTGCGCGGTTCTTGGTCTCACGATGCACCTGAAGCCGATATGGCTCATGGACGTATCGACCGGCTGCGGCTGGCGGGCAGCCGGGCGGTAGCGGCAGCAATAATTTGGCGCGCAGAGGTGCGAGCCGCCCTTCACAACCTTGCGGGGAATCTTGATGTTGGGCTGGCGCGGATCGCAGCTTTCTTCCTCGCACCCGCCGCGCGGATTTTCGGGGATGCAGCAGGCCTTCGGCGCATCGGCCGTGTGACGATCCGCATACCAATCCGCCGTCCACTCCCACACATTGCCGATCATGTCGTAGAGGCCGTAGCCATTCGGCGGAAACGACCTGACCGGCGAGGTGCGCGTGTAACCGTCCGCCGCTAAGTTCTCGTGAGGAAAGACACCCTGCCAGGTGTTGGCCATGTACTTCCCGCCGGGCGTGAGTTCATCGCCCCAGGCAAACTGGGCTTCGTCCAATCCGCCCCGCGCGGCAAATTCCCATTCGGCTTCCGTTGGCAATTCCTTGCCTGCCCATATCGCGTAGGCCTCGGCATCGCGGTAGGCGATATGCACGACCGGATGATCGTCGAGCCCGCGGATCGAGCTGCCTTTTCCGTAAGGCCGCCGCCAATTGGCACCCGGCGTAAACGCCCACCAATTCGCGATATTGCAAAGGTCGACCGGATGATTGGACGCCGTAAAGACGAGAGAGCCCGCCTTGAGCATGTGAGGCAAAGCGCCCGGATAGTCCTTCGGATCGGGGGGGACTTCGGCGAAGGTAATGTAGCCCGTAGCCTCGACGAACTTGCGAAAGGCGCGGTTAGTGACGGGCGTGCGGTCCATCCAGAAGCCGCCGACCGAGACGGTATGGGCCGGCGCTTCCTCCGGATAATGTTTATCCGACCCCATGCGGAACGTGCCGCCAGGGATAAAAACGGTGCCCGGCGGTGCTTCCGTGGGCAAGGCTCGCAGCATGCTTTGCTCCGTACCCCGCCCAACAGCTCCCAGCTGAGCGAGCAGGTACGGCACTTCGTACCGTACGGGCAGGCAACGCTTGGCGCCCGCCTAAGTTTCATTATCTGCAAACCGGCGCCGTTTAGCTGCCGGGGATTTGCGCGCTCGGGCGAATGGCCGTGACGAGCAAGGCGCCAACAGGCGCGTGCAACAAAAGCTAGGGGAAATTGTGCGAAGGTGGCCGGCGGCAAACGGCTTCGAGGAGGCCATTCCCAGACCATTTGCGCGCCGGCCAACCCTACGGACCCAGGAGATGCGGCGGACCCGAGCACTCCGCAGGGTATCGAGTTTACGCCGAATACGCATCATGCGACACACGGCGGCGGACGCGGCTTTGTTTATCGTTGCTTATACTGCCCGCCCAGCGCCGCGAGAATAATGCCCGGCGGGGCTACTTAAACCGCAATGGAGCGGGAATGCAATCGGCATCTTTCCAGCCGCTCGTAAATTTTCGTAACCTTAAGGCCGCGCTCCGGCTCTCAGGCGCACCTTGCCCGCCCGGCCGGGCAGGTCAAGCAAGCTTCTCGCCAAGAAAGGCGCGCACTGTCTCAAGGAACGTCACAATCGAGATCGGCTTTGAGAGATAGGCCTCGCACCCTCCTTGCCGGATTTTCTCTTCGTCTCCCTTCATGGCGAAGGCGGTGATCGCGATGACCGGAATATGCCGCAGCTCGCCGTCCTCTTTGATCCAGCGCGTGACTTCGATGCCCGACACCCCGGGGAGCTGAATATCCATTAAAATGAGATCGGGCTTATGCGCGCGCGCAAGCTCGAAGGCCTCCGTGCCGGAGCGGGTCTGCAGGGTCTCATAGCCATGCGCTTCGAGGAGATCGTTGAATAATTTCATATTCAACTCATTATCCTCGACGATCAAAATGCGCTTTTGCGCCATCGCGGCAAGCTCCTGCGGCACGCCCCCGCGGGCCGGGCGCCCGCACGTGTAGCCTCTCTATTCTGAGGAAGGAAAGCAAATAAATGCACAATCGCTTTTTTGGCCCTAAGCCGCGGGACGCAATGACCAAAGACGGGGCGGAGCGGCTCGCGATCGAGGCCTTGGGATTTTTGGCGGGCGATACCGGGCTGCTTCAGCGCTTTTTCGCGCTCTCGGGCCTTGAGCCCTCGAACGTGCGCAGGGCCGCCGCGGAGCCTTTGTTCTTGGCCGCCGTCCTCGACTATCTTAGCTCTGACGAAAGCCTCCTCCTTTCCTTTGCGAAGAGCGCCGGGCGCGAGCCAGCGGCGGTTTTGCGGGCGCGCGAGCTGCTGTCACCGCGCTCGGAGGACAGCATCTGACCGTCCGCGCCTCCTGAAGGGCTTGAAAGCTCCCGCGCCCGCCATGGTAAGAGGCGCGCCTGTTAAGGAGTGCTTCCCATGGTCTCGCTCGTCCCCCCTAGCCTGCGCCGCAAACTCTCCGCGCCGGAATACGCCGCCAAGTCCCCCGGCAAGCTCGACCTTTCGACAAGGCTGCGGCGCAACCGCAAGGCCGGCTGGTCGCGCCGCCTCGTGCGCGAGTCTACGCTCAGCGTCGACGACCTCATCTGGCCGATTTTTTTGCGCGAGGGCGAGGGGGTACGAGAGCCGGTTGCCTCCATGCCCGGCGTCGAGCGGCTTTCGGTCGACGAGGCGGTGCGGGCGGCGCTTCAGGCAGCCGAGCTCGGCATCCCGGCGATCGCCCTTTTTCCCTTCACCGAGCCGGGGCTGCGCAACGAGGA
>Ga0209581_1000609_pt1 | contig 64563 bp, 66 predicted proteins | sample Coa_R2_FD_187160 | JGI IMG/M metagenome (GOLD analysis project Ga0209581, IMG submission 187160) | Surface soil microbial communities from Centralia Pennsylvania, which are recovering from an underground coalmine fire - Coalmine... | ecosystem: Environmental > Terrestrial > Soil > Unclassified ...
GGCGATTACGGCGGCGGCGGCGACTACGGCGGCGGCGGCGATTACGGCGGCGGCGGCGATTACGGCGGCGGCGGCGACTACGGCGGCGGCGACAGCTCGTCCTGCTGAGCGGTCGCCCGCCGGCTCAGCGGTTCGGTACCGGGTCGGCGCCGTAGCGGTTGGCGCCGACCGTGCCGCGCATGCAGCCGAACTCGACGAAGAACCAGATCGCGACGATGACCGCGACGACGCCGCAGATGCCGGTGATCGTCCCCATCGCCGCCGTCATCTTCGGGTCGCCCGCGGCGATCGCGATCACCATCATCGCGCCAAACAGGATCGCCAGGATCAGCGGGCCGTAGAGGATCCACACCAGCCAGCCGGATTTATTGCGGTCGTGAATCCGCTTGATCAGGACCGCGATGCCCGGCCACAGCACCAGGAGCTGGAACAGCGAAGGCAGGAACTTGAGGGCCTCGCCGCCGGCGGCGGCAATCAGGTTGAGGATCACCCCGACCACGAATACCGGCAGGAAATACTTCAGCCAGTATTGCGACCGCGAAATCCGGCCCTTGGCCGAAAAATAGAACTGGCCGAAGCTCGGCGCGACGTATTCCGGCTCGAGCAAATAGATCTGGGTGGCGCGCTCCCCCTCCGCGACGAAATCGACGACGTCGCCGTGCCGCGGCGTGCCGTGCCCGTGCCAGTCCTGGGTGGCGAAGTCGTAGCGCCGCCCGTCATGCCCGCTGATCGCCCCGGTATTGGTGTCCGGATCGAACCCGATGACGTTGCCCTTCATCGCCGCCTCCCCGCGCGGATGTCCCGGCACAGCTTAGGCGGAACGCTCGCCATAAGGAAGCCCAGCCGGCCGGTTCGCGAAACCGGCTGGCTAGCCGTCACCGCCGCCGGGTAACCGGGTTCGTTCAGGGCGCCGCACCACTCGAGCCGGACAAACTTGCGGCGGCGGCCGTCATGTCCGGCGATCGCCCCGGTATTTGTGTCCGGGCCGAAGCCGAGACCCTCGCCCCTCATCGACGTTCGCCCGCGGGCAGGGCGAGAAGCGGAGCGACGAATCGCTCCGCCGAAAGATTGCGTCGCTGCGCCCGCGATGACCGCCGAGGTTCAGGCGGCGGCCGCCTTGCGGTTCAGCTCGAGGCGGGCATCGACGGTGGCGACGGTCTGGTCGACGATCGGATGCTGCATGCCGAATTGCCGGCCGATCGTCTGCACCAGCCGGTCGGTGCGCTCGATATTGGCGGCGCCGTTGAACAGCGCCCGCGCCGCCGAAGACGGCCGGGTCAGCCCGTTGGCCGCGGCGGCGTATTTCTCGAACGGCACGAGATCGTTGCGGTCGGCGCCGAGCTTGACGCAGACCTCCACCACCCAGTCATAGACCGAGCGCGAGGCGTCGAGGTCGGCATGGACGATGTCCTTGATGTCCACCGCCTTGTCCGGCGTCGCACAGCGGTAGTTGCCGGTCAGCAGCATGGCCCATTTGGCGAGCGGCACAAAGATCGAGTCGTGGACCTTGAGCTTGACCGGCAGGTCGATCGGGCCGTCGCCGGGGTCGTAGCGGATCGCATCGACCTCCTTCTGCAACTGGCGCAGGATCGCGGTGTCGGCTTCGCTCTCGAACCGCGCCGATTTGAAATTGGTCGGCAGGGTGACGAGAAGGAAGTTGATCTTCTCCCCGGGCGGGCGGATCGCCTGCGGGTCGGGGCTGCACAGGGTCAGTTTGCCGGGCTCGAAATTGTCCCACACGCTGGGGTCGGTGAAGCACGGCTTCAGCGCGTCGACGGCGAGGCCCGGGATGCGCTTCAGATAAGGCAGCGGCGGCATGTTCATGATCGACATGCACGGCACCCGGGCGCGCGCCGCCGCGTCGAGCAGCTCGCGCACGCCGGGCGAGCGGTATTGCGGCTCCTGCATCGCCAGCACCACCAGGTCGTAATCGGCCGGGTTGACGTCGCCCGGCCCGGCCGCCGACAGCTTGCCGGGGAGCTTGCGCGAGTCGAGGTCGACCGGCTGGGCGCGGCCGCGGACCGGCATGCGCACATGGGCGCCGTCGCTGTTGAACGCCTCGATCTCGACCGGCAGGCAGACGAGGGTGATCTTGTGGCCGCCGAACAGCAGCTTGGTCGCCAACAGCGACCCGTACGACGCGCCCATCATCAGGATGTTGTAGGCCATTCCGCTCCCTCCGCTGCTATCGCCGGCGAACTTGCCGGATGCGGGCGGCGAGGGCAAGCCTCAGCCGCCGGCGGCAAGGATCGCGGCGAGCCCGGCGCGATAGTCGGGGTATTGCAGCGCGATGCCGAGCTCGCGCTTGACCAGCGCGTTCGACACCCGCTTGTTGTCGTCCCAGAAGCTGCGCGCCAGCGGCGACAATTCCGCCGCGGCCAGCGCGACCAGCGGCGGCGGCGCGACGCCGAGCAGGCGCGCGGCGTGGGCGGTGACCGCCTCGGGCGCTGCCGGCTCGTCGTCGCAGACATTGTAGACCGCGCCGGGCCGCGGCCTTGCCATCGACGCGGCAAGGATCGCGGCGAGATCGTCGACATGGATGCGAGAGAACAGCTGGCCGGGCCGGTCGATGCGTTTGGCGGTGCCGGCGCGCAGCGCGTCGAACGGACTGCGCCCGGGGCCGTAGATCGCGGCGAGGCGGAAAATGTGGACCGGCACGCCGCGTTCGCGCCACAGCGCCAGCCATTGCGCCTCGGCGGCGACGCGGCGGCGGCCGCGCGGGCCGCTCGGGCGCAACTCCGCGGTTTCGTCGACCCAGCCGCCGCCGCGGTCGCCGTAGACCGCGGTCGCCGACAGGTAGCCGAGCCAGGCGAGGCGCGGCAGCGCGGCGATCGCCTCGGCGTGGGCGGCAACCACCGGGTCGCCGGTCTCGTCGGGCGGGATCGAGACGAGGATATGGGTGGTGTCGGGGCGAAGCTCGGGCGGCTCGCCGCGGGTGCTGGCGCCGACCGGCCACCCGGGGCCGAGCCGGGCGACCAGCGCCCGGGCGCTGTAGCCGAGGCCGAAGCAGAACAGGCGGCTCACGACGGCGAGGCCTCGAGCGCGGCGGCGATGCGCGGCTGGCGCAGCCGCGCCAGCACCCAGAACGCGCACGACACCACCGCACCGACCGCGAGCGGCAGGCGCAGGCCGAGGCGCTCGCTGGCCGAGCCCATCAGCACCGCGCCGACCGCCGGCCCGGCGCGGAAGATCATGCCGTAAAGCGCCATCACCCGGCCGCGCATGCGGGCATCGACCGCGGCCTGGATCAGGGTCTGCGCCCCGGTGCCGGTGATCGTCATCGCCGCGCCGGCGACAAAGACGCAGGGCAGGGCGAGGTAGAACCGGTCGCTGGCGGTAAAGGCGAGGATCGCCAGCGACATCGCCAGGGTGGCGGCGAGCACGATCTGGGTCAGCCCGGCGATCGCGTCGCGGCTCAGCATGAAGGCGCCGCCGAAGATCGCGCCGAAGCCGACGGTCGAGGTCAGCATCGCCAGCCCCTCCGGGCCGCGGCTGAAGACATGGTCGGCAAAGCCGGGGAACAATTCGATGAAGCCGCGCGTCCCGATCGTGGTGACGACGAACAAGAGCAGCATCGGGGCGATGCCGGGATGGCGGCTGGCATAGGCATAGGCCTCGATCGAGGCGCGGATCGCGTTCTGCCGCTCGGCGACCGGGATCGGCGGCAGGCCGCGCAGGTTGAACAAGGCAAGCTGGAAGGCAAGGTAGCTGACGGCGTTGGCGGCAAAGGCGGCGGCGACGCTGACCCGGGCGATCAGCAGCCCGGCGATCGCCGGGCCGATAAAGCGCGCCGCGTTGAATACGATCGAGTTGATCGCCAGGGCCGACGGCAGGGCCGGCCGATCGACCAGGGTCGGGATCAGAGCCAGGCGCGAGGGCTGCGCCACCGCATTGGAGATGCCGAGCAGCAGGACCAGCGCGAACAGGATTTCGACGGTGATCCAGCCGGCGGCGACGAGGACCGCGAGCACGCTCGCCTGGGCGCAGCCGACAAGCTGGGTGATGCGGATGATGCCGACGCGGTTGGCGCGGTCGGCGAGCGCCCCGGCGAGCGGCGAGATGAACAGGACCGGCAGGAAATCGGCGAGCGAGACGACGCCGAGCCAGGTGCCGGAATGGGTCAGCGTCCAGGTCAGCCAGCCGACCGCGACGCGCTGCAGCCAGGTGCCGACCAGCGAGATGCCGTTGCCGGTGGTGTAGACGCGATAATTGCGGTGGGAGAAGGCGCGGGCGATGTTGTAAAACCCGCCAGCCGGGCGGCGCAGGCGCTCCAGAGCCAATGAACGCACACCCCGATCAGCGGCCGAGACGATTCCTCATGGTAATGCCGAGCGAGAGTCGGCCGCAACGGCGGCGCGCGGTGCTTGCCCTCGCCCTCGCCGCGGCGCTCGGCGCGGCCGCCGGCGCGGCCCGTGCCGACGATGCGCTCGGCCCGCCGCTGCCGCCGTTCCGGCCGCAGGCGCAGCCGCTGCGCCCGGCGCCGCCGAAATCCGACGATGCCGACGCCCAGATGTACGAGCGCTGCCTGCGCCTCGCCAAGACCGACCCGTCGGCGGCGCGCGACATGGCCGAGGCCTGGCACGACCGCGGCGGGGCGCACCCCGCCGACCATTGCTTCGCCGTCGCGCTGGTCGGCTTGAAGCAGTACAAGCCGGCGGCCGAACGGCTGGAAACCCTGGCCCAGGCGATGGTCCATGCACCGGCGGCGCTGCGCGCCGAGGTGCTCGACCAGGCGGGGCAGGCCTGGCTGCTTGCCGGCGACCCCGGCCGCGCCTACGCCGCCGCCGGCGCGGCGCTGAAACTGGCGCCGAACGACCCCGACCTGCTCGTCGACCGGGCCGAGGCGGCGGGCAGCGCCGGCTGGTACGATAAGGCGGTCGCCGATCTCGACCGGGTGCTGAAGGCCGATCCGCAGCGCACCGACGCGCTGATCTACCGCGCCTCCGCCTATCGCGCGCTGGGCCGGCTCGACGCCGCCGCCGCCGACATCGACCGGGCGGTGGCGCTGGCGCCCAATTCGGTCGAGGGCCTGCTCGAACGCGGCAATATCCGCCGCCTGCGCGGCGATCTCGCCGGGGCGCGGCAGGACTGGCTGCGGGTCTCGCTGCTGGCGCCGGGAAGCGCCGCCGACGCCGCCGCCAAAGGCAATATCGAACGCCTCGACGTCAAGTCGGGGGCGCCGCCGCCGGGGCGCTGAACGGGGGAGGACAGGATGCGGATCGCGATGCCGACCATGCCGGAAACGCTGAGCTATGCCATGCTCGTCTCGCTCGCCGTCGATGTCCTGCTTGCCGTCGTGCTGGCGGTGCGCGGCGACGGGCTCGGCGTCGTGCTGATCCTGGCGGTGGCGGCGGCGACCTACTGGTTCGTCTGCCGGCACCTCGCCGCACTGGTCTCGGCGGGCGCCGCCGCCGGGGTCGGCGCGGTGGTGCTGGCGCTGGCCACTCTGGCCGAGATTGCCGGGGGCCATCCCTACGCGGCGATCCTGTTCCTGATCGCCACCGCGGCGCTCGGCATCGCCTTCGTGCTGCTGCACCAGGGGGCCGCACCGGCGGAAATCCGCCTCGCCGGGGTGGCGACGATCACCGCCTCGCCGGCCGCCGAACTGCTCGTCATGCTCGCCCGATTGCGCGATGCCGGCATCCTCTCGACCGAGGAATTCGCGGAAAAATGCGACCGCATCGGGCTGTGACCGCCGCCCACTCGTCACTCGAAATAACAAAGACTTAAACGACCGAATCTTAACATTTTTGTCTCTTTAGTGGAAATCCGGGTGTTCGTTTCGCGCGATGCGCCGCGCACGCAAGCGAAACTATGCGGCGAAATGCCGCATTTCCGTATTTATCTTATGTTAAGTCTGTCGCGCGATAACCGGAGCCGCTACGAATCTTTGATCACCCGCACATTTCTCCTGAAGCACCTTCCGGTAGTCTGAGGGGGATTTGCATGGCGCGGCTGAATCTTCCGGCCAGCGGCGCGCCCACCGCGTGGTTCGCGGGGTCGACGCCGGGATCGACGCTGACCGGGACGTCGGGCAACGACCAACTCGCCGCCAACGCGCACGGCATGACGCTGATCGGCGGCGCGGGGGACGACACCTATATCGCCTACGACCCGGATACCGTCGTGGTCGAAGATGCGAATGCCGGCATCGACACGGTGGTCACCTACGGCGCCGGCTTCACCCTGCCGGCGAACGTCGAGAACCTGACCTTGATGGGCTCGTCCGACGCCTTCGCCGTCGGCAACGCGCTCGACAACATCCTGACCGCGAACTCCGGCAACGACGAGCTCGAAGGCGGCGGCGGCGACGACAAGCTGATCGGCGGGCCGGGCAACGACACCTTCGTCTACACCCAGGGCTGCGGCAACGACGAGATCGTCAATTTCCGCGCCGGCGCCGGGTCGGGCGACGTGGTGCAGCTCGTCGGCTTCCCGTTCGGCGGCTTTGCCGATGTCGCGGCGGCGATGACCCAGGTCGGGGCGGATACCGTGCTGAACCTGGGCGGCGGCCAGTCGATTACTTTCGACAACACGACCCCGGGCAGCTTTGCCGCCGACAATTTCCAGCTTCCCTTCAATCCGTCCGGGCTGAAGCTGACCTTCGACGACGAGTTCAACTCGCTCAGCCTCAATATCGGCGGCCAGAACGGCACCTGGAACACCACCTTTGACGGCGGCGTGCGCACGCTGGCGCACAACAACGAGCTGGAAGAATACATGGACCCGGATTTTGCCGGGACCGCGAGCCAGCCGCTCGGCGTCAACCCGTTTTCGATCAGCAGCGGCATCCTGTCGATCACCGCGCAGCCGACCAGCCCCGCGGTCGCCCCGTATATCGGCAACATGCCGTACACCTCGGGGCTGCTGACCACCGAAAACACCTTTGCGCAGACCTACGGGTATTGGGAAATCCGCGCGGAGCTGCCGAAAGGCGACGGGCTGTGGCCGGCGTTCTGGCTGCTGCCGGCCGACCATTCCTGGCCGCCCGAGGCCGACATCTTCGAGGTCGTCGGCAACGACACCACGACGGTGCACAACGCCTTCCACGGCCTCAACGGCGAGGGCTACGCCAGCCAGGCCCAGGTCGGCGACCTGTCGGCCGGGTTCCACACCTTCGGCTTCCTGTGGACCCCGTCGACGATGACCTGGTACACCGACGGCCGCGAGACCGGCCAGGTCGCCACCCCGGCCTACATGAACAAGCCGATGTACATGCTGATCGACCTCGCGGTCGGCGGCACCTGGCCGGGCGCGCCCGACGCCTCGACCCACTTCCCGGCGAGTCTCGAGGTGGACTACGTCCATGTCTACAGCCTCGACCCGGCCGACCCGCCGCCGCCCGCGGACCCGCCGCCGTCGAGCCCGCCGCCGTCAGACCCGCCGCCGTCCGACCCGCCCGCCGGCGGGCACACCTCGCAGATGATGTGGACCAACCCGGCCACCGGCGACACCGGCTACTGGGCGATCGACGCGAACGGCAACGTCACCGGGTTCCACGACCTGGCAAAGGCCGACACGCGCTACAGCGCCGTCGGCGTCGGCGATTTCACGGGCGGCGGCACCGACACGGTCATGTGGGAGAACAAGGCGACCGGCGACACCGGCTACTGGATCATCGACGGCGGCGGTAACGTCACCGGGTTCCACGATCTAGGGCTCGCCAGCACGGCCTACGCCGCCATCGGCATCGGCGACTTTGCCGGGACCGGGCGGGATACGGTAATGTGGGAGAACAAAGCGACCGGCGACACCGGCTTCTGGTCCACGGATGCCGGCGGCAACGTCACCGGGTTTCACGACGTGGGGTTCGCGAGCACGCAGTACACCGCCGTCGGTGTCGGCGATCTTGCCGGCAACGGGCGCGATACGGTGCTCTGGGAGAACCCGACGACCGGCGATACCGGCTACTGGACCACCGACGCCAGCGGCAACGTCACCGGGTTTCACGACATGGCGCTCGCCAACACGCGGTACAGCCCGCTGGGCGTCGGGGATTTTACCGGCAGCGGCAAGGACACAGTGCTTTGGGAGGACAAAGTGAGCGGCGATACCGGCTATTGGATCATTGACGATCACGGAACGGTCACCGGCTTCTTCGACCTCGGCGTGGCCGATACGAGCTATTCGGTGGTGCAGATCGGCGATTTCGACGGCAGCGGCCACGACGAGGTGGCGTGGGAGAATCCCGCCACCGGCCGCACCGGGTACTGGACCACCGGTGCGGGCGGCGCGGTCGACGGGTTCAAGGAACTCGGCATCGCCGACACCAGCTATCACCCGATACCGCACTGATCCGGTTCAAAAATCCAGATCGGTGTAGTGCCTCGGCGGGGCCATGCCGGGCACGTGGTCGGCGAGGATCGCGCGGAAGCTCGGGCGCGACTTGATTCGCGCATACCATTCCTTGGCCGGCTCGTGGTTGTCCCACGGCACGTCGCCGAGATAGTCCAGGCTCGACAACTGCGCCGCAGCGGTAATGTCGGCGAGCGAGAAATGGTCGCCGGCGAGCCAGCGGCGCCGCTCGACCAGATAGGCGATGTAGTCGAGATGGTAGGGCAGGTTGCCGTGCCCGGCGCGGATCGCCTGCGAATTGGGCTGGGCGTGGCCGGAATAGCGCTTGAAGACCTTCTCGCCGAGCAGGTTTTCGGTCACCTCCCGGTTCATCTTGACGTCGAACCAGGCGTTGAGGCGGCGCACCTCGGCGCGGTCGAGCGGGTTGAGCCCGATCAGGATCTTTTCGCGGTAGGCCTCGTCGAGATATTCGACGATCGCGTCGGTGCCGGCGAGCACGGCGCCGTCCGGCTCGATCAGCACCGGCACTTCGCCGGCCGGGTTGAGGGCGAGGAATTCGGGGCGCCGCTCCCATACCCGCTCCAGCTTCATCGTGAAGTCGAGCCCCTTCTCGGCCAGCACGATGCGGACCTTGCGGGCGAACGGCGACAGGGTGAGGTGGTAAAGGACCCGCATGTCCCGATTGTACCAAGTTCCCGGGCCCGGCGTCCCCCGGTGAAGCGCGGGTCAACCCGATAGCGACCGGCGCCGCCCGCCTATTTGCGTTCGCGGTCGCGCGGCCCGGCGAAGGCGGTGACGACGCCGTGCAGGGTGCGCAGTTCCTGCTCGGTGCATTGCGCGCGCTGGAACAGGTTGCGCAGGTTGCGCACCAGGCTCGGGCGCTTGTCGGGGTGGCGGATGAAGCCGCTGTTCAGCAGCTCCGCCTCGAAATGGTCGAAGAAGCGGAACAACTCCTCCTTGCTGGCCGGCCGGCTGTGGCCGGTGTGGAGAATCTCGGCGCGCGGCTCGCGGCGCGCGACGTACCATTCGTAGCCGACGATCAGCACCGCCTGGGCGAGGTTGAGCGACGAGAAGGCGGGGTTGAGCGGCACCGTCAGGACGGTGTCGGCGAGGGCGATGTCGTCGTTGACGAGGCCGGTGCGCTCCGGCCCGAAGACGACGCCGCAGGCCTCGCCGGCGGCGAGGAAGCCGCACATCTCGGCGGCGGCGAGGCGCGGCGTCACCTGGCGCTTGACCATGTAGCGGTCGCGCGCGGTCGAGGCGTAGACGTGGACGAGGTCGGCGACGGCGGCGCGCAGGTCCGGGTAAAGCCGCGCCCGGTCGAGCACCGCGTCGGCGCCGCTCGCCGCCGCAACCGCCTTGGGGTTGGGCCAGCCGTCGCGCGGCGCGACGAGGCGCAGATCGTCAAGCCCGCAATTGAGCATCGCACGGGCGGCGGTGCCGATGTTCTCGCCGAGCTGCGGCTCGACCAGCACGATCGCCGGCCCGCCGGTCACCGCCTCGCGGCTATGGTCGGTCCCGGCCACTCCCGCTCAGGCCCGGCGCCATTCGGTGCGGCCGTCGGGCTTGTCTTCGAGGACGATGCCGTCGGCGGCCAGCTCGGCGCGGATGCGGTCGGCCTCGGCAAAGCGGCGCTCCCTGCGGGCGCGGGCGCGGGCGGCGATGCGCTGCTCGATGGCGGCCGCATCGTCGGCGGCGCCGTGCAGCCACGCCGCCGCGCTGCCGCCGAGCAGCCCCATCAGCCCGGCGCCCTCGCGCAGCGCCGCCTGCAGCCGGGCGCGCTCGGCCGCGTCGGCGGTGCGGTTGATCGCGCCGGCGAGGTCGTGCAGCGCGCTCAGCGCCAGCGGCGTGTTGAGGTCGTCGGCCAGCGCGGCAAGGACCGGCGCCAGCGCCTCGGCGGCGCCGGGGTGGTCGCAGGGCGCCGGCGCGGCGCGGTACCAGCGGTCGAGCGTCTGCCTGGCCTGGGCGAGGCGCTCGTCGGTCCAGTCGAGCGGATCGCGGTAATGCGTGCCCAACAGGGCGAGGCGGATCGCCTCGCCCGGCGCCCGGGCGAGGGCGTCGCGCACGGTGATGAAATTCCCCTCGGACTTGGCCATCTTGGCGCCGCCGACGGTCAGCATGCCGTTGTGCAGCCAGTAATGCGCAAAGGGCCGGCCGTCATGGGCGCAGACGCTCTGCGCGATCTCGTTCTCGTGGTGCGGGAAAATCAGGTCCAGCCCGCCGCCGTGAATGTCGAAGGTCTCGCCGAGGGTGCGCTCGCTCATCGCCGAGCATTCGATGTGCCAGCCGGGACGGCCGCGGCCCCACGGGCTCGGCCAGCCGGGCTGGTCGGGGCTCGACGGCTTCCACAGCACGAAATCGCCGGGGTCCTCCTTGTAGGGCGCGACCTCGACCCGGGCGCCGGCGATCATGTCCTTGCGGCTGCGCCGCGACAGCGCGCCGTACCGGGGGTAGGAGGCGACGCGGAACAGGGCATGGCCCTCGGCGGCATAGGCGTGGCCCGAGGCGATCAGCCGCTCGATCAACGCGATCATCGGCGCGATGTACTCGGTGGCGCGCGGCTCGATGTCGGGCGGCAGGTTGCCGAGCGCCGCCATGTCTTCGTGGAACTGCGCCGTGGTGCGGCGGGTCAGCGCGTCGATCGGCTCGCCGCTCTCGCGCGCGGCGGCCATGATCTTGTCCTCGACATCGGTGATGTTGCGCACATAGGTGACATGGCCGGCGCCGTATTCGCGGCGCAGCACGCGGTAGAGCAGGTCGAACGCAACCACCGCGCGGGCATTGCCGATATGGGCGAAATCGTAGACCGTCGGGCCGCAGACATACATCCGCACGTTCTGCGGGTCGATCGGGCGAAACGGCTCCTTGCGCCGGGTCAGCGAATTGTAGAGGGTGAGGGCCATGATGGCGGCGAGGGGTAGCAGATTGCGCCGCCCCGGTCCACACCGGGCGGGCGCGGCGGGGCTGCTCGTCTCGCGCCGGTTCGGCCCGCTGTTCGCGACGCAATTCCTCTCCGCGTTCAACGACAATGCGCTGAAGAACGCGCTGGTGCTGATGATCGCCTACCGCCCGGCGGGACCCGGCGACTGGCCGGCCGGGGTGCTGATCCCGCTCGCCGGCGGGCTGTTCATCCTGCCGTTCTTTCTGTGCTCGGCGACCGCCGGGCGGCTTGCCGACATGCTCGACAAGGCCTTTTTGATCCGGCTGATCAAATTGTGCGAGATCGGCGTCATGCTGCTCGCCGCCGCGGCGGTGCTGATCGGCCATGCCGGGTGGCTGTTGTTCCTGCTGTTCGCGATGGGGGTCGAGGCGGCGTTTTTCGGGCCGCTCAAATACGCGATCCTGCCCGACCTGCTGGCGCCGACCGAGCTGCTGCTCGGCAACGCGCTGGTCGAGGCCGGAACCTTCCTCGCCATCCTGCTCGGCACCATCGCCGGCATGCTGATCGCCGGGGCGCACGGCCGGGTCAGCGTCGCCCTGCTGATCGTCGCCGTCGCGCTCGCCGCCTGGGGCGCCAGCCGCCTGATCCGGGCGACGCCGCCGGCGGCGGCGCGCGAGAAGGTGGACTGGAACCTGCTGCGGGCGACGGCGCAACTGATCGCCGCCGCGGCGCGGACGCGGGCGACCTTTCGCGCGATGCTCGGCATCTCGTGGTTCTGGCTCGCCGGCGCCGTCTACCTGTCGCAATTCCCGAGCTATGCCCGCTTCGTGCTCGGCGCCGAGGAGGCGGTGGTGACGCTGTTCCTCGCCGTGTTCTCGGTGGGGATCGGCGCCGGCTCGCTGCTGTGCAACCGCATTCTCAAGGGCCGCGTCAGCGCCGCGACGGTGCCGTGGGGCGGGCTCGGCATGGCCGCCTTCTCGATCGATCTGTGGCTGGCCAGCCCGGCGCCGGCCGACCCCGGCGCCGCGCTCGTGCCGCTCGCCGGATTCCTCGCGACTCCGGCGGGCTGGCGCGTCGTCGCCGACCTGTTCGGCATCGCGCTGGCCGGGGGCGTGTATATCGTGCCGCTCTACGCGCTGCTGCAGACGGCGAGCGACGAGCGGGTGCGGGCGCGGACGATCGCCGCCAACAACGTCGTCAACGCCGCCGCGATGGTGGCGGCGGCGGCGGCGACGATCGCGCTGGTCGCCGCCGGGGTCGACGTCCCCGGCCTGTTCCTGCTGACCGGGCTGGCGACGCTCGCGGTCGCCGCCTGGTACTTCTCGATCCGGGGGGAGAGATGATGCCGCTTGCACAGTTCCGCCTCGACGGCAAGGTCGCCGTCGTCACCGGCGGCGCCCGCGGGCTCGGCCGCGCCGCCGCCGAACTGCTCGCCGAGGCCGGCGCCGCGGTGGCGATCCTCGACCGCGACGCGGCGGCCGGGGCGAAGACCGCGGGCGGGATTGCCGGCGCCTCGTTCCACCCGGTGGACGTGACCGAGGAGGCCTCGGTCGAGGCGGCGATGGCGGCGGTGGTCGCGCGCCACGGCGGCATCGACGTGCTCGTCAACAATGCCGGGATCGGGCTGCGCCACCCGGCGGTCGACCACCCGCTCGCCGACTGGGACAAGGTGGTCGCGGTCAACCTGACCGGGGTGTTCCTGTGCGCGCGGACGGCGGCGCGGACGATGCTGGTGCGGGGCGGCGGGGCGATCGTCAACCTCGCCTCGATCATGGGGTTTTCCGGCGGCGGCGTGTATCCCAACGTGTCGTACCAGGCGACCAAGGGAGCGGTCGTCAACATGACCCGGGCGCTGGCCGTCGAATGGGCGAAATCCGGCATCCGGGTCAATGCGGTGGCGCCGACCTGGGTCAAGACCGACCTGACCGCGGCATTGCTGGCGCAGCCCGACGTCCTGGCGCGCATCGAGGCGCTGACCCCGATGGCGCGGCTGGCGACGCCGGAGGAGGTGGCGCACGCGATCCTGTTCCTCGCCAGCCCCGCGGCGGCGATGGTGACCGGCCACACCCTGCCGGTCGACGGCGGCTTCCTCGCGCAGTGAGCTAATCTTCCGCCTTGATCGCGTCGGCGCCCTCGATGCGGGCGGCGAGGGCGGCGGTGAGGAAGCGGTCGATGTCGCCGTCGAGCACCGCGGCGGTATTGCCGGTCTCGACCTCGGTGCGCAGGTCCTTGACCATCTGGTAGGGCTGCAAGACGTAGGAGCGGATCTGGTGGCCCCAGCCGATATCGGTCTTGGCCGCGTTCATCGCGTCGGCCGCGGCCTCGCGCTTCTGCAATTCCCGCTCGTAGAGGCGGGCGCGCAGCATGGCAAAGGCGGCGGCGCGGTTCTGGTGCTGCGAGCGCTCGCTCTGGCACTGCACGACGATGCCGGTCGGCAGGTGGGTAATGCGGATCGCGCTGTCGGTCTTGTTGACGTGCTGGCCGCCGGCGCCGGAGGCGCGGTAGGTGTCGATGCGCAGATCCTTGTCGTTGATCGCCACCTCGATCTTGTCGTCGATCACCGGATAGACCCAGGCCGAGGCAAAGCTGGTGTGGCGCCGCGCGTTGGCGTCGAACGGCGAGATGCGGACGAGGCGGTGCACGCCGCTTTCGGTCTTCAGCCAGCCATAGGCGTCGAGCCCGTTGATCCTGACCGTCGCCGACTTGATGCCGGCGCCGTCGCCGGCGCTTTCTTCCAGCCATTCGACCTTGTAGCCGTGCGCCTCGGCCCAGCGCACATACATGCGCAGCAGCATCTCGGCCCAGTCCTGCGCCTCGGTGCCGCCGGCGCCGGCATGGATTTCGAGATAGCAGTCGTTGGCGTCGGCCTCGCCCGACAACAGGCTTTCGAGCTCGCGCTTCTTCGCCTCCTCGCGCAGTTTTTCGAGCGCCGCCTCGGCCTCGGCGACGATCTCGCGGTCGCCTTCGGCCTCGCCGAGCGCGATCAGCTCGAGGGCCTCGTCGACCTCGCGCTCGATGCGCTGATAGCCGCCGATCGCGCGGTCGAGCCGGGTGCGCTCGCGCAATACCGCCTGCGCCGCGGCCGGATCGTCCCACAGCTTCGGGTCTTCCGCCCGGGCGTTCAGCTCGGCGAGCCGCCGGTTGGCCGGCTCCCAGTCAAAGATGCCTCCTCAGCAGCGCCAGCGACCGTCTGATGTCGTCGGCGACCGCCTGCGTTTCGGCGCGCATGGCTCGGTCCTCTCCCTAGTACAACCCGCCGGTGCCGGCCCCCGGGGTCTGCAGCGAGGGCAGCGCGTTCGGGTCGATCGCCTGCGACATATCGGTCTCGCCCGGCACCCCGCGCAAGCCCAGATCGCGGTCCTTGTCGGGGGCGGTGCCGGGCTTGTAGCCCATCAGGATCGCCGGCTCGCCGGGCTGGGCCGGCTCGGCGGTATAAGGGTTGATGCGATACATGCGCAAGCCCGGCGGGATGCGGAACTCGGTCGGCGGCGCATCCTTCAGCGCGGCGGCCATGAAATCGCGGAAGATCGGCGCCGCGAGGTGGCCGCCGGTCTCGTTGCTGCCGAGGTTGACCGGCTCGTCGTAGCCGACATAGACGCCGGCGACGAGATCGGGGCTGAAGCCGACAAACCAGGCGTCGTGAAAATCGTTGGTCGTGCCGGTCTTGCCGGCGATCGGCTTGCCGAGCTTGCCGACCACGGTGGCGGTGCCGCGCTGGACGACGCCCTCCATCATCTCGATGTCCTGGAATACCGAGGCGGGGTCGGCGATCTGCTCGCGCGTGTCGGGGATGGTCGGCATCTTCTGGCCGTGCCACTCGACGTTGCTGCATTCGGGGCAGGGGCGCCGGTCGGCGCGGAAGATGGTGACGCCGTTGCGGTCCTGGACGCGGTCGATCAGGGTCGGGACGATGCGCTTGCCGCCGGCGTCGAGCATCGCATAGGCGGCGGTGTGGCGCAGCGGCGTGGTCTCGCCGGCGCCGAGCGACATCGAATACTCGCGCGGCATATGGTCCATGATGCCGAAGCTCTCGATGGTCTCGCCGACCGCTTCCATGCCGACGATCGCGGCGATGCGCGCCGCCACCGTGTTCAGCGATTTCTCCAGCGCGACGAGCAGCGGGGTCGGACCGTTGAATTTGGCGCCGGAGTAGTTGTTCGGCATCCATTTCGGCAGGCCCGGCCCCTGGTCGAGCGCGAGCGGCGCGTCGAGCACCAGGGTCGACGGGGTGAAGCCGTGTTCGAGCGCGGTCAGGTAGACGAACGGCTTGATCGACGAGCCGGGCTGGCGCTTCGCCTGAGTGGCGCGGTTGAACTGGCTGATCTCGAAGCTGAAGCCGCCGCTCATCGCCAGCACCCGGCCGGAATGCGGGTCGATGGCGACCAGCGCGCCGGAAATCTCCGGCACCTGGCAGAGGTTGTAGAGCGCCATTGCCGGCGCGGCCTTGGCGGCGGCGAGCTTGAGCGCGGGGCCGCGCGCCGGCTCCGGGCGGTACGGCTCGACCAGCACGACATCGCCGGGTCTGGCGACGTCGGCGGGGCTGCGCGGATAGGGGCCGAGCGTGCCGTTGTCGCGCAGCGGCCGCGCCCAGCGCATCTGGCCGAACGGGATGCGGCCGACATCGCCGTTCTTGAAGCCGATCTCGGCGCCGTCGCCGGCATTGCGCAGCACCACCGCGAGCTGCCAGCCCATCGCTCCCGCGCCGGGCGGCAGGCCGACCGCGGCAAGCGCCAGCGGCCAGTCGCCGGCGGGGTCGATATGCGCCACCGGGCCGCGCCAGCCGCCGAGCTTGCGGTCGTAGTCGATCAGCCCGTCGCGCAGCGCCTTGTCGGCCGCGGCCTGCAGGTTCGGGTCGAGGCTGGTGCGCACCGACAGCCCGCCCTCGTACAGCATCTTCTCGCCGTAGCGGGCGAGCAGTTCGCGCCGCACCTCCTCGGCGAAATAGGCGCCGCTGACGGTGTCGGCTTCCTCGCGGCGGCGCACGGCGACCGGCTCGGCCCGGGCGGCGGCGGCTTCGGCGGGGGTGGCGTAGCCGGCCTCGACCATCTGGTCGAGGACGAAGTCGCGCCGGCCGCGCGCCGCCTTGGGAAAGCGCACCGGGTTGTAGTTGTTCGGCGCCTTCGGCAGGCCGCCGAGAAAGGCCGCCTCGGCCAGGGTCAACTCGTCGAGCGACTTGTTGAAATAGGTCTGCGCCGCGGCGGCGACGCCGTAGGCGCCGGAGCCGAGATAGATCTCGTTGAGATAGAGTTCGAGCACCCGGTCCTTCGGCAGCGCCTGGTCGATCCGGGTGGCAAGCAGAATCTCCTTGATCTTGCGCTGCAGCGACAACTCGTTCGACAGCAGCATGTTCTTGGCGACCTGCTGGGTGATCGTCGAGGCGCCGACCGGGCGGCGGTTGCCGCGCCAGCGGCCGAGATCGGTGATCGCGGCGCGCAGCATCGAGATCGGGTCGATGCCGTGATGGCTGTAGAAGTTCTTGTCCTCGGCGGCGAGAAAGGCGTGGATCACCCGCTTGGGGATCGCGCCGATCGGCACGAAGATGCGCCGCTCGCTGGCATACTCGGCGAGCAAGCGGCCGTCCCCGGCATAGACCCGGGTGGTGATCGGCGGCTGGTACTTGGCGAGCTGCTGGTAATCGGGCAGGTCGCGGCCGAAGTACCAGATGGTGACGCCGGCAAAGACGCCGCCGGCCACCGCCAGCAGCACCGCGCAGACGAACAGGAAGCGGACAAGGCGGGCGAGCTTGGCCATCGGCGATGCGGCGCCCGTTATGCGCCAACGTCCCCCTGATGGGAAGGAGGATTCGCCGGGGCGGCCCGGCGGCGCCGGCCGAAATCATTGTGGCGAGACGGTTTGTCCGGTAAATTGCCCAGGCGAATTAGACCGGCCGGGCAGGGTCGCCCGGCGGCGCTGCGCCCAGAGCCCGCTGGACCGGCGGCTCGCAGCGCCAGGTGAGGCGCATCGTTCGAACACGAAGCCGGGCATGGTTCCCGACGCGACGCAAAAGAAAGACACCGCGACGCAATGAACCCAATCATCCCCGGCTTCCCCGACCAGAGGCCCGTGCCCCAGCCCCCGCGTGCGGCGGCGGCTTTGCGAGCGCGGCCCGGAGTTCTGCCCGAATGGCACGACGCATGCTTATCGATGCCGCCCACCCCGAGGAGACTCGGGTCGTGGTGCTCAGCGGCAACCGCCTCGACGAGTTCGATTTCGAATCGTCGACCAAGCGGCAGGTCAAGGGAAACATCTATCTCGCGAAGGTCACCCGCGTAGAGCCGTCGCTGCAGGCCGCCTTTGTCGATTACGGCGGCAACCGGCACGGGTTTCTCGCCTTCAACGAGATCCATCCGGACTACTACCGCATTCCGGTCGGCGATCGCGCGGCGGGCCAGCCGCAGCGCGGCACCGCGGCGGACGGCGCCGAAGCCGCCGACGGCGAGGCGGAGGCGGCGGGCGAAGAGCCGGCCGGCGACACCGCCGAGCCGGCGGACGCCGACGCGGAACCGCCGGAGCCGGCCGACGGCGCGGCGGAACTGCCGGAGCCGGAGAGCGCCGAGTTCGACGCGCCGCCGAGCGAGCTGGTCGAGGCCGGCGAGCCGGAGGCCGCCGCGGCGCGCGAGGAGTTCGCCGCCCAGGTCGAAAGCATCGAGACGCTGGGCGGCGAAGAGACGCTGGGCAGCGACGAGATGCTGGCCGGCGAGGAGAGCGAGGAGGACGAGCAGGAGCGCCAGCGCGCCAGGCCCTCGCGCAGCTACAAGATCCAGGAGGTGATCAAGCGCCGGCAGATCATGCTGGTGCAGGTCGTCAAGGAAGAGCGCGGCAACAAGGGGGCGGCGCTGACCACCTACCTGTCGCTCGCCGGGCGCTACTGCGTGCTGATGCCGAATACCGGCCGCGGCGGCGGGGTGTCGCGCAAGATCACCAGCATGGCCGACCGCCGCCGGCTGAAGGAGATTCTCGAAGACCTCGACATCCCCGAAGGCATCGGGGTCATCGTCCGCACCGCCGGGGCCGAGCGCTCCAAGGCCGAGATCAAGCGCGACTACGAATATTTGCTGCGGCTGTGGAACGAGATTCGCGACCTGACGCTCGAATCGAGCGCGCCGGCGCTGATCTACGAGGAAGGCAACCTGATCAAGCGCTCGATCCGCGACCTCTACGCCCGCGACATCGACGAGGTGCTGGTCGAGGGCGAAGAAGGCTACAAGACCGCCAAAGCCTTCATGCGCATGCTGATGCCGAGCCACGCCAAGCGGGTGCAGCCGTACCGCGACCCGCAGATCGGGCTGTTCCACCGCTACCAGGTCGAGAGCCAGATCGACGCGATCCACTCGCCGGTCGCCCAGCTCCGCTCCGGCGGCTACATCGTCATCAACCAGACCGAGGCGCTGGTCTCGATCGACGTCAATTCCGGCCGCGCGACGCGCGAGCGCAACATCGAAGAGACGGCGCTGCGCACCAATCTCGAAGCCGCCGACGAGATCGCCCGGCAATTGCGCCTGCGCGACCTTGCCGGGCTCATCGTCATCGACTTCATCGACATGGAGGAGCACCGCAACAACGGCGCGGTGGAGCGCCGGCTGAAGGAGGCTCTGAAAAACGACCGGGCCCGCATCCAGGTCGGCCGCATCAGCCCGTTCGGCCTGCTCGAGATGTCGCGGCAGCGGCTGCGCCCGTCGCTGAGCGAGGCGTCGACCGAGCCGTGCCCGCATTGCGGCGGTACCGGCTCGATCCGCTCGACCGAGTCGACGGCGCTCCACGTGCTGCGCTCGATCGAGGAAGAGGGCATCCGCCAGCGCGCCGCCGAGATCTGCATCTACGTGCCGACGGCGGTGGCGCTCTACCTGCTCAACCAGAAGCGCGAATCGCTGGCCCAGATCGAGGCGCGCTACCACGTCCGCGTCACCGTCGACCGCGACGACACGCTGATTCCGCCGAACTTCCGGCTCGAACGGGTGCGCAGCTACGCGGCCGGCGAGGCGCCGGCGCCGCGGCCGATCCAGGCGCCGGTGATCGAGGCGGAAGACGAGGACGAGGCGGCGGAGGAGATCGCCGAGGAGGCCGCCGCACCGGTGCGGCGCGAGCGGCGCCGCCAGCCGCCGCAGGCCGAGGCGCAGGGGGAGGAGGAGCGCGGCCGGCGGCGTCGCCGCCGCCGTCGCCGCCGCTCCGAGGATGCCGGCGAGGCGCGGCCGGAGCCGGCGGCCGCCGAGGCGGCCGAGGCGGCGGCGCCGGAAGGCGGCGAAGCGCCGCACGAGGGCGAGGGCGAGGGCGAACGCCGACGGCGGCGCCGCGGCCGGCGTGGCGGACGCTGGCGCGGGCGGCGCGAGGAGGCGGGCGCGCCGGCGGCGGCCGCCGCCGCGACGGCCGAAGCGGCCGAGGTCATCGAATTCGCCGCGCCCGTCGAGGCGCCCTCGGCCGCGGCGCCGGGGGTCGAGGCCGCCGAGCCCCCGGCGGTCGAGGCGACGGCGCCGGTGGAGCCCGGCGCCGCCGCACCGGCGCCGGAGCCGGTTGCGGTATCGGAGCCGGCCACGGCCCCGCCCGCACCGGAACCCGAGCCGGTCGCCGCCGCGGCCGCCGAGCCGGAGCCCGCCGCGGCCGAGCCGCAAGCGCCGGAGCCTGCCGCGGAGCCGGAGCCCGAGCGGGCGCCGCAACCGCAGCCGGAGTTGGTGGCCGAGGTCGCCGCCGCGGCGCCGTCGCCGGGGCTGGCGCCGGGCGCCGAATTGCATACCGTCACCGAGAAGCCGGCGAACCCGCGACGGGGCTGGTGGCAGCGGCTGATGGATTCGTGAGCCGCCCGTGCCCCGGCCTTGCCGCATTTGCACGGTAGCGACGCGGCGGCAACGGTTCCGGTTCGGCGCGATGCGGACAGCGCGGTTGCGGAGGAGGGCACGGCAGGCGGCCGGGCCGGCGATGCTGCTGCTGGCGGCGGTGCTGGCGTGCCGGCCGGCGGCGGCCGAGACCGTTCTGCGCGATACCGAGATCGAGACCGACATCAAGACGATGGCGGCGCCGATCTGGCGCGCCGCCGGGCTCGACCCCGGCGACGTTGCCGTCTACATGGTCAAGGACAACGCGCTCAACTCGTTCGTCGCCGGCGGCCAGGCCATCTTTCTCAACACCGGCCTGCTGCTGCGCGCCGAGACGCCGAACGAGCTGATCGGCGTCATCGCGCACGAAACCGGCCATATCGCCGGCGGCCATGTGCTGCGCGCAGCGGAGGCGATGAAGAACGCCAGCATCGAGGCGATCATCGCCACGGTGATCGGCGCCGCGGCCGGCGTCGTCGGCCATAACGGCGCGCCGATCTTCGGCGGGCTCGGGGTCGGCGCCCGTTCCTTCCTCAGCTTCTCGGTGGCGCAGGAGGCGACCGCCGACCACGCGGCGCTCAACTATCTCGACCGCACCTGCCAGTCGGCGCGGGGGCTGTTGCGCTTTTTCGAGATCGTCGAGGCCGACGAGATGCTGTCGGGCGACCGGCAGGACCCGTGGGCGCGCACCCACCCGTTGACCCAGGACCGCATCCGCTACCTGCGCGAGCATGTCGAGCGCGCGCGCTGCTCGAATGCCCAGGACAGCGCCGCCAATATCGCGCTGCTGCACCGGATCAAGGTCAAGCTGCTCGCCTTTCTCGACGATCCGCAGAAGACGCTGGCGGCGTTTCCCGCCAGCGACCAGTCGGCGCTGGCGCGCTATGCCCGGGCCATCGCCTATTACCGCATCCCCCAGCTCGACAAGGCGCTGGCGACGATCGACGGGCTGATCCGCGACGATCCGAAAAACCCGTATTACCGCGAACTGAAAGGGCAGATGCTGTTCGAGAACGGGCGGGTGCGCGAGGCGGTGGCGCCCTACGAGGAGGCGGTGCGGCTGATGCCGTCGGCGCCGCTGCTGCGCATCGCGCTGGCCCAGGTCTATATCGAGACCAACGACCCGGCGCTCGACAAGCGGGCGATCGCCTATCTCAACGACGCCGCGCGCAGCGAAGGGCGCGACGGCACCGTGTGGCGCTTTCTCGCCATCGCCTACGGACGTGACAACCAGATCGGAATGGCGGCATTGTCGCTCGCCGAAAAGGCGCTCGCCGACGGCAAGAAGAGGGACGCCATCCAGCAGGCCCAGCGGGCCAAGCAGCTATTGCCGAAGAACACGCCGCCGTGGTTCCGCGCCGACGACATCGCTCGCGAGGCCGAGCGCCTCGACGACAGATAGCCACACAGGAGATCGAGCCCATGCCGCTTCGCCTTCTTGCCGTCCTGGCGCTGTGCGCCGCCGCGCTCGCGGCGAGGCCGGCAACCGCGGCCGACGACCTCACCCCGGCGCAGAAGAAGGCGATCGAGGCGGTGGTCCACGACTATCTGATAAACCACCCCGAGGTGCTGATCGACGCGCTGCAGGCGGCCGAAGACAAGATCAAGAGCGACGCCGAGGCCAAGGCGGCGAAGGTGCTGAACGAACGCCACCGGGAGATTTTCGACAATCCGGACAGCCCGGTCGGCGGCAACCCGAAGGGCGACGTCTCGCTGGTCGAGTTCTTCGACTACCGCTGTCCCTACTGCAAGCAGGTCGAGCCGTCGGTCGAGGCGCTGATCGCCCAGGACCACAAATTGCGTGTCGTCTACAAGGAATTTCCGGTGCTCGGCCCGGCCTCGACGACCGCGGCGCGGGTGGCGCTGGCGGCGAGAAAGCAGGGCAAATACGAGGCCTTCCACACCGCGATGATGGCGACCAAGGGCCAGATCGGCGACGACACCGTCTATGCCGTCGCCGGCAAGGTCGGGCTCGACCTCGACCGGGTCAAGCGCGACATGACCGCGCCGGAGATCGACAAGGAGCTGAAGGCCAATCTCGCGCTCGCCGACGCGCTCGATCTGCGCGGCACCCCGGCCTTCATCGTCGGCAGCCGGATCATCCCGGGCGCGGTCGAGCTCGACGGGCTGAAGCAGGCGGTCGCCGAAGCGCGGGGGAAATAGCCAAACACAACATTTATGTTGTGCCTGGCTGAGAGAACCGGCTGGTCAACCTGCGCCACTCGTCGAAGATCGAACAGATCGACCGGGTGCTCCGGGTGATGGGAAAAAAACTGGAGATCGTCGTGCACGACGCGGCGTCGCCGTCGGACCGGAAAAACACGTCAGCGCGAAGGACGGAACGCGATGGGACGGGCGGGCTCTACGACGGCGCCAGGCCGGCGAGCTCGGCGCGGGTGAAGTCGTAGCGCGTGTTGCAGAACTCGCAGGTCACGGTGGTGACCGCGTCGTTCCGCAGTTCCTCGATGTCGGCGGCGGGGAACGAGCGCAGGATCGAGACGATGCGCTCGCGCGAGCAGCGGCAGCGGGCCTCGACCGCATGCGGATCGAAGACGCGCACAACCTCCTGGTGGAACAGCCGGAACAGCAGCCGCCGGGGCGGCAGGTCGGGATCGACCAGCTCGGTCGGCGTCGCCGAGCTCATCAGCACCATCGCGCGGCGCCACCCGTCTTCGACGTCGTCGGCGATGATCTCGTAGCCGCCCTCCGGCGGCACCCGCTGCAGCATCAGCCCGCCGGCGCGCCAGGCGCCCTCCTTGCCGCTGCGCGCCGCCGACAATTTGATCCCCGCCTGGATCTGCTCCGACTGGCGGAAATAATGCTGGGCGCATTCGGCGAGCGTGGCGCCGTTGAGCTCGACGATGCCCTGATAGCGCTCGGTGTCTTCGCCCTGGTCGACGGTGAAGGCGAGATAGCCGCGGCCGATCAGCGGCGGCACCGGCGAGCTCGCCTCGGCCGGGGCGGCATCGCCCACCCGGCTGGCGTCGTACTGGGCGTAGCCGCGCACCGCGCCCTCGGTCGAGACATCGGCAACGATCAGCCGGATCGGGCCGTCGCCCTTGGTCTGCAGGGTGAAAATGCCGTCGTATTTGAGCGCCCCGGCGAGCACGACGGCAAGCGCCACCGCCTCGCCGAGCACGGCGGCGACCGGTTCGGGATAGTCGTGCTGCGACAGGATGCGGTCGACCGTCGGCCCCAGCCGCACCAGCCGGCCGCGCAGGGCGAAGGGGTCGATGCGGAACGGCTGGATCAGGTCGTCTTCCACCGCCGCCTCAGCCGAGACACCAGGCGAGAATGCCCTTCTGCACGTGCAGCCGGTTCTCCGCCTCGTCCCATACCACCGAATGCGGCCCGTCGATGACCCCGGCGGTCACCTCCTCGCCGCGTTTCGCCGGCAGGCAGTGCATGAAGATCGCGTCGGGCTTGGCCTCGGCCATCAGCCGCTCGTCCACCCGATAGGGGGCGAGCAGGTTGTGGCGGTTGACGCTGGCCTCGACCCCCATCGACACCCAGGTGTCCGTGACGACGCAATCCGATCCCCTGACCGCGGCGACCGGATCGGCGGTCAGGGTGACGCGGCCGCCCTCGCGCCGCGCCCAGTCGACAAGGCCGGGCTCGGGCGCCAATTCCGCCGGACAGGCAAGGCGCAGCTCGAAGCCGAAGCGCGCGGCGGCGTGAATCCAGCTCGCCGCGACGTTGTTGCCGTCGCCGCACCAGGCGACGACGGTCTCGGCGACCGGGCCCTTCTTTTCCTGCAAGGTCATCACATCGGCCATGATCTGGCAGGGATGGGTCGAATCGGTCAGCCCGTTGATCACCGGCACGGTCGCGTGCTCGGCCAATTCGGCGAGCTTCTGCGCATGGTTGGTGCGGATCATGATGGCGTCGACATAGCGCGACAGCACGCGCGCGGTGTCGGCGACGGTCTCGCCCCGGCCGAGCTGCGAATCGGCGGTGCCGAGAACGATCGTGTCGCCGCCCAATTGCCGCATCGCCACCTCGAACGAGACGCGGGTGCGGGTCGACGGCTTCTCGAAGATCAGCGCCAGGGTCTTGCCTTCGAGCGGGCGGTCGTGCCGCCCGTTCTTGTAGGCGAAGCCGAGATCGAGGATGCCGCGCAGCTCCTGCGCGTCGTGGCGGTCGATGTCGAGGAAATGGCGCGGCGGGTCGAGCGCCCGCCGGCCGCCGGCCAGGCCCGGGGCCAGAGCCCTTACGGTGCGGGCCATTGCCGCGCCACCCGGTGCATGATGCCGAGCGCCTCCTCGATCTCGCCGGCGCCGACGACGAGCGGCGGCAGGATGCGCATCACATTGTCGCCCGCAGTCAGCACCAGCAGCCCGGCCTCGCGCAATTTGCCGACGAAATCGGCGGCCGGAACCACGCATTTGACGCCGAGCAGCAGGCCGGCGCCGCGCACGCCCCCCTCGAACAGCCGGGGATAGGCGGCGGCGAACTCCTCGAGCTTGCCGCGCAGCAGTGCCGCGGTGGCGTTGACGCCGTCGAAGAAGCCCGGCGCCAGCATCACGTCGAGCACCGCGTTGCCGGCGGCGACCGCCAGCGGGTTGCCGCCGAAGGTCGAGCCGTGCGTGCCCGCCACCATGCCGACCGCGGCCTTCTCGGTGGCCAGGCAGGCGCCGATCGGGAAGCCGTTGCCGAGCGCCTTGGCGATCGCCATCACGTCGGGCGCGACGCCGGCCCATTCGTGGGCGAAAAGCCTGCCGGTGCGGCCCATGCCGCACTGTACCTCGTCGAACACCAGCAGCAGGCCGAACTCGTCGCAGATGTCGCGCAGCCCCTTCAGGTAATCCGGCGAGGGCGCGCGCACGCCGCCTTCGCCCTGCACCGGCTCGACCAGGATTGCCGCAGTTTCCGGTTTAACGGCGGCGCGCATCTCGTTGAGATTGTTGAACGGGACATGATCGAACCCGTCCATCACCGGGCCGAACCCCTTGAGGTAGCCTTCCGCCCCGGCGGCGGCGAGGGTGGCGAAGCTGCGGCCGTGGAACGAGCCGTGGCAGCCGATCACCCGGTAGCGCTCGGGATGGCCGGTCTCGCTCTGGTACTTGCGGGCCACCTTGATCGACAGCTCGACCGCCTCGGCGCCGGAATTGTTGAAGAACACGGTGTCGGCAAAGCAGTTCGCGACCAGCCGCTCGGCGAGGCGCTGCTGCCCCGGGATCTGGAACAGGTTGGAAACGTGCCACACCTTCCTGGCCTGGGCGGCGAGCGCCTCGATCAGGTAGGGGTGGCAGTGGCCCAGCGAGGTGACGGCGATGCCGCTCGTCAGGTCGAGATATTTGCGCCCGTTGGTGGCGTAGAGGTAGCAGCCTTCGGCCCGTTCGACGGCGACGTCCCACCGGCCATAGGTCGGCATAACGGCTGAGATCACGAGACTTCTCCTGTGGGTGAGGATGGCAAGCAGGGGCTGGATGCGGCGCCGTTATCGTCGTCGCCGCTCCGCGCACCGGCTCATGCCGCCGGAAAACCCCGTCATCGCCGCTCCTCGCCGCCACGGGCAGGAAAGCGGCGGAGTATGGGGACGGGTGGGAGGCCTGTCAATTGAGGGTTACGCCGCCACCCGGCGGCCGCCGGGTCGCAACGCCGTCGTCCACCGTCTACGGAAACAGTTGCTCTCCGGTATCGGCGTCTTCGACGATGATCGCGCTCATCGGGCAGTTCTCCGCCGCCTCCATCACCTTCTCGAACGGATCCCCGGCGGGATCGACCGCCTCCGACTGGCGGTCGTCGTTGAGCCGGAACACGTTCGGGTCGCGGTTGGCCGAGGAGATGAACCAGCGCACGCGGTCGTTCTTCCTCATCACCTTGCCGCGCATCTCGACATCCTGGCAACCGCGCCGCGACAGCCGCTTACGCCGCCACCCGATGGCCGCTGACCTCGGCGCCGTCGTCGGGGGCGAGGCGCAGGAAGCCGATCGCCGAGGCCAGCGGGATCAGCGCGACGAGGAGGTAGACCTCGCGGAAATGCCCGGCATCGAGCGGCTGGGCGCCGGCGACCAGGGCCAAAAGGGCGGCGCCGATGGCGACGCCGAAGCCGCGCGCCAGCTGCTGGGCGACGCCGCCGACGCTGGTGCCGTGGCTCAGCAGGGTCGAGGGCATCTCGGCGTAGCTGATGGTGTTGAGCGCGAGATACTGGATGCTGCGCAGGCAGCCCGAGGCGAGCACGGCGAGGACGATCAGCGCCGGCGGCGTGGCGGCGTGCAGCAGGGCGAAGGCGGCGGTGCTCGCCGCCGACAGGCAGGCGCCGCCGACCAGGGTGCGGCGGAAGCCGACGAGGCGCAGCAGCCGGCGCGAAAAGCCGCGCACCAGCATCGCCCCGAGGGTCGAGGAAAAGCTCAACAGCCCCGATTGCACCGGGCTCATGCCGAACCCGACCTGCAGCATCAGCGGCAAGAGGACCGGCGTCGCGTCGAGCCCCATGCGGCACACGCCGCCGGTCAGCGTACCGATGCGGAAGGTCTTGATGCGCAGCAGCGACAGGTCGAGCACCGGGTCGGCGGTGCGCCTTGTGTGCCGCCAGTAGAGCGCGAAGACGAGGCCGGCGAGGACGAAAAAGGCATAGCCGGCGGCCGGCGCGACGATCGGGCGGCCGAGATTTTCGATGGCGAATTCGAGCAGCGCCAGACCGAGCCCGACGATGACGAAGCCGGCCAGGTCGAAACGGTGCGGCGCCGGAGCGCGGAAATCGTCGAACAGGCGCAGGGCGAGGCCGCCGCCGATCAGGCCGATCGGGATGTTGAGAAAGAAGATCCAGCGCCACGAGGCATAGCCGGTCAGCAGGCCGCCGACGATCGGCCCGACCATCGGCCCGACCATCGCCGGGATCGTCATCCAGTTCATCGCCGAAACGAGGCCGGCGCGGGGGAAGCTGCGCAACAGGATCAGCCGCCCGACCGGCGTCATCATCGCCCCGCCGAAACCCTGGACGACGCGCATCGCGATCAGCATCGGCAGGTTGACCGCCAGCCCGCACAGGGCCGAGCCGCCGGCGAACAGGAGGACCGCGGCGCAGAACACCCGGCGCGAGCCGAAGCGGTCGGCGATCCAGCCGCTGACCGGGATGAACACCGCCAGGCTGACGAGATAGGTGGTGATGACGAGGTTGAGGCGCAGCGCCTGCTCGCCGAGGCTCTTGGCCATCGCCGGGATCGACACCGCGATCATCGTCGAATCGAGCCCTTCCATGAAAAAGGCGCAGCCGACGACGAGCGGGATGGCAACGCGGAGCCTGGGTTCGCTCATCCGCGGCATGATAATGAAGTCGCATGGCCGAGACGACCGAGGACGCGAATGCCGGCGTGGCAATCGATCCGGCGCTGATCGAGCGCTGGGCGAGCGCCCATCTCGAGCGCTTTCCGAGCTCGGCGGCCAATCTGCGCCGCGTGCTGCTGCGCCGGGTGCGGCGCCGCGGCGGCGACGCGGCGGCGGCCGCGCCGGCGATCGACGCGCTGATCGCCCGCTATCGCGAGCTGGGCCTCATCGACGATGTCGCCTATGCCGCGGCGCGGACCCGCACGCGCCTGCGCCGCGGCCAGTCGCTGCGCACGATCCGCGCCGGGCTTGCGGCCAAGGGCGTCGCCGAGGCCGATGTCGCCGCCGCGCTGGCGACGCTGGGCGAGGGCCGCGACCTCGCCGCCGCCTGCGCCTTTGCCCGGCGCCGCAAGCTCGGGCCGTTCCGCCGCGGCGCGGGCGACCGCGCGCGCGAGCTCGCCGCCTTTGCCCGCGCCGGGTTTTCGCGCCGCGACGCCGAGGCGGTGCTGGACTGCGCCGACGCCGAAGCGGTGGCGGCGCTGCTCGGCTGCTAGCCGGCGCGCTCGCGCATCAGGCGGGCGACGCCGCGCGACTCGGCGTCGCCGCGGGCTTCGAGCGCAGCGACGATGCGCGGGCGGTCGGCGGCGGGGCGGTTCTGGCTCAGCTTGAACTTGCCCTCGAGGCGCGTGACCGCAAGTTCGAGGCCGACGATCCCCTTCAGCATCGTGTCGAGATAGGGCGCCGGCAAATCGTCCATCCGCCACGGCTTCGCCTCGCGCGCCTCGTGCCGGTCGGAGAGCCGGCGCAGCAGGCCGCGCAGCCAGTCCGGGTCGTCGATCGCCCGCACCGTGCCGTAGGCGTGGACCGTCGCATAGTTCCAGGTCGGCACCGCCGGTCCTGCCTGGTACCAGCCGGGCGAGATGTAGGCGTGCGGGCCGGGGAAGATCATCAGCGCCTCGCCCCCGGCGGCAAGATCGGCGACTTGCGGGTTGGCGCGGGCGAGATGGCCCTGAAGGTGAAGGACGCCGTCGCGGGTCTCGCCCAGGACCGGGATCTGGCTGGCGACGAGGCCGCCGGCGCCGTGCGTCACCAGCAGCGCGAAATCGTGGCGCTCGATATGCGCGGCGAGGATTTCCGGGCGGGTCTCGGTGAAATGCGGCGGCAGGTAGACCATCGGCGGACCTCAGCAGCAATGCTCGACGAACAGGCTGCCAATCAGCCCCATGCCGCACAACACCAGGATGCCGCCCGAGCCGCGGTTGATCCATACCAGGTGGGTGCGCCGCACCGAATGGCGGAACAGCCCCGCCGCGACGCTCAGCGCGATCCACCACGACGCCGAGCCGAGCCACACGCCGAGCACCAGGATGGCGATGCCGTCGAGCGGGACGTCGCGGCCGGTGAGGCCCAGCCCGGCAAAGATCGCCAGGAAGGAGAGGATCGTCACCGGGTTGGTGATGGTCAGCACAAAGGTCGAGGCAAAGCTGGCGAGCAGGCTTTCCGGGGCCGGCTGCACCACCCGGCCGGCCGCCGGATCGCTCATCATCGCCGAGATGCCGACATAGAACAGGAATACCGCGCCGCCGACGCGCAGCAGGTCCTGGTAGCCGAACAGCCAGTCCGACACGACGGTCAGGCCGAACCCGGCGATGACGGCGAAGAAGGCGTCGGCGGTGGCCGCGCCGGTGCCGGACAGCAGGCCCGCGAGCCGGCCTTCAAGGATCGTGCGGCGGATGCAGAGAACGCCGACCGGGCCGACCGGGACGGCAATGACGATGCCGACGACGATGCCTTTCAGCAAAAAGCCAATAAGCATCCGATCCAGCCCCCTTGACGCGCGCGCAGTCTCGGTTAAGGCCAACGGCGGCGCAACCGAAATGCACCGCACGATCGGCGGCGGCGGGGCGGCGGCGGCAAAAATCCGGCGCCCGCCGGCGCTGTATCCGCCGCGCCAAATCGCGCTATCCTGGAATGAGCGATGCCTTGCGAGGGGTCCCGCCGATGCCTGCCGCCGAATCTCCCGCCGCCGGCGCCCACCGGTTCAGCTTTGCCGGGCTCGACGGCGGCGACCTGCCGCTCGCCGCCTGGCGCGGCCGTCCGGTGCTCGTCGTCAACACCGCCTCGTTCTGCGGCTACACCCCGCAATACCGCGATCTCGAAGCGGTGTGGCAGAGATACCGCGGGCGCGGCCTGATCGTGCTCGGCGTGCCGTGCAACGATTTCGGCGCGCAGGAACCGGGCAGCGCCGCCGAGATCAGGCAGTTCTGCGAGGCCAATTACGGCGTCGGCTTTCCGCTGACCGAAAAGGTGCGGGTGATCGGCGCGGCGGCGCATCCGTTCTACCGCTGGGTCGCCGAAGAGCTGGGCGAGGCGGGGGCGCCGCGCTGGAACTTCCACAAATACCTTGTCGGCCCGGACGGCGAGCTCGCCGGCGCCTGGCCGTCGCAGGTGCGGCCGACCGACCCCGCGGTCACCGGCGAGATCGAGCGGCTGCTGCCGGCGGGATAGCGGCGCCGGCGCTGCGCCGTTGCGTCGCGGTGCCTCGGTCGGCGAGATCGGGCAAAACGGGGCCGGCCCTGCGGGGGAGGGCGGGGGATGCTGGAAGTCCGGAACCTCGTCAAGCATTTCGGGCCGATTGCGGCGGTCGACGACGTGTCGTTCGCGGTGCCGAAAGGCGAGGTGCTGGGCTTTCTCGGCCCCAACGGCGCCGGCAAATCGACGACGATGAAGATGATCGCCGGGTTTCTCGCGCCGAGCGCCGGCACGGCGGTGATCTGCGGCCACGACATCCTCGCCCGGCCGCTCGCCGCCAAGCGGGCGATCGGCTACCTGCCGGAAGGGGCGCCGGCCTACCCCGACATGTCGCCGGCCGAGTTCCTCGGCTTCATCGCCCGCATCCGCGGCTTTTCCGGGCGCGAGGCGCGCCGGCGCATCGACCGTATCGTCGAGCGCATCCATCTCGGCGAGGTGATGAACCAGCCGATCGAGACCCTGTCGAAAGGATACCGCCGCCGCGTCGGGGTGGCCCAGGCGCTGCTGCACGACCCGCCGGTGGTGATCCTCGACGAGCCGACCGACGGGCTCGACCCCAACCAGAAATACGAGATGCGCCGGATCATCGCCGAGATGGCGCCGGACAAGGCGATCATCATCTCGACCCACCTGCTCGACGAGGTCGAGGCGGTGTGCAGCCGCGCCATCATCATCGCGCGCGGCCGCATCCTGGTCGACGGCACGCCGGCGGAATTGCGCCAGCGCTCGCGCCACCACAACGCGGTGCGGCTCGAGGTGCCGATCGGCAGCGAGGCGCGCATCCGCGCCGAGCTGGAAAAACTGCCGGGGGTCGCCGCGGTCGAGGCGGTCGATGACGGCGAGGGCCGCGCGCTGCTCGTCTTCACCCACGCCAGCCGCTATCTCGCCGGCGAGATCGCCGAGCTTGCCCGAACGCAGAGCTGGAAGCTGACGACGCTGCGGGTCGAGCGCGGCCGGCTCGACGACGTGTTCCGCGCGGTCACCGGCGCCGCCCCGGAACTGGCGCCGCCCTGAGCCGATGCGCAACACGCTGGCCATCTTCAGCCGCGAGCTCGCCGCCTATTTCGCGACGCCGCTTGCCTATGTGTTCATCGTCATCTTTCTCGTGCTGGCCGGGGTGCTGACCTTCTTCCTCGGCAATTTCTTCGAGCGCGGGCAGGCCGATCTGCAGGCCTTCTTCACCTTCCACCCGTGGCTCTACCTGGTGCTGGTTCCGGCGCTGTCGATGCGGCTGTGGGCCGAGGAGCGCAAGAGCGGCACGATCGAACTGTTCCTCACCCTGCCGATCCGGCTGCGCGAGGCGGTGGTCGCCAAGTTCCTCGCCGCCTGGTGCTTTGCCGGGATCGCCCTCGCCCTGACCTTTCCGTTCTGGGTCACCGTCAACTTCCTCGGCGATCCCGACAACGGCGTCATCCTCGCCAGCTACCTGGCGAGCTGGCTGATGGCCGGGGCGATCCTGGCGCTCGGCGCGGCGGTCTCGGCGGCGACCAAGAACCAGGTCATCGCCTTTGTCGTCACCGCGGCGCTCGCCTTCGTCCTGATCGTCGCCGGCACCTCGACCGTGCTCGGGCTGTTCCGCGGCTGGGCCCCCGAGGCGGTCATCCGCGCCGTCGCCGGGGCCAGCATCTTCGGCCATTACAGCGCCGTCACCCGCGGCGTCATCGCGTTCGCGGACCTGTTCTATTTCGCCTCGCTGATCGTCGGCTTTCTCGCCGCCAACGCGATCCTCGTCGATCTGAAGAAGGCCGATTGAGATGGGCTCGCGGCAACGGCGTTCGTGGATCGCGCTCGGCTGCATCGCGCTGTTGCTGATCGGCGGCAACGTGCTGGCGGCGCGCTATCTGACCGGCGACATCGACCTGACCGCCGACCGGCTCTACACGCTGTCGCGCGGCACCCGCGCGACCCTCGCCAAGATCGACGAGCCGATCACCCTGCGCTTTTATTATTCGGCCAGGCTCGGCGACACCGTCCCGTCCTACGGCGTCTATGCCGGGCGGGTGCGCCAGATGCTCGACCGCTATGCCGCCGCGGCGCCGGGCAAGCTGCGGCTCGAAGTCTACGACCCGCAGCCGTTCTCCGCCGCCGAGGACCAGGCCGTCGCCTTCGGGCTGCAGGGCGTGCCGGTCAACGAGCAGGGCGAGACGGTGTATTTCGGCCTGGCCGGCACCAACTCGACCGACGACCGGCAGATCATCCCGTTCTTCGCGGCGGAACGCGAGCCGTTCCTCGAATACGACCTGACCCGGCTGGTGCATACCCTGGCGTTTCCGAAGCGCACCGTGGTCGGGCTGGTGTCGTCGCTGCCGCTCGAAGGCGACATGATGGCGGCCATGCAGGGCCGGCCGAGCGAGCCGATGGCGCTGCTCGACCAGCTCCGCCAGACCGACCGGATCGAGGACCTGCCGCTCGATTTCTCCGCGGTGCCGGCCGAGATCGACGTGCTGATGGTGGTGCACCCGCGGCAATTGACGCCGCGCACCCTGTTCGCGATCGACCAGTTCGTGCTGAAGGGCGGCAAGGCGCTGGTGTTTGTCGATCCCTATTCGGAGCTGCAGGCGGCAACCCCGAGCCCGGGCGCCCCGCCCGGCGGCGGCGCGGCCAGCGATCTCGAACCGCTGTTCAAGAGCTGGGGCATCCGGCTCGTCCCCGACGCCGTCGTCGGCGACCGCGACAATGCCCGCCGCGTCGCCGTCTCCAGCCCCGAGCGCGGACCGCAGGCGGTGGACTATGTCGCCTGGCTCAGCCTCAAGGGCGACAGTCTCAACCGCGACGACGTCATCACCGCGACGCTCGATCGGGTCAACGTGGCGACCGCCGGGATCATCCAGCCGCTCGCGGGCGCGACGACCAAGCTGGTGCCGCTGCTGACCAGCTCGGCAAATGCGAGCCGGATCCCGGTGGACAAGGTGAAGGGGCTGCCCGACGTCGCCGGGCTCTTGGTGCACTTCAAGCCGGACGGGCGGCGCTACGTCATCGCCGCGCGGATCACCGGCGATGTCGAGACCGCCTTCCCCGGCGGGCCGCCCGCCGGCCCGGCCGAGAAATCGCCGCACGCGCCGCCCGAGCCGCCGGCGCCGGGCGACTTCGTCAAGAAATCGGCGGCGCCGATCAACGTCGTCGTGGTCGCCGACAGCGACATGCTCGACGACCGCTTCTGGGCGCAGACGCGCGACTTCTTCGGCCATCCGGTCACCGTGCCGACCGCCGGCAACGCCGATTTCGTCGCCAACGCGATCGACACGCTGGCCGGCGGCGCCGACCTCGTCGACCTGAGAAGCCGCGGCAGCTCGGCGCGGCCGTTTGTCGTCGTCGAGCGCATCCAGCGCGCCGCCGACGACCAGTACGCCGCCCGCCAGCGGGCGCTCGAAGACAAGCTGAAGCAGACCGAAGCGAAACTGCGCAGCCTGACCAGCGGCGACGCCGGCAGCGCCCCGGCGCAGCTGTCGCCGGAGCAGGCCAAGACGATCGAGCAGTTCCGCGCCGACATGCTGGCGACGCGGCAGCAATTGCGCGCGGTGCAGGCGGATTTGCGGCGCGATATCGGGCGGCTGAAGACGGTGCTCGAATTCTGCGACATCGCGCTGGTCCCGATCCTCGTCGCGGCGGCGGCGATCGTGCTCGGCGCGCTGCGCCTGAAGCGCCGGCGCCGCCGGCCGGCGACGGGCTGAGGCGGGCGATGCAGACGCGCGGCTTTCTGGCGCTGGTGCTGGCGACGGCGGCCGTCGTCATCGCCGCGGGGTTCGCGCTGAGCCGCGGCGACCGCTACGTGACCCCGGCGGCGCAGGGCGAGCTGGCCGCGCCGAACCTGGCGGCCCGGCTCGGCGAACTCGCCTGGCTCCGCCTCGAACGCGGCCCGATGAAGCTCGATTTCTCCGAGATCGGCGGCCGCTGGGTGGTGGTCGGCAAGGGCAACTACCCGGCCAACGCCGCCCGGATGCGGCAATTGCTGCTGGGGCTCGCCGAACTGACCCTGGTCGAGGCGAAGACGCGGCGGCCCGAGCTCTATGCCCGGCTCGACCTCGACGACCCGAAAAACGGCAAGGCTACCGAAGTCGTTGTCCAGGACCGGCAGGGCCGGGTGGTCGGCGACCTCATCGTCGGCAAGGGCCGTCCCGACCGGCTCGGCAGCCATGAGGACGGGGTCTATGTGCGGCGGGCCGGCGAGGCGCAGACCTGGCTGGCGCGCGGCGCGGTCGATGTGACCGGCAACGAGGCGGGCTGGCTCGACCGCGGCATTCTCGACATCCCGGCGGCGCGCATCCGCTCGATGGTGTTCGTCGGCGAGGGCGGGGTGCTGGTGATCGGCCGGGCGAAGGCCGGCGACAAGTTCGCGGTGGACAATGCCCCGGCCGACGCCAAATTCAAATCCGACGAGGCGATCGCCGGGCCGGCCGGCGCGCTCTCCGGGCTCGAGCTCGACGACGTCAAGCCGGCGGCCCAGCAGAAGCCGCCCGAGAGCGGCGTCGCCAGCGCCGCCTACACGACGTTTGACGGGCTGACGGTCACGCTTAAACTGTTCGAGCGCGACGGCGGCGACTGGCTGACGGTCGCGGCGTCGGGCGCCGGCAAGGCGGCGGAGGAAGCCAAGGCGATCAACGAGCGGGTGCAGCGGTGGAGCTATGCGATTCCGGCTTACAAGGCCAAGCCGCTGCGCACTCGGCTCGCCGACCTGATCGCGCCGGCAAAGGGATGAGCCCGGCGACGCGGCTGTGCCGCGGCTGCCTGCGCCGGGTCGAGGAGATCGCCGCCTGGTACGGCGCCAGCCCGGCCGAGAAGCGCGCCATTCTGGCGCGTGTCGCCGCCCGCCGCGCGGGCGCCGCATGACCGCGCGGAGCGGCGTCCTCGGGCTGCTGCTGCTCGCCGCCTGCGCCGCCCACGGCGGCTGGGTCAAGCCCGGCGGCGACAGCGCCGGCGCCGCGCGCGACTACGACGAATGCGCCGGCCTCGCCGAGCAGGCGACGAGCACCGACGCCAGGATCGACCAGGACATCATCGCCAGCCGCAGCAGCGACATCGCGCGGGCGGAAAGCGTGCGCACGGGGGCGCGGCTGATGCAGGAATCGACGCGCAACCGCGGCCGCGCCGTCATCGACGCCTGCATGACCGCCAAGGGCTATTCGAAGCGCCGCTAGGTCAGCGCAGCAGTCCGAGCAGCACCAGGGCGACGCCGCCGACGGCGATGCGGTACCAGGCGAACGGGCCGAAGCCGTGGCGGCTGACGAAATCGATCAGCCAGCGCACGACGACGAGCGCGGCGACAAAGGCGACGACAAAGCCGATCGCGATCAGGACGAGGCCGTGGGTGTCGAGATCGGCCCGGTTTTTGTAAAGGTCGTAGACGGTGGCGCCGAGCATCGTCGGGATCGCCAGGAAGAACGAGAACTCGGTCGCCGCCGGCCGGTCGACCTTGAGCATCAGCGCGCCCATGATCGTCGCGCCGGCGCGCGACACGCCGGGGATCATCGCCAGGCACTGGCACAGCCCGATGCCGAAGGCGGTGGCCGGCGGGATCGCCTCGACCGCATGAATGCGCGGCCGCGGCCGCACCCGCTCGATCAGCAGGATCAAGAACCCGCCGACGACGAGGCTGACGGCAACGACCGCCGGCGAGAACAGCACCTCCTTGATGAAGCGGTAGAGGAACACGCCGATCACCGCGGCGGGAAGGAAGGCGAGGACGATGTTGAAGACGAAGCGGCGCGACGCCTCCTCGCCGCCAAGGCTCAGCACGGCATGGATCAGGCGCACGCGGTAGACCCAGCACACCGCAAGGATCGCGCCGAGCTGGATGACGATGTCGAACAGCTTGCTCTGCGGCCCCTGGATGCCGAGGATCACGTCGGCGAGAATCAGGTGGCCGGTCGACGAGATCGGCAGGAATTCGGTCAGGCCCTCGACGACGCCGAGGAAGGCCGCGGAGAGATAGGCGCCGAGGAGCATCGCGGCTGGGGTGTGCCGGGGCGGCGGAGCGATGTCAAGCGCGCCCGGGGCAGGCCTGTCGCCTCGGTTGACTCGGTGCGGCCGAGGCGGCCATGTTTCCAACCCGGTAGCCCCGCAGATCTGCCGCAGGACAGAGCCCGCCCATGCCCCCATCCGATCTCGCCGCCGCCGTCGACGCCGCCTGGGAGGCCCGCGATTCGATCTCGCCGGCAACCAAGGGGGTCCACCGCGAGGCCGTCGAGGCGGCGCTCGACGGGCTCGACAGCGGCCGCCTGCGCGTCGCCGAGAAGTCCGACGGCGGCTGGAAGGTCCATCAATGGCTGAAAAAGGCGGTGCTGCTGTCGTTCCGCCTCAACGACATGGCCGAGATCCCGGGCGGGCCGGGCGCGGCCAAGTGGTGGGACAAGGTGCCGTCGAAATTCGACGGCTGGTCGTCGAACCGCTTCCGCGACGCCGGCTTCCGCGCCGTGCCGGGGGCGATCGTGCGGCGCTCGGCCTATGTCGCGCCCAACGTCGTGCTGATGCCGAGCTTCGTCAATGTCGGCGCCTTCGTCGATAGCGGCACGATGGTCGATACCTGGGCGACGGTCGGCTCCTGCGCCCAGATCGGCAAGAACTGCCATCTGTCGGGCGGGGTCGGCATCGGCGGGGTGCTGGAACCGCTGCAGGCCGAGCCGGTGATCATCGAGGACGACTGCTTTATCGGCGCGCGCAGCGAGGTTGTCGAGGGCGTCATCGTCGAGCGGGGCGCGGTGCTGGCGATGGGCACCTTCATCAGCTCGACGACCAAGATCGTCGACCGCAACACCGGCGAAATCCATCTGGGCCGGGTGCCGGCCTATTCGGTCGTGGTGCCGGGGTCGCTGCCGGGCCGGCCGCTGCCCGACGGCAGCCCGGGGCCGAGCCTCTACTGCGCGGTCATCGTCAAGACCGTCGATGCGCAGACCCGCGCCAAGACGGCGATCAACGAATTGCTGCGCGAATGAGCGCGGGACGCGGCAACGCCGCGGCGATCGACCCGGTCGAATTCGCCGCCGAGCTGATCCGGCGGCCGAGCGTGACGCCGAAGGATGAAGGCGCGCTCGGCCTGCTCGCCGACCGGCTGGAGCGGCTCGGCTTCACCTGCCATTCCTTGACTTTCGCGGAGGACGGGCACGAGCCGGTCGCCAATCTCTACGCCCGCCGCGGCACCGGCCGGCCCAATCTGTGCTTTGCCGGGCATACCGACGTGGTGCCGACCGGCGCGCTCGACGCGTGGTCGTTCGACCCGTTCGCCGCCGCGGTCAAGAACGGCGCGCTGTGCGGCCGCGGCGCGGTCGACATGAAAGGGGCGATCGCCGCCTTCGCCGCCGCCGCCGAGCGCTTTCTCGCCGCCCGCGGCCCCGGCTTCGAGGGCTCGATCAGCTTTCTGATCACCGGCGACGAGGAGGGGGTGGCGGTCAACGGCACAAGAAAGGTGCTCGACTGGCTGCGCGCGCGCGGCGAGGCGATCGACGCCTGCATCGTCGGCGAACCGACCTCGGCGACCCGCCTCGGCGACATGATCAAGATCGGCCGCCGCGGCAGCATGACCGGGCGGCTCACCGTCACCGGCGTGCAGGGCCACGTCGCCTATCCCCACCTCGCCGACAACGCGGCGCACCGGCTGATCCGCCTGCTGCATGCGCTGACCGAAACCGCGCTCGACGACGGCACCGAGCATTTTCAGGCCTCCGGGCTGCAGGTGACGACGATCGACATCGGCAACCCGGCGACCAACGTCATTCCCGGCGAGGCGCGCGCCACGTTCAACATCCGCTTCAACGATCTGTGGACCAGCGACAAGCTGAAGGCCTGGGTGGCTGAACGGCTCGATGCGGTCGGCGCCGGCTACGCGCTGGCCTGGGAGGTCAGCGGCGAATCGTTCCTGGTGCCGCCGGGGATCGTCAGCGACTGCCTCAGCGGCGCGATCCGCGAGGTCACCGGCCTCGTTCCCGAGCTCAGCACCACCGGCGGCACCTCCGACGCGCGCTTCATCCACGCCTATTGCCCGTGCGCCGAATTCGGCCTGGTCGGGCAGACGATGCACAAGGTCGACGAGCGGGTCGAGCTCGCCGACATCGCCCAGCTCACCGCCATCTATGGCGGGTTTCTCGAGCGCTTCTTCGGGCCGTAACCCGGCCATGACCGCTTCGGGCTGGGCCGAAATCCGGCAGGCATTCGCCGGAACCCTGCTGCTGGCGCGCGGCGACCGGCACGGCCTCGCCTATTTCGACCCGTCGCTCGACGGCTTCTGGCGTTCGTTCCGCTCGGCGCTGCTGTGCTATCCGCTGTTCCTGCTGCTGCTGGTGTTCCGGGTCAGCGGCGGGCAATGGCAGCATTCGGGCCATTTCCGCATTCTCGCCGCCGAGACGATCGCCTACGTCATCTCCTGGGTGGCGTTTGCCTTGATCATGCTGCGCCTGACCCGGGCCCTCGGCCGCGACGACCGCTTTTTCGGCTTCATGGTCGCCTACAACTGGAGCCAGCTGCCGCAATCGCTGCTGTTCGTCGCCCTGGCCCTGCTCGGCGCCGCCCTGCCGGCGCGGGTGGTCGAGCCGCTGAGCCTGGCGGCGGCGGTCGCGGTGATCGCCTACGAATGGTTCATTGCCCGGGCGGCGCTCGACGTTCCCGGCTCCCGCGCGGCGCTGGTCGTCGCCGCCGACCTCGTCCTCGCCACGGTCATCAGCCGCGTCACCGATGCCCTCTATTAGCCTCGGCCGGGCCGTTCCGGCGCGGGCGCGCACCTCGGACCTGTTGCGGAGGATGGCGCAGACCGCGCCCGAGCGGGTGACGCTGGCGGCGATCGGCAGCATCCTCGGCGAGCGCCAGCTCGGCGTCGTCGTGCTGTGCATGGCCCTGCCCAACATCGTTCCCGGTCCCTACCTGCCGGGGTTCTCGACCGTTCTCGCGCTGCCGATCATCTGGCTCGGGGCGAGGCTGGCGTTCGGCGGCGGGATGGGCGGGCTGCCCGGCTTTATCGGCCGCGTCTCGTTTCGCCGCCGCCGCTTCGCCGGCTTTGTGCGCCATGCGGTGCCGTGGCTGGTGCGGATGGAGCGCTGGCTCGGCCCGCACCCGTCGTTCCTGACGACGCCGGCGGGGCTGCGCTGGATCGGCGCGATCCTGGTGCTGTACGGCATCGTGCTGGCGCTGCCGATGCCGTTCGGCAACATTCCGATCGGGCTCGGCATCGCGATCATCGCGCTGGGGCTGATCGAAGACGACAGCCGCGCGCTGTACGCCGGGCTCGGCATCGGCGTGCTCGGCTGCCTGTGGCAGCTCCTGCTGGTCACCGTCGGGGTCGGGGTGATCGCGCGGATCTAACGGTAGAGGACGGCGACCAGGACGAGTCCCTCGGCCGGCGCGGTGGGGCCGCCGGCGCGGCGGTCGCGCGCCGCCAGGGCGCGGGCGACGTCGTCGGGCTGCCAGCGGCCGAGCCCGACCAGCTTCAGCGTGCCGACCATGTTGCGCACCTGATGGTGCAGGAACGAGCGCGCCCGCGCCTCGACCACGATCTCGTCGCCGCAACCCCGCACATCGAGCGCGTCGAGGGTCTTCACCGGCGATCTCGCCTGGCACAGCGAATCGCGGAAGGTCGAGAAATCGTGGTGGCCGACGAGATGGCGGGCGCCCGCCTGCATCGCCGCCAGGTCGAGCGGCGGCGCGACGTGCCAGACCCGGCCGCGCTCCAGCGCCGGCGGCGCGCGGCGGTTGAGGATGCGGTAGCGGTAATGCCGGCCGACGGCGGACAGCCGGGCATGGAAGCCCTCGGGCGCCGCCTCGACCGCGAGGATGCTGACCGGGTGCGGGCGCAGGTGATGGTTCAGCGCGCCGCGGATCGTCTCCGGCGCGGCGGCGCGGGACAGATCGACATGGGCGACCTGGGCGAGGGCGTGGACGCCGGCATCGGTGCGGCCAGCGCCGTGCACGGTCGGCGTCTCGCCGCAGAACCGGGCAATCGCCGCTTCGACGACGCCCTGAACCGACAACCCGGTCTTCTGGCGCTGCCAGCCGACAAACCCGCCGCCGTCGTATTCGATCACGAGGCGGTATCGGGGCACGGCAGGAGCGTCCCGGGCGGCAGGGCAAAGCCGCGGAGCAGCGCGGCGGCGTCGAGCGGGTTGCGCCCCGGCCGCTGCAGCCGCAACAGGCGCAGCGCGCCCTCGCCGCAGGCGACCGTCAGCCGCTCGTCGAGCACCGTGCCGGGCGGCCCGGCGCCGCCGGCGAGCGCGGCGGCGAGGACGCGGATGCGCTCCTCGCCGGCGACAAACCAGGCGCCGGGCCACGGGTCGAAGGCGCGCACCCGGCGTTCGAGCGCGGCGGCCGGCAGGCGCCAGTCGAGCCGGGCCTCGCCGCGGTCGAGCTTTCTCGCATAGGTCGCGCCGCTTTCCGGCTGCGGCCGGGCGTCGAGAATGTCGATCGCGTCGAGCGCCTCGACGATCAATTGCCCGCCGAGCGCGGCCAGCTCGCGGGTCAGCGAGCCGGCGGTGCTGCCGGGCGCGATCGGCAGGCTGCGCTGCAGCAGGACCGGGCCGGTGTCGAGGCCCTCGTCCATCCGCATGATGCTGACGCCGGTGGCGCTGTCGCCGGCGAGCAGCGCGCGCTGCACCGGCGCGGCGCCGCGCCAGCGCGGCAGCAGCGAGGCGTGGACGTTGAGGCAGCCGAGGCGCGGCGCCTCCAGCATCGCCGGCGGCAGGATCAGCCCGTAGGCGGCGACCACCGCGGCGTCGGCGCCGAGCGCGGCGAACGCCGCCTGCGCGGCGGGCTCGCGCAAACTATCCGGGCAGCACACGGGAAGGCCGCGGGCTTCGGCAAGGCGCTGGACGGGCGAGGGCTGCACCCGGTGGCCGCGCCCGGCCGGCCGCGGCTTCTGGCTGTAGACGGCGACGACGCGGTGGCGCGATTCGAGCAGCGCCGCGAGGATCGCCGCGGCGAAGTCGGGGGTGCCCATGAAGACGAGATCGAGCGGGCGGGACGCGCCACCCATCGCGGCTCAGGCTTCCGCCAGCGCGCGGCTGCGTTTCGCCTTGGCCAGTTTGCGCAGGATGATGCCGCGCTTCAGCGCCGAGATGTGGTCGACGAACAGCACCCCGTCGAGATGGTCGATCTCGTGCTGCAGGCAGGTCGCCAGGAGGCCCTTGGCGTCGATCTCGCGAATCTCGTTCTCGTGGTCGAGATAGCGCAGCCTGATCTCGGCGGCGCGGGTCACGTCGGCGTAATGCTCCGGCAGGGACAGGCAGCCCTCGTTGGCCTGCATCGTCGCCTCGGAGCGCCACAGGATCTCCGGATTGGCGATGCGCAGCGGCCGCGGCGCCTCGCCGTCGCGCGCGACATCGACGACGATGACCCGGCGCAGCACGCCGACCTGCGGTGCGGCGAGGCCGATGCCGACCGCGCCGTACATCGTCTCCAGCATGTCGTCCATCAGCCGCCGCACCCCGGCATCGACGCCGGCCACCGGCGCGGCCTTTTTCTTCAGCCGCGGGTCGGGGGCGGTGATGATCGGCAGGCGGGCCATGTCGGCTAGGTAGGCGGCGGAGGGAGGCAGGTCAATATCACAGCGCGTCGCGCAGCCGCGCCAGATCGTCGAGCCCTTCCGGGCGGACCATGCACAGCACGTCGTCGAAGCCGACGGCGCGGATGCGCTTCAGCCGGTCGAGCGCCTCCTCGGCGCTGCCGGTCGCCATCACCGTGGCGCGCCCGCCCAGCGGCATGTCGGAAACCCGACCTTGCAGATCGACGATCACGTTCGACAGCACCGCGCGCCGGCCGCCGGCGTCGCGATAGAACTGCACGCCGCGTTCCAGCTCCTCCGGCTGGCTGTACAGGCCCGAGGCGATCCAGCCGGCGCAGCGCTCGGCGGCATAGACGATCCAGCGCTTGTTGCGCCACGCCCCGAGCATCAGGTTGGGGCCGCCCTCGGTGCCCGGCCACGGGGTCAGCCGGCCGCCGGCGAGCGGCTTGCCGGCCCAGGCGTCGCGCATGATCTCGAGCGAGGTCATCAGGGTCTTGAAGCGGGCGTCGTAATCCTCGCCGACGAGGTCGAAATCGGCCTTGGTCGAGCCGCAGCCGAGGCCGAGCATCAGGCGGTCGCCGGTCAGCGCGTGCAGCGATTCGATGCGGTGCGCCAGCTCGACCGGATGGCGCACCGGCACCTGCAGGACGCAGGTGCCGATCTCGATCCGTTTGGTCAGGCTGGCGATCACGCTCATCAGCACGATCGGGTCGAGCGTCGGCCGCCCGCGTCCGAACGAGTCGGTCACCCACAGCCCGGCAAAGCCTTTGGCCTCGACGTTGCGGGCGAAATCGGCGAAGCGGTCGAGCGTGCGCCCGGCGATCTCCGGGTCGCCCCGCATGACATTGACGACATGAACTCTCATGCCCGGTCTCCGGATCTGGCAAGAAAACGCTCGGCGAGCCGGGCGAAAAAGCTGACGCCGTAGGGCAGCGCGCTGTCGTTGAAATCGTAGCGGGCGTTGTGCAGATAGCAGCCGCCCTCGCCCGCGCCGTTGCCGAGCCACAGCATCGCCCCCGGCCGCGCCTGCAGCATGTAGGAGAAATCCTCGCCGCCCATCGACGGCGCGATCGTCGTCGATACCTTGTCCTCGCCGCAGATCTCGGCGGCGACTTCGGCGGCGAATTTGGCCTCCTCGGCGTGGTTGACCGTCGGCGGGTAGCCGCGCCGGTAGACGAATTCGGCCTCGGCGCCGTGCAATGCCGCGGTGCCGCGGGCGATCTCGCCCATGCGCTGCTCGATCAGGTCCTGCACCTTGGCGCGGAAGCTGCGCACCGTGCCGCCGATGTGCAGTTCGTCGGGGATCACGTTGTAGGCCGAGCCGCCTTTCATAAAGCCGACGGTCACCACCGCCGAATCGATCGGGTCGATGTTGCGCGCCGGTATCGTCTGCCAGGCAAGCACGATCTGCGAGCCGATGACGAAGGGGTCGTTGCCGAGATGCGGGTAGGCGGCGTGGGTGCCGCGCCCCTTAATCCTGAGGTCGAAGCGGTCGGTGGCGGCGAGCAGCGGCCCCAGCGTCGTCGCCATGCTGCCGACCGGGATGCCCGGCTTGTTGTGCATGGCGAAGACCGCGTCGCAGGGAAATTTCTCGAACAGGCCCTGCTGCACCATCACCCGGCCGCCGCCGTAACCCTCTTCGCCGGGCTGGAAGATGAAGTGAACGGTGCCTTCGAAATTGCGGGTCTTGGCGAGGTAGCGCGCGGCGCCGAGCAGCATCGTCGTGTGCCCGTCATGGCCGCAGGCGTGCATCTTGCCGGCATGGGTCGAGCGGTGGGGAAACTCGTTCAATTCCTGGATCGGCAGACAGTCCATGTCGGCCCTCAGCCCGATCGCGCGCAGCGAATTGCCGCGCCGCAGGGTGCCGACGACGCCGGTCGTCGCCAGGCCGCGATGCACCTCGCAGCCGTACTCGGCAAGCTTGGCGGCGACGATGTCGGCGGTGCGCCGCTCCTCGAAACCGAGCTCGGGATGGGCGTGGATGTCGCGGCGGATCTGGCTCAATTCCTCGGCGAATTCGAGCACCTCGGGGATCACCGGCATGACGGCTCCTGGGCTGGCGGGTGGGGTTCGACCGGACCCGCAAAGTGTTGCACAGCACAGCATCGCCCGGAAGGGCCGGAAAAGAAACCCCGCGGCCGGGCGGCGCGCGGGGTTTTCGAGTGCCGGTTGGGCGCCGCTAGCTGCGGCTGAAGCCTTCCAGCTCGTTGGCGGCCCAGTCGATCGCCTGCGCCACGGTCTGGCCCTGGGTCGTGCATTTGGCGATCATCTTGGTCGCCGTCGCCTGCGCGTAGATCTGGTTGGCGATCCGCGCCGGCGCCGGGCTGTAGGGGATCACCATCGTCACGTCGCCGCGCGGCGGATAGTTGTAGATGCCGCCCTTCGGCGGACCCTCCTCGGCCCAGGTCTTGAAGTCGTGCAGCCCTTCGAACGGCGGAATGTCGTAGCCCTTGCTCGCCGCCACGGTCTGCTCGACCGAGGACCTCTGGCACAGGTAGGTCAGCAGGCTCTTGGCCGCCGCCTTGTTCGGCGCGAACTTCCAGGTCCCCCAGAAGAACGGCACCGCGGCGTCGAAACGGCCCTTCGGCCCCTTCGGCGACGGGAAGTGCCAGAGCTGCTCGCCGACCTTCGGATTGTCGCGCACCGCCACCGCCCAGGCGGAAGGCGGGTTGAAGATCAGCGGTCCCTCGCCCGAGATCAGGTACTTGTTGTTCGAGGCGTCGTCCCAGGCAAAGGCGTCCTTGGGCATCAGCGGCACCAGCTGCTGGAACCACTCGAGCACCTGCTTGGTCGCGTCCGATTTGACGGTGATGTTGCCGTCCTTGTCGACGAGCGCGGCGCCGTGGCTGCGGAACACCGGGTCGACCCACGACACCGAGTCGTTGGTGACCCCGAGCCCGACGCCGATGCGGTGATTGGCGGCGGCGAACTTCTTTGCCACCTCGAGGAAGGTGTCCCAGGTCCATTTGTCGGCCAGTTCCGGGTCGGCCGGCGCGCCGGCCGGGTACATTTTCTGCAGGTCGATGCCGGCATATTCCTTGAACAGGTCGATGCGGCCGCAGGACGGCAGGGTCGGGCTGCCGACGCAGGAGGGCACGGCAATCCAGTGGCCGTTCTGCTTGGCGACGTATTCGATGCCCTGGCTGATCTTGCCGTTGGCCTGCATCAGCGGGCCCATGATGTCGTCAACCGGTTCGAGATTGTCGACCTGGGCCGCCGCCGCCCAGGCGAGGAAGGTGAGCATGTCGTGACCCGATTTGGCCTGGGCCTCGGCCGCCTGGGTCAGGTTGAGCTTGTCGGACTGAGAGGTGATGTAGTCGATCTTGATCTCGACCTTTTCCTTGGCCGCCCATTCGTTGCACAGCTTGGTCAGCGTGTCGTTGGCGCCGGGAACCCAGTGGTCCCAGAAGCCGACATTGAGCTTGCCGGCGGCAAAGGCGCCATGCACGAACGGCACCGCAACTGCGGTGGCCGCCGTGGTCGCGGCGGCGGCTTTGAGCACCGCGCGCCGGGTCAGCGAATGTGCCATGTTCTCTCCCTCCGATGATTTGCCGGCGAGGCCGGCGGGCCTCGTCCCGCGTCGGCGGGGCGAGGCGGGAGGCCATCGTAGCGCAGCGCAGCGGTAAAATATCCGGCGATTTGGGCCTAGAACCCGAGGCGGGTGCCGAACACCAGCGCGGCGTAGAAATACAGCTCGGCATCGAGCGCGCGTTTCTGGTTCTCGGCGCGGCGGAAGCCGTGCTGCTCGCCCTCGAACAGGAAATAGCCGACCGGGATGCGGCGGCGGCGCAGCGCCTCGACCATCATCTCGGTCTGGTTCGGCGGCACGACGCGATCGTCGGCGCCCTGGAAGAAGATCACCGGGCAGCTTATGCGGTCGGCATGGGTCAGCGGCGAGCGCTCGCGGTAGAGCGCGGCCATTTCGGGATAGGGGCCGATCAGCCAGTCGAGATAGCGCGATTCGAACTTGTGGGTGTCGCGCGCCAGGGCGGCGACGTCGCTGACCCCGTAATAGCTGGCGCCGCCCTTGAAGACATCGTAGAGGGCGAGCGCGGCGAGCACGGTATAGCCGCCGGCGCTGCCGCCGCTGATCGCCGTGCGGGCGCCGTCGGCCAGCCCCAGGGCCGCGGCGTGGCGGGCGGCGGCGACGCAATCCTCGACATCGACGACCCCCCAGGCGCCGGCCAGGCGGTCGCGATAGGCGCGGCCATACCCGGTGCTGCCGCGATAATCGACGTCGAGCACGGCGATGCCGCGGCTGGTCCAATACTGGGTGCCGAGGCTCAGGCCCGTGCCCGCGGCGGCGGTTGGGCCGCCGTGGCAATGGACGACGAGCGGCGGGCGCTCGCCGGCCGGCGCGGCAAAGTCCGGGTTGTGCGGCGGATAGTAGTAGGCGTAGGCGGTCTCGCCGTCGCCGGTCGGCACGGTCAGGTGCTGCGGCGCCGCGAAATAGCGGCGCAATTCCGGCGTCACCGTATCGGCCGCCGACTGGCGCAGGATATCGACGGCGCCGCTGTCGGGATCGACGCGGATCGCCGCGCCCGGTTCGCTCGGCGCCCCGGCCAGGCACAGCACGCGGCCGTGCGCGGCGCGCACCGAGCCGAACTCGGTATAGGGCAGGGCGATCGGGTCGAGCCGGCCGCGCGCGAGATCGAGCCGGGCGAGGGTCGAGCGCCCGCCCTCGCGATAGGTGCAGACCAGCCGGCCGGCGTCGAGAAAGGCGTAGGTCGACTGGCCGAAAATCCATTGCGCCTGGCCGAATTCGGCGGCGCGCGGGCAGAGCGGGCGGGATGCGCGGTCGCGGTAGAGGTTCCACCAGCCGCTGCGGTCGGAGACGAAATAAAGCACGCCGTCCGGCGAATATTCCGGCTGGAAGATCGATTCCGCGGCGCCGCCGGCGACCAGCCGGGCCGGGCCGAGGCCGCCGTCGGCGGCGAACGCGGCCTCGTACAGCTCGGTGCCGACCCACGGCATGTTGGGATGGTTCCAGCACAGAAAGGCAAGCGAGCGGCCGTCGGGGGACAGGCGCGGCGAGGAATAGAAATCGGCGCCGCCGGCAAGCACCCGGCCGGGGCCGGGAGCGGCGAGGTCGATCGCCACCAGGGCGTTGACCACGCCGGCCTCGCCATGCTCCTCGCGCACCCCGATCCAGCGCCCGCGCGCCTCGTCGATGACGCCGTCGGCATAACGCCATGGCCCCGGCGGGGTCAGCGGTTGCGGCGCCGCCGCGCCGGCGGCTTGGCGATAAAGCCGCTGGTCGGCGAAATGCGAGAAATAGGCAACGCCGCGCGACACCGTGACCGCGCCGCCGCCGTATTCGTGGACGCGGGTGCGGACATTGTAGGGCGGCGGGGTGACGTCGGCGGTGCCGCCGTCGCGGCCGCGGCGGACGAGGACGTTGCGGCCGCCCTCGGCGGGGCGGCTCTCGACCCAGTAGATGTCGTCGCCGTCGGCGGCGATCCGCGACAGCCCGAGCGCGCCGGCGACGATCAGGTCGGAGGTGATCGGCGACCGCCAGGCGCCGTAGCCGAGAGTCTCCGCCATGCTCACACCTCCTCGCCGGCGCCGGACTTGGCGCAGGCCCGGACGATCGCGTCGAAGGCGGCGACGGTAGCGACGATCGCCTCCGGCGCGACCGGATAGGGCGCCTCGCCGGCGACCGCGGCGGCGAAGGCCTCGAGATTGGCGCGCACCGGGTCCGGCCCGCCGGCGAGGCGGCGGCGTTCGGGCTCGGCGCCGCTCTTGCGTACGACGATCTCGTTGCGGCCGAGCGCCTCGGCGGAACCGTGGCGGCCGAAGACATGGGCGCGCCAGAAGGTCGGCGTCGAGCGCACCGCAGCGAGCAGGCCGCTGGCGCCCGAGGCGAATTCGAGGATCACCGACAGGGTGTCGTGCGGATCGGGCGCCGGCTTTTGCGACAGGAGCTGCGCCTGTACCCGGCGCACCGGCCCGGCCATGCGGACGAGCGCGTCGAGCATGTGGATGCCGGTGCCGGTCAGCCCGCCGGCCGGGGACTCGCGCTCGGAATCGCGCCACGGGGTGAACTGGGTGGCGGCGACCTCGTTGCTGAAATTGGCTTCGAGGTGAAGGATCGGGCCGAGCTCGCCGCTCGCCGCCAGCCGCGCCAGCTCGATCATCGACGGGTAGTAGCGCTTGTCGTGGCCGATGCCGAGCACCACCCCGGCGTCCCGGCAGGCGGCGACGGCGCGCAGCGCCTCGGCCTTGGTCAGGGTCAGCGGCTTTTCGCAGAACACCGCCTTGCCGGCCGCCGCGGCGGCGCAGATCTCGCCGAGATGGCGCGAATGCGGCGTCGCCAGCACCACCGCATCGACCGCCGGGTCGGCGAGCACCGCGGCGAACTCGGCGACGGCCAGGCCGCGGGCGGCGGCGTCGCCGCGCACCCGCTCGGGATCGCGGCCGACCGCATGGGTGAAGCAGAGCCGCTCGCTCCTGCCCTGGACGGCATCGACCAGGGTCTTGCCCCAGCGGCCGAGGCCGACGATCGCCGCCCGGATCATGCCGGCTCGCTCTCGCTCCAGCGCCGCATCAGGGTGTTCGAGGGCAGGGTCTCGTCGACCAGCTTCTTTGCCGTTTCGATGCCGGCGACCGGGAGCAGAGCCGGGTCGAGCAGGCCGATCTGGGCCAGCACCGAGGCCTGATCCCAATAGATGTGCTCGTGATAGAGCTTGCCGCCGCGGAAATTGACGATCGCCACCACCGGCACCTCGACGTATCTGCCGGTCGGCTTCACCCCCGGCAGCATCCAGTCGATCTCGACGTCGTGGGTGAAGCAGAACAGCATCTCGTCGACGACGCGGTCGGCGCCGACCGTGCGCGATACCGGCACCAGGCGCGTGTCCTTGGGGTTCGAGTTGACAAAGTGGTGGGCATAGAAGCGGGCGAGCTGGGCGGCGCCGACCCCGCCGGTCATCGTCGGCACATGGTTGACGTAGGGCTCGGCGACCATCGTCGCCATCGTCTTGTCGACGTCGCGCGCGGCGAACTCGTAATAGCAATGCTGTTCCCACAGCGCGGCGAGGTCGTAGTGCGGGCCGAGCACCCGGCGCAGCGCGGCGATCGTGCGCGAATGCGCCATCGTCGCCGCCGGCTTGTCGAAACGCCCGCTGCCGCGCTCGGCGAAGCCGCGCTCGACGCCGGGATAGACGAACACCTCGAGCGGCGCGCGCCGCCCGCCCGCCTCGGCGAAGGCGGCGAGCGCCGCGGCCGAGAATTCCGGCTCGCCGGCGGCCGCGTGCAGGGTCGCCGGCGCCTCGACCGTCGCGGGCTCGACGCCGACCGGGTCGTAGCCGACCGCGACCGCGACCGCGCCCTTCACCGCCGCGGCATAGGCGAGCGCGGCGCCGCGCCCGGTTCCGAGCGCGCCGATCTTGCCGACCGTCTCGGGCAGGCGGGCAAGCCCGGCCACCGCGGCGGCGAGGTCGTCGCTGCCGGCGACGCCGTCGGGCGCCAGCGCGACATAGCCTTCCTCGGAGAAATAGTCGGCGCGGGCGCGCGTCGCCGCATCGGCCGCCGGCGTGTCGCCGAGCACGACGAGGCCGGGTCCGGTGCCGGCTTCGGGCACCGCGACATAGGCGCGCAGGCGGCGTCCCGCCGCGGCGATCTCGATTTCCCGTCCCGCCATGTCTACCTCCTTGCCGCTTGTCCCGCGGCGATCGCCCGCCACACCCGTTCGGGCGTCGCCGGCATCTCGATATGCTCGACGCCGAACTCGGCGAGCGCGTCGACTATCGCGTTGACGACGACTCCGAGGGCCGGGGTGGTGCCGCCTTCGCCGGCCGGGCGGATGCCGAGCGGATGCGTCGGCGACGGCACCTCGCTCAGCTCGGTGGCGAAGAACGGCAGCCGGTCGGCCCGCGGCATCGCGTAATCCATGAACGAGCCGCTCAACAGCTGGCCAGAAGCCGGGTCGTAGCGGCACTCCTCCCACAAGGCCTGGCCGACGCCCTGGACGATGCCGCCGTGGACCTGGCCGTGAACGATCAGCGGGTTGACCGCGCGGCCGACATCGTCGACGGCGCTGTAGCGCACGATCTCGACCACGCCAGTCTCGGGGTCGACCTCGACCTCGCAGACATGGCAGCCATAGGGGAAGGCGGCTAGGTTGACCGTCTCGTCGCTCTCGGCCTGAAGCGGGCCGCGAAGATCCTCGGGCAAGTCGTTGCGCTGCAAGGCTTCGCGTGCGATCTCGAAAAGGCCGATGCGGCGGTCCGTGCCCTTGACGGCAAATGCGCCGCCGGCGAATTCGAGATCGGCCGCATCGGCTTCGAGGATGTGCGCGGCGATGCGCAGCCCCTTCTCGACGATGTCCTTGGAGGCGTTCATCATGACGATGCTGCCGAGCCGCAAGGCCCGGCCGGAATGCGCGCCGCCGCCGACCGAGACGCGGTCGGTGTCGCCGGTGACGAGGCGGACGCTGTCGAACGGCACGCCGAGAAACTCGGTCATCAGCTGGGCGAAGCTGGTCTCGTGGCCCTGGCCCTGCGATACGGTGCCGATCACCACCTCGACGGTGCGGTCGGGGCGCACGGTGACTTCGGCGCGCTCGCGCGGCGCGCCGGTGGCAGTATCGACATAGTTGGCGACGCCGATGCCACGGCACCTGCCGCGCGCCTTGGCGGCGGCGCGGCGGGCGGCAAACCCGTCCCAGTCGGCGAGACGCAGGGCGCTCTCCATCACCCGGTGATAGGCGCCGCTGTCGTAGACCATGCCGAACGGGTTGGTGTAGGGCATCGCGCTTTCCGGCACGAGATTGCGCCGGCGCAGCTCGATGCGGTCGATCCCGGTCCGCCGCGCCGCCAGGTCGATCAGCCGCTCCATGACGAACATGACCTCGGGCCGGCCGGAGCTGCGGTAGGGCCGGGTCGGGACCGTGTTGGTCAGCGCCGCCCGGGCGCGGAAGTGCACGGCCGGAACGTCGTAGATGCTCGACATGATCTCGACGCCCTTGTTGAGCGGCCCGAAGGCGATGGCATAGGCGCCCTGGTTGACCAGGTTCGAGCCGCGCATCGCGAGGAATTTGCCGTCGCGGTCGAGCGCCAGCTCGGCGGTACAGGCGAGGTCGCGCGCCTGGTAGTCGCAGACAAACGCCTCGTGACGCTCGCACGTCCACTTGACCGGCCGCCCGAGCCGGCGCGCCGCCCAGACGACGAGCGCGAACTCGACGTTGAACGAGCCGCGCGTGCCGAAATTGCCGCCGACATCCTGCATCACCATGCGCACCTTTTCCGGCGGCACCCCGAGCACGATCGCGAGATCGCGGCGCGGGCTGACGACGCCGCCGGCGCCGGCGTAAAGCGTGTAGCGGCCGGTCGCGGGATCGTAATCGCCGACCGCCGCGCGCGGCTCCATCGGCACCCCGGCGACGCGCTGGACCCAGGTCTCGAACCTGACGACATGCGCCGCCTTGGCAAACGCCGCGGCGGTCGCGGCGGCATCGCCGACTTCGCCGTCGACGATGACATTGGCGCTGTCGCGCCGCGCCGGCGGCGCATCCGGCGCCGCGGCGGCGAGCCCGCCGGCCACCGCCGGCAGCACCTCCCAGTCGATCGCGACCCGCTCGGCCGCGTCCTTCGCTGCGTTCACCGTCGTCGCGACGACAACGGCGACGATCTCGCCGACATGGCAGACCTCGGGGAAGACGATCGGCGCGTGCAGCGGCCGGCGGACCGGCGAGCCGTCCGTGTTGCCGATGGCGATGTCGGCCGGGTGGTTGTTGGCGATATGCGGCAGCGGGTTGAGCCCGTCCTCGCGCACCTCCTCGGCGGTCAGCACGGCGAGCACGCCCGGCGCGGCCCGCGCCGCCGCGGCGTCGAGCCGGCGGATCAGGGCATGGGCGTGCGGCGAACGCACCATCACCGCGTAGGCCTGGCCCGGCAGGTTGACGTCGTCGCTGTAGCGGCCGCGCCCGGTGACCAGCCGCAAATCCTCGCGTCGGCGGACCGGCTGGCCGATCCCGGTGCCGCTCTGGGCGTCCATCTCGCTCCTCTCCGTCGTTGCCGGCGAACCATAGCACGAGGCGTTGCGCCGCCGCGCGCGACGCGGCACCCTGCGGCGATGTGCGGCCGCGCTCGCCTCTCTTCCGACGTCAGCGAGATCAAGCTCGTCTTCTCGATCCCGCCCGAGCAGCCGGCGCCCAATTTCGCCGCCAACTGGAACGTCGCGCCGACCGACAGCCTGCCCATCGTGCGCCGCCATCCCGAGCGCGGGCGCAGCCTCGACCTGATGCGCTGGGGGCTGGTGCCGTTCTGGGCCAAGGATGCGAAGATCGGCTTCTCGACGATCAATGCCCGCTGCGAAACGGTGGCCACGGCGCCTGCCTTCCGCGAGGCGTACCGGCGGCGCCGCTGCCTCGTGCCGGTGGACAATTTCTACGAGTGGGAAAGACTGGGCAAGGAGCGCCGGCCCTATGCGATCGCGCTCGCCGACCGGCGGCTGATGGCGCTCGCCGGGCTGTGGGAGAACTGGCGCTCGCCGGCCGGCGAGTGGATGAGAAGCTTTACCATCGTCACCTGCGCGGCCAATCCGCTGATCGCGAAGCTGCACGACCGCATGCCGGTGGTGCTCGACCCGGCGGACTGGCCGCTCTGGCTCGGCGAGGCCGAGGGCGACCCCGCCGTCCTGCTGCGGCCCTACCCGGCGGAGCGCATGGCGCTGTGGCGGGTCGGGCCGCGCGTCAACTCCGTGCGCAACAACGACCCGTCGCTGATCGAGGCGGTGTGAAAGGGAGCGCCGATGCCGGAACCGATTGTCGTCATCAACCCGAACTCGACCGCGGCGGTGACCGCGGCGATCGACCGCGCGGTGGAGCCGCTGCGCCTCAAGGGCGGGCCGGAGATCGTGTGCCAGACGCTGGCCGAAGGCCCGCCCGGGATCGAGAGCCAGAGCGACGCGGACGCGGTAATCGCGCCGCTCAACCGGACGATCGCGGCGCAGGGCAACCGCGCCGCCGCCTTCGTCATCGCCTGCTTCAGCGATCCCGGCCTGCACTCGGCGCGGGAGGCGACCGAGAGGCCGGTGCTCGGCATCGCCGAATGCGGCATCCTGACGGCGCTGACCCTCGGCCACCGCTTCGGGGTGATCTCGATCCTCAAGCAGTCGGTGCCGCGCCACCTGCGCTACATCGCGGCGATGGGGGTCGGCGGGCGGCTTGCCGGCGACCTGCCGATCGGGCTCGGCGTCGCCGAACTCGCCGACGCCGAAACGACGCTGGCGCGGATGAGCGAGGTCGGCGCCGCCCTGCGCGACCGCCACGGCGCCGACGTGCTGGTGATGGGCTGCGCCGGCATGGCGCGCTACCGCGACGCCTTGCAGCGCGCGGTCGGGCTGCCGGTGGTCGAGCCGACCCAGGCGGCGGTGGCGATGGCGCTCGGCCGGGTGCGGCTCGGCTGGTGACTATTCCGGCGGTTCCTCGGGCGGCTCGTCGCTGGCGATGCGGTAGGTGCCGCTGAGCCAGCGCCCGAGGTCGATGTCGGCGCAGCGCGGCGAGCAGAACGGCAGGTGGCGCGGGGAGGCCGGCTTGCCGCAGATCGGGCAAGCCCGCCGCCGCGCCGGGATCGGGACAATCGGATCGTCGGCCATGATTTCCGATATTGTCACGGCGCCGCGATGTCAAAGGCCGCGGCGGGCTCGGCGCGGCGGATTTCGACCGCGACCGGCCGGCCGAGCCGGTCTGCGAGCGCGCGGCGGCCGGCGGCGGCGACGCCGTCGAGCGCGGCGGCGACCGCCGGCGCGGCGACGATCTTCCAGGCGACGGCCGGCTCGGCGCGGGCGCGGGCGGCGAGCGCGCGCAAGGCGGCAAAGGCCGAGCTCGCCGGGCTCGGCGCCGGCTCGCCGGGTTCGAGCAGCGCCGCGGCAAGCGAGCGGGCGCGGCGCGGGCGCACCAGCTCGAGGCGGCCGAGCCGGGTCCAGCCGAGCACCCGGGGCTGCGCCGGATCGGCGGCCAGCGCCTCGGCGAAGGCGCGGCTCAGCCGCTCGCGCGCGCCGCGGCGGTCGAGCCCGACAAAATCGACGACAATGCCGCCGCCGAGATTGCGCAGGCGGATCTGCCGTGCGATCGCCGCCGCCGCGGCGCGATTGCCGGCCTGGCCGGCGGCGCTGTCGACGTCGATCAGCACCGCCGTCTCTGTCTCGACGACATGCAGGACCGTGGCGTCGTCGATGGCAAGGCGGGGCGCCAGCGCCGCGTCGAACGTCGCGTCGAGGTCGATCTCCAGGGGTTCGACCGCGACCTCGCTGTCCGGGAAGGCGGTGCGCAGCTCCGTCACCGCGGCGGCATCGTCGACGGCGATGCGGCCGGGCGGCCCGGGCAGGCGCAGGGCGAGCGCGGCGGCAAGTCCGGGGGCCGGGTAAAGCTGGGCCGGGGGCTCCGCGCCGGCGGCCGAAACCTCGCGCGACAGCCGGGCGGAGAGCCGCGCGCCCTTGCCGGGCTGCGCCTCGCGGCGCACCTCGACGGCGAGCGCGGCGCCTTCGCCAAGGGCGAGGCCGGCGGAGGCCGCCTCGCGCACCGGGAGGATGCCGGGCCGCGGCTCGCCGATCTCGACAAAGGCGGATTCGAGGCCCGGCGCCAGCCGCACGACGCGGCCGAGATGGATGCTGCCGGCGGGGCGCCACTCGCCGCGCTCGACATAGAGCTCGACCGCGGCGCCGTCCTCGACCAGGGCGGCGCGCCATTCGCCGGGACCGGCGGAGATCACGAGGTCGCGGCGCAATCCGGGCGATACCCGCGGCCGGCGAGGAGCTGTGCGGTCTCGTACAGCGGCAGGCCGACGACGTTGGAGTAGGAGCCTTCGAGCCAGCGTACCAGGGCGGCGGCGCGGCCCTGGATGGCGTAGCCGCCGGCCTTGCCGTGCCACTCGCCGCCGGCGAGATAGGCGGCGATCTCCGCCTCGCTGAGCCGCTTGAAGGCGACCCGACTGGTGACGAGGCGGGCGGCGGCGGCGCCGTCCGGAGCGATGACGACGACGCCGCCGATGACGCGGTGGCGCCGCCCCGACAGCAGCGTGAGGCAGGCGCGGGCGGTCGCCTCGTCCTCCGGCTTGGGCAGGATGCGCCGGCCGCAGGCGACGACGGTATCGGCGGCGAGGATAAAGGCGCCGGGATGGCGGCGGGCGACGGCCTCGGCCTTGGCGCGGGCGAGGCGGGCGGCATGGGCCGGCGGCAGCTCGCCGGGCAGCGGCGTCTCGTCGATGCCGGCCGGATCGACGACCGCCGGCTCGAAGCCGATCTGCCGCAACAGGGCAAGCCGGCGCGGCGATGCCGAGGCCAGCACCAGCGGCGCGCTCACGAGCGGGGATGCTCCCCGAGCCCGTGCGAGGACGCCTTCAAATGCAACACGCAGATCAGGGTGAACAGGCGCCGCGCTGTGTCGCGATCGACGGCGATGCGGTCGGCGAGGCGCTCGAGCAGCAGCTCGGCGCCCTCGTCGTGCAGGCCGCGGCGGCCCATGTCGATCGCCTCCACCTGGCCGAGATTGCCGCTGCGGATCGCCTTGGCGTAGCTCTCGCAGACCAGGAAATAGTCCTTGATGATGCGGCGGAACGGCGCGAGCGGCAGCAGCACGGTCTCGCCGGCGCCGTCGGCCAGCGTGGTGACTTCCATCGACAGGCGGCCCTCGTGGGTCGCCAGGTGCACCCGGAACGGGCCCAAGAGCCCCGAGGCCGGAGCGAAATGGTTGGTATGGACGAGATCGGCGATGGCGGTGGCGCGCTCGTGCTCGATCTCCGGGTTGCGGCGCACGACGGTGCGCTCGTCGAGGGTGATTTCGGCGATGCGCTGGGTCGCCGCCCCCGGCTCGCTCATCGCCGGTTGAGCCGGATCGACAGCGACAGGGCATGGGCGTCGAGCCCCTCGGCCTCGGCGAGGCGGATCGCCGGCGGAGCGATCGCCGCCAGGCTGTCGGCGTCGCAGCCGACAAGGGTCGTGCGCTTCATGAAATCGAGCACGCCGAGGCCCGAGGCAAAGCGCGCGCTGCGCATCGTCGGCAGGACGTGGTTGGGGCCGGCGACGTAATCGCCGACCGCCTCGGGCGCATGGCGGCCGAGGAAGATCGCCCCGGCGTGATGCAGCTTCTCGGCCAGCGCCTCCGGCGCGGCGACGGCGAGCTCGACGTGCTCGGGGGCGATGCGGTCGATCAGCGCGGCGGCTTCGTCCCAGCCGGAAACGAGCAGCACCGCGCCGTGCTCCTGCCAGCTCTGCCGGGCGATCGCGGCGCGCGGCAGGCGGGCGAGATGGCCGGCAATCGCAGCCTCGACCGCGTCGGCGAAACCGCCGTCGTCGGTGACGAGGATGGCCTGAGCGGCGGGGTCGTGCTCGGCCTGCGACAGCAGGTCGGCGGCGATCCAGGCCGGGTCGTTGGCGGCGTCGGCGACGACCAGAATCTCCGACGGGCCGGCGATCATGTCGATGCCGACCTTGCCGAAGACGCGCCGCTTGGCCGCCGCGACATAGGCGTTGCCCGGACCGACGATCTTGTCCACCGGGGCGATCGTCGCGGTGCCGTAGGCCAGCGCCGCCACCGCCTGGGCGCCGCCGACGCGGTAGACCTCGTCGATGCCGGCGAGCCGCGCCGCGGCCAGCACCAAGGGGTTGAGAACGCCGTCGGGGGCCGGCACCACCATCGCCACGCGCTCGACGCCGGCCACCCGGGCGGGGATCGCGTTCATCAGCACCGAGGAGGGATAGGCGGCGGTGCCGCCCGGCACGTAGATGCCGACCGCCGCCAGCGGGCGCCAGCGCAGGCCGAGGCGGACGCCGGCGGCGTCGGTGTAGTCGATCGGCGCCGGCATCTGGCGGCGGTGGAAATCCTCGATGCGGGCGGCGGCGAAACGCAGCGCCTCGACATCCGCGGCGGGCGCCGCGGCGGCAAGCTCGGCGGGGTCGAGGCGGAACTGCGCCGGGGTCAGGGCGACCCGGTCGAAGCGGGCGGTGTACTCGGCGAGCGCGGCGTCGCCGCGGCGGGCGACATCGTCGACGATCGCGGCGACCGCGGCCTCGACATCGGCCCCGGCCTCGCGCTGCTTTGCCAGAAACCGCTCGAACGCGGCGGCGAAGCCGGGATCGCCGGTGGCCAGGCGCAGCGTCATGTCACGGCGGCGCGGAAGCGCTCGATCCAGCCGCCGACCTCCTCCGGCCGGGTCTTCAGGGCCGGGCGGTTGACGATCAGGCGCGAGCTGACATCGGCGATGTGCTCGACCTCGACGAGGCCGTTGGCGGCGAGCGTCGCCCCGGTCTGCACCAGATCGACGATGTGGCGGCACAGCCCGAGGCTGGGGCCGAGCTCGACCGCGCCGTTGAGCTTGATGCACTCGGCCTGGACCCCGCGGGCGGCGAAATGGCGGCGCGTCACCTCCGGGTATTTGGTGGCGACGCGGAGATGACTCCAGCTTTGCGGGTCTTCGCGATCGACCCAGTCGGCGGGCGCGGCGACCATCATCCGGCAATGGCCGATATCGAGGTCGAGCGGCGCGTAAATCTCGGAATAGTCGAATTCCATCAGCACGTCGTTGCCGGCGACGCCGAGCTGGGCGGCGCCGAAGGCGACGAAGGTGGCGACGTCGAAGCTGCGCACGCGGATCAGCGCCAGGCCCGGATCGGAGGTGGCGAACTGCAATTGCCGCGAGGCGGGATCGGCAAAGGCCGGCTCGGGCACGATGCCGACCCGCTGCAGCAGCGGCATCACCTCGCCGAGGATGCGGCCGTTGGGCAAGGCCATGACCAGCGGTCCGCCCGGCGGCGCGTCGCCGCTCATGCCGGCTCGTCCGCGGGGTGGCTGGGCCGCCAGGCGGTCGGCCACGGCTCGCCGATGTCGCGGGCGCGGCAGCTTATCGCCGCGGCGGCGAGGCGGATCGCGGCGCCGCCGGAGAAGTCGAGCACGATTGCCGGAGCCTTTCCATCCTGCTGCCGGCGGATCGCCAGCAGCGACAGGATGCGCTCCTCCTCGCCGCGGCGGAAGCCGCGATAGGCGACGCCGTCGATCTCGCCGAAGGCGACGGCGCACAGCGTGCGCTCGAAGCCGGGGCCGCCGCCCTCCCAACGGAAGCGGTTGGCGATCAGCGAGAACTGCCGGGCGGTGCGGTCGTAGGAAAGGTCGCGCACGACGACAAGCGCGTCCTGCAGGCAGGCGGAGATCACCGCCAGGTCGGCTTCGTCCTCGGCGCGCAGGCCGAGCCCGCTGTCAGGCGCCACCGGCGAGCCTCTCGATCTGCGCCCCGCAGGCGGCGAGCTTGGCTTCGAGCCGCTCGTAGCCGCGGTCGAGGTGGTGGATGCCGTCGACGACGGTCTCGCCGCCGGCGACCAGCCCGGCAAGGACGAGCGAGACCGAGGCCCGCAGATCGGTCGCCATCACCGGCGCGCCCATCAGCCGCTTGACCCCGCGCACCAGCGCCGAGGCGCGGTGGACGGTGATGTTGGCGCCCATCCGCATCAGCTCGGGGACATGCATGAAGCGGTTCTCGAAAATCGTCTCGGTAATCATCGAGGCGCCCTCGGCAATCGCCATCAGGGCCATGACCTGGGCCTGGAGGTCGGTGGGAAAGCCGGGATAGGGCTCGGTCATCACGTCGACCCCGGTGAGCCGGCCGTTGCGGCGGCGCACGCGCAGCCCGCTCGCGGTCTCGGCGACCTCGACCTCGGCGGGTTCGAGGATGCGCGCCACCGCCTCGACATGGTCGAGCCGGGCGCCGTCGAGAAGGACATCGCCGCCGGTCGCCGCCGCCGCCATCAGGTAGGTGCCGGTCTCGATGCGGTCCGGGATTACGCGGTGGCGGGCGCCGTGCAGGCTGGTGACCCCCCGGATCGACAGGCGGTCGCTGCCGATGCCGTCGATCCGCGCCCCCATCGCGTTGAGGCAGGTGGCGAGATCGGTGATCTCGGGCTCGCGCGCGGCGTTGATCAGGACCGTCTCGCCCTCGGCGAGCGCCGCCGCCATCAGCAAGTTCTCGGTGGCGCCGACCGAGACGCCGGGAAACACGATCTCGGCGCCGCGCAGCCCGTGCGGCGCGCGCGCCTCGATATAGCCCTCGCGCAGCTCGACCTCGGCGCCGAGGCGCTGCAGGCCGCGCAGATGGAAATCGACCGGGCGGATGCCGATCGCGTCGCCGCCCGGCAGCGACACCCGGGCATGGCCGCAGCGCGCGACCAGCGGCCCCAGCACCAGAACCGAGGCGCGCATCCGGCGCACCAGGTCGTCAGGCGCGGTGGTCGAGGCGATCTCGCGGGCCGACAATTCGAGCGTGCGCTCGGGGCGGCGCGCCAGCTCGACGATGCCGACGCCGTGCTGCGACAGCAGCGCCGTCATCGTCGCGATATCGGTCAGTTCCGGCAGGTTTTCGAGCACCAGCTTGTCCGCGGTCAACAGGCTCGCCGCCATCAGCGGCAGGGCCGCGTTCTTGGCGCCGCCGATCGGGATCGTGCCGTAGAGCGGCGCGCCCCCGCGGATCAGGATTTTGTCCATCGCTCCGGCTCCGAGCCCCCGGGGCCCCCCGCCTGTCGTGCCGCCTGCTTTTAACCAAGAGGGCGGCGCCGCTCAAGCCGGCGGTGTTTCCCGGCGGGCGGGTGCGGGGGCGGCGTCCTCGCGCGTCTCGCGGGCGCGCGCCTGCGCCTTGCGGCGCCGCAAATTGTCGCGCAGGGCCCTGGCGAGGCGGGCCTCGCGCGCCTGCCGCTCGGCGCGCCGGGCCGGGGTGAGATGCGGGGTCTCGCTCACGCCCGGCATCGAAAACGAGCGCCCCGCCGCTGTCAACCGGCGCCGGCATTGCGGATCGATTGGGTTGCGTTTCTCCGACGCCAGCCGATCCCATCAAGGCAGGTCCCGGCCAGCGGGATGTCGGAGTGACGCGAGCATGGCGTGAAGCGGCCCAGAGAGCCGACAAATCCGACCCCCGCACAAACATCGGCGGCACGCCATGTGAGCGGAGCACCCCGCGATTCCCCCTGCCCCGGAGAGCCTACGTTTTTGGCGTGACGAGAACCAATTTTTGGGCACTATGAGCGCACGAACGCGGTTTGTGCAGGATCGCCCCAGAGAGTCGCCCATGCGTTTTGAATCTAACCGCCGAGCCCTTGCGCTGGCTGGCAAACCCAGCAACCGCAGCCGTTCGTTTACCTCGGGGCTTCTGCTCGGTTTGAGCGGAGCCAGCTTGATGCTGGCGAGCATACTTCCCAGGCCGCAGATCCCGAAGGAGGGTGTGGCTTCCGACTGGAAGGCAATCGGCGGCGACCTGAGAAACGCGCGCCGCAAGCATGTCCAATAGCGGGGACGAGACGCCTGGTACTCAGCGCGCAAAGCCGGAACCCCCGGCAGCGCCAGGACAGAAATCAGTTGATCCCTCGGCAGAAGCCGCCGACTTCGAACCGGCGGCCGAGATTCTTCGTCCCCATTTAAGAAATCCGGGGCAGGCAAAACAAGTGGTCGCTGAGGTGGCGACTGCCGTATTGTTTCACGGCCCGCTGCCCCCACCCGACGTCTTCAAGGGCTATGACGAAATCGTGCCCGGGAGCGCACGCGAAATACTGAGTATGGCAGCGCAGGAGCAGCGCCATCGCCACAGATTAGAGGTTTTCGAGATGGTCTATCCGTATTTAGGCCAACTCGCCGGATTTGTGGGTTTCCTGGCGTCGCTCGGAGGAGCAGTTTATCTTGCCATGAATGACCGCCCCACCGTGGCCGGCCTGCTGCTGGGCGTTCCCTCTCTTGGGGTGATAGGCTGGTTCATTAACTCCAGGGTCTCCGCCGGAAGCTCTACCCCCGCGGCAGCCCCGCGAAAGAGCCGGCCCCGCAAGCGCCGCTAAATTCTCGATCGGCCGCGACCGCTGCCGCCTCGCCTTGCCAAGCGCGGGGGCGTCGTGTATCCCGTCCCCCCGCCATGCCGGCCCGGGCGCTGCCGTAGCTCAGTGGTAGAGCACCCCCTTGGTAAGGGGGAGGTCGAAAGTTCAATCCTTTCCGGCAGCACCACGCTCCGTTAACCGCGCCTTAATCCGGCCGCGGCGAATATTCGCGGCGGGCTGCGGGAATCCGGTGACCGATGGCGGGGGATTTTTTCGACGACGACGGCGGCTCCGGCATCGTCGGGTGGGCGTTGCGCCGCTCGGTGCTGTGGATCGCCGCCGGCGTCGCCGTCTACGTCGTGCTGAGCAGCAACCTGCCGCCGGCTCCGGGCGATCCCGAGGCCGCGGCGGACGCGGCGCCGCCGCCGGCCGCCGCGCCGGCCCGCGAGGCGGCGCACAACGCGCTGGCGTTCGCCGCCAACCCGCAGGGACACGTGCTGCTCGATGCCGCGGTCAACGGCGCCGCGGTGCATTTTCTCGTCGATACCGGGGCGACCCTGGTGGCGCTGACCGCGAAGGACGCCGCGGCGGCGGGGCTCGACCCCGCCCGGCTCGATTACCGCGACGTTGTCAACACCGCCAACGGCCAGACCCGCGTCGCGCGGGTCAGGCTGCGCGAGGTGCGCATCGGCCAGCTCGCGCTCGACGACGTCGACGCGGTGGTCGCGGAGCGGCTGTCGACCTCGCTGCTCGGCATGAGCTTTCTGTCGCGGCTCGGCGGCTGGGCGATGCGCGACGGCGTGCTGACGCTGAGCTGGTAGCTACCTGACGATGGCCTCGACCGCAGCGACCCGGCGCGCGGCGCCGTCGCGGTCGGCGGCATCGCGGCTGCGTTCGGCCTCGGCGATCAGCCGGTCCGCTTCGGCCATGCGGCGCTCGCCGCTGCGCGGGCTGATCCGGCGGCTGTCGATCTGCTCGCACAACTCGGCGCGCACGCGCTCCTGCAGGCGCACCAGGTCGGGGTAGCGCGCGGTCGGGATCGCAAACTGCTCGACCGCGGCGTTGACGCATTGCGCATGCGGCAGATACAGCCCGACCCGGCGCGGATACTGGCGGTTGCAGGCCTGGCGCGCCGCGGCGAGGGTCCTCACCTCGGGGCCGAAGGCCGGCATGGCGCAGGCGAACAGCCCGGCGAGAACGAGACCGACTACGGCAACGCGAACCCCCATCCGGCGCCTCCGCCCGCCGGGACGATCCCGGCGACCGGTCTACGGCTGCGGCAACCGAAAGTTCACGCCATCGCGTAAAGAAGGTCGGGGCTCGGCGCCGCGCGGCCGAGCTCGACCGCCTTGACCGCGGCGATCAGCTTCTCGTGGGTCGGGGTCGGCCGGCCGATCTCGCGGCCGCGCGCGACGATGACGCCGTTGATGAAGTCGATCTCGGTGCGCCGGCCCTTCTGCATGTCCTGGCCCATCGACGGGCGCTGATGCTCGCTGCGGCCCTGCGAGTTCCTCAGCGCCAGCATCAGCGATTCGACCTCGTCGCGCGCCTTGGCGTCGCCCTCGGCGGCGCGCGCCAGAGTCTCGGCGTCCTGCCCGGCGATGTCCTCGAGGCGGTAGCCGAGCGCCTGGCCGACCCGCACGCCCTCGCCGCCGAGCTTGATGATGAGACCGCGGATGCGCTCGTCCTGGCGCATCGCGTTGCCGGACAGGCCGCTCGCCGCCGAGACCCCGTTGTGCATGCCGTTGACGCACAGCTTCGACCAGCGCTCGCCCCACAGATTGTCGGTGACCTTGCAGGTGTCGACGGTGCGGATGATTTCGCCCAGCTCCTCGATGCGCCGGGTGATCTTTCCGTGCACCTCGCCGACGCGGTAGACCTCGTGGCCCGGCGGGTTCTTGGCGCCGGTGCGGCGGATGCGGCCGGGGGCGTAGAGCTCGGCCGAGAGGATCGCGGCGATGGCGCCGACCGTCTTGCCCCAGCCGACGATGCCGGCGATGCGCTCCTCGTTGATGCAGTTCTGCAACGAGACGACATAGCCGCCCGGTGCCAGGTATTGTCGGATCATCAGCGTCGCCCACTCGGTGTCGTAGGACTTCATCGAGATGAAGGCGATGTCGATCGGCTTTTCCTTGGCGAGCTGCTGCACCTCGGTCAGGTGCAGGGTGCGCGGATGGGCGCGGACGAACTCGGCCTCGGTGACCCCCTCGAGGGCCAGCCCGTCGCGGCGGATCGCCTCGATATGCTCGGGCCACGGGTCGATCAGGGTCACGTCGAAGCCGTTATGCGCAAGGTTCCCGCCGGTATAGCCGCCGATCGCCCCGGCGCCGAAGACGACAATCCGCTTGTCCATGCGCGCGCTCCCTCTATGACCCTTGCCGCGGCATGATAAGCTCGGATCGAACGCGCGTTGAAGATCAATCCAGGAAGGGGGCCGGGCGATGAATTGGAGTGAACGACGCGAGCGCTTTCGCGCCTTGCTGGCCGGCCCGCGCTGCGTGCATCCCGGCTCGGTCTACGATGCGATCTCGGCCCGCATCGCCGAGGATCTCGGCTTCGAGGTCGGCATCTTTTCCGGCTCGATCGGCTCGATGGCGGTGCTCGGCGCGCCCGACCTGGTGGTGATGACCCTGACCGAGTTCGCCGGGCAGGCCTACCGCATCTGCCGCGCCGGCAATCTGTGCCTGCTGGTCGACGCCGATCACGGCTACGGCAACGCGCTCAACGTGCGCCGCACCGTCGAGGAGCTGGAGACCGCCGGCATCTGCGCGATGTCGATCGAGGATACGGTATTGCCGCGGCCCTACGGCGCGAGCGGCAAGCCGACGCTGATCTCGCTCGAGGAAGGGGTCGGCAAGATGAAGGCGGCCCTGTCGGCGCGCCAGGACAAGCGGCTCGTCATCGCCGGGCGCACCAGCGCGCTCGCGATCACCGGGGTGGACGACACGATCCGCCGCGCCCAGGCCTACGAGGCCGCCGGGGTCGACGCGATCTTCCTGGCCGGCGGCATCACCACCGAGGCGATCGAGGCGGTGTCGGCGGCGATCAAGGTCCCGCTGATCACCGGCGGCGGCGCCGGCTCGCTCGCCGATCTCGGCTGGATGGCGGCGCACCGCGTGCGCGTCGCGCTGCAGGGCCACGCGCCGTTCAGCGCCGCGGTGCAGGCGGTCTACAACACGCTGAAGGCGCTGCGCGACGGGGTGAAGCCCGCCGACCTGACCGGCATCGCCCCGCCCGAGCTGATGCGCCAGGTCACCCGCGCCGCCGACTATCAGCAATGGACCAGGGACTATCTCGGCGGCGCCTGAGCGAGGGGGATGAGAGCGATGACGAGGGGGATGGCGCGGCAGGCGGTGCTGGCGGCGGCCGTGCTCGGCGCGGCGTCGTGCGCGGGCCGGCCGCCGGGCGAGCCGATGCCGCCGCCGCAGGCTGCTGCCGAGGCGCCGGCGCCGGCGTCGCAGACCGGGGCGCCGATCCCGCTGACCCCGCCGCCGGCCGCGGCGGCGGCCCGGGCGGCTCCGCCGCCGCCGAGCACCCCCGCCCCGCCGGCGGCGACCGCGGCCGGCCCTGCCGCACCGCCGCCGCCGATGGCCGCAGCGGTTCCGCCGCCCGGGCCGCAAGCTGCCGTGCCGCCGGCCGGCGGCGGCACCGCGGCGTGGGACGTGTTCGGCCTGTTCCGGCAGCGCGCGCCGCAGCGGCTGACGCTGAGCAACTTCGCCTTCGATCGCGCGCATGTCGAGGCGGTGGTGACCACCAACCCGGACTGCGCGGCCCGCGACAGCGGCGTCGTCGCGACCAGCGATTTCGCCCTGCCGCTCAACGGCACCCGAATCATCGAAGCGCCGCCCGGCGCCGATGTGTGCTGGCACCGCGAGCGCCGCGACGCGTCCGGCTGGACCCCGTGGAACCGCGCCTACCTGTCCACCGGGCGCTCGATCGACGCGCGGCTGTGACGCCGCGATGCCCGAGCGCCGCGACCTCTATCTGCCGATCGAGCCCTATGCCACGGGGCATCTGCGGCTCGACGCCCGGCACACGATGTACTGGGAGCAGTCGGGCAATCCGCAGGGCATGCCGGCCCTGTTTCTCCACGGCGGCCCGGGCGCCGGGGCGACCGCGGTGCACCGCCGCTTCTTCGACCCGGCCTATTGGCGCATCGTCATCTTCGACCAGCGCGGCGCCGGCCGCTCGACCCCGCTCGGCGAGACCATCGACAACTCGCCCGACCACCTCGTCGCCGACATCGAGCGGCTGCGGCGCGAGCTCGGCATCGACCAGTGGCTGGTGTTCGGCGGCTCATGGGGCTCGACCCTGGCGCTGCACTATGCCGAGACCCACCCCGAAAGCTGCGCCGGGCTGATCCTGCGCGGCATCTTTCTGTGCCGGCGGGAGGAGATCACCTGGTTCCTCTACGGCATGCGCACGGTATTTCCCGAGGCGTGGCGAGCGCTCGCCGGGTTTCTCCCCGAGGCCGAGCGCGGCGACATCCTCGCCGCCTATCACCGCCGCCTGACCGACCCCGC
>Ga0209581_1000610_pt1 | contig 64433 bp, 80 predicted proteins | sample Coa_R2_FD_187160 | JGI IMG/M metagenome (GOLD analysis project Ga0209581, IMG submission 187160) | Surface soil microbial communities from Centralia Pennsylvania, which are recovering from an underground coalmine fire - Coalmine... | ecosystem: Environmental > Terrestrial > Soil > Unclassified ...
ATCTTGCTGAGGAGCCTTCTTGTGGAATGCATTGTGGTAGATATATTTCCAAGAAGTGATCCTTAGCTTTTTCTATTAACTCAACTTGTCACTATGGTAAAATGGGTTGGAATTGTGCCCAACCCTCATCTATATTTACTTTGGTGGCATACCATAGAATTAAATTTCCATTCCAGAACTGACATGCTAAGAATTGACACAAAGTTTCAAGCAGATCGATTCATGCATGCATGTCCTAGGGTTGGACACTTCTGTTCGTTTTGTAGGCAGGATAAAGGATAGAAAGCTGATATCCTTTGCCAGGCGGTCCAACACTGAACCTTTGCTGGATGAAGAGCTGAGCAACATGGCTCACTACCAAGCATCGGTCAAGGCATCATGGGAAGACATGTTCAACGAGTCGCTTGGAAAGACAAATTGGATGATAACATCAAAGGAAAAGGTCAAACTCATAACTCTCTTTTTGGATGATGGCCTGCTCATATTGTCTACTGAGCCAAATTCAAACCATGATTCTATAATTGAAAAAATCAAAAGCCTCAACATAAAATTATAGATTCCTAGAATCATTGTAATGCAAAGCAGTTTTTGTTGTATTGGACTAAACCCATAAACAAGAAAAGCTATACTTCTGACAAATCAGCTAGATTTATGATAACTAAGCTTCGATTTTGAGTGAATTCTATATTCTGTGTTGTTACCATAACTGTGAAAGCTAAGACCAAGTGATTTCCTTTTTTTTGCATTGGAACAGTGTCTCTTAGTCAGTCGCTTGGCAGGCAAGTAGCTTTCGCGTTGGAGGGATTCCTACCAAAGGCCCCTCCTTCTTTTTTGTTATACATTGGTAAATGCATAATGAAGAAAGGCGCAAACTAACATGCATGAAAAGGCGTGAGATCTCTTCTGGTATATCTAAAGTATAGAGTTTAGATACATAAGCGCCTATAGTAAACTATGCCAATTAAGTTAGATGATCTTGATATTGCGTTGCTTGAATCATTGATAAAAGACGGAAGAAAGTCGTTTAATCAGATAGCCCGAGAGATCAAAACGAGTGCTCCAACTGTAAAGGCACGATACAACAGACTCGTCAACATTGGCCTCATCAAGGCAGTAAGTGTTGACCTTGATACGGAAAAACTTGAAGCAAATACTAGTGAGAGCATTGATAGCCTGCGTATGAATGCAATAAAAAAACATCGAGTGAAACTAGGCAAAGGTGTGATGATAAAACTATCATGTGATTATTGTAAAGGTCCAATTAATGGAAAGCCTCGTATCTTGAAATTTGGAAATTCTGAGCGATTTTTTTGCTGCGTATCCTGTAAATCCTTGTATGAAGAAAAATACAAGATACGATTTAATTCGTTAAAGTAATCTTTGCATTCTTTGCCAATCATGTTAAGCTTGGATTGCAAGGCGGCGGTCTATGATAATGGAATTCAGCTACTTTTTTCCATCCGGGCCATCTTCTCTCTAAAATAAAGTCCAGACTATATCTGGACGGCCTAAAGGATACGTTGATCACAATTAACATCAGAAATGCAAGACCGTACACTATTCCAGTGCCTATGTCTGTCGAGTTTGGTCCGTATGGTCCGCCAAATCCTTCTGGAACTGCCCATATGATAAAACTAAGAAAAAGACCAGAAACGTATGTTATTTTGCGCATTAGGCCTAAGATTAAGCCGATAGCTACTGCAAGCTCCGCAACCCCTTAACCGTAAACGAAAAAAGCAGAGTTGGATGAAACAACTGACTCCCAAAATGAGAACCAGCCAGCAAGCCAAGAAGGCTGTCCCTGTGCCGCGTCGCTTATCATCCCAGGAAAAGCTTGGACAAGGCCCGGTTCAAATTTTAAGACACCGTCTATTGCCCAGAATACTCCAAAAACTATTCTTACCGTTGTCTTGATAGAAGTGATGTTTCTTACAAACCAAGACTCCTCGAACATCTTTCCTTTTGGAGTTTTATCTATTTGCATACATCACCACTTTCGTGACATTGCCCAAAGACCGCCAATCATTCCAAGAATAGGCCCTACCCAAAATCCGTGACCCAAAAAGAGGGCTATTCCCGAGATGATAAGTATGACAAGGCCAGAGGTCTTGGCCGTTTGTGGATTAATGTGCAACAAGTATGAACCGTAGAGAATCAGTCCTCCACATATGATGGCACCTATTGATGTCCAAATAATCCACGGAGTAGCCAAAACCATTACTGATTGTAATCCGTTGTACATCATCGTTCCAAACATTGTATGACCGTACATTGCATGGTAGCTAGTCATCGCAAGAGAGACAATGCCGCCAATTACCATCAGTCCTCCGCCTATTACTGCCAAGACTACTGGCGCGGTTAGTTTTTCTTCTTTTGCTACGCTTGTCATATTGCCTTCATGCACCTCATCAGCAGCACCCGCCACCACGTGGCTCTTTTGCCTTTCTCTCCGTTTCTTGCTGGGTGAATCTTCCAGCATGTTCTTCTGAGCAAAAGTACTTTCCAAATCTCTTGATTGCCGTTTCCTTCTTCACATCCATTCCGCATACAGGGCAGTGTTTTTCAAACATGGTAAAAATATGGCTTTCATAATATTTAACGGGAAAACATGATTATCAATCCTGAGACGAGCTGTAAAATTTTACAATTGTAAAGATCTGTCTTTATTAGTCTCCTTTGCCAATCTCGTTTATGTTCAAGGATCCAGTCTGCGGAATGACAATAGATGAGAAAAAGACACAACATGTACTGGAACTTGGGGGAAAGAAGATCTACCTCTGTTCTACTGCATGCAAAGACCAGCTTGCAAAGAACCCAAAAAAGTATGGCCTGTAGAAAAATCCATCAACATCAACAACAAAACTTTGCAATCGACTGCAATATTTTTACCGAGTGGCTATCAACGGCGGTAATAATAGTCACTATTAAAAATATTCAAAATCATTACTTTTGGTAGAGAATATGGCAAAAGATCCAGTCTGCGGAATGTATGTGGAGGAAAAACAAGACACCATAACGCAAAACGTTGAAGGAATCCAGTATTATTTTTGCAGCAACAACTGCCTAAACGAGTTCATGGCCCCAGAAAAGGAGCTAAAAAAGTTAAAGAGGCTTGTAATAATTGGAACTGCCCTTACAATTCCGGTCGTCATTCTCACTTATGTTTCCCTGCTTGAAGCCCAGCTGACAAATTACATACTTTTTGCACTTGCAACCCCGATCCAGTTCTGGGTGGGGTGGAGATTCTATCAGGGAACACTTGATGCAATAAAACACAAGACAACAAACATGGACGTCCTAATCGCAATGGGTACTACGGCTGCCTGGCTTTACAGTGCATTTATCACGCTTGTACCGGGATTGTTTCCATTCCACGTGCCTTACTATGACACGTCGACTGTCATCATTATACTGATAATGACTGGAAGGCTGCTTGAGCAAAAGACCAAGGCAAAGGCATCAAAGGCAGTAAGAAAGTTGCTTGACATCCAGCCAAGAATGGCTCATGTCTACAAGGACGGACAAGAAGTCGAGATCCCAGTAGAGCAGGTGCAGCTTGATTACATCCTCATTGTTCGTCCTGGCGAAAAGATTCCAGTAGACGGCATTGTAACAGAAGGCCATTCTTCTGTTGACCAGTCCGCAATAACAGGGGAAAGCATTCCTGTATCAAAAGATGTTGGAGACGAGGTCATAGGGGCTACAATCAACAAGAGCGGGATGATGAAGTTTCGGGCTACAAAGGTAGGGCAGGACACACTTCTTTCCCAAATAATAAAATTGGTTGAAGAAGCTAAGTCAAGCAGGGTACCGCTCCAGAGGCTTGCTGATAAAATCTCATCTTACTTTGTTCCAGCAGTTACCGTGATAGCCATTGCATCCGCACTGGGATGGTTCTTCTTTGGAGGAATTGGCCTTACCTTTTCACTTTTAGCGTTTGTTTCTGTTATCATAATCGCGTGTCCCTGTGCCCTCGGTATTGCAACCCCTGCCGCACTCATGGTTGGTGGAGGCAAGGCGGCTGAGAACGGCATTCTTATCAAGGGAGGGGAAAACCTGGAGATTGCAAGGAAGGTAAACGTCATAGTCTTTGACAAGACAGGGACCCTTACCAAGGGGCGGCCTTCGGTGACTGACGTCATACCGTTAGGAGATATCAATTCTGACGAGGTTCTAAGGCTGGCCGCAATAGCCGAGAAGGGATCTGAGCACCCTCTGGGAGAGGCCGTTGTAAAAAGTGCAAAGGAGAAGGGGCTTGTAGTTGCAGAGCCGCAGTCATTTGAGGCCATAACCGGGCATGGAATCAAGGCAGGCTATGGAGATCATACTATTCTTCTTGGGAACAGAAAACTCATGGTAAACAATGGAATGCAGATAGACATTGCAGACGAGAAGATGAAGGAGTTGGAAAAAGACGGCAAGACCGCAGTATTGGTTGCACTTGACAATACACTCATAGGAATAGTTGCCATGGCAGATACCATAAAAGAAAATGCCTCAGATGCTATCAAAGCACTGCAGCAGTTACATATTGAGATAATAATGCTGACAGGTGACAATGAAAAAACAGCCAAATCTATAGCACGAAAACTGGGAATCGATAATGTGCTTGCGGAAGTATTACCAAACCAGAAGGAAGAGATGATTAAGAAACTAAAATCAAAAGGAAATGTTGTGGCAATGGTTGGAGACGGTATCAATGATGCGCCAGCTCTTGCAGCAGCTGATCTCGGGATTGCAATCGGCAGCGGAACCGATGTTGCAAAAGAGACAGGAGGAATTGTTCTTATCAAAGAAGATCTTAGAGATGTCGCAATTGCAATTGAGATAAGCAAAAAGACGGTATCAAAGATAAAACAGAACCTGTTCTGGGCATTTGCATACAACACCGGATTGATTCCTATTGCGGCAGGAGCACTAGTACCTGTCTTCGGGGCAACCATGTATGGTTATCTGCCATTTCTTGCAGCTGGTGCCATGGCAATAAGTTCTGCCACTGTTGTTGGAAACTCGCTCTTGCTTGGCAAGTACAAGCCAACCTAAATCTACTGTGAAAAAATTTAGATGAAATGAAAAACTGTGAAACAATTTTTGATTGGTAGAGTATACTCAATAAAACAGTACAATCTTAACAATTCCTGCCTTGACAGATTTCTTTTTATCCTAGAATTGTAAAAGAACAGTAAAACAAATCTAGTTTGAAGTGTGATTTGCTATGGATATGAAACTAATACTCAGAGGAAAGATGATTGAAGACGAACCTACTGTTGACGCCGTATTCAAGATTCTTGGAGACAAGCATTCTAGAAAGATACTTGAATCTCTCACTGACTCACCAAAGTCTGCCCTTGACATAAGTAAAGAATGTAAGATATCTTTAGCCCTTGCATACAAGAAGATAAAAAACTTGAAAAAGTGCGATCTAATCCAGATCTCTACATCTGTTATAGTTGAAGGAAGAAAATATGCCGTATACAAGAGCAAGGCACATCCAATCATGGTGCTCTTAAACCACAAGTTTCCGTCCCAGACCATAATAGTTGACTCTGACAATCTTGTAAACTGCCTGGGATGCGAATCGCTTAACTGTGGCATGTACTATGATGAGAGGTATAATGGAGTACGAAGCATTTGCTACTCCTGCGGTGCCAACTGGCCAGAATCATGATATTTGGTAACTGTTACACCCATTGTTTTTTCTTGCCATAGTCGTCAAGCATATTGCGTATTCTCATAAAAGAATCGTGGGATATGACGTCCTGTTCTATTGACCTATGGATAATGGTCTCAACTTTGATCTGTTTTTGACGCACCATCTTCATCACCTCTTCAAACAAACCCTTCAAGACCTCCGACTCGTCGTCCTGTTCTGCAGTCATGGATAATTATTTTGTAGACATTGGGTTAAATGTTGTGAAAATTTCACACACGAAATAGAGTGTCATAACTAAATATCACGACGACGTATAGATGTCATGACGACTGCATATGTCATGATAGCATGTGATTATGGTCAAGAAGAACAAGTGCTAGAAGAGGTAAAGACAATAGATAGAGTAAAAGAAGCTCATGGCACTGAAGGTCACTATGACATTGTAGCTGAGATTGAATCAAAGACAACCAATGAAATAAACGACACGGTTTCTGAAAAGATACGACGAATCAACGGCGTACGCTCTACCTTGATACTTTTGGCACAGTGTTAAATCTCACTAAACGCGTAAATACTTTGAAGTACATTATTGCACATGAGCAAGGAAAGTTCAGGAATGGATACGAACTTCTTTGAGGGCCTCATTGAATCGCTTGCTGACAAACATTCGCAACTTGATATCAACTTCCAAAAGACTAACATAAAATTGCCTGGGTTCGAAAAAACGCTGGAAATTGATGGGCTTGTCACCCTCTCTGTACACGTAAGAGAGCTCACTGATGAAGAAAAAAAGGCATCATCGAAGAAAAATGTCGTACTGATGACTCCGAAAGCCTAGATAACCTTCAGTATCTGCCTCAGCCTAAGCGGGTTGAAGCGCAAGTGCGGGCCAAACCTAGAAAGCCCTCCAGCAGTAAGCAAACGTTCGCCCCTGTCATATAGAGAAAAACTCCACCCCTTTTTTACAAATTTTTTTACAAGATGAGACGATTGAAGAAGCATTTTTCCCTTGTTTGTCTTTGCTGCAAACAAACTCGATATCTTCAGGTTCATCTTTTCTAGTCCTGCCATCTCAAGCTCTAGGGACTTGGTAGTTGTATCGACTGCGATAACAGGCTTGCCATCTACACTTATTGTTACCTTGCCTTGGTTTATTGCATCAAGTAGCTTTTCCCCAATCACTGTAAGACATATGCATGCATTTGATTTAACGTTTCTTCAATATGTAAAAGCAGGATCTGTATTCTTGAGAGTTTTTTAGTAAGTAATTGTAATTGGTAAAACATGAGTGCTGACACAATTAAAAAAGCAAAGGCTTTGGCAAAAGACGGTGTTGTAAAAGTGGAAGACGACCTGTACCAAGTGAGATCCTCAAGCGATGCAACAAAATCATATTTTGTGACCTCTGAGAGTTGTGAATGCGAAGGCTTCAAGAACTTTTACAAGTTTCATCACGGAAAAGGTTTGAAGGCAAACTGCTCACACCTTGAGGCAGTAAGAATTTTTAAAAAAATGCATGAAAAGCCTGCAAAAGAAAACTAGTTTCCTTTTACACGTAATTTTTGATATCTTACCATAACCTTTTCAGTTTTGATTTAAATGGAATCTAGGAATTATTCTTTATCGCATCTCTAATTAGCGGAAAATATGACTCGACTAGTTCACCAATTGACAATATTTCATCAGGTTTTGCCTCTCTGTTGTATATGATCTTAAAAGCAGTAAGGCATGTGCCAAGCATCTGACCAACTATGCAACCATACAGAAAGTCAAATTCGTTTTCAAACTTCCAGTCACTTTTGAACCTTGGATACTCTTTTTTGAGCGTGGGGATGCCTGCCATAATGCCGTGAATTGTATCCTCGATATACTTTCTAAATTCTGGGCTAAGCGGCACAATGGTACAGTCTTTTGATATGGTATTAAATTCAGTAGGTTGCCAGACGTTTTTTCATGTTATGTATCTCCCTTGTAAAGTATGAGGTATTCGCCCGGATTTTCTCTCTCCTTTTTGGCCTTGAGCGCATCTTGGTATCTCTCATAGTGCTCTATCAGATAGAGCCTTCTACCACGAGGTTCAAAGTAATCTATGCCACATAGGTTAAAACCGGTCTCTGGAGTAAGTGCGGTTTTTTCTTCATCAGTGACATCTTCACTCAAGTTACAAGAGTCATTTTTTCTTCTCTGTTAAATCTTTGGCTTTCCTTGATACAAAAAGAACCCCAACTGTTGTTATAATATTTGTCAAAATGATCACATATACAACTAGGCTAACAAAGGTGTTTGCAAGAGGCAGTCCTTCGTTTAATCCCACTATTGACAAAGTGGCAGGAACTATGCCCATTGCACATATCAAAAAGATAATTTTTTTGTCTTTCTCAAGTTCTGAACCTTTCGTGGATACCCTTGTTGCAAAATATCTTATAACCAGTAGTATTGCAAAAAAGACTGAAGCAATTGCTAGGTTATACAGTATCGTGCTTGGTACAATAATAAACGTCAATCCAAGAAAGACGAAAAAGAAAGTCTCCATCAGAAACGACATCTCACTTTGAAATTCTTTGAACTGTCCACTCATGTCGCTTATCGTGAACTTTTGTCGCAATCGCAATAACACAGATTTCTCATTTCCTAAAAGCAATCCAAATATGAGAACTGCAATCAGTCCATTGCCATTAAGAACTTGAGTAATGGAATAGGTAGCAAAGAGCAATCCGAGCGTGAAGACATACTTGTACTTTAAACCACGTAAGTATCTTAGAACAAAGAGCCATGATATTGAAAGTGCTAGACCTATTGCAATTCCGACAAGGAAATTTTCCGTAATTGATTGTATTGGAACAATCCAGCTTGTAGTTCCATGCTTGTATAGATCAAGAAACGCAACAAAAAATACTATTGAGAGTATCGAGTTTACAAGCGATTCAAGAGTAAGAAAAGTCACCGTCTTTTCCTGCAAACTGAGGCTCCTTGTAAGGGGCACCACTACTGCAGCAGTGGTCTCGCCACCAATCATACAACCAAACATTAAAGATTGGGCGAGATCCCAGTTTAGGACAAAGCGGCCAAAAAGGCCAATTGCAAATATACTTACGACCACATATATCGAGACCTGGAGCAAGGTTCGAGGGCTGCCGCGAATAACCTCCCTTATTTTCATATCCATGCCACTGTAGAACAAAACCATGATCAATGTAAAGGAAGAGAATAAGCCAAGTACTGGTATTAGCGGTTCCCGTGGGAAAATATGAAAGATGGGTCCCAACAAAATTCCAACAAAAATTAGAAACAAAAAGTAGGAAATTCCAGTTCGTTTAAAGAAAATTTCTCCACCAAATCCAAGAAAAATTATTCCTGCAACTACTGAAAAAACTACTAATTCATTAATCAATAGTTTTCCTTAAAATACTAAATTCAATAAATTTATTGTTTGTTTCCAATTTGATACTATTGACATAGTTATATAATGATCTGAATCATGTGAAATTCACCTAATGTTTTTCTTGTATTGTTGAAACTTATTGAGGTAAATTGCTATTTTCTAAAATTATTTGTTGAAGATCCTCTGGTTTTTCTACAATGTAGTCAGGATTTGATTTTTGTAGTGCGGCTTTGGTGTTATAACCCCAAGAAACTCCTATTACTCGTATGCCCGCCTTCTTTGCTGCCTCGACATCCCTTATCTCATCTCCTACGTAAATTGGATCATCATGCGGGATTGTTTTTTCCTTCATCAGTTTTTTGAGCAGTCTGCTTTTTCCATAAACTGCCCTACCTGAATATACAAAATCAAACAACTGCAAGTCATTATTTTTTAAAAACTCGGTTACATTTTCCCTAGAGTTTGTAGTAAGTATGCCTAAGACGCATCCCCTCTTCCTCAAATTAACAAGGGTCTCCCTGATATCTACTGGAGTCTGCAGGTGTACTATCTCTTTGTTCATCTCAAATCTTATCTTTCTTACTACGATAGGCAGCTTGAAGATGGATATGCCTAGGTGCTTTAATACCTCGCTTGGTCTCTTTTCACGGATCTTTGGTATGTCGCCAAGCGGTATCTTGCGATATCCGTAGTGGTCAGCAAACTTGTTTGCTATCTTTATTACTACAGATAGGGTGTCGGCTATGGTGCCATCAAAGTCAAAGACTATCGTAGGCATTAAAAAAACAGCTGCAAAGTCCCTTAAAGACTGTTATGAATTGACAAAATTGAATTTGAAGGCCTGCAAAATTAAACCTAAATTGCCTTTTCCTGCACCCAAACGCACTAGATTATCAATATGAAGAGGTAGTACACAGCCAAGTTAACTGATGTGACTATGACTCCTATCTTGAGAAACTCAAGAAAGGTAAACGCCTTGATGTTTCTTGACTCTGATGCTCGAATTATTATGATGTTGCTTGCAGCGGCCAAGATTGTAAGATTTCCTCCTATTGTACTTGCAGCAGCAAGCATCATCCATGAAGAAACATCTGCATTAGTGAACCCATTTTGTATCATGACGTAATGGTATAGCGAAACAAATGGTACATTGCTGAGTACCTGCCCAAGGGAGATGCTAGTAATTGATATTATTGCATTGCTCTGCAACAGGTTGCTTGGATTTGGCACTGGAATATCCTTCATTATCATGGGTATTGCTCCAGAAGACCAGACTGCCGCAGTTACAATGAACATTGCGGCAAAGAAAACTAGCACGGAATAGTCTACATTTTGTATTATCTCTTTTCTGTCTCTGCTTGCTATGTAAAGTACAGACGCTCCCAAGAGTGCAACAAGGCTGAGGCTAATGTCCGCAATCTTGAAAAATTTCAAGACCTCTGAAATGAAAAATCCGACAATAGTTGCAATTAGGACACCGACTGATATCTTGGCAAGACGTATGTTTGTGATTGCCGCATTCTCTAAGGTTACATTTTGCAAGTTTACCTGCATCATCTCTTTTTTGAAGTATGCACCAAGTATGTAGTAAGTAAGAAAGAGATTGATGATGGTTGGAACGGCAAGAAACTTGATAAAGTTTGTAAACGGCAAATTGATTCCGCTTTGAAGTGCAATCAAAAGGTTCTGAGGATTGCCTATGGGGGTCATCACACTCCCTACTGTCACACCAAACGCAAGAGCTATTAGAAGTACGGCTGGCCTCAACCCAATCTGTCTTGATACATATGCCACAAGGGGGACTCCCATCAACGCAATTGTATCATTTACAAGAAATGCTGAAAGCGCACCCATGCCTACTACGAAAATTAATAATATCCTGTTTGGGGTCTTGGCCCTTGACAGCATCTTTACGGCAACAAACTTGAGGACTCCTGCTCTGTCAAGAGCAGAAACTATGCTGAACATCCCAAAAAGAAACATGATGACGTCAATCTGGACTGACTTGAAGGCAGACTCGGGGCTAATAACTTGGAAGCCAATCATCAGCGCTGCCCCTATTAACATTGAAGTCCAGATTGGGATCCTAAACCTGATTCTGCCCACTATGAGCACATAGACAAAAGCAAAGATTGCAAGCGATACGTATTCGTTCACAATGAGTGGATCTACTGGGAGTATTTCTTCATTGGTTTGCTGAACATATTATTATATCAAATGACAGGATTGCATGTGATCGCAAGAGATTTTATTCAAAGATGAGGTCAAACATGTTCTTCTACTAAAAGATAAATCCTTGGGATTGATGATACCAAAAGATGAGGAATTCTTCTCTTTTAAATGAGGCATACGACCTATGTGAAGAGGGAGAGTATACACTTGCACTAGAATACTATGACCTAGTCTTGTACAAGGAACCGTCTAATGTGACTGCCTTGGTAAACAAAGGTGTAACACTCCAAAACCTGCGCAAAGTCAAACAGTCAATAAAATGCTATGATATTGCGCTTGAAGTAGACTACAAAAATGTAGACGCTCTAGTCAACAAGGGATCTGCCCTGCATACTTTGGGAAGATATCATGATGCGATTGACTGCTATGACAGGGCGCTCAAGATTCAGCCACGATATGCCATGGCAATAGCCTACAAGGGATTGTCGCTTGGGGAACTTGGACTGCTAAAGGATGCCATAAAGTGTTTCAATTCTGCTCTTAAGATAGACAAAAAATACGATATTGCACTAAACAACAAGGCGCTCGCCTTGGAACTGTTAAAGAAAAATTCAAAATTAAAACCAAAACTGCGTCGTGCCTAGTCCTTCTGGGCATAGTCTACAAACTTGCTAAATCCGCCTTGAAGTGCACCGCTAAGCGAATTGTCAGGAACAAAATCTAGCATCCATGACAGAAATCCCGATGTTTTCAAGTCCAAACTGATGTTAACGTTGGTTCCCATGTTGGGTCTGCCGTCAAAACTCCATGTCTTGTTCAGTTCGGTTGTCATTGTAGTTCCCTTGAGATCTCCTGACACCACCTGGACTAGGTACTTGCCATCTGGGGTCTGTTGGTATGTCGCCTCGGTGTCAAAATAGATTCCATTTATGCCGGCATTCATGTATACCAGGTTGGTCTTGTTATCAAGCATCTTGACATATTTTACATAATCTGGGAATATTTGCGGGTAATTTTGTAGGTTTGATATTGCGGCAATCAACGATTTTTCATTTACGTTTGCTACTGTATGAACATCGATTACACGGTCTGCATATGACATTGGTATACTTGGAGCAACTACAATAAATATAGTCAAAACAGTGATGAATCTTTTTGAACTAAGAGCATGCCTCAAATGATCTTTTTTCACTTGGACCACCGCATTTGTTCATAGAGTGCATTGGACCTGAAAGTATATAACTTATTTGTACACAAATGATTTGTGTACCACTTAATATGAAACAAAATGTTCGTAAATTAGACTTGGAAAACAGCATAGGAACACTAATAGTTCTTGCATCAAAATCAATGGAAAGAGCAGCGGAGCATGAGATCAAAAACAAACTGGGACTAACATCAAGCCAGTGGAAGGTCATATTGGCATTAAACCTGTTTGAAGGGCTAAACCAAAAAGAACTTGCTGACAAGATCTATGTAGACAGCAGTACGCTTGTGCCCGTAATAGACAAGATGGAAAGAAATGGTTTGATTGAAAGAAGACCTGATCCAAAGGATCGAAGACACAACAGGTTGTTTCTGACAAAAAAATCCGAATCTACCGTCAGTTCTATTACTGAAATAATAACTCAGCTAAGAAAAGAACTGTACAGAGGACTGTCACATAACGATCAAGAAGTTATCCGTTTGCATTTGAAGAAAATAATTGACAACGCAGAAAAGACACTCAACCGTTAAAAACCTTAGAAAAATTTATCCAATCCCTACCTTTGCATGTCCTGTATTTAGAAGACCTGTCAGACGGTCATCGTCGCACGCAAGAACGTGAAATGACTTGCACTGGTCTAATACTGTGGGTATCTTTGACTGGCATGCATCTGCATCTAACTGTCCATCCTGGCAGTTTTCTATCAACAGTAAGATCTGCTGATTGCTCTTCCATTGGGTAAGATCTATTTTTTGATTCAGTGTGGAATGACTTGCAAAAACTGCGATTCCAAGTATCAATATGGCAATAAATGGAGAAATGCTTGCCAATTTCATGATGGCAACACCTCTAAACCAAATCCTGCGAAGCTCAGTGACATACTTTTGTCAGGCTCCAAGATGTGATATGATCACTAAATTACTTTTAACTCTCATTATCATAAAATTAAAAAATTATGATATTGCGTAATGATCCTTTGATGAGACAGGGTTATACCTATGATGTTCCAACATGATATCATGAAATATCTTGTCATAATTCTATTCATGCTGCCAACTTCCATTTGTTATGCCCAGTCTACAATGCCGGGTTCTGTACTAACATTCTACATTACAGATGAGAACTTGGTTACAAACCATAGGGGGGTGATGACCATATCGACAGCAGGACTGGTTGATTTTACAATTAATGGCATCCCAATAGCTGGACCTGATGCCATGGTGGAGACTGGAATTGATACTGGAGTGTTCCAACTGCAACTGACACTGCCTTCTTCCATTAACGGCAGGCCGCTGCAAAACGGAGATGTAGTTCTCATGACGTATCATCAGCGGGCAGATTATTCTGGTCACCCGCAAACAATTACTCAATCGGTAGTACTAAGCTCCATTCCCTCAACGCCAGTAGGACCGCAAGAGCAGAGCATCAACATCGGTCAGTATTTCACACTACGACTTTATGCACCAAACTATAACCTAGATTCGCAGGTTCCAGACGACATTCCTCTAAACTTGGTTGAGGTCCACATGGGAGGAGTCAGCACGACACTTGCAGATCCTGCCTTTGATATAGGGACAGGAGTGTTGCGGGAAACTGGAGCAAACACTGACACCTTTGGAGCTACCTTCAAGATTCCAAAAGAGATTGATGGGTTTCCAGTAGAGATTGGCTCTACTCTAGAATTCAGAGTTGTGGACAACTCCCAGCAAATTCCATCCGCATCAAGCATCTTTTTGAGGGTTGGAACACACTACCAAGCCACTGCACCTCCAGCTCCTGCCTCTCTTGGACCAAGAAACATCTCGGTTCAGACCTCAAGCACTTCAGGCACGGTAGTAAACTTTCTCAACTCTACAGTTCTAGAAGGGCTATCAGATCCTGTCTGCTATCCGTCATCAGGCTCTACGTTTCCTATAGGGACAACAACGGTCACATGTTCTGCAAAAAGCCAAGAAGGTAACTCTGTCCTACGATCGTTCTCAGTTACTGTAAATCACGTCACTCCGATGATACCGCATTGGGTGAAAAATCTAACGCACTTTTGGTGTAACGGTAACATACAAGACAGTGATTTTAAGTCAGCCATCGCATTTCTTGACTCAAAGAATGTCATCTCAATTCCGTCATCGCAAGATACTGGCTTGACTGCTGACAAGGAAGGCATCTGTGCTTGGTCTGATGGGAAGATAACTGATGTCCAAGTACTGCAGTTGTTCTCCTCACTTGTCCGATAGGATTTAATCTTGTGGTAGCAAAAATGAACTCATGAAAGCCACTTTTGGTGCTGGATGTTTTTGGTGCGTAGAGCACGAATTTAGAAAAATAAAAGGAGTGGCATCTACCACAGTCGGATATATGGGCGGCAGACTAGAGAACCCAACATATGAAGATGTCTGCACTGATACTACTGGCCATGCGGAGGTGGTCCAAGTTGAATTTGATCCATCAGTTATTTCATATGGTAAAATTCTGGATGTGTTTTGGAACTGCCATGATCCAACGTTACTTAACAGACAGGGTCCGGACGTAGGAACGCAGTACAGGTCAGTCATTTTTTGCCATAACAGGGACCAAGAACAAGAGGCAAAAAGATCAAAAGAAACATTGCAAAATTCTGGGAAATTCCAAAGGAATATTGTAACTGAGATACTTCCTGCTCCAGAATTCTACAAGGCAGAGGAGTACCACCAACAATACTATGCAAAATGTGGTATTGTATAGATAAAAAATTATCCTCTTTCCCTGTTCTCTATTTTTGATTAATTTTGGTGGCGTTCGAACGTTTGTGTTTATTCTATATGGGAGATCTCTTCTCACTACTATATGTTGGGTTCTGACTAGATTCTATATTGCTACTTTCAAATTTATCTGCCCAGTGTTGCCTTGTTTCATAGCGTAGAGGACCCACTTCAACATCGTAGACCTTTTGTTTCATCTTCTTGTTGCTCCACATAAATATGAAAACTGCAATACCTGCAGCACCGGCCGCAAAGCCATAGGTTATCATGTTTGACAAGCCGCCTGCAGTTGTATTTGACACATTTGATGCGGCGGTTACTGTAGTAGTAAACGCAGGGGCGCCCTTTACATTATACGCTTTTGCGTGTCCCTCCACATTGAAGGTTCCGGAAGCAGGCTGATCAATTGTGCGTATGTGGTATTTTGCATCAGTTGTAAAGTCTACATCTTGCTGGTTGTTTTGCATGGTTCCTGACTGAAGATTACTTACTCCGGTGGAGAAGGTGGTAACTGCTACCTTTGCACCTTTGTAATTTAATACGGCCGAGTCGCTCACAGTATATGATGGGTCAAATAGACTGTCCCATTTGTCAAGCGATTGTTGCTGATATAATGTGGAAGGATTAATCAGGTTTTGTTGTAGTAACTTTTCGGCTTGTGTACCTTTTATGACATTATATGCAGATGGCAGTTCTTTCTGGATGAGATTTATTGGAAAATTGATTTCCAAATCTCCGTATTGCTGCGTTGATATAGTCGCAGCTTTGTTGAGATTAAATCCAACCCACGCCGCATCCATTATGAATGGCGTGCCTCCTCCTTGGAGACCACTTTGAGTTACAGCTGTACCGTGGTAAAGGACATACTTGTCAACCGTAGGCGTTATCTCGATCAAATACGTGATGGAAGCCTCTGTAGGACCACCGCTAATTTGTGCTACGTAGTTGAGATTCATGTTTGTTAACTGTACTGAACTGCCCTCTGAATTCATGACTTCGGTTACCTCATTCATCAGATTTTTGACACTTGGATTGTTGGAAGCATCTGCAGTAAAGGAAACGGTCATGTTCTTGCCATCAAGGGCATTCTTTAGGTTTCCTCCTTGGGGATAATCCAGATATACAACACGAGTAAATTTGAAAGTAGGAGTTATGGGCGCTCCATTAATTGGAAGATAAGCATTGAAATCTGTTGTGGCCAGAGCCTGTGTCATAGTACCAAGTAAGGTGATACTTGCCAGTGTAAAGACAAAAAGCAGTCGCATTTGCATCCATATGTGTCAAGGTCCGTATTATAGCTAATAGCCGTTCTCATCTCTTTTGCTTGGTTTAATACAAAAACAAGATTGTTGCCCAAAGCAGTTGATAACATGAATATTATTTTTAACAAATGATGCCATATAGTAGATTGTTCCTACGCCTCCTGCACACGAAAGTAGGAACAAACCCTGGTCAATCGTGTGCAGATATTACATTTTATATCTCAACTTTGTGGATTTGTCATACATTGAATCGGAAAAGAATTGGAAGACTGGTTTTGTTTTTTGGACTGATTGGCATGGGCGCTTTTATCTTTTTAAACATGGACCTTGCACACCGCAAAAGAGATCTGTACTTGCTTTTTGCAATATCTCTCATCTTCTTTATCTCGGGATGGGTGGGGCTTTTCAGATACACTAGATTTTGGGCAATGTTGGAATGAACAGCCTTGAAAATCTTTGAATAAAAGATTAATTCTGCTGAGAACTTGTATTAGATTTTTATAATTTCTTGGCACTTGTTTCTTCATTGAACCAAATACTCATGGCGGGCATTGTAACGTTTGTAATATTTTTTGGTTTATTGATGGTTCCCCAAGCCCATGCTCAACAAACATCAGATGTGACTATCATCAAGGGCGCAGGTTCTGGACAATCATGTGTTTCAGCAAAGAACTGCTTTGATCCAAGCACCTTAAACATTGCCGCGGGAACCGCAGTTGAGTGGAAAAATGCAGATCAGGTAAGTCACACAGTAACAAGTGGAAATCCATCAGATAACCAAACTGGAACAGTGTTTGATAGTGGTCTAATTGCCCCCGGCAAAGAATTCACTTTCACGTTCAAGGATGCTGGTACGTATCACTATTTCTGCAAGCTTCATCCGTGGATGGCAGGAGAAGTGGTTGTTGGCACATCTACAAGTAACAATGCAAGTGCCCCAGAATTTGGTCAGGTAGCACCGATAATACTTGCCATTGCAATAATGTCAACTGTTGTATTTTCAGCAAAACGTAGACTATCAAAACTGAACTTGCCTTCATTCTAAGAAAATGTACGTGTAATTGTAAAATAATTGCTGATTGATAATTTCTGTACACAATAAATCTTGATGAACACGGTTAACCATGCCGTATATAGAATCAAGCTTGATTATATCCATGCAGGAAATAACTGGAACATTTCATGGAGCGAAACTCTATGCACTAATTGCAGGAGTTTGCATAGCTGGTACTGCAGTAATTGCATTTGGCCTAGAGTATAGTGCACACTTTGCAACACCCGGATACATACCACCGGCAACAGTAGCCCCAAAAACAGGGCACTGCTATTCATTTGAACAGAATTGTAACAACCCAGTAAAACATGGCGCATCTTACTACACTAGTGGCGCATACTTAGACCAGCCAGCTCCCTGATTCTTTTTTTGTAAAAATACAATAGAAAACTAGGATCTAATTATCCACGAATTACATATTAAAAAACAAACTCTAGACTATTTCCTAATCGTGTAGGAATCTGCCGTAACCCACTATGCCGTTTTCATTAACGTTCCAAACAGCTGGTTTTATCCACAAATCCCCACTGTCGTCTGCCTCAAGATAGAGAATAGGCAAGACATTTGATGGAGGAGCTTGAAGGGATGCCGGTCCTGCAAACGCCTTCCCGTTTAGCATGTTATACATACTTCCATGACACGGGCATTCTCCTCGTTTTCTTCCTTCTTGGGGCCAATACTTCCAGAGGCACCATAAGTGCAGACAAACCATACTGTATACACGAAATGCCGAAGCATCATTGACATTACCGCCCAATTCTTCAGGTAGTCTTACAAACTGCCATTTCCTAAAAGCCTCTTGGTTGAGCACAGGATCGTCCGTGGATGGATATGTTATGACTTCGGAACTGTTTACCGGAAATGCCTTCACGTTAGCTGTTGTACCATCTGGTAATGTCACTTTTACTTTCTGTGGAACAACGTTGGAGGGATTTGGCATGAATTGTCCCCATGGAACAAACGGTGCGAAAGTTAATGCGACTCCTCCTGCACCAAGCAACCTGAGAAAATCACGTCTTGTTAGAGTTCCTCTAGTGTCATTTTCCTTAGTATCCGACTCGGTCATTTTTTATTCGCTCTAATTGTGAAAACAGAAAATCAGATGCTGTTCTCATTATTGTTTCAGCGAAGATTCTTTTTTTAATTTAAAGCTGAATTAACATTGTTACCTAAATCATAAGTTTTTGTACAAAAATAATCAAAAATCCCGAAGTGATAATTTGAATCAATAAAACTATTTTTTGAATCTAGAAATTTTTTGAAATGCGTCACCAACTAAAAATAGCCCTATGGCAACGGATAAAAAAATGCCGCAACCTATTCCTATATAGGTAAAGACACCGACCACAGCTTTACCCATTGATTGGTCAAACATTTTTCGAGATTAATTGTCATCCAACTTTATTATGTTTGAATTAACATTGTTACCACACAGATTTTTGGAAAAGGCATTTTCGTATATCTTTATAAAAAGGAAGGTACGTTAGTCCAACTTTGACCATCCAACATACATGCGAATTATTAAAAATAATTTCAGTGTCTTAGCCAGGCCAAACTCATGGATTAAAGGTAAAAATTTTTTTAAACTTGCAGTCATTGCTATACTAAAATGATAAATTATAGTGAGAATATATTTTTGATTTTTATTGTTTGAAGATGCCATTTCTTAGCAGTGCTGATAGGAAAGACATTCTACCTTGTTGTGTTCTTCACTGTGATTGGTTCTCTTACAATTCCAAATGCAATGGCAGAAAGAACAACTAACGTGTTAATTAGTGATGGCTCAAGTTTAGGTCAGCTCTGCGTTGCTGCTAGGAATTGCTTTGCTCCCTCTGTATTGCATATAGGTGTAGGAACTACAGTATTGTGGAAAAACGTTGACAAGTATAGCCATACAGTAACAAGCGGCTCACCCTTTGACAACCATGCTGGAAAGGTATTCGATAGTGGTCTCATTTTGCCTGGAAAAGAATTTGAATATGCATTTAACAGTGCAGGCACGTATCATTACTTTTGCGAAATCCATCCGTGGATGAAGGGCGAAATTATTGTTGCGTGAATCCAAGATTAAACAAATCCATGCTGTTGAATGATTTTTGAAACTTGTCATCTATAAGATTACGTATTGATAACCAAGTACAAAACTATCTTAAAAGTACCTCTGTTTCTTGAGTATCTGTTTTCGCAGTAATTAGTTGTTATGATGTTAGAGCTCCATGTATGATGTCTATCTCTCCCTTCATCCACGGATGTACTTTGCAATAATATGGAATCTGGGCTTCTTGTGTGAATACGAATTGGTAGGATTTTCCTGGCAATATGGCTTCAGACCCAAAATCTCCACTGTAAGCATCTTTGTACGGCTTGTCAGGTGTGACATAGTGTGCTGCTTGATCTTGATTCTTCCATACTACCATGTTATCAACACCCAGCTGGACTTCTTGTTTTTTTGGTACAAAGTTTTGTTGTTGATCTTGGTTAACGGAACCTGCAACTATGGCTATGCGTGTAGTCTGACCTGGATTTAATACCTTTTCAGGTATGATTGGTTTTGCGTTGTACTCTGGAATATAATAAAGCTCATAGTAGCCTATGCTGAGGGCTGCCCCAACAATTACGGCCATTAGACCCACACCATATGCGTGACTGGTAGAGAGATTGCTCAAGATTGCCCCCTACGAACTTATTGTAATTATTCCGTTTGTAATCATATACTGTATTCCTTTGACAAACTCGGCATCTGAAATCTGTCCACCTGCCCACCAACCGGCATTATTTTTCACCCATGCAGGAATTGGTTGTGAACTGCCAGTGCCTGTCTGAGTGGCTGGAATCTTCATGATTCCATTTTGTATTAGATATTGTATTCCTTTGACAAATTCGCTGTCACCGACCTGTCCCTGAGACCACCACTTGGCATTGTTCTTAACCCATGATGGTATTGATATGGTCTGTGCTACGCTGGTATTGTTAGCGGGGGGAGTTACACTAGATGTATTTGAGTTTACAGGTGTTGATGATCCAAAAGGCGGTGCTACCTTTACATCCACTTTGATTAGGCCAGCCTTGCTTACATCAGTTACTCCAGATTGAGGGCCAGTTCCTGCTACATAAATTACGTAATGGACTACTGGAGGAGGCTGTTTTTCATCAAAATTCTGTTCATCATCGCCCACTGCCGAGTAGATGTCGGTCCTGCCTAGGCTTTGTGCAAGTGACTCAAGCTCATGGCCCTTGTCATCTACAGTGTATATGTCATAATGAATGTCTGAAATCCTTTGAGTAGCAGAAAACACTGGTTCAAAGTATACTCTCCAACCCATGGGACATCCTTGGTGAGGCACTTTGGGACTGTAATAATACTCTATTGCAACAGAACCAGAATCAGTAGACTGTGTATCGTGAACTGAATCTGTTGCATAGTCCGGTGTAGGACAACTTGCACTCCCTCCAAGCGGATTGGTGTTTTCAACGTTGAGAAATGAGGGTGGCTGTGCACTGTTTCCGTGCTCTAGCAGGCTGTATTCATACCCTATGGTAGGCGCTCCACTTGTCTTGATGGCATACACATGAGCCTTTACTGGGAATGCCAGAGAGGGGGCTACCCAGAGATAACTGTCTACTCCACTATCATGAAAATGGAGAGTTGACGCGCTGAACGTACCGTCGGGGACTGTTACATTCTGCATCCCTATAGAACCTAGCGAGACCTCACCGTAAATTCCAGTTTGTCCCCAGACAGGGCTTAGTATGTCAACAGGAGCTGTCTTTTGGGCAAAAGAATCAAGCCATGTTAATGTTAGCCTGTATACGTTTACGTAATCAGCAAGGTTTGGGTCGGAATATGTTGGATCGGGGGTAATGTCACCTACCTTGACAATGCCTTTTTGTATGATGGAACCGTCATGTATTACCATCTCCAAGGTAGATCCGCTACTTGTCTGGTTCTTGACCCAAAAATCCATTTCAAATGGTGCTAAATTATGAAAGAAAACATCTGCTATGGTATATCTGTAGTAATCCCCCGTTTTTAGTCCCTGACCGGGATACCAAGTTGTTGCAAATACATTAGGAACCATGGATACGGTCCCAACCAGAACAACTACAAGGATAACCGTACTCAAAAACGGAGATCTAAATCTCATTCTATACTATAAAGATGTCAAACTTACAGATAAATCAACACCTTTTTCCATAATTTTTTCAGCTATAGTACAAATTAACAACTCAATGGCAACCTGTAAGCGGGCATTTATTTCACAAACCTGAGAATGATGTATATTGTTAAGTATCTTCAAACATGATTGACACTACAGGTCATCTCGTCAACGAGATCTAAACTCATGTCCTACCCTTCCAAGTTGACCTGTACTTGGAAGGTTAAGACTTGAACTGTACGTTCCAGTTTATTGCCAAATTGCAGTGTATACTGCCGAGATTTATCTCAGGGTTCCAAGTATTCTGTATGGCTGAAGTTGACATAATGCTTCGGGTCAACAGTACCTTTGAAAAAGTATGGAGTATAATATCCGATGTAGACAATGATCAAAATTACTGGAAAGGAATTAACCGCATAAAAAACATATCAAAAGTTGGAAATGTTCTTGTACGTGAGATATACTTGTCTGATGGCAACAAATGCGAACAAAGAATAACACTATTTCCTAAAGAAGGAATACACATACAGTGGACCAAAGGCCCCCTTCCTGGTACCACGGATATAATGCTTATTGATAATGGTAGTACTACAATTATTCGTATTCTAATAAATTATAAACGCACAGGAAAGAACGATGTGAATTCTACAAAAATTTTAGCAGAATTACAGTCGGAAACAGAGCGTGCTTTAAAGCTGATAAAAAAAGAAGCAGAACGCAAACCATACAGCATTGCTCATAAAAGAAAATAAAAATTGCTTCCACTCGTGGAGAATTTTTCAAGTTTTATTATGTAGCAAACACAGATTGTTTTTGTATCTCATCTCCCATCTTCCGTGTTCCCCTATGACATACTCTATCTGGAGAAAATTCATTCTTACCAATTTTCTTAACTTTCTATATAACGTACTCTGGGCAATGTTTGCTTCAAACATGATTTGATAAGCAGATTTTGCTGTATCATATGTGGATTGTAAAATTAATTTTGTGTCTCTATCGGAGACGATTCTTTTGTAGAATCTTTCTTTGTCAAGTCTTTGCATTTGATCATGTATCAAGTCAATTCCTCTCCGTTTCATGTGCGAAACATGCATACCTCAAGTGGGAAGTTTTCACACGACTAAATTTACTCGTGCCCATATAATTACAGCAAAGAAATCTGGATAAATAAAGGACGTACACACTGCAATATTAAAATCAGGCAAACTAATTATTCGGAAAATTGAAACGAGATTGTATTTTTTTCTGCCTTTACCGCTATCTTTCTATTGAAAACTTCTTGGAAGATAAGCTCTAAAATCGTCTTGTGGTAGATTGACCAATTTTTTCCTATATCGTGCTTCATTACATATGTGTGAAAACCATCATCATTGGTATGGCTTACTTGTACGGAAGAATTTATCATTCTAGTCTCAAACCAAGTTAAGAACGAGATCAAGTTCATGTTGCCCTTCATAAATAATGCTATGTCTCTTACCTCGTTCTTACCAATGCGTGAAGCAATAGATACTATTTCCTCTTGTTTCATCTTGCCAAAGATCTCTGTAAAGACAGGCTTGTTTATCATAACAAAACCTGAGACTGGTTCGTATATGTCCCATTCAAGAAACCTTCTTAGCGCTTGATTTACAAGTGTGTTGGTGCTGACTTGACGCTTGTTGGACTCATCGCGGAGACGTTTTAGTATGTCATCATCTAGCCTGAATGTAATAGTTGATGTTTTCTTTGAGGCCGAACTCAATCCTCTTCAATGACACTTTCGCTGTTTTTTAATATTTGTAATACATCCAGGCTGTTTTATAGTTGAAACCTGTGTTTGATTGTGGGCGAATTCAATGCGTAGGCAGTTATCTCTTTTTATGGACATAACGCCATATGGCAATTCCTATTCCAACAAATATTCCAGCAAAAATCATTATAGGCAACAAAAGATAGATCATATTCATGACTTGAAATTCTGGTGAGGAAACAAAAACAGTAAATCTAGACACGCTTATGAAAGTAGGGGTATCAATCCGCAAAAAAATCTCATACGTGCCACCCTTTGTAAAAACATAGTTGTGCGAAAAATCTCCGTTTTTTATATTAGATGCATTAAACTTGTACGTAATGTCATTTGATGATGTGTTTGCGCTATTATAATAAATGACCGTGACAGTCTCTGTAAAGTTCTTGAGGTGTTCGCCTGTCTGTAAATTTTGTACGCTAAAGGACATGGTAGCATTTTTTTCTACCGCAGGAGTTTGAGGCTCAATTTCAAATTGAACTAAAATGTTTTCTTTTTGATTTTTCCATTCTTGAACATTATATCCATAAAGATGACCAGATGATGGTAAAACTGGAAGAAAAACTATACCAAATAAAACCATGAATTTTGTAATTTTAAAAAAATCATCTGTGTAATTTGAAGTCAATAAATGTCGTTGTACTAGTTGTCTTATAATGCATTATCAAGTTTCCAATTTCAAAACACTAGATTGAAAAATTAATATTTAAGCAATCATGGTTGATCCGAGATAAATGAGAAGAGTCATAATTTTGGTATTGGGGTGTTCTTTTGCTTTCTTTGCATTTCATGTTGCTAATGCCGAGTTGCAATCTACCGGTTCAATTTTTAACAACTTTTTTGGCGGTCTGAAATGGCAACCGGATGCCTTGAATTCTGAATCTGAAGTAATTGGAAACTATCAGGTGGTCATTACAACAAATCCACTGAACCCTAAAGTAAACGAAACCACGCACATAGAGTTTAAGGTCTATAATTATAATCAGGGAACTTACGGTGACAAGTCAAACTATGCCGAAACAGCAGTCAATCATTTTACCATGGGCGTTCGAGTTTTTTATAATGATGGCCTTGTAGAAGAATTTCTTCCGCAGCTGCATAAAGGAAACACATGGAGCACGGACTATGTATTTCATAGATCAGGAAATCATGTGTTAAAAGTAGATTTGTATGACATGGATAAAAATAACCAAGTTGTAACCTACATCTTCAATGTTCCCGTGGATACAATTTTTGGACCCATTTTTCAATACATTCTGATTGGTGCAACAGTAGCATTAGCCGGAACCCTCATGTGGGTCAAATTCATAATGATGAAGAAAAAAACATCGTAATTGTATCTGGACGGTCTAAATTTTAAAGAGCTGTATTAGTTAGAGACCTGTTTTGTTTAATAACATCTCAAGAAAAACGGAAACAAGAAGTTCAAAGTGGAGATCGTTTCTTTTCAGTGTGTGACATTTTACTTGTATTGCGTAGGCCTGAAAAGACTCCCTTTGCCCACAATATCATTACAACCACTAGAACAATTGGAGGTCCTATGAAGAGCAGAGTAAATTCTTGTCCTAGAGCAACGTTTCTTGCAGGTTGTATTACTGGCGTGTTAGCATTTGTCTCATTTGGGTTTTGATAAACCATTGTAGTAAAGTCCACAAATGAATTTCCATCTCCTACGTTTTGAAACCTGAAAGTTACCGTTCCAGGTTTGTCAAAGACAAAATATTTGAAATCTCCTCCAATCTGGGTGTGGCCATCTGTTCTGAAAAGTTCCTTTCCATTCTGTACTATGGCAAGCTTGTATGGTACCCCGCCCTCGATCATCCTTCCAGTTATACCATTGTAGAATTGAAACACCATTGTGACTTTTTCATTTGTAAGAATAACGTGTGGCTCCCATGAAAGGTCTGCTTCATATTGACCATCTAGAGTTTTTTCCACGACGGGCCATTTGGTAATTGCCTGTCCGCTTGCATCTGTTGCAACAGTAGGAACTTGTTGATTAACAACTACGGCACCATTCATCCATGGATGGATGGAACAAAAATAGTGGTATATTCCAGGAGTCGTAAAGGTATAAGACCACGATTGACCAGGTTTGAAGGAGCCACTTTGAAATAGGCCATCAGGTGTGCCGACTCGATTTGTTGTGGCAAATTCGATCCTGTTGATTCCGTTTCCGCTAGTTATATTGTGGATTTCTTTGTCCTTGTTGACCCATGTTATAGTGTCACCAGCCCGTACCGTTACAACACTTGGAGAGAACCACTCCACTGTAGGTGTATCAAAATTTGGGTTTGCTGCCCCAAAAGGGATTGTAACGGTCATATTTTCTGCAAATGCCGGTTGATTGTATGTGACCACAAATAGAAATGTGGCAATGATGGGGATTGCTATTAATGTAATGTTTCTCTTCATGTAGTTACAATGAAAGATGCAGATCAATATTATATCTACTGGGGATTATTATTTAGCGATGTAGTTTGTTTGAGACTTCTACCAATTTTTTTATTAATGATGAACAAATATTAGATTCAATTGCAAAAGTCAGTTCTTTCAAATAAAACCAAATGCAAGATACTTGTTACCATATCTGTCTGTGCCATATTACTGTCTTCAATATTTTCGTTCAGTGGAAATTTTAATGGATGGACATATTTTGTAATTCATCTTGCCAGTGTAATTTTGGGACTCTTTCTCTTAACTGTTAGTGCATTAACATTCTCTGAGTTTAGAACCTACAGGCTTTTTCTTGTGCTCTGTGCATTTGCCGCAATCACTCTAGCCGAAGGCGTTTCCCTGATTAGTTTTATAGTTCCAATCATACCTCAAGACAACAGTCTTCATTCACTCATAGTTCACCTCATGATACTACTCATGCTCTCTTTCTTTTCTGTTGGAATATTTCGCACTGATTAGTAAATATGATGGAATAATATCTGGACCTGATACAGGGAACCAAAACTCTAGAGAAACGAAAACGTATCGGAAAACCTATCTTTTATGGCATCCATCTTGCCTACCTTCATAGTCTCCATCTCATGCAGGACAAGTTCACGGTTTACTAATTCGTATTTCTGAACTATTCCAGGTTTTCGCCTTACTAGGTTGATCTCTACAAGCTGAGTTAACAAGAGAGAAACGGTAGATGGACTTTTGCCAGAAGCTTCTCTTATTTCAGAAAAAACGGCAGTTTTTTTATGCAAGAGGTATGCAAGAATTCTTCCTGCAGTCTCTTTTCTTAAATAAATTAGTATGTTGTCAAGTGTCTCAGGAGACTTGTTTGTAAAGATGAAGGTTCTTCCTACGTCTCTTCTTATCCTTACCAGTTTCATTTTTTCCAATCTGAGCAAATAATGGCTTAGCGTACCATGTGCTAGCCCGGCAATCTTGATTAAATCAGAGTAATGTATACCTGGATTTTCTTCTACTAGTTGGAGAATCTTCTGCGCTCTTATGTTGTTGCGTATCTCTGTCATTTCTTCATATGATAATATTTTGACTCGTACTATAAACGATCCAGATATTGTCTGAAATTTGAACTGCAACTTGTGACAAAACCATCAAAAGAAAACCAGATGTGATGATCTACATTTGCAATAAAGTTTACTCTATAAAAGCGAATTTTCTTATCGTGTTGCTGAACCCATTGGCTTGTAAAGTATCTGAAAATGATTGTTCTATGCTGATTGAAGCATTAAAACATAATTTATTGGTTGTATTTTTCGAATCTCCAAATCCACTGTATTTTTGAGGTCTTTTTCTGATTCGGATTCTAGTTTTGCTACAACATCGTATATTCCAACCGTTGCTTGAGCTTCCTTGATATCTTTTATAGCCAGAAGATCTTCTACCACGTCTTTTTCTTTTCCCATGTCGCAGTTAATGAGAATGAATGCTTCTGCCACGATGTTACTATGTTGCCATGGTATTTCAATACTGTAGTTTTTTTGACATGTGTGCTCTGGAAACCATATGAAGAAACTTTTACAATTTCAAGCTACTAAAGAAGGAATGCTAGCCATGATGATGACACCGAGGTCAAGTTATCGCTAGCAATTCCATATTTGCTAGCACGTCATGATTTTATTTAAAGAATTTCAATGTTATCAGAAAAAACTGAGAATTAGTTTTGATTTTATATTTGATCTAGATTGATGATATTTTATGAAGTTCAGATGGTGGTATGTTTCCATGGGAATAACTGTTGCTGTAGTACTTGGCGCTATGATGTACATCTGCCCTTTCTTGTGCCTGCCCGTAGAAAACATGCCATGCACATCATTTCTGAAATAATTTTAGGTAAATTATAAGGAAAAATTACGTGTGCAAGAGCTAATTTTTTGAGAATGTTAATTAATTAACATATTTTGGTTTTTGTCTTTTGGTCTGCAAGCCACCTATTATGATTTCACAGGCAAAGAAAGCGATGATTGAACCAAAGGCAAACAATTCAACAGGCGCATCTGACAATCGCAGAGACTATCAGTACCAGACGAGGCTTCGCATACCCACGGTGAATCCGTATTTTATTAATGTTCAATTTTTCTTAAATGCTGTTAACATTCTCACATGAAATGCGATCGAGCACATCCTCAAGACTTTGATCTTGCTAAACATACATCATGGAATGCAAAAATAAAAAAAGGTAAAGATTAGTCCCATTTGGACCAAGCTGCCATCCATCTGTAAGTCCATGTAGTTAACTTGGTTCCTAGGGCCACCATGGGGACTCCCAATACGGCACTAACACCTGCACCTAAGGCTACTGGACTATCGTAGAACTTTCCTACTTGGGGTTCTATCGGTGTCATGTATGGAGGCAATGTAGTTCGTGGATATTTGTAGGCAGTCTCTAGCGGATCGTTTATTGTCAACAAATTGATCATGTTGAACATAGGGAATGCCATTCCGGCAAGCACTCCTCCCACCAAGATTAACATGTGTTTGTTTCTCTTGGTTGCCCAATACGCCAGATCCATCAATAATGCTGAGGGGATCCACACCGGCACAACAATAAAGCTGTATGGATATCCAAGAGAGAACCACGCGCCCTTTGATATCCACGTATACACCGTCATTATCAGTGCATAGTATGTCGCCGTTCCTGGAACCCCAGTGAATGTCAGATAATATGCAGCACCAACCATCAACATCAATGATTGTCCTATACTAAAGACAACAAATGATGTCCATGCCCAGTCTGTATAAAAGTCCCAGTCTCCAGTATTGATGGTCAACAGTGTTGAATTGACTGCTACTACTACTACGAACAAGTAGTGAGTACATCGTCTTAACCACACCATTGATAATCATATGGTCATGATTTTATTTAAAACAACAAAATAAAAAATTGCGGCAATTAATGCTTGAATAAAAAATAATTTTTAAAAAAGAATCTACGGAGTTTGGTCTGGCTAAGAGCTGCAGTTCGTATGAACTGCAGTCAACTCCGTAGATGATCAACTTATGTCATGAAAATATTTAATATCTGCAATTTCAAAATTGAAAAATTAATTCAAACTATGTTTTAAAAAACTGTTTGTAGTACATTCATTAAACAAAACAAGTTCTGAAAAATAAAAATGAATATTTATCTTATGTACTAGTACATTTTGCAAACTGTCTTGCTACTAAATGTAAACATGAGAAATTAGCAGTTTTACATATCTGATATTGTCATCATTGATATACATAGTGTGAGGAGAAGTGGGATGGCAGAATCATTTTGATGAATATACGATACAGCTACCACCCGGGTTTCTCCCGGATTTATATTATAATAAATTCAATTTAAGATATGCGCACGATTCTCATAACATCTAAAAATATTTTATCACAACCATGACAAAATTTTCAAACAAAATGAGAAACCGCTATAGAAGATAAATTAGTTTACTAGAAGAAGGTCCTCTAATGAGTCAACGATACAGTATCATTGCTATTGTAGGAATAATTGCAATAGTGGGGATCCTGTTTGTTAGCACGTATTCAAGTGCATCTGTTACAAGAGGTAGTGCAACAAGCATTACACCAGCAACAATCGACAAAGTAACAAAGCAAACAACTGACACAGTAACAGCAAAGGACGTAACAAGCGTTGGTGGTCTCATATTTAAGATGCAAGGTGCAAGTGCGGCCACTGCAGATCAAGTGGCTGCATGGAAAGCAGAGGGCAGGACAATACACAAAGTCAATCTGATAGCACAAAGCGTTGATCTGCCTATTCCGGGCGGGAAGATGTATCACGCCATGACCTTCAATGGTCAAGTTCCAGGACCCACAATCAGGGTTACGCAGGGAGACGTGATCGATGTTACTCTTACAGTACCTTCAACTGAACACACAGGTCATAGTCTGGATATGCATGCATCTCAGATCTCTGCCGTGCCAAACTTTCTTGCTGTAATGCCGGGCCATTCAAATGAGTATGCGTTCATTGCAGAAACCCCTGGCTCCTTCAAGTATCACTGTGAGGGGGTTAACGTTCTAGGAATGGATCAACATGTGTTGTCAGGAATGTATGGAATTGTTATAGTCGATCCACTCGATGGCTATCACAAGCTATTGGTGACAAAGACCATGATGCAGAATGGCCATGTTGTCTTGAACAGGACACTTGTTTCGCCAGCAGCATACGAGTTTACACTACAGTTCAACCAGTTGTATCTTGATGACAATGGTTCGTATGATCAATCTGCCATGTTCAAGCATGATACAACGTGGACTGTCATAAACGGAAAACCGTTTGGTTATGATCCAGTTGTTACAAAGACATGGAACAATGCGCCGGCTGACCATGACAAAGCAGCTCCTCTCATAGTTCCAGCAGGACAACATGTGAGGTTATTTGTAAACAACCAAGGAAACATGCCGGTGTTCTTCCACATTGTTGGGGAGCAGATTGATAGGGTCACTCAAGGCAACGTAGTGCAGGCAATGGGCACGCAAACATGGGATCTTGGTGGTTCTCAGGATGAGATTGATGACATTGTGTTTGACCAACCTGGTGCATATGTGGCAGTAAATCATGACTATGCAGCAATATTTTCAGGTGCTGCAGTAGTATTTTTGGCAAAGGACAGCCCAGCACCAAATCCGTCTGATGCAGTACCACCAGATTCGTCAGTACCTGGCACAAGCATTCATCAACAAACCTTTGTTCATTGTGAATGCACCGATGAGCGTGCAGCTCAAATAGGAAATATGACAGGGCAATAAACCTGTAAACTCAATTTTTCTTTTTAATTTTTTTAATCTTGACATATGTATCATTTAGCAAACTTGCATGTCTGAGAATGATATCAAGCTCTAAAAGTAATCATTACTTATTTTAAACTAACATGGACGAGAAGGGCAGTGGATTATTTCTTGATAGCAAAGTATCATTGATTCTCCTTGCCACCTCAGATACAAAGTCAGCTATTGAGGTAAGCAAAGAATGCAATATCCCACTAAGTACTACATATAGGAAACTTGAAAAACTTTTACAATACAAAATGGTAAAAATTAGCGGAATAATAAAGGGAGGAAACAAATGTTTTCTCTTCACTTGTAGCAAAAAAGGGCACTTTTTCAAGAATCCTCACCGAGTATTATCCATCATGAATATAGTCATAGAAAATCCAGGAATTAATTTTCGTGAGACTGCAAGACTTTCTGGTTTGACGCATGGTATAGTAAGCCATTATTTATCACATCTGGAAAAAAATGGACTGCTAAAAGTAATACGCAGAAATAATAGAATGTGGTTATTTCCAAATGATATATCTCTTGTATCAATGGACATTATTATGGAATTAAGAAATGAGACAACCCGTTCTATTATATCATTTTTACTTGAAAAAAAATATTTGACTTTTTGTGATTTTACAAAAATGATTAACAAGAGCCCATCTTCGATTTCTATTATACTATCTAGACTCGTGGAACACGGATTCGTAAAAAAAATTCGAGGTGCTAGATCTACGTATTGCTTAAGAGATCGTGAATTGGTCAGTGGGGTGGTATCTAGAATTACACATTCCAAATACTATGTAGGGAATGGTATGTGCGAAAAGTATACTTGAATTAGTTTAAAAACGTTATATGGATTCAAACCATGCACATTTTTTAACTTATGACACGGTTCTGGAATAACAAGGTGCCATGACCTAAACGTCTCTGTGTGGATGTGCACAAACCATGGATTTATGCGTCTGCCGTGTTCTACTTAATGTAGTCTGCCACGTCTTATTGCTGTGAATACTCCTATGCCAGCCATGATGCCTGCTACTGCCATTCCTGCCATCCATCCAATTGGTTGAAGTGCTCCATGGGGATCGTCTGATGCTGTATACGACACTTGTGCAAAAGCATGCGGTGCTATTGCACCTACCGCAGCAAGGGCCAGAACGCTAAATATTATGCTGATTGATTTGGTTCTTTCTGATACTTGTGTCTTCATTGTTCTGATTTTTGATGTGATTATATTTCAATGCGATAGTTTGCAGTGTGTACTTTGATTCTAAAAAATAGAACATATTGACAAAAAATTTATCTGTAAAAATGTTGTTTGGAATTTTTTAAACTAAATCTTAAATATTTGGAAATGTATTATTATATCAATGCTAGTAGAGCCACAAAAAATGGCTTGACTTAGCGTGGTCCCGCAGGAAACAGAATGTGAACGGGCGCAAAGGCGTAGTTCAAAGGAGGTGTTCTCCAAGTGGCCTGCAGAAAAGGACCACGCCTTTTCGATTTAAATCAAGTAATATACTGAGATATGATAAAAACTAAAACAACTGTCGAAATTCTATTGGTTTGCAGAACTTTTCTATTTTGTTTTAAATACAACTTTGACACATTATAAGATTGAAAATGTCTACAAAGACAATCGGCATAATCATAGGAGGTTTTACGGCAGGCGTTATTGCAATCTCAATAGCTATGCTAGCTGGTTCTGCCTGGCAAACTCCAGGTACGTATAGTGGTGCTAGCAGCGCAGCGCATGCAATAAGTGATTCAAGCAACTGCTATTCATTTCAGACAGGTTGTAAAAACACGCAAACAACTATCTCTTCGTCTGATATGGAGAACGGAGCATATCTGAGTGGCAATTTCGACAACTCACATTGAAAAAAGAATCAATATGATGACAAAATAACCTCAGTACGAATAATGAGATATGATAAATTATTCTGATATTTTCAAAGCATTTCAGGATGTAATGTGAAAAGGTAAAATTATTTTTGAATCAAAGAGAGATGATCCAGAAGATTCTGGATCATCTCGATGGTGTTGACCCACTTGGGGTTACGCATTTTTACTGCAATCTTATTGTGTCATCATTCTAGTTAAATCATTATTTTGTCAAAGGAATTTTTACTGGACACTGCATAACCTCATTACTAATATCTGAAATTTGGCCTTGTTCGTTTAGTGAAGACAAGTATTGCTATTACTATTCCTGCAGCGCCTCCGACTCCTGCGATAACTAATGCAATGAAAATTGAGGTATACAAGCTAAGTGTTGTAATGTTAAACTCGTATGAGCTCACTTGTCCAGAGTTTGAATCAAAGAGATCAACTTTGAAGACATGGTTTCCTGGCTCTTGGAATACATAATCTGCATCCCACGCTCCTGGGTATTTGGCAGGCGGGAACTCTTTTGTCAAATCGTCATCGTGGTAAATCTTAACTCCCATTCTGACACTGTCTACCTGATTTCCGTTTTGGTCTAATACTAGAAAGTGAATCTTTGTATCTTTTCCTACATCTGGAACTGAGGGCGTGGTAGTTACCTGTACTTCATAGTTGCCAACCTTTGCAGCATCGCTACTAAAGGGTGGATGGAGTATCTCATATGTGACAAGTCCTACAAAGAAACTGAAATAGACCATCAAAAGCAGGTACTTTTTTTTCATTGTATTGGTTAGAACGGTTTTACTATATTACATTTGACTATTTTTCCAAATTACACGTATTCAAAGGTGGTAAAACTTTCTAATCGATATACTGTTAACCGAGAATTTCCGAGACACTAATAAAGAAAGCAGATGGCAAGTCAACCTCAGAGGATAGTTTGATATCAAGAAAGACAGGAATAGCTGTAGGCATAGTGCTGGTTGGGCTTGGCTTATCGTGGTTTGCGCTTCAAAAACCTAGCACGCCAACAGAAATTGCAAATCTTTCAAGTCAAAATCCCTATCTGCAGGAATACTCTTTGCCAGCAGGTACAGCACCGAACGGTTTGATAGTTGACCAACACGGAACAGTTTGGGTCACATCATCCAAGTCGGACTTGATGTACAACTTTGATCAAAAGTCTGGAAAACTAGAAAACTATGAGATAAAAGATGGCAACCTGCAGTACTTCAAGCCGGGACAGAACACGGCCATGGTGTGGACGGCAGTGCAAGACAAGGGAGGCACCATATGGTTCTCGCCACTTGGCACAAAATTGATTTGGAGGTTTGATCCCACGAATGGAACCTTCCATGCTATTCAGTCAAAGACAGGCTCTGCATTTCAGATGAAGATAGATGACAACAATGGAGATGTGTGGTTTACAACTCTTAGTGGAAATACGCTTTCTGTTGTAGAAAAAGACTCTGGCTTGCCAGATGGATACAAAGTTACATCATTTGATCTTGGCAACGACACATCTCCAGCTGGACTATTTTTGCAAGATAATACAGTATGGGTTGCAGAGATAACTACACAAAAAATAATTGAATACAACATCAATCATGAGAACGGCACTGTATCAGGTATTACCAAAGTAAAAGAGATTCCACTAGACAACAAAACTGAACTCTCATCGCCAACAGATCTTGTGGTAAACAATGGTTCAATATGGCTTACAGAACACGGGACAAGCTTTCTCACACGATACAAACTTGGAGATAATCAGATTGTGAGATATCCAACATCGCAAAACGCATTTCATGCAACAACGCTTCCGTTTTGGATTAGACCCATAAATGATGGCAAAGATTTGTGGTTCAACGAGCACGAGGGAAACAAGTTGGCACTCTTTGATGCGGTAAACAAAACCATGATAGAATATGATATTCCATCTAGGCCAAAGGACGGTTATCTCACTTATCCGCTTAACATAGCAACTGATCCAAATGACAACATGATACTGTGGTTTTCAGAGTGGAACACGGACAAGCTGGGAAGAATTGACGGACATATTCGGGTACCTTTCTCAATATCTGCAGACACTAACAGCGTTGTTCTGAACCCAGATGCCTCAAAAGCAGTAACTGTGAATTTGAAGATTGATGGTTCAAGTCCCTACAGTCAAAACCATGTGTACCTCAACGCGTCAAGCTCCCTGGCTCCTGCTGCGGGATTTGGAAATGTCGACGCCTTGTTGACTCCTGATACTCTTGATCTTGCTTCTGGCCACAGCGCACAATTGGTTCTGAGAAACTACTCTGCACCGCCTGGAAACTATACTCTTGGCGTAAGCGTATCAAATGGCATAGTGACAAAAACAATATTTCTTGATTTGACAGTTCCGCGCGGCTAGGCTATCTTATGGTTTCTGAAAAATTCTTCTGACACAATCTTGTTCTTTAGAGCAAAGTTCTTTATTTCCGACAAACCCAATTCGTCTGTGACAAAGTGAATGTAGTCTTCTTTGTATTGTGGCAGTGTTTTCATGCTTCCATTTTTGGGGTCTGTATATTCTTCAACCGACGGCTCCCTTCCAAGGATGTCTTTGCATAATTTTTTCAAGTCATTTACGCTAAACTCCTGTAGCAGAGCGTACTTTGCAGGCAATTCTTTCTCAAAGATTTTATCTTCCTTTTCAATTGCCTCTTTGATTTTGTAAATCTCTTCCATGTTTTTGCTTGGACTGTCAGGTTTTTTGCGATCAAATATCTTTCCAAAATTCATTTGTTGCATGAGACTTTTTTCTTGTAAAATATAATCCTATGATTTCATTCTCTTCTGTGCTTGTCTCAGCACTGCACACAACTTGATGTGAGACAAATACGACTACATGCTGAAAAAACTATGTCGTCTCAACAAGACCCTGTAACAGATGAGGGCGGCTAGTCCAATTGATAGCAACACCACTCCTAAAAGGAGCACCCAGAACCCATAGCCTGGGTCTGGCACCAAGTTCAGGTAGCTGTCCATCGTTTCTATATATGCTAGTATGAGTACTCCGCAGGTTATTATTAACAAGTCTATGTTGTGGTTGCACCAGTTAGCTAATTTTCCTCTCTGAACACCTATCATCTCTCAATTCCATCTCGTTGAGAATGCAGCAAATCACATCGTGAGGAATTTCTTGGCCTTCTGGGCCATACTCGTTTGTTCCGGACAGGTAAAGGACTGTCATACAGTATATATCACATTTAGTGCTTGATAACCTTCACTAACAAATTCTCAGTAACCCTTTTACGGTACAAAACGCTGTTTGTGCTTGCAGATTTAAATAAGATTCTGACGTAATGATATCATGTCTCAATTAATTGAGGCAGAATACGACGAGTTCCTAAAAGACGTACAATACAAGCTGCAAAAAATCTCACCTGAACTTGCAATGCAGGCAATGTACTATGAAAGAAAGTTCACTGATGTGGAACCTCACGGAGAAATTGTTGTAGAATACAAAGAAGGAATTGATCTAGACAAGAAGAGGTTTACACTTGGCCAAAAATATGGCTTTGAAATGGCACTCAAAGACCGCCATGATATGATGGTGGTCGGACTGATGACCCTCAGCACCATCTACGAGATCTCAAAAGACCCAGATGTAAAGTGGATCAGCGGAACCGTATCGTGTGCCTCGTACTAGGGATCTAAAGGAGTAGTTCTATACCTCCATACCATACGGTGTACCTGATCTCCCCCCTAGAATATGTAATTGGTATATATAGTATTAATTTATACCCTATCCAGTGCCGCAAACAAAACCAATTGTAGACATTGTAAACGTTGTTGCCTCTGCATCAGTTGATCAGAAAATCGACTTGGTAGAGATAACAAAAACATTTCCGGATGTAGAGTATCACCCGGAACAGTTTCCTGGACTTGTCTTTAGGTTAAAGTCTCCCAAGACTGCAACCCTGATCTTCAGCTCAGGCAAGATGGTCTGCACAGGTTCCAAATCGGAGGATGCGGCAATTAATGCAGTAAGAACTGTAGTTCAAAAGCTCAGAAAAGGAAAGATAAAGATCAAAAACGATCCTGAAATAACAATTCAAAACATAGTAGCTTCTGTGAGCCTTGGAGGAAAGGTGCATCTTGAGCGAGCAGCACGCAGTCTTCCAAGAAGCATGTATGAGCCAGAACAATTTCCTGGTTTGATACACAGAATGCTTGACCCGCGCTCTGTTGTACTGATATTTGCATCAGGAAAGCTTGTCTGCACGGGAACAAAGAAAGAGTCAGAAGTATATAGGGCAGTACACAACCTGCACACTCTACTTGAAGAGAAAAAATTAATGGAATACGAGTAGGCGCAAATACTGTTTTACATGCAGTCAAACTCTATTTTGTTTTTGAGGAGTGAATCTTGTTTGCTATGTAGCTTCCACCAAAGGAAATTGCTAGATTGATGGCAAGCGATATCACTGCAATGTAAAGTGAGCCAAATGGGGTGCCAAAAAGAGATGTTGTGAGGGTGCCAAAGTTGTTTGCGGCCTCTACCATGTAGATGCCTGAACCTATGCCGACTAGCAGGCCCACAATGAGTGGAGTTTTTTTCAAGGACTTGATGTACAAACCAAAAAGGATGGCAGGCAATATCTGAGCAATAAGTATGCCGCCAAGAAGCTGCAGAGATATGGCATATGTTGCAGGAACCACAAACACAAAACCTAATGCAATAAACTTGAAAACCGTTGATGAGATTTTGGTAACTCTGATCTCTGAGCTATCTTTTATGTTCGGCCTAAATTCTTTGATTATGTTTCTTGTAAGTAGGTTTGCTTGCGCCATTGCCATGATTGCAGCGGGCACAAGGCCTCCGACAAATATTCCAAGAAGCGCAATCCCGGCAAACCATCCAGGCATTGTATACAGTATCAGTGAAGGAACAACAAGTATGCCGCGCGAACTTTCTGGAAACCCTGAGAGAAAACTCATGGCGTCTGGTACAGCAAAGACAAGAATCCCCATCAGTGCTAGAATTGCAAGCCCCACACCATAGAGGGGAAGAAGTGCCGTACTCTTTCTAAGCTTCTGCGCGCTCTCCGAACTTAGAACGCCGTTTATTGCATGGGGGTAGAGGTATAGTGCAAGTGCGCTACCAAGTATGAGCGTGGCGTAACCTGGTACAAGTGTGGATGGGAGTGTGACATAGTTTGGTTTTACTTGACTGAAGGCATGGCCAAATCCGCCGATGCTTATTGGAACTGCAATTATTACTACAAGAACTGTAATCCAGATTAGAATGTCTTTGAATACTGCAGTAAGTGTGGCACCGCGAAGGCCGCTTGTATAAGTGAACGCTGCCAAAATTATAAAGGCAATCAAAAGTGAGATCTCCTCAACAACTTGTCCGTTTGCAGTACCTGCAAGCATCACTGTGAGAACTGACTGCATGCCAACTATCTGCAGAGCAATGTAAGGCAGCTCTGCCACAATGCCAGTAATTGCTATCATAACTGCAAGTGTACGGCTGTCAAACCGGTCCTTTACAAAATCAGAGGCTGTGATGTATCCTCTCTCCCTTGCCAGAGACCAGAGTCTTGGCATGGCAACAAGCGCCACTGCAAAAGTAAGCATGACATAAGGAATGGCAAAAAAGTAGAGCGACCCTTTGGCAAAGACGCCTGAAGGAATGGCAACAAAACTGTATGCCGTATAAAGGTCTGCGCCTATGAGGAAGAATACTAGCGTAGTTCCAAGCTTCCGTCCTGCAAGTGACCACTCGTGCACGTGATTTAGGTCTCCTCTTCTCCAATACTTGCCATAGAACCCTAAAACCATGAAGAGGATGAAAAGAGAGACAAATGCAACTGTTACATCGGAACTAATCATGCTGTTTTCCCCTCATGTGTGCAAAGACAACGTAAAAGCTGGCTGATGCAAACAGCCACAACGTTTGGAACCAGTAAAAGAACGGCATGCCAAAAAGTTCTGGAGAGTCCCTGTTGTAGATTGGGACTCCAAGGTTCACAAATGATGGAATCAAGATGAGTAATGCAAGTACTGCATATCTTGTCTTAACCCGCATCTCCATGTTGGGTTCGATGATGTAGATATAAGCATTGAGAATTGGCTTGAGGGAAAATATGTGTCTAGTGCTTTCTTTTTGCCTTCTTGCCTACCGCAAGCATGAACATGACGCTTTTGTTGTTTGCATGAGGTGAGAAAAACTCTGTGACCTCATCATCATAAAAGGTAAGGCCTGTTGCCCCAATCTTCATGGCGTATGCAGCAAGGTACATCTTGCCTGCTGTAATGCTTGCATCAATCTGTGCGGCTCTGTATCCGCGATTGCCAAATTTTTTTAAAACCATTTCAAGGTCTGCCATGAAAAATATAGTGGCAGAAGCATCATGGGGCAAACTCTGGTCAAGCCCTAGGTGGCCTGACACATCGCGCAAGTCTCCTTGTTGCAATGTTTCTAACGAGTCTTCTTTCTTGTTGTAAAAATATGATCCTTGAGCCAGTCCATCTACTGCATTTGCAATCAAGTAAATATCATTGATGATTTCATCTTCTTTAAAATCTGAAATTATGCCGCCTGTGCTGCTTTTCAGTATGGTGGACAGTTGTTCAAACGATATGGAATCATGCGAAAACTTGCGCGTAGAGCCCCGCCTAACGATTGTCTGCTCTAGGCCATCGTTACTTTCAACAACATTTCCAAGCTTGGTTGATTTTGTACTTGGCTGGAAGACTACCTGACCCATTTGTCTTCTCCACGCAGAAACCTCTTGTACGGTTAAAAGGGAAGAAGATTCGTGAATCTCATTTATTGCAGCAAAATCCAAATTATATTCCAAGGGCTGTGATTGCGGAATCTTGTCTAGGGGAGGTGAATCCTGAATCTCTTGTTTTGTGTATCCAAGTGACAGCATTGCCAACGCGGCTTCATTTTTTTCGTCAAGGCCAAGAATCTCGTTTGCCGTGGAATCTACAAACCCAAGTATCAACTTGTATGGCACTTGATATGCGCTTGTCATTGAAATGGAATTTGAAACAATTGTACCACAATCCCAGAATGCATGCCTGTATTCTCTTGCTTGGTACTTGATTGAGTTTCTTGAAAATATGTCAGTAAATACGAGTGTTACAGGAGCACTTGATACAAAGGGCTCGTTGGCAGTTGCGTTTGCAAGAACTTTGCGATAGTCTCCCTTTCTTAGTAAAATCAAAGAGTTGTTCTTTGGGTTGAAATAGTACACTCCTGCTCCAAGCCCTGAGATGTCAGAACATACTACATACATCTCAATGTGATACAGTGCTCCTGTGCATGACGCTGCCCTAAAATCTACTTCGCCAACTGGAGGTGCAAACCTGAGCGTCTTTGTAATACCTCCAGAAAAGTAGAGTATCTTTGAAAGAATGTCAATGCCAGGAACAAATTTTGCATCTGTGTGTGGTGTGTTTCTAGAGATTGCCTCTAGTGCAGAAACTCTACCTGATTGTTTATCTAAATCAAGTCTGATCTGCCGTGCGTTCTTGTATATCTTGTATGGGATTGGCCTGCTTGCAGGGTGATATGTGTGAAACCTGCTGAGAAGCGTGCCGTTTGGGTGCTTTGTGCCGTTGTGATACTTCCATGCAGCCTCTGTTTCGTAATTTTTCAATTGTGTTTTATCCCAAGAAGACAGCGGACAAAAAACTGTCTTAAACATTACCAGCCGTTTTTCTTAGATGTTCAGCACAATTAGGAGACCACAATCACAAAATGATTAGGCATACCGCTTTTTCATGCCTACTTTTAAATACGCTGGAAAGAAAACAGAACTAGTGTCAACTCAGCAAACCAAAAAGATTTCTATACTTGCAGCAATCGGTGCAGCGGCTGTAGGCGTAGCCATATTTGCAGTTCTAAATATGCAAGTTCCTTCTACCAACACTGGCGGTCCAGAACAGCAAACCATTGTTTCAAGCATGCAAGGGTCTGCATATGCTGACTTTGTAAACCAATTAAAATCAAAAGGCGCAACCGTTCAACCGGGTGGAAAAACTCAGCAAGATATGTTCACTATTAATCCGTACATTCTTCTTGTGAACAATCACGACATTTGGGTGTTTGAATATCCCACTGAAGTAGATGCAAAAGACCAGATGAACCAAGTTTCTCCAGACGGTACTTCTGTAGGGGGCAGACAAATTCAACTCATAGCAGCTCCGCACTTCTTTGAGAAAGGAAATCTCTTGGTCTTCTATGAAGGATCAGATCAGAATATGTTGAATCTGCTAGAATCTATGCTTGGCCCTCAAGTCGCTGGCTAGAGGCAAGAGCAAGATTATTACATCTTTATCAAAGTGTACACTTTGTGCAAGTAAACGAGGATACCATATCAAAAATAGCCCAAGACACTGACCTAAAGTATACGATACATGTGGATGGAAAAACATTCCACCTTGAAAACGTATCCGTGACGAAATCAAAAATTCCTGTGCGAAAGCCCACAACTAGGGGAGGCGTGTACTTTACAGATACTACGGCCTACAAGATAAAGGCCGCAACAAGTGATCTCTCAATACTCTCTCTTCTGCCAAAGATAATGCTTGGACCAAATACCGAGTTCAAACCTGTTGAGATGAAGACCAAAGTTGGCAATGAAAACAAAGAGATTGTTCTTGTGTCACATGTGGCAAACACCGTAAATACCAAGGATAGGGTGGAACTAAACATGATAGTAGACGGAACTATTCCGTGATTATTTCTTGGATCAAAACTATCTTATAATGCGTGACAAAGTCCTGTGTATGCAAAAAATTTTTCCAATTCTTTTGATCTTGTCTTTTGGTATGCCGTTGTCAAGTGTTTTTGCAGACTCGACTGGATTTACAGGTGCAACCTCTATCAGCTCACCTAACGGCAACTCCACAATACCACAACTACTAGTCTCGGGAAACAATGTGTACCTTGGATGGATAGATAACTTGGCTGGAAAGTTTGGAGCCAAGTTTGCAAAAAGCAGTGACGGTGGAACCACTTTTGGAAACGAGGTTAACTTGGGAAGCATCGGAGGAGCTCCTGACAACATAAAGATTGCAACATTTGGAGGAAAGGTGGCTGCAGTCTGGCAGTCTTTTTCAGCAAATAGGTCAAGCATAGCGTTTACAAAAAGCAATGACAATGGGACAACCTTCAGTATGCCTATTCAAATAAGTGAGACCTCAAAGGACTCGGCGTTTCCACAAGTGACAATGTATGATAACCATGTCTATGTTGCATGGCTTGAGAGAACGGCAGGAGATGTAACAAATGTATTCTTTGCAAAAAGCGATGATGGGGGTACTACCTTTGGTTCGCCTCTTGCTATGACAAGCCATGCTGGAAATTCTGGAATTCCAAAGATCTATGCTAGCGGTAATCATGTTTATTTAATATGGGAAGACAATGGCGTAAAGGACTATGACATATTCCTGAGTACTAGCAGCGACTCTGGGAGTACCTTTGATGCACCAGTAAACATTAGTGGAAACATTGGCAACTCTGGAGCCCCGCAGATGGCAGTGAACGGAAACAACGTCTATGCGGTATGGATGGATGACTCTTCTGGAAACTTTGACATACTGTTTTCAAAAAGCACTGATGGGGGACAGACGTTTTCAAAGCCGGTCAATGTAAGTGAAACCAAGCAAGACTCGGGATATCCGCAACTTGCTGTGGTAGGCAACAATGTTTACGTGACATGGACTGAAACCATAACTGACAAAAATTATGACATCTACTTTGCAAAAAGTACTGACGATGGTAAGACGTTTGACTCGCCGCTTGACATAAGCAACACTCCTGGTGCTTCTGGCTGGCCTCAAATCGCAGTTGATGGAAATGTCTATGTAAGCTGGGTGGACAACACGCCTGGCAACTTTGACGTCTACATTGTAAAAAGCACAGACAACGGGAACAGCTTTGAATCCCCGGTAGATGTCAACAACGGTGCTGCTAGTTCGTGGTATAACCAAATGTCTGCATCGTCAAACACCGTATACCTGACATGGCTTGGATTGAGTCAGCACAGCGATGTCATGTTTGCAAAGAGCACAACCTTTGTCCCAGAGTTTGGACCTGTCGCATCTTTGATCCTAGTTGTATCAATTGTTTCAATTGTATTGATTTCTCAGAAGTCAAGGCTAAAGATTAGATTCTAAATTTGAAAATCTAACTGTGCTCATACCAACTAACGTAATATCATTCCAATTCAATTGCCATAAATTGTGACAAGGATATTATCAAAAAAGAATCAAAACTGAATCTAAATACTAAAGATGATCTGCCTGGTGGGACTTTTCTTCAAAAGACTCTTAAATAAGTAGATAATCTACGTAGGTAGTAGATCTACTATGAAAAAGTCCCTAGTAACAGGAGCGATTGGTGGCGGAGCCGCAGTTGTAATCGCGGTTGTACTGTTGTTTATAACACACAGCTCTGCCACTCAATACTCCCTATATGTGGATGCAAGAACCGAGTCGGGGGATGGCACGACAGACTCTCATTTGACAATAATAAACACTGGCAGTGCACCTCTAACAAACCTCAAGATTGCTTATGATTCTGGGAAACCAGACTTCCTTCCCATTCTCAACCCGGGGGAAAGAACTCTGCTGTCTCCTTCCACTTCTGCAAAAATGGTTACAATTACTGATGACCAGGGAGTTACTGTAACAAAATTCTTCTCGCAATCTAGTGAATAAGATAAAACGATGTGGCATGACATGGATAAAAAAGTCTTAATTGGTGTTGCTTTAGCGGTTGTTGGAATTGTAGGCATTTTTGTCTACTATGTGGGGAATACAGAGAAAAATGAAGAAAATGGCAGGCAAAACGTCTTAAACCTTAATTCGTCCTCTCTTGAACTGATTCAAACAATTCCCTTACCAAATGTTTCTGGGAGAATTGATCACATGGACGTAGATATTGATGGTCAAAGGTTGTTTGTAGCGGAATTGGAAAATAATTCACTGGACATACTAGATCTTAAGACAGGAAAACGAATCAACTCAATTGAAACATTGCATGAACCTCAGGGTGTTGTATTTGTTCCAGAAGCCAAGAAGATTGTGGTTGCAAACGGAGGTGATGGGACAGTGCAAATCTTTGATTCCAAAACATATGCATTGGTACAAACTATTTTTCTTTCAAGTGATGCAGATAACGTGCGATATGATCCATACCAGAAACTAGTTTACGTAGGATTTGGTAATGGCGGTCTGGCAGTCATAGATCCAATTAAGGAAGAATTGATTGGCAGTATCAAGCTTGATGGACATCCAGAATCATTTCAGATCTCAGATGAATTACAACCTGGAATATTTGTTAACGTGCCTGAGAGTAACTCTATAGAGGTAATAGATGCACAAAAGCGGACAATGGTTGCAAAATGGCCTAACAATGAAAGTGCTGGAAACTACCCAATGGCGTTGGATGAAGACTCTCATCGATTATTTGTTGTATACCGAGAGCCTTCCGAGATTCATGTTGTTGGTACTGACTCGGGAAAAGTGGTGGCAAAATTACCTGTCAGCGGTGATCCAGACGATATTTTCTATGATGATGAGAATAGGCAGATCTATGTCTCTGGTGGACAGGGCTTTGTGGATGTGATATCTGAACATGGAAATGATTATCGCGAGGTTGCCAAAGTACCAACTGATGCGGGAGCAAGAACTTCGCTCTTAGTTCCACAACTGAATAGACTTTATGTTGCAATCCCAGACTACTCAGGAGAAGGCGCAAAAATTCAAGTTTTTGAGATTCGCAAATCCAGTAACTAGTCAGTTTTGGGTTTGAGCGATTTTGCATTCCATTCAAGTTCTATGTGGATCTCAAACTTGTCGCTACCTTCCTTGGTCTTCTCTTTTGCATAAAGAAACTTGAACTCAAGAGGTTCTGCTGGATTTTTAACAAGAACCTTTTTTGCAGAAGGTATGATCTTATTCATCTCGAAATTGGATGTTCCTTGTAGGGATTTTGCAATGTGCGTGAAAACCTTAGCCAGCTCATCTTTTGAGATCTCTGCTTTGTGGCGAAACACTGCCTGATGGGTTTCCCAATGGGTCTCTATTATTTCTGCCATCTTTGACCAATGTACCATAGATTCAGAAAGTTCAGCTTGTCCCTTTTCTGTTATGGCGTAATGCTTTCTGTCTGGAGTCTTATCCCGAAATTCCACTTTGCTTGTAACCGACTTGTTTTTCTCTAGTTTTTCCAATGCTGGATATATGGTACCTGTTTTAGGTTTCCAATATCCTGAAAATTTTTTTTCCAGTTCCTTTATGATCTCATAACCATACATAGGCCGCTCCGCTAAAAGTAATAGGAGCCACAGCGATACTGCACCTACCTTCATTCCTTTTTGTTTTATCATGTGGTGTACTGTAATGATTACAAACAAATCTTATATATGTAGATTATCTACATAGGAGAATATTCCGTGAGTGGTATGAAATGGGTTACACGAGAACATGCAAAGGTAGACCGCATAGCCTGCCCGTGGTTAATAAAGAATTTTGTAGATGAAGATGCAGAATTCCTATTCGTATCTCCTGAGGAAGTGATGGAAACTGCAAGGAAACAAAACGCCATTCCGTTTGATGTGCCAAACATAGAACTTGGACACCATGGCGAAGAATGCTCCTTTGATGCTATTGTAAAAAAATATGGTTTAGACAAAAAGGACCGAGCATTGGCTGAAGTAGCAAAAATAGTTCGTGGCGCTGATACTCCTAACCGAACTCTGACACCCCAGTCAGAAGGACTACTTGCCATTGCTTACGGCTTTAGCATGAATGCAAAAGATGACTATGACAATATGAGCAAGCAGTTTCATGTGTATGATGCTCTATACAGTTTCTGCAAATGGAAACTACAACATTCAAACTAATGCAGGCATACACTAATTTACAAAACTTTGCCTCTGATTTTCGATTCTAAAGTATTGTTTCAAAATATCATGGAAGCAGAATGTTATTTCAGAAAAAATCAATTCAAAATAAAGATAATGCTGAGATACGTAAAATAAGACAATTACGAATTTAATAAATATAATAAAGAACAATTGTATCTGGAATGAGAATTATTGACTCTAAACTACAGGTACGAAAACTAAGGATTAACGACATTCCGCAAATAATTGAATTACAAAAAGAGTCCTTTCCATACATGGCTGCGGAAGGAACGATCTGGAAAAAAGAATCTCTTGAGAATCATATTCGAATCTTTCCAGAAGGACAATTCGTGGCAGAATATGAAGAAAGAATTATTGGCTCTGCATCGAGCCTCATAGTCAAATTGGTTTCTGAATACAAGGAACATACTTGGAATGAGGTTTGCGGAGGGTCGTTCTTCACAAACCATGATCCAAAAGGAGACTCGTTGTACGGTGCTGACGTTTCAACAAACCCTAGTTATCGAAGTCTTGGAATAGGGACAAAGCTCTACGATGCACGCAAGGCGCTTGCAATCAAACTAAATTTGCGCCGAATCATTGCTGGTGGAAGATTGTTCAACTATTGTGAATATGCTGATAGGCTATCACCGGACGAATACGTAAAGGAAGTTCTGGCAGGAAAGATACAGGAGCCAGTACTTTATTTTCAAATAAAGAATGGCTTTAAATTCATAAAAATTCTCCCAAACTATCTCAAAGATCCACGATCACTAAACTATGCTACCTTTATCGAATGGAAAAACCCGGAGTATAAAGAAATATGATAATAGACTGTCACACCCACCTCAACCAGTATGCCGAACTGAAAAATATATCATCACTAGAGGAGCGAGTTCGAAAACTACTTGTTACCATGGCAAGCCACAATGTAGACTATTCAATCATTCTTTCGTCATATGTTGTAAATGAAGAGAGGCCGTCCACGGCTAAACTCATTGAAGCCACAAGGAAGCATGATAATTTGGGTATCGTTGCAGGGTTTAGCATCGATAACCATACGGAAGAAGATTTGAGGAATTACAAAACTTGGATTAAGGATGGACTAGTCAAAGGTCTCAAGATTTATTCTGGATACGAACCATACTATCCGTACGACAAGAGATACCAAAAAGCCTATGACCTTTGTGTAGAGTTTGACGTACCAGTTATGATACACACAGGGGATACATTCTCCGAGAAGGGCAAGCTCAAGTATTCCCACCCACTACACATAGATGAGCTTGCAGTAGACAATCCTGAACTAAAGATAGTTATGTGTCATCTGGGCAATCCATGGATTGAGGACTGCCAGGAAATTGTATACAAAAACGATAACGTCTGGGCTGACATGTCAGGCCTTTCGGTTGGCAAGTTTGATCATTTCTTTGAAAAACTTATGGTGGAAAAAGTTGCCGAACTTATCAACTATGTAGGAGAACCTCGCTATCTCTTGTATGGTACAGATTGGCCGATATCAGATATGGACTCTTACCTCAGTTTTGTTGCAAAATTAAAGCTCAAAACAAAGTTTAGGGATGAACTGATGTTTAAAAATGCAAAAAGACTTTTTAAGATATAGTCTTGGCGAACCAGTTTCAAAAGTATAACATCGATGCGAGGATTTCATATCACAAGAGGAACAATTGTGCTAAGATCAGGAGATGTGATTACCTTGTCGGATTTTTCTTTTATGGTTTCGTCTTTTGGCATCATGGCTATTCCCAAGCCTGCACACTCTATCATACACAGATCCGAGACGGTATCTCCAACAACAACCGTATTTGAAAGGGGGATGTTAAATTTTTGTGCCATCTTTTCCAAATGATACCTCTTACATACTGAGATCTTGCATTTGCAACCTATCTTTTCCCACCCTAGTGGCATCGATACTCTACCTGTTAACAAATGGTTTTCATTGCTATGCAGTACATTTGCTATTGAAAAATCAAGGTCCATCTTCTTTCTCAAGTAATCACAAGCAAGAGTGTAGCTGTCACTTATTATGCCAACAACATGACCGTGTGCTTTGAGCTCATAAATGGCACTGCGCCAATTTTTTATCATCTTCATTTTTCCAATTGTTTCTATGACGTCTATCTCATCAAGGCCCCTTAACAACGCCGCGATTTTTTGAGTCCTCTGATATCCAAGTAGGCTGGAATCATTCTGGACCTCGCTTAGTCCAGAAGCGAAGCCAAATTTTTTAGCTAAGGTGCGGATTACACTTTCCTCTAGAAGCGTGCCATCCATGTCAAATGCAACCAATTTTCTTTCTCGTTTCATATCGTTAAACAATTAATTTGCCGTTAGGTTGTCTTTGGATGGAGTCCCAGTTTTTCTCCCAGAATATCAAGGGTTTTCTGAACGGCATCGTTTTCCTCGTATCTGTCATACGAGTATCTGTAGGCACTCCCTAGGGACTCGTCATGCTTGGGGGAAGGGGTGTCATCCGCAATGGATTCCTTGATTTTTTTCATAACTGTGATGAGGTTATCGTGTACGTTGGAGCCATGTTGCGCAGCTTCTTTTTTTCGCCATGCTAGCTGTGGAGGAACGCCAATTTCTTGGGCAAGCTTTCTGTGCAGGTACTTTACATGATTGTTTTTTATCTTCAAATCTCCAGGTATTGACATTGCCACATCTATCACTTGGGGATCAAGATACGGTACTCGAAGCTCTATACTGTGATACATGGCTATCTTATCTTCTCTTTCTAACGTATCCTTGTAGAGATTTTCAATATCATTCCAGAGACAATCCCCTAACACATCATCTCCTCTCTCTTTGTAAATTTTTGGATACCAATCATAGCCTGCAAATATCTCATCTGCTCCCTGGCCTGTTAACATTACCCTCATCTGGTCTTTTTTTGCCTCTTTGACTGCAAAAAATACCGGTATTGCTACATCTACTTGCAAGTGGTTGGAAGATTCGATGGCAGAAATAATGTTTCCAAGCTCAGACTCTATCTCTCCCTGATTTAATTCGTGTACTACCAACTTGATGCCTAATTCCTTGGAGGATTGTGTTGCAGCAATTATGTCTGACGAATTTTTAAAACCTGAAGTATAACAAGTAATGTCACAAAACAAAATCTTTGCAATTTTAGCAATCAAAACACTATCGATGCCGCCGGAAAAAATTATTCCTACGCTATCTTTCCCATCAATTCTTTTCTTTACTGCATCAAATAGGACTTGCTTGTATCTCTCAAGAGCGTCTCTCTCATCACCTACATCAACAGTAGGTTTTGTTAGTACGTTGAGTCTTCTTTTTTCAAAAGAGAAATTCTGTACACTTTCATCAAAACTTGTCTTGACAATCTCACCAGGCCTAACTCTCTGAGGTTCTATTCCAATATCCCACAGTGGTTTTTTCTCGGAGCAAAAGGCAAGATACTTGGAATTTTGTCCAAAATAAAGCTGTTTTATCCCGACAGGGTCTCTTGTCATTGCCACCATTTTTGTTACATTGTCAAATACCGCAAAGGCATATTCGCCGTCAAGCCTCTTGCAAGTTTGGAGTAAGCTTGTATCAAGGCTTTGGCTTTTCTTGTGGTTCTCTTCCACAAGGTGGATTATGACTTCGCTGTCTGAATCTGATTCAAAAACATGCCCTGCTCGGATGAGCTCACCTCTGAGTTCCTTGTAATTCCAAATCTCACCATTGAACGCCAGAACAAATCGTGTATCGCAACTCCACAGTGGCTGTATTCCAGCAGATCCAGTTATCTTTAGCCTAGAATGACCAAGGCCTGAGGCACCTTTCAGGCCCTCAGTTTTCAACTCCTCTAGTTGTGGTGCTTTTTTCAGTAAACCATCTACGTAGATTCCACATCCATCAGGTCCCCTGTGAGATGTCTGTTGCAACATCTGCACCAGAATACTTGCTACCTTCTCTCCATTCTTGTCTAGTAAGCCAGTAATAGAACACATAATCCTAAACTAGGAGTTGATTATTCCAAGGCTGTTTTCTAGCCGCTTGTACTTGACTGCTCTATCTAGAATCACTCGTGTAACTTCCTTTGCTGTGACGTCCAGATCCTCCAAGGCGCGCTCGTTATGATCTAGGTACCCAATGTGGACCTCTTCAATCTTTGCGCCCATCTCCACTGCATCGATGAGCATTCCAATCTCAACCCCGTATCCAGGCTCCCATGTTATTTTTTCAAGAAGATCTCTTTTTATGCCCACCTGACCACTTAGAGGCTGCTCAAACCTTCGAGCAATCTCAGGGAAGAAATGTTCAAGCAAAGGCTTTGCGGTAAGCAGGGTGACCCTTCCTCCGTTTCTATCAAAAGTAGTTTTGACAAAATCATGCATCTCCTTGAAGGGCTCTATTATTGACTCGATTATGCGATGGTTGATGTTTTTATAATCTGCATCGATGAACAAAATTATGTCACCTGTGGCCTTGGAAGCGCCCTCCTTCATGGCATTTCCCTTGCCTTGATTTTTTGGCAGCGTTATTACCTCTACCTCACATGAATGTGCAATTTCTGATGTGACGTCAACAGAACCGTCATCAACTACAATTATTTCGTCTACCTCCTTTCTTTTTTTCACTGCATTGATAACTTTTTCAATATTGTTTTCCTCATTATAGGCTGGAATTACTACTGATACACTGAATTTTTTACGTGCCTCAATCATGAAAATCACTAACTTGACTTTTCAGCAGAGAGAGTATGGTACAGACCGGGAAAGAATTTGTCTGGCAGCTTTATTCGTCTTGATTTGTATGTTCTGCTTTCTCATTTGGACGAATTACGTCATGATCCGTTTTAAATCTTGTCGTGTTTTGATGAAAAATAAAATTGCTAGTCATCATTGTTAAGTGTTTCTAAAAAAATAAAAACGATAAAAAAATTCGCAACAAGATAAATACAATAAAACCAAAAACATGTGATGGAATCTCTGCATAACTCACAGGCAGAAAAAATTTCTAAGAATACTGAAACCGCATACACGTTATACGGCATATACAAAGTAAAGGACCGTGCCACATTCTATCTTCCAAACAATACAATTGTATTGGAGAGGGCTACTGATGACAAATTTACGTATAGACGAACGAACCAAAATGGGACTGTAGAGAAATTGCTGTCGATTAGGACTCAGGACCTCGAAATGGAATTTGTGCCAACTTTGCCAATCTACGTTCCGTCATACAAAACCGATTTTGTATTTCTGAGGCTTTCAAAACCTGTATTTGTGAGCAGAAATTCCAAGACGGAGGTTTTTGTTTCAATGCCAATAGAGATGGGATTATTTTTTACTGGAAATGAGATGAGGGAATACTTTGATGTCTTTGCATGCGAACCGTCCAGTTCAAGATATGCGCTGTATGGCGACCCTGACAAAGGCAAACTTTGCAAGTTTGCTACAGTCATGCCACTGGCTCAGGAGGAAATGGCGCGCCCTTACTTTGAGGGAAGACTGCGTGTAAAAATCCAGAACGAACTTGACACTGGCATATCAATAGGCAAGATAGTCTTCCCTGTAAGGGATCACGAGATACATTACAGATATGCTGATGCTGCCTATGACGATTTGAATCTTATAGTGAAGGAAAGACTGGGGGTGCAAATTGCAGAGGTTGTACAAAGCGGCAATATGCCGCAAGGATGGTCAACATCTCCCCGTACAATGAAAAAAACTGACATAAAATTTACGATGGAGATGGGGTTTGACTGACATCATAACCGGTGACACAATAAACATTTTTGGTCACCACATTTCCATTGACTCGATAATAATTGGCATAGCCATCATGGCAGCAGGAGTAGTATTAGCAAAGATAGCAAGCGTCCTTTTCAAAAAATATTTTGGTCCACATTTTGAAGAAAATACCTCGAAGAACATTGGGAAAGGAATCTACTATGGTATCATAATAATAACCCTGCTTGCTGTGACAACTAGCCAGGGGATAGATCTTAGCGGCCTGATGGTGGCGGGAGGAATTTTTGGCATAGTCATTGGGTTTGCTACCCAGTCAGTGGTGGCAAACCTAGTATCTGGCATATTCCTGATGTTTGACAAGCCTGCAAAGGCCGGCGATGTAATAGAAATTCCTGCTAGCAACACGACAGGAGTGTTGTTGGACATTGCTATATTTTCTACAAGACTCAGACTGTTTGATGGTACCATAATGAGGATCCCAAACGACAAGATCTTTACAACAAATATCCATAACTATTCAAGACTTGCAGCAAGAAGAGCTGACTTTGCTGTTGGAATTGCATACAAGGAGAACATTGGCAAAGCAGTATCTGAAATAAAAAAAGCAATATCTGAGATGCCGTATGTCTTGGTCGAGCCGGAACCTATGGTCTGGACCGAACAGCTTGGCGAATCGAGTGTCAATCTTCGAATATATGTTTGGTATCCTGGGGATTCGTTTATGGAGGTGGTACCGACACTTCCCAAAGTAGTAAAAGAAGCTCTTGACAAGGCAGGCATTGAAATACCATTCCCACAGAGGACTATATGGTACAGACAGTTGCCCACTTGATGCATGGAAACAAAATTAAACAAGCCGAATCATACAAATGTTCCTTGCTTGAATTAATAATTTTTCTAACCACGGATGCAAATGACTTCATTAATTCAGAGTCCTGCTCTTAAACTGAATTCGATTCTTGATGATAAATGGAGGTGATGTACTTGACATGCTGAAAATAGTAGATGCTACCAATCGAATAACTAAATCCTCCCGGGATTGGAATGTTTCGCACTGCCTCGTGGTGTACCATCCTATACCCCTCCTTTGTCAGCCTGTCCACTGTTTCAAAGAATTCCTCATTGCCTCCCAACTTGCGTAAAACCAGCGCGATTGCATCAGTTTTTAAAAAGACCAAGTCTTTGTGCTGGAAGATCTTTTTTATGAACTGCGCCTCGCTCTTTATGTTGAGGTTGACCCCGGTCAGTTCTTTTACTTTGTCAAGCTGCTCCTGACTGAGTTCCTTTATGTCATCAAAACCCTCAGTTAGCGAGTCTTTTACAGCCTCTGCCTTTTCCTTTATTGCTACAGTCTTCTTGAGATGCTTTCCTACGTTTTTCAGGTTTTGAACAAATTCGTTGTCTGACTCTGGTTCATCTGGCATGGAATTTGATTGTCTTTCTTTCTTAAATATTGTTTTGTCATAAATAAAATCATCAATGAAAAACATCCAATATGGATTCTAATTGTATGGACTCAAGCCTTAACTTACTACTTCCGCATTCTTCTTCTTTGAAATTTTTCCAATGTCTATTGTTGTGATTATTACGGTACCAATTATGACAATAAAGGCAATCTCGGCGTAGACCTTTGCGTAAGGGACTGCAAATGACAGGGCAAAGGTGGCAAGAACTGCAGCTGCAAGACCCCTTGGTATCATGGCCCTTACCACTTTTCTGTCAAACTCGGGAAATCTTGAGGAAAGGAGGATCTTTGCAATCATTCTCCTTGACAGGTAGAGTGCAAGTGTGATTATGATTCCAACTATCAAGTATCTCAGCTGACCGAATTCTGCAACCAGTCCTACAAATACAAAGAAAAATGATCTAACAAGAAACGTTACCTCATCATGAAATGTGTCTTCCATCGAGATATCTGGCATGTCAAATCTGAGATATCTTGATAATGTCTTTCTGTTCCCAAGCACCAAGCCGAAGATAAGCGCAGTCAAGGCTCCTGATTCACCGAGAGACTTTGCAAAGAAAAAGAGCACAAACAGTATGGCAAGTGTAAGCATGTATGCGTGTTTTATGTTCGATATCTTTGAGAAGCCGTAGAGCCACGGTATTCCGATGCCCAGACCCAGTCCGAATCCAACAGCTACCTCCCTACCAAAATCCAGACCCAGCATGTGGAAACTGAAGGTCCCCGATGCTATTACATCAAACAACAAGAACGCCCCAATTGTTGCCATAATGTCGGTCATGGCAGACTCTAGGATCAAAATTGATCTTGTCTCTTCAGTGACTGGTAGCCTCTTTACAATAGCAAACACAACTATCGGGCTTATTCCTCCCAAGATGGCACCTAGCAGTAGTGCGCTTATCCATTGCCATCCAAACGCAAAAACGGCAAGAGATGAAACAACTGCAAGCGTTGCTGCAAAACTTAGTACTGCTATCAAAATCGAGTAATGGGCAGTCCTCACCACAGTTCTAATATCGAGGTTGAGCCCACCGTCAAACATTATGATGATGAGTGCAAGCGAGGAAAAATAGGGAATAATTTTGATAACCGTGGAGGTATCGACAACCCCAAGTATCGGGCCTAGGGCAAACCCGACTACTGTGAGGAAAAGAACCTCCGGAATTCCAGTCTTTCTGAAAAATGCCTCCCCTGCCACACCCACGAAAATTATGACTCCTATGGACAAGAGAATTATCTGGGCGGAAGCAAGGTTGGTACCATGAAACACGGACTGGGCAAGAACCTGGTTTAGTTTTGAGATCTCTGACGTAATTACATTGGAATGCATGACATTGTTTACCTGCTCTGAGAGGTTCGTGGTTCCGCCCACAGTTCTTACATATTCGGTTAGGTTTTGAAGATCCATTTCATTCAATCACAAATTTTAAGATGTGTCAAGATTGTTGCTGAAAAGACTCGCTACTATGAAGCGTTTTCTTCTTGTCACATGTAAAATTATTTTTAGAATTTTTATTTACCGTCATCATATTTATTTCGTTCTCATCAAACTCTCATCTTTTTTATTTTTTTTGGGCAACACTTAACAATGATGAATTATTATCTTTTACATGAGAATCCAAAGATCAAGCTATCAGTGGAGCGAATTTGATTCTCCTCCCTACAAATCATATACTCTGTCAAACTTTAGAGAAATTCCTCAGATACGAAATTTGTCCAAACAATTACAATTTGAGATGGAAGTTGTTGCAAATATCTTTCCGTTCAAGGCAAACAACTATGTTGTTGAACAATTAATTGACTGGAAAAAGGTTCCAAATGATCCCATGTTTATTCTCACGTTTCCCCAAAAGGGAATGCTCCAACCTAGACACTTCAACAAGATGGCAAGCGCGCTCAGAAAAGGCATAGATAAAAAAGAGATACAAAAGATTGCAAACAAAATCCGCCTGCATCTCAATCCTCATCCTGCCGGTCAAATGGAACATAATATCCCAAAACTAAAAGATGGTACAAAACTGTACGGAATGCAGCACAAGTATAAAGAGACAGTTCTCTTCTTTCCAAGCCAAGGTCAAACATGTCATGCATATTGCAGCTTCTGTTTTAGATGGCCGCAGTTTGTTGGAATGAACGAACTAAAGTTTGCCATGCATGAGACAGAACTGCTAGTTCAATATCTCAGGGAACATCCAGAGGTGACTGATATCTTGTTTACCGGAGGAGATCCTTTAATTATGAAGACTAGACTCCTTTCAGGATATCTAAATTCATTGGTTGAAGCCAAGCTGCCAAACCTAAAGACAATACGGATAGGTACAAAGACGCTCTCCTATTGGCCGTACAGGTTTGTCTCTGATGATGACGCAGATGAGTTGCTTGAGCTATTTGAGAAGGTTTCTGCAGCAGATATTCACCTTGCAATAATGGCTCATTTTAACCACCCTGCAGAACTATCAACAGACGCTATAAAACAGGCAGTTACAAGAATAAGGAAGAAGACAGGTGCTCAAATACGCACGCAATCTCCCATCCTCAAACACATCAACGACGACCCTAAGATCTGGGCAGAGATGTGGCAAAAACAGGTATCGCTTGGATTAATTCCGTATTACATGTTTATAGTAAGAGATACAGGGGCACAACACTACTTTGGTGTGCCGCTTGTGCGCTCCCAGAAAATATTCCGTGAGGCATATCAAATGGTCAGTGGGTTGGCAAGAACCGTTCGCGGACCAAGCATGTCAGCTACCCCAGGCAAGATCCAGGCGCTTGGCACCACAAAGGTTGGACGTGTCAGGGCAATAGTGATGAGATTTCTACAAGGCCGAAATCCACAATGGGTACAAAGGCCGTTTCTTGCCAAGTATGACGGGGGTGCAATATGGATAGACGGCCTCAAACCATTTGAGGGGGAAAAATTCTTCTTTGAAAAAGAACTGGAGCAGTTGCTAAGAAAGGACGACTCATCCGCAGGCAATGAGACAAGCTCTGCTGGTGGCGGACCTCCATAGACACACTTCGGGAAAATGACAGATCAGAACTACGACATAGTGAAGAAAATCAAGGAACAACAAATTGATTTTGTTGAGTTTTGGTTTGTAGATGTTTTTGGAGAATTGCACAGCCTAGGGGTTCCATCTTACTCCCTAAACGAACATAACTTGAGAAATGGACTAGACAAGCTTGACTCTAGTTCCATTCGAGGGTTTGGGTCCGTCAACGAATCTGACATTTCTTTGATACCGGACACTTCTACGTTTAAGATTCTGCCGCCTGACTATGATGATACAAATAATAGAAAAAACGCAAGAATGTTTGTAAACCTATACCATAGTGAAAGTGAACCGGATGGAACTCACAGAAGATATGAAAGGGATTCACGCGGAATATGTCTCAAGGCTGCAGAAGAGGTAGGAAAATTAGGACTGACAGCACTATGGGGGCCAGAAATAGAATTCTTTGTCTTTGATGAAATCTACACATCAAACCCTGAGGCAACTGGTAGTCAGGAATTTAACAAATCTGGTTACAAAATAGAATCCGAGGGTTTCTTTCAATCTGGAAATGCCGTCTCAAGTCCACGGCTCAAATCTGGATATTACAAGGCACCTCCACTTGATACTCTCAACAATTTAAGAAAGGACATTTGCGAGAAACTGTATCGATATTTTGATATCAAAATAGAGGCACATCACCATGAGGTTGCAACTGCAGGGCAATGCGAGATTAACATAGAATATGGTGAAACAATATCTGTTGCAGACAATGTAGTCACAATAAAGAATCTGGCCAAAGTTGTAGCAAAAGGACGGAACAAGATTGCTACCTTCATGCCAAAGCCAATCTATGGAGACAATGCATCTGCAATGCATATGCACCAAAGTCTTTGGACCAGTGATGAGCGCAACGCAATGTACGATCCAAACGAGACAAAAGCTGGACTGAGCCAACTTGCAAGGTACTATATCGGAGGAATACTTGATCACATTGAATCTCTATGCGCCATATCGAATCCCGCCACAAACTCTTACAAGAGACTAGTACCTGGCTATGAAGCTCCGATTTATGGGTGCTGGGGAGTTGGAAACAGGTCTACTGCAATAAGGATACCTCGTACAGATAAAAACAACGAAAAGCGGAAGAGGTTAGAATACCGAGTGCCTGACTCTGCGGCAAATATCTACTTGCTTGAAGCTGCGTTGATGATGGCAGGATTGGATGGAATAAAGAACAAGAAAGAGCCAGGAGATCCAATTGATGAAAACGTATACAAACTAACTCCTGAACAAAAAAGAAAACTCATGATAAAAACTCTACCTGCTACACTAAAAGAGGCACTAGACGCATTCCAGAGCGACAATAAATTTCTCCAAGGAACCTTCTCAAAAGACTTTCTTGATTCTTACATTTCACTAAAATATGATGAATATGAGGAATTTGTTCAAACGCCAACCACGTGGGAGATACTAACCTATTTGAATGTCTGATGCTTCAAAACTTTTGCATTTGTTATATTTTGCAAGTTATGTTATTTTGAATAATCTTACTTTCTTGCCTCAAGAAACTCAATGAGGCCGCACCTTGTGTTTTTCATGTTAAGGTCCACAAATGCAATCTTTCTGTCATCAAATCCTTTTTCTGGAGATACCAGAAGCGTTGCGCCCTTGCTTACCATCGCATCCACTTCTTTTTGTATGTCATCGACCTCAAAGCAGAGATGGTGTATTCCGCCTCCGCTTGTTGCCAAGTCTGAGATGGCCGAGTCTTCAGACGATGGCTCAATTAGCTCAAGAAACGGCTCCCCCATCTTCAAGAAGCAGACATTTACCTTTCGAGTAGCAACTGGCATGGGGAGGCTGATGCTTTGAAAAGTCATGTATCTTTTAAGTTCGCCAAGGGACTCTTGTATGTTGGGAACTACAACTCCTATGTGGTGCAACTTCATGATATCTTCAGTCACATGGCAATGAAATGACCTACATAAAACTTGAATCGTTGCAGTGATTCCAAAGTTCTAAATTTTGGATCCGTGCTATATCATGTATGGTTCAAGAACAATATAGGAAAGGAAAAAAATACTATTTTTGCGACAAGTGTGGATTTGGATACGACCAACCGCACACTGCAAAAGAGTGCCAAGATTATTGCATGAGAAACAACAAGTGCTCAGATGAGATAACAAGAAAAGCTCTCTTCCGATGAATCTTTCTCTAGTTTTATATTGACAGTAAAATCAACCAAGACCGTGCTAGAAAAACTAGTCAAGGACTCAAAAGCACTTGAGAAAGCCATCGCAGGCGAGGAGCTCTCACATGATGACGGACTTGAGCTAATGTCGTATGACAATCTCTACATGCTGGGAGCAGCGGCAGATCTAGTGCGGCAAAAACTAGTTGGAAACACGGTTACCTTTGCGGCATCTTACTATCTGAATTACACAAATGTATGCGCTGCAAGCTGCCAGATGTGCGCATTTTACAGAAAGGGAAATGAAAAAGACGCGTACACCCTGACACCGCAGGACATCGAAGCTCGAGTGGGCAAGGCAAAAGAGATGGGAGCAACCGAAGTTCACATAGTTGGTGGATTTCATCCAGACCTGCCTTTGGAATACTATGAAGAGATGTTTCGCGCAATAAAAAAGAGCCATCCAGAACTTAACATAAAGGCGCTCACTGCAGCCGAGATTTTCTTTTTATCTAAATTGACAAAAAATTCTGTAAAAGAAGTATTGTTGCGACTCAAGGCGGCAGGACTTGACTCCATGCCGGGCGGAGGAGCTGAACTTTTCCATCCTGACATACGCAACAAGATAGTTAGAGGCAAGTGCTCAGGGCAAGAGTGGCTTGATACAATAGAGCAGGCACACAACCTTGGCATAAAGAGCAACGCAACCATGCTTTTTGGCCATATCGAAAAGCCAGAGCACATCATAGACCACCTCATAAAACTGCGCAATGTCCAAAAACGAACCAAGGGCTTTATCACTTTCATACCTCTCAAGTTTAGCTTGGAAAACACCGAACTTGAAAAGGCAGGGCTTGTCAAGGCAGAAAGCCCATCTACGTACGACTTGAGAATCATTGCCATATCAAGGCTGATGTTGGCACAGCAGCTCAACAACATCTCCGTATACTGGGTCGCACTTGGAAAGAAGCTGTCTCAGGTGGCACTCACATATGGCGGAAACGACCTTGTTGGAACTGCATTCTCAGAAGAGATTTACCGTGCAGCAGGCAGGGGAACAAACTCTTCAATTCTTGAGCTTGCAAACATGATAAAAGAGATTGGCCGGGGCGCAGCTCAGAGGGATACGTTTTTTAAAATTTTAAAAACATTCTAGGTCTGGGCGGGCTTTTGCGTGATTGACTTTCCTGCCTCTCCTTTCTTTCTTCGCCTGAGCCCTATGCTGATGAGCGCAATGAAAAACCCAATTCCTGCAACCATTCCAGAAATGTTCTGAAGGCCTGTGTTCAGCGCCACATCTTGGTAAAACGCACTTGTCTGATCATCTGTCATACCAGAAGTTGCCATCGGCTGTGTGTTGTTAAAGTAGAACCAAGACACTCCGCCTATTGCCAGCATTGAAACTCCAAGCAGGAAGATGCGCTTGTCCATTGATGCAATCTGGTCTGTTCTCCTAAATAACCGTTAATTGTCAATCTTGGTTTGTTACATCTAGGCAAACTTTGGCTCAAAGTCTGGGACAAGTCCCTTCTCTATGCCAAACTTGAAGAGGGTTCGAATTGCTTGCTCACCTAGCAGGCCCATCTCAATCGTAACATCATTTACATACATGCGCACAAATTTTTCAATAAGATCTCTTGGCTGTCCCCTGCTGTACTGCATTGCATAATCAAGTGCATCTCCGACATGTGCCATTCCGTGAACAATTGATTCGCGGAAAAACTCGTCAAACTTTTTTATTGTATCAGGCCCGAACTTGTCGCTCATCACGTTTATTCCAAGGGGGACTGGAAGACCTCCTGTGCTGCTACGCCACCAGTCTCCTGCGTCAAGAATTTTTGTTAGATTGTTTTGTGCATATGTAATCTGTGTCTCATGTATGACAAGCCCTGCGTCTACCTCTCCTTTTGAGACAGCATCGGGAATGTCGCTGAACTTCATCTCTACATAGTCAAACTTGCCAATCATTAGCTGCAGCAACAAGAACGCAGATGTCATCTTACCTGGAATTGCTATCTTTGAGCGGCGCAACTTGTCTGTAGACATGTCTTGTTTTGCAATCACAATTGGGCCGTATCCTTTGCCAAAACTTCCGCCGCTTCTTAATATGGTATAATCTTTGATGTAAGCGCAAGCATGTGCCGAGACTGCAGTGACATCAAGCTCGTGGTTTAGAGCCCGCTTGTTTAGAGTCTCTATATCCTCAACAACCTGCTTGACCTCAAAGTGTGGCGATGTGACCTTACCTGTGAGCATTGCATAAAACATGAAAGCGTCATCAGAATCAGGCGTGTGTCCGACAGTTATTTGCATAAATAGGATTTTTAGCCCGATTATAAATATCAAAACATGGGTACTGTTGACGCACTTGAAAAAGAGATAGCAATGCAGCTTGACTTTATAAAAAAATTTGTTCCGCAAAAAACTCTGTCTGCAGCCAAACAGAAAAAGACAATATTTTGTGGAACCGGCGACTCGTTTGCGTCATCTCATCTTGGTGAAGTCTTTTCCAAGTTTAGGGCAAGGGCTTTTGATCCTCTTGACTTGATAAAAACAAGGTCACTTTTGTTAGGACATACAGTCTATGCGGTCTCAGTTTCTGGCAATACTGCATCAAACATCAAACTTGCAAAGTTACATGGAAATACAATTGCTATTACCGCAAACAAAGAAAGCAGACTGGCAAAAGCATGCAGGGGTGTTATCCTGTTAAAGCTTGACTCTACTGGCATACAGACTGCAGGCAGCATAAGCTTTCTTGCAAGCGCGCTGACATGCATCTCACTTGTCACAAGATATCATATCAGAAATCCATCAAAAATATACCGTGAGGCAGCAAGGGCAGCAAGGGGCGTCTTGCTTTCAGGCAAGGTCTACATCCTTGGCAGCCTGTATACGATGCCTGTAGCCATGTTCTGCGCAGCCAAGCTGTACGAGGTGCTTGGGGCAGACGCTCACTATCAAAGAATAGAGCAGTTCTCCCACATGGAACTCTTTTCTGCAAAAAGGGGTGACACTGTAATCTTGTTTGAATCACGAAACGAACACAACCAAAGGCTGGAAAAGAATCTAGCAAAGTGTGGCCTTGTCGTAAAAAGATTGGAGTCCAAGTCAAAGAATTTGCAGGAGCAGATCTTGTTTTACATCTTTGTCTCCCAGTTGATTGCGTTATACAATGCAAAGAAGAAAAAGAAGAAAGAATGTTTCTTTATTGAAGAAAATCGACTGCGAAATGCCAGTTCTTCCATGATATACTGAATTATCATGCAATTCTTAACGCTTAATAGAGGCTAAAAAAGGATTTAGCTAAAACATGAAATTCAAGGCGACTGAACAGATTCTCAAAATTATCGGCGACAAGAAGCACATCAGAAACTTTGGTGTGATAGCTCACGTAGATCACGGCAAGACAACCATGAGCGACAGTCTTCTTGCATCAAGCGGTATTATCAGTCCGTCAGTGGCAGGCCAAGCCCTTGCACTTGATTCGATGAAACTAGAGCAGGACAGGCAGATGACCATTGTACAGGCAAACGTTACCTTGCTTTACGAAAAAGATGACGAGGAATATGTAATTAACATGATTGATACTCCAGGCCACATCGACTTTACAGGTCGTGTGACAAGAAGCCTTCGAGCAATTGACGGCGCAGTAGTAGTATCAGACTCGGTAGAAGGCATCATGACACAGACAGAGACTGTAACACGTCAAGCGCTCGAAGAGAGGGTAAGGCCGGTACTTTATATCAACAAGATAGACCGTCTGATCAAGGAGCTGAGGCTGACTCCTGACAAGATGCAGGAATGGCTGCTTGAAATCATTACCAACTTTAACAGACTGATTGACATTTACGCAGAACCCGAGTACAAGGACAAGTGGAAGGTAAGCATCCAGGACGGTAGCGTCTCATTTGGCTCTGCAAAGGACAAGTGGGGCTTTAACGCAGACGTGATGAAGAAGAAGGGAATCTCGTTTAAGGACATTTATGCTGCATATTCTGAAGGCGGCGATGTCAAGGCACTTGCAGAAAAGGCGCCATTATATGACGCCGTTCTTGGAATGGTAGTTAAACACCATCCAAATCCTGCAGAAGCACAAAAGTATAGAATTCCTAAAATCTGGAAGGGTGATCTTAATTCTGACATTGGAAAAGCTTTGCTAAACTGTGATGATAACGGACCTGCTGTCATGATGATTGTAAACATGACGGTAGACCCTGCCGCAGGTCCTGTCGCAATAGGAAGGCTATTTTCTGGCAAACTAAAGGACGGTGACAGGATTCACATTATCGACAGCAAACGTGAAGGCAGAATACAATCTGTCAACTTTTTCATGGGAAACCAGAGAGAGATGGTGGGAGAACTTGCAGCAGGAAACATTCCAGCGTTATTGGGACTAGAACATGCAAGGGCAGGACAGACCATATCCACGGTACCAGGTGTTAACACATTTGAAGGGATTCAATATGTCTCAGAGCCCGTGGTGCAGATTGCAGTAGAACCCAAGCATCCAAAAGACTTGCCCAAGCTTGTGGAGGCATTAAACAGAATTACTATTGAGGATCCTAACTTGCAGGTTAAAATCAATGAGGAGAGTGGCGAGACTGTGATTGCTGGCATGGGCGTGCTGCACCTTGAGATTGCAACCGCGTTGATTGCTGATGCCAAAGTAGATATTGTTACATCACAACCATTGATAAATTACAGGGAGGCAATTCGTACTGCAGCAGGACCTATAATGTCCAAGTCGCCCAACAGGCACAACAAGATATTCATGAAAGTAGAGCCACTTGACGAAAAAGTTGCTGAGATGATAAGAAACGGTACACTAAATGAATACAAAGACAAGAAAGAGGTTGCAGAAATTCTAAAAGAAGCTGGGTGGGACAAGGATGATGCAAAGCGCGTCATGAAGTTTGACCCTAGAGGAAACGTAATGGTTGATGGCACAAAAGGTGTGCAGTTTGTTCAGGAATCAACTGATTCTATATTGTCAGGATTTGATGATACCATGAAGGAAGGTCCGCTAACACGAGAACAGGTGAGGGGATGCAAGTTTACGTTTACTCACTTTGTACCTCACGAGGACCCGGCACACAGAGGCCTTTCACAACTCGGCCCGGCATCAAGACGTGCTTGCATGGGCGTAATGCTTCTTGCACAGCCTGTGCTACTAGAGCCAACACTTGGAATTGAGGTAAGAATTCCGCAAGAACTTATCGGCAACGTGGCAGGTGTGATATCAGGGAAACGAGGCAAAGTGCTAAACATGGAACAGAAAGGTGTTGTAAATATTATAACAGGCGAGATTCCTGCATCTGAGACATTTGACTTGTCAGAGGTAATGCGTGGGCAGACTGCAGGAAAGGCAATGTGGAACACTCACTTTAAGGCGTGGACTCCGGTTCCAAACTCTATCTTGGGTACCATAATAGCTGATATCAGAAAGAGGAAAGGACTCTCACCAGAGCCGCCAACAGCTGACGAGTTTATCGATAAAGAGTAAAAAGGCAATCCCCACCACTTACGCATAGAAACTGAATACAACTTCGTAATATCGAACGTTATGATTTGTTGGAGAAAATGAAATTAACAATTCTTTTTTCAGTTTCTGCCAGATTCTTTTCTAATTCCCTTTGCCATATTATTAATACATTGAATCCTTTCTCTTCCATTCCTTTGACAATTTTTGAATCAAATTCTCTTATTTTCAATGCAGTATGATGACCTCTTACTCGCAGAATTTTTTCATCTTCGTATACAGTAGGATCTGCGTGATGATAAGTACCATAGATTTCTATCACTTTGTTCGGAATCATAAAGAAGTCAGCTTGATGAATTTTTACTACAGTCTCAAGTTTTATGGGATGATGTTTTGTATACTTAATTTTGTATTTTTTGAGAATATCTCCAGTTATCTTTTCAGGCATTGTATCAAACAGCGGGATTTTTTGTTTGGCTCTTCTTTCACTTGCAAGATGTCTTTTATCCGGTGTCCATCCTCTTAACTTTGCAATCTTATGTGATTCAGATTGTTTTGTTCCTAGTTTTCTCATCCTTTGTAATTGCCTAGTCTGTTCACTTACTATCTTTCCTATTTGTCCCTGACTTATGGATCTTCTTTCTTCTATTGACCGAATTCTCCCAGAAAGAGAAATCGATCTCTTCTTTTTTGTTTCCTCTGATTGTTTTGTACCTATTTTTGCCAAACTAAGTTTTTTCTCCATTCATAAGAAAATTTTCTTCCTTTGAGACTATTTGATAACTTCCTTAATGATTCACTAGTTTCTTTTGTTTTCCCCTCATTCCAAGCAGATTGTCCTTTATGAGATTCAACTAATTTTCTAATAGTATCAGATGTATGTTTTGAACCTTTTTCCATATGTATTAATGATTTAACAAGAATTGATTTAAAAAAATAGGCATAGATTCATTCATAATTCTAGAATCAATACTCTCAATTTCGCCTAACCAAAATCTCTTCCTATCTACATGAGGGTTGGGCACAATTCCAAGCCAATTTTACTACAGTGACAAGCGAAATTAATAGAAAAAGCTAAGGATCTGCTTGCCTGATATTCATTGCTCAGATGTACACCAAGCTAAGATCCTTTAGCAA
>Ga0209581_1000611_pt1 | contig 64399 bp, 59 predicted proteins | sample Coa_R2_FD_187160 | JGI IMG/M metagenome (GOLD analysis project Ga0209581, IMG submission 187160) | Surface soil microbial communities from Centralia Pennsylvania, which are recovering from an underground coalmine fire - Coalmine... | ecosystem: Environmental > Terrestrial > Soil > Unclassified ...
GCTCGGGCTCCGCGGTTCGCGGTAATACATGCAGAAAGTTCCCAGCACTTTTCCTTTGGAAGAAAGGATGGGGTTGGACCAGGAGGCTCGAAGTCCGTGTTTGAGCGCGAGGGAACGATGTGCAGGCACATCCCACAACGGGTCGCTGGCGATATCGGAGGCGATGACTGGCGTTGCCCGATACGCCGCCGTCCCGCACGAGCCGGCGCATGGCCCAATGGGCAGTTGCTCCATCTGCTGTGTCCACTTCCCGGGAAGATTGGGACCCGCTACACAATTGAGATGCGCGCCGTCGGCGTTCAACAACAATACCGAGGCCAGTGTGCCCGGCCGTTGCTGCTCGATGATCCGACAAAGCTTCTCGAGAATTTCCTTGAGCGGAACGCCGGTGGCGATCATTTCCAAAAGCCGTTTTTCGCCCGCCAGCAAAGCTTCAGCTTGTTTGCGCTCGCTGATGTCGCGCAGAACCGCCTGAAAATGGCCGCCGCGGATGGCGGTTACGGATACTTCCACCGGGATCAGTTCCCCGGTTTTTCGCACAAATGTTCTTTCAAAGCGCAGCGTGCCGCCGGAGCGAAGTTTTTCAAGCCGCTCGCGAAACAGATGACGCTCTTCCGGGAGGTAAGTATCGACCACCGGTGTGCCAACCAGCCTGGCCCGGGGGATGCCGGCCAGTTCGGCGCCGGCGCGATTTCCCAAAACGCAGATTCCATTGGAATCGATCACGTAGATCGCGTCGGGCGAGATCTCGATCAGATCGCGATATTTCTCTTCGCTTTTGCGGAGTTTTTCTTCTGCGCATTTGCGGGCGGTGATGTCTCGCAGCGTGCAAAGCGTGGACAAGAATTCACCGTTTTCGGAAAGCCGCGGAACGGAGAGGCCGTCGAAATGAATCACCGTCCCGCGTTTGGTTATCCAGCGCGCCTCGTATTGGCGCGCCTTGCCGCGCGACAGGTCGGCTAATACGGCGCCCATGGCCTGGCGGTCTTCCGGGAAAATCAGGCGGTCCAGAATATTGGCGCCGCGCAACTCGCTTTCCGAATAACCGCTGAGTTCAATTCCGCGCTGGTTAATGCAGAGGATGTTTCCCGCCCGATCGACCGAGAGGATTACGTCACGAGACAGCTGGAACAGATATTTGGCCGCCTCCTGCTCGTTCTCAGCGCAGGGAGCCATGGAAACTCCAGACTCGGATCGCGTCCCCGCGCGGGTTTTGATGCGGTTGGAAGACTTAAGAACAGGGGACATCTTCATCAGCGCTTACAGAAAACAGGTGGATGGGATCATTCGCTGCTGTTTTGGCGGGCGCCGCATCGGCCGGGACGTGCGCAGGACGATTGGCGCGCATGCCAAAATACTAACAGGCTGGCTTTTGTTCGCCACCTTTGTTTCCTCCCTCGAAAGAGGGTGTAGCCGATCTTTCTAGAGAAGCAGTTCAAAATCTTACCACTGCTTCGTGGTCACGGCCCGGATGGGCTTCTAACCTCTAAGCCATCAGGATGTCTAAACTTACAAGAGGCAACCAGGGATTATGAACAGGATGAATGACCGAACCAATTTCAAGACAACGACCGGCGACACTGGGCCGGCGAAACTGCGGCGCAGGAGTTTTCCGCGACTTTTGCCGCGTTCTCGGCGAAGGCATGACCCAATGCTGGTGCTGAATATGGCCCAGTTTAACTTCACCGACGGATGGGCACGGGCTTTTGCGAGGGATCAGTATGGGCGTTTCTCTGTCTAATCACTCGGCGCAGCCGGCTGAACCTGCTCCGGCTGATATGAACGCTGCCAGCCATTTTATTGTGGTGAGGGCGCCGGTCGAGCGCGTCTATGCGCAATGGGCGCGCATTGAGGAACTCCCCGCATATATCCCGGCCCTGCGCGAGGTGCGTCGAATTGACGAGACCCATTTCTCGTACCGATGGCACCCCAATGGGGACGATCATCAAGGGGTGCTTCAGGTTGTACTGCGGATCCCGGGCCGCCGGATCGCTTGGCGCACTCTATCCAACGGTTTCATGTCGGGCATGGTCTGTTTTGAGCCGCGTTCTCAAAGCGAGACCGGCGTGACCCTGAAGATCCGTTCCATTTTCGATCCGCCTACGCTCTCGCAGAGGGTGGAAGAGTATCTGGGTAACTTTAAAAGGCTCGTGGAGAGCCGGGAGAGTGAAATATGAGACCAGCTTTTCGAATGCCTGAGGCACTTGTGGCCGCCTACTGGCGAAAACTCGCAAGTTCCATTGGGAAAACCTACAGAAAACGGCGCCCACAGGAGAGTCGGGTTCGCGCCGCAGGTTCGATTCGAGCGGCGCGCCGCTCCTATTCCGCCAGGACGCGCGCGCGGCTGCATTCACGCTGAAAGCAAATGCCGATCGCCAGATCGATCGCCGTTGGCTGACAGCGCGCCGCTCCTTGGGTTCCAAGGACGTTTCCGGAACCGGAAAATTTTTCAAAAGCGACAAACAATAACCAACAAACCACAAAGACTTATGGATAAGAACCTCGAAAAAGTGAAACTGCTGGCCCGCGATTTGCGGGATGGGAAAGACTTCCCGCGCAGTCCGCGCGCGACGCTGGCCGGCTATGTATTGGCTGCGCGCGCAGTGGATAAATGCCGGTCTGACCTGGTAGGCTGGATCGGCGAGTACCATACCAATTGCCCGCTCGACCAACGCTGGCTGAAGTTCGCCGAGATCAATTACGATGATTTTCGCGCATTCGTCGCTACGGGCGCAACAGACGAGGAGATCGCGGCATGGATTGAAAAGAACGCCAAAAAGCGTCCGCGAGCGGAAATTATCGCCTGGAACAACAGAGAACGCGACCTGCGGCTGAGTGAACTGCCTCTGGAACTCCAGGAGTACATGGAGGATTACATTAAAAAGTACGTGCCGCGACATCGCGTGGTCTATCACTGGTTCGACGTGTTCGATCTGGAAGAACAGCGACTTTAAGCGTCGCTGGGGGATGCGGAGCTCTGCGCTCCAAGCGGCGCAAAGCTCCGCTCTTACACCGCAACAGGAAAAACTTTTCCTGGCAGAATCAGGAATGACGCTTGATCGTTTTTCCCGGTGACGCCAACGTTCGGCGGTTTCGCGCGCGCAACCACAAAAGCTCATGGTTCAGCAGTCAGGCGACGTTAGCGGTCTGGTCGAGCACTTGTTCCGTGAGGAGGCCGGGAAAATGGTCGCGACGCTGGCGCGCATCTTCGGCGTGGAACATTTAACCCTCGCCGAGGACGTCGTGCAGGAAGCGCTGGCGCGCGCCTTGCAGACCTGGCCGTTTTATGGCGTGCCCAGGAATCCTTCGGCCTGGATCATGCGCGCCGCGCGCAATCTGGCGCTGGACGTTGTTCGGCGTCGCAAGCTGTTCCAGAATAAACGGGCGGAAATCATTCGACTGATGGACGCCGGCGAAGCTCAGCCGGACGAAGCGATTTTTTCCGACGCCGAAATTGTCGATGATCGTCTGCGACTGATGTTTGTTTGCTGTCATCCGGCGATTCCCCTGGATGCGCGGGTGGCTCTGACTTTAAAGACCTTGTGCGGCTTTGGGCTCACGGAAATCAGTCGCGCATTTCTCACCACCGAGGCGGCGATCGCCAAGCGCCTGACGCGCGCCAAACAAAAAATCCGAGAGGCGCGGATTCCGTTTGAGATCCCGGCTGGCGCGGAACTTGGGGAGCGGTTGGATGCTGTCCTCAAGTCGATCTATCTTCTGTTCAACGAAGGATACAAAGCCTCGACCGGCGAGAACCTGGTGCGCAAAGAGCTGATGGCGGAAGCGATTCGTCTCGGAGAATTGCTGGCCCAACACGCCGCAGGCGACCAGCCCCGGACGCACGCTCTGCTGGCATTGATGCTGTTGAACGCCGCGCGCACCGCCACGCGATTCGACAGCGAGGGGCATCTGCTGCGCCTCAAGGAACAAGACCGCGCGCAATGGGACACGGAAATGATCGCACGCGGCATGTCTCATTTCGCGCGGTCTGGGGTGGGCGAAAAGGTCACCCCGTATCATTTGGAAGCGGCCATCGCCGCCTGTCATTGTACAGCGGCAGATTACGAGGCCACCGACTGGCGGCGAATCCTCTCGCTGTACGACCAATTGATGAGCATTGATCCGTCGCCGGTTGTCGCCCTCAATCGCGCCGTGGCCGTAGCGAACGTGCACGGCCCGGAGGCCGGATGGCGCGCCGTGCACGCAATCGACAAAAAGTTGGAATCCTACTATTTGCTCCATGCCGTGAAGGGGGAACTCGCGCTGCGTCTGAACCGAGCCGATGCCGCGGCGGAACATTTCCGTAGAGCTTTCGCGCTTGCCGAAACCAAATCGGAGCGCGCTTTCCTTTCTGAACGCTTGCAGGCGTGCGAAATGGCAGGGGATGCAAAGTGAATCCGGCCAAACCTTCGAGGCCCGCGGCAAAGCCGGCTGGCGTTATTTGGAAAAATTTTGCAACAAGTTGTCCTGGTTTGCCGTGCTTGATCGTCGTAGCTGTGCAAATCAACAAAAAACACAACATGAGTACAGCAAAACAACCAATCGCAGCAGACATTGTCTGGTTTGAAATTGCCGCCGACGACACCGAGCGCGCGAGAAAATTTTACCGCGAGCTGTTCGGCTGGAAGATCGAGCGTTTCCCCGGTCCGCACGAATACTGGCGCATCGACACCGGCGGCGCGGAGGCGGCGCCTGACGGCGCAATCAAGAAACGCAAACAACCGCAGGAACCGGTGGTGAATTATTTCTCTGTCGATTCAGTGGCCGAGCAGGCGAAAAAGGTCGAGCAACTGGGCGGCAAAGTCTGCATGGGGAAAACGGCAGTGCCGCAGATGGGTTACTTCGCCGTTTGCCAGGACACCGAGGGTAACGCATTTGGTTTGTGGGAGAACGATCCGAACGCCGGATAACTGGCGCCCTGCAACAAGCTAAAACGACCAGCAAAATGAGCACGCAAAATCGCACCGGGAAGGGATACATGCTGTTGTTTCGCGGCACGGACCTGAGCAAGGGCCTTTCGCCCGAGGAACTTCAAAAAGTCACCGACAATTGGATGGCGTGGTTCAAGCGCTTGACCGACGAAGGCAAAGCCGTTGCCGGCCAGCCGCTGGAACGCAAAGGCAAAATCGTTTCGGGCAAGGATCGCATCGTCTCCGACGGTCCATTCACCGAAGCCAAGGAAGCAATTGGCGGCTACTTCCTTCTGGACGTCGCCACGCTTGATGAAGCTGTTGCTATCGCCAAGGAATGCCCTGGCCTGCCTTACGGCGTCCGCGTGGAAGTGCGGCCTGTCGCAGGGGAATGTCCCATTGCCGCAGACGTTGAGCAGAAGGAGATGAATCGAGCGCCGCAAAATTTTCAAGCTAGCAATAAAAATCCAGCAGCCGTTCGATGTTGCGATTGATTGTCGCGAGGTAAGCCAGCGGAAATTGCGCGCCAAACAGGAATTGCAATCCGATTCGGTCGATTGCCTCGGCTTTAATTTCTGCGCGAAAACCTTCCATCCAGGCATCGCGATCGGTGCCGGACGAAACGCCGAGTTCGATGAGCGCGCGGCGGTGATTTTCGACGTAAACGTCGATTTCGTCGCGCTGGGCATCGGCGGGCAGCACAAAGGTCAGCAGCTCAGCAAGATCGCGGTGTGCCGTGTTGGATTCGGTCAGTTCCCAGTCGAGCACCAGCACCTGCGGTCGAAACCCCACGTTGCGCTCGTTGAAATCATTGTGCGCCAGCGTCGCAGGCAGGCTGTCCTTTATCGGATACCATTCGTTGAGACTGTCGATCAATCGCTGGCGACGGCGCCAAACCGCATCGGTGACGATGTCGGGAAAACGCCGGCGGGCAAAATCGAGAATCCCACGCCACAGGGGGGCGTCGGCGACCATGTCGTCGGTCGTCGGCCGCGGACCAGCCCACGCGAGTTGATTTGGTCCCAGGCTCCAGAAAGCTGACTGCCAGCCAGCGGCTGCTTTCAACGCTTCGTTGATGGCGTCCGGCGGCCAATTGGCAATTGTTCCAGTTGCATCCAGCCTGGCCGCGTTGGAGATGAATTCGAGGAAGAGCGCGTGCTCGTCAGTCTCCGGATCGCTCGCCATGCCATAGCAGCGTGGTAATACGGCAGCCAGCGCCGGCTGCGTTTTTGCCAGCGAATAAACGCGGGATTCGCGCGGCCCGGTATGAATGGTTTCTGCAGCGCGACGATATTCCCAATAGGGTCTGTCGAGCGCAATCTTCTGGGTTTTGATGATCCAGGGGATCAGCGTATGAGACAGTCCCTGCCGGGGATTGACTTTAACGGCCATTTTTAATTCCTCGGGCGACGCTCCCGGTGCGCGCGTAAACTGCGCGGTGGCGGCAACCACGCCCAGCCAGTCGTCGGGCTCCGCCGGCCCGTACTTGATTGCGATCCATGGTTCCCGGCGTTCGTCGTCCGGCGGCCGCGCGCCGGACAGACTCAACAGTTTTAGTTCTGGCGCTTCAAGCGATTCTCGAAGCGCTGGTTCCAATTGCTTGGCAATGAATTCGGGGCGCATGTCAGAGGATGCCGTGCAGGCGACTGCAAAACAATTTGTCGAGGATTATCCTAAACGTTTCGGATGCTTTGTCGGAATGAAAACAAATTCCTATCAATAGGGCGATCCCTGGGTAGAAGTATAATTTATGAGCAGCGTTCGCGTTTTAGTCGGCACAAGGAAAGGCGCGTTTATTCTCACCGCAGACGGCGCGCGCAAACGATGGAAGGTAAGCGGCCCGCATTTTGCGGGCTGGGAAATTTATCATGTCAAAGGTTCACCAGTTAATCCGAACCGCATTTACGCATCGCAAACCAGCGGCTGGTTTGGCCAGATCATTCAACGCTCCGACGACGGCGGCAAAACCTGGAACACTCCGGGGAGCAGTCCGGAAGAATTGAAAAGCGCCGACGGCATGCCCAGGGGCGAAAGCAACAAATTTGTTTATGATGGCGTTGCCGGCACTCATCAATGGTATGATGGCACACAGCATCCCTGGGAGTTCAAACGCGTCTGGCATCTGGAACCTTCACCTAACGATCCCGATCACGTTTACGCCGGTGTAGAGGATGCGGCGCTTTTCGAATCGCGAGACGGCGGAAAATCGTGGCGGGAGCTTTCCGGGTTGCGCAAGCATGATACGGGGCCGAAATGGCAACCTGGCGCGGGCGGGATGTGTTTGCATACGATTTTGATTGACCCGAAAAATCCGCAACGCATCTCGGTAGCCATCTCTGCAGCCGGCGCGTTTCGCACTGATGATGGTGGCGCGACCTGGAAACCGATCAATCGCGGATTGCGCTCCCAGTACATTCCCGATCCGACGGCTGAGGTCGGTCATTGCGTGCACCGCATTGCCATGCACCCATCGCGTCCCGATACGCTATTCATGCAAAAGCACTGGGACGTGATGCGCAGCGACGATGGCGGTGATTCGTGGAAGGAAGTCAGCGGCAATTTGCCGAGCGATTTCGGTTTTCCCATCGATGTTCACGCACATGAGCCGGAGACGATTTATGTCGTGCCGATTAAGAGCGATTCCGAGCATTATCCGCCCAGCGGGAGGCTGCGCGTATATCGCAGCCGCACCGGGGGGAACGAATGGGAAGCGCTCACCAAGGGTCTGCCCCAGCGAAATTGCTATGTGAACGTTCTGCGTGACGCGATGTCTGTCGATTCCCTCGAGCCGTGCGGCATCTATTTCGGTACGACCGGCGGACAGGTTTACGCATCGGCGAATGGAGGCGACACTTGGAAACCGATCGTGCGCGATCTGCCTGCGGTGCTGTCCGTGGAGGTGCAAACGCTGCCGTGATTCGGGTTGTGTTGCCGCCGCATTTGCGCGCTCTGGCGCGCGTTGAGGATGAAGTAGAGCTGGAGGTTAACGGCTCCGTGACCCAGCGATCGATACTCGACGCGCTCGAATCTCGCTATCCCATGCTGCGCGGGACGATGCGCGACCACGTCACCCAGATTCGCCGCCCGCTTGTGCGGTTTTTCGCCTGCGGCGAAGATGTCTCTCACGAATCGCCCGACGCTGCTCTGCCGGAAGCGGTCATCAGCGGCACGGAACCTTTTGTGATCATCGGCGCAATCGCAGGCGGTTAACGCAATCGAAGAGGCTCACACAAATGTCGGTTGAACAATTCGCTATCACATCTAAGGAAAAAGCATGAACACAGAGGAAGTCGCAAGAAAACTGGTCGATTATTGCCGCAAAGGGGATTGGATGAAAGCTGTGGATGATCTCTATGCAAAAGACATCGTGAGCATTGAGCCGCACGAATCGCCCGCGATGCCGGCGGAAATGCGCGGCATTGAGCAAGTGCGCGGCAAAACCGAATGGTGGGAGAAAAACATGGAGGTGCACAGCGCAAAAATCGGCGGACCGTTTGTGGCGCGCGACACGTTTGTTGTGCAATTCGATGTTGATGTTACCGAAAAGGCGTCGGGAAAACGAATGCAGCTCTCCGAGGTGGGAATTTATAAGGTGAAAGACGGCAAGGTGACGCGCGAAGAGTTCCTGCCCCTGGCGCAGTAAGACGGGTAACGCCAGCAGCAGCGAGAACGACCCCGTCCACGGACGACAAAAACCGGTCAGCGACTTGAGCGCGTGCTGCCGGGTCTTTCTCGGTCGCGCGTTCGGGACGGGTGGTATTGCGAAGATTGCATGAGGAGCGCAGACCCGATAAGCTCGCGCGTGTCTCAAAGGGCGACCTCGGTTCACCAGGCAGGGGGCGATCAGCGTTTCAGTCACGCGATTCGCGCCGAATTTCCGCTGGTTATCGTCTTGGGAACCGTTGCAGTCTTTTATCTGCTACTCGGCGCGAAGCGAGTGGAAGACACCAGCCATCCGCTGTGGCTGGTGCTGATGCTGGTCTGGCTTTTTGCCGCCATTCTCTGGTCGGCAAGGTGCGTGGTGCGTCACGCGGACTCCCTGGCCATTAAGTTTGGAGAACCCTGCGGCACGTTGATTTTGACAGGTTCGGCCGTTGCCATGGAAATGATGGTCATATCGACTGCGATGCTGCACGGGGAAGATAATCCCACGCTGGGGCGGGACATGATTTTTGCCGTAGTGATGATCGCGTTAAACGGCTTTGTTGGCCTGTGTTTATTGTTGGGGGGATTGCGCCATCGCGAGCAGCGTTACAATCTGCAGGGGGTTAACGCTTATCTGAACGTGACCATGGCCTTAACGGTGCTGGGTCTTGTGCTCCCCGACTTCACCACCTCCACCGCTGGAGCGACTCTCTCGGCTCTTCAGGGACTCTTCCTGGCGCTCATGGCAATCGTGCTTTACGCGATTTTTTTGATTATCCAAACCACGTTGCACCGCCAGTACTTTGCGGAGATTGAGGAGAAAGCGCTCGAGGCGGCCGCTGGGAATCCCCATCATCATTTGCCGATTCGCTCCACCGGCTATCATGCCGTTCTGCTTCTCGTTTACCTGAGCGCCGTGATCCTGCTTGCTGAGAAGTTTGCTGTTCCATTGGATAACAGCATGGAGCAATTCGGGGTGCCGGACGCATTGGGGGGCGCGGTGGTTGCAACACTGGTGCTGGTGCCGGAGGGGCTGGGCGCAATTGCCGCCAGCCTGCGGAATCAGATGCAGCGGGCAATAAATATCCTGCTCGGTTCAGTGCTGGCAACCATTGGCATGACAATTCCCGCAGTGGTAACCATCAGTCTGATTACGGGGCGGCCCATCACCCTTGGCGTGCACGGTGGAAATCTGCCCCTGCTTTTACTTACTCTGGGAGCGAGCGTTGTTACCTTCGCCAGCGGAAGAACCAACGTTTTGCAGGGTTGCGTTCATTTGCTGCTCTTTGCCGTGTTTGTCCTGCTGATCTTTGCCCCGTGACGTTTGCAGTGGCGCGCTAAGGGGGCGCCTCTTTGCGCGTCGAGGCATTTGCGGATCGCAGTCACGCGCGCAGGAAGCCGCTGGCGAATTCAAAAATACCGGCGGGAGCGGGCAAAATGCCCCGCTTCGCTACTACACATTGCGCCGCATGATGATCGCGTCGGGTCGCTCTTCCACTACCCGAAATCCGAATCGTTCGTAGAGCCGCAGCACCGGTTTGCCTGTAACGAGCCTGAGGCAGATGAGCGACTGCTCCGGGTTTGCCCGCACCAGTTGCGTTAACAAAGCCGTTCCGATGCCGTGTCGCCGGTGTTCCGGGCGCACAGCAAAGGCCAGTTCCGCCGGGGCTTCGGGTTGATCCGCTGGCTTACGCAGCCACACCGCGCCCAAGACGGCCCCATCCTTCTTATCGTGTGCCACAAACCCGGTGTCCCCCGGCCGGCCCCAGCCTTCCGCATAACGCGCAAACTCCGGCCGCTGCACAATCTCACGGGACGGCTGATGGTTTGTGGCGGACGACAATCCCTGGTAAACCATCTCACGCAGGATGGGTTCATCGCTGGCACAAAGCGGTCGAATCTCGTATTCCATCATTCAAACCGGGAAGCGGTCATTGGGCGACCCGACGAAAAGAAGGAAACACCACAGCCGCCAGATGTCGAATACGAACGCGCGCGCGCCGTTGAGTTCGGCAAAGGCCGAAATTGTTTGGCATCTTGCGGCGGTGAGACATCTTCAGCAAATGAGCGAAACCGATCGCGATTACATTCTCGGCACCCACGAGGAGGAACTGGCCAGACTGGGATTGCAGCATCGCGTGTGGCGTCCGGTGGTTTTAGACTGCTGGCAGCGCGTCGGTATTACCACTGGCAAACGTGTTCTGGATGTGGGCGCCGGTCCCGGTTTTGGGACAATCGATCTGGCGGAGATCGTTGGCCCGCGCGGCAAAGTCGTTGCGCTGGAACGCTCGGCCAATTTTATCCGTGCGCTCAAGGAATCCTGCCGCGCCGCGCGAATTGCCAATGTTGAAATCCATCAACTCGATCTGATGACCGACGACTTGCCAAAAGGCGAGTACGATTTCTCCTGGTGCCGATGGGTTCTCTCCTTCGTGAGCGATGCGGCGCTCCTGATAGGGAAACTCGCCGGCGCGCTGCGCTCTGGGAGCGTGGCGATCTTTCACGAATACGGTCATTATGAAACGTGGCGATTTTTTCCCCGCCTCCCGATGCAGGAAAAATTCCGCGAGCATGTCATCGCCACCTGGCGCGAATCGGGCGGCACACCCGACGGCGCAGCGTGTCTGGCGCAGCTGTTGGCGGAGAACAATTTTACGATCCGCTCCGCCCGTCCGCACATCTTTTGTGTTCGGCCCGGCGATTACATGTGGCAATGGCCGGCAACGTTCATCGAAATCTATCTCGCACGTTTGATCGAGTGGGGCCGCATCAATGAACAGTTCGCGAGGGAAGTCTGCGCCGAACTGGCCGGGGCGGAGAAAAATCCGAATGCCTTAATGCTCACGCCGCTGGTGCTGGAAATCGTTGCGGAAAAACTCTGAGCCGGCTTGCGCTTGGGCGCTGCCCTCGAGTCCCAGCCGCGCGGCGTCCGAGCGAAGGGCTGCGATGACCTCCGTAATCACTTCGTCGAGGCCCGCACCGAGTTGCTCGGCGCCGCGGGCAATATCCTCGCGGTTCACCGCGCGAGCGAACGCTTTGTCTTTCATCTTTTTCCTTACCGCCCGCACATCGACGTCGTGGATGCTTTTTGTGGGTCGAACCAGCGCAACGGCGATGATAAAACTGCTCAGTTCATCAACCGCGTACAGGGTTTTCTCCAGAAGACTCTCGCGCGGAACGCCTGAATAATCGGCATGCGAGAGGATCGCGCGGCAAATTTCTTCGCTCCAGCCATTCTCGCGCAGCCAGGCCGCCGCTACGAACGGATGACCGTCCGCGGGACTGCGTTCGGGATTGGGGTGCCGCTCGTAATCCATGTCGTGCAGCAAGCCCACGGCTTCCCAAAGGTCGGCATCTTCGCCGCGCAATCGGGCGAAATGTTTCATGGAATCGGCGACGGCGTAGCAATGTTTGCGCAGGCTCTCCGATTGCACCCACTCGTGCAACACTTTCAGCGCGCGGGAAGAAACGGTTTCACTCATGGCCGGACAGGCTCAACCAAGATCGGCCTCCGCGTGGGCGTCGCCCGGCCAAACGGGTTGAAGCAGGCTTTGGCGAGGGGCATGGTGGGATGATGACGCGGTTCTGGATCGGCACGTCGGGTTTTCAATACGCGGAATGGAAAGGCAACTTTTATCCCGACGACATCCCGGCGAGTCGGATGCTCTCGTTTTACGCGGAGCGGCTTCACACAACCGAAATTAATTACACATTCCATCGCATTCCAGCGCCGAAAACCATCGAGAATTGGAGGGAGCAGACCCCCGCCGGCTTTCGTTTTGCGTTGAAAGCGCCGCAGCGCATTACGCACTGGTCGCGATTGCGCGACTGCGCCGAGACGCTGCGATACTTTCACGATGTGATCGCGCCGCTGGGCGAAAAACTCGGCCCGGTGCTTTTCCAGCTCCCGCCCAATCTGAAGAAGGACACTTTGCTGCTGGCAGATTTCATCAATGGTTTGCCAGGCGGCCTGCGCGCGGCGTTTGAATTTCGCCACGAATCGTGGTTCGACCGCGAAATCTTTGACACGCTCCAGAGCCGAAACACAGCGCTCTGCATCGCCGATACCGAGAAACTTCGCGCGCCGGAGGTGGTCACGGCCGATTACGGATATGTGCGGTTGCGCCGGGAAGATTATACAAAAGAAGACGTCGCGCGCTGGGCCGCGTTTGTTCGGCAACAAACAGGGCGCTGGTCCGATGCATTCATCTACTTCAAGCATGAGGAAGCCGGGATCGGCCCGAAGCTGGCCCGGCAAATGATGCAAGCGCTGGGTTGAACAGCCCGAAAAGCATTCGGAACAAAAGGCGCATCACCTCGTGCCAGAGCGCATAAGCACTGCCGTCACGTCCTGCACATCGATGAAAGCTTCGGAAAAATCTGCCCCGTTCAAATGGGAAAGGTAAACGAGGTTGTCGGTGACACGCTCGACTCGTCCGCCGATTTTTTCTCCGGCGCTCAACCGCAGCTCGACAGTCTTGCCGGCGCTGGCCTGAAGGACGCTAAGAATGCTTGAGTCGGATTGCAGATCGATCCTGTCGTCCCCGTGCGCGGTCGAGCAGAAAAACGCCGCGAGGAGCATTAACGCTGAGAGTGAACGGAATTTCATGGTGCTCTCTAGTGCCCGATTTTGAGCGGTTTTGCCAGCGAAAATTACACGTTCACAGAAAAACGGGGGTTCTTCATTAACATTGGCAGACGCAGCGGCTGTTTTTACAGTCTTGTATGGACTCAATCGCCGACAATCTCGAGCGCGTTCGCGAGCGGATCGCTTGCGCTGCAGCGAGGGCCGGCCGAATGGCTGGCGATGTCGAGCTGGTGGCCATTACCAAGACGCATCCGGCTGAGAAAGTGCGCGAGGCAATCGCAGCAGGCCACACGCTGTTTGGCGAAAGCCGGGTCCAGGAGGCGCGCGCAAAAATTCCGGAACTCCCCTCGAATCTGCGCTGGCATTTCGTCGGTCATTTGCAAAGAAACAAAATTCGCCACGCGCTGCCGCTTTTTGAACTGTTCCATGGCGTGGATTCGCTCGAGCTGGCGAGGGAGATGAACCGGATCGCTGCTGAAGAGGGCGCGCACGTTCGGGTCTTGCTGGAGATCAACGTGGCGGGCGAGGGGACGAAATTTGGCTTCAAACCGGAAGCGGTGCGCCGGGAGATGGAAGCGCTCCTGGCGCTGCCGCGGTTATCAATTGAAGGCCTGATGTGTCTGCCGCCGCTGGCGAAAGAGGCCGAAGCGTCCCGGAAATATTTTGCGCAACTGCGCCAGTTGCGCGATTCGCTTGCAGAAGAATTCGGGGCGAGCCTGCCGCATCTTTCCATGGGAATGACGCAGGATTACTGGGTGGCGGTTGAAGAAGGCGCGACGCTGGTGCGCGTCGGCACGGCGATTTTTGGCGAACGTTCGAAGAAACGCGCAGCCAAAGATGAGACGCGGATTTTAGAAGCCTGAAACAAACCGTGTGGGGATTATGTTTCATCCCGCGTGCTTATGGCTAAATAAATTGTCAATTGGCTGATGCGCTTGGAGCCTGTAAACATCCAAAAGATCGGTGACGAGCTTGCCATTTCCTGGAACGATGGCATGGAGTCGTTCATCAAGCTGGAAACGCTGCGGCGCGCCTGCCCATGCGCAGGATGCGGCGGCGAGCCCGATGTGCTCGGCAACATCACGCGGCCACACCTCACTTACAGCGCCAAAAGTTTTCACCTTGCCGGGTTCGATCTGGTCGGTGGCTACGCTCTGCAGTTTCGCTGGGCAGATGGACACAGCACTGGAATTTATAGCTTTACTTACCTGCGCCGGCTGGGAGAAACTTCGGAACCCGCCGCCGGATAAGCGGAACCCACGCGATGCACGTCAAAGTAAAAATCGCAATCGTTTTTCTCTGCTTTGCCTTGTGCAGCGGGGCGGCTTTTTTCGCTTCCACCGCGGCGCGCACCCCGCCCAAAGACCAGGGAACAGAGACGATCCCCATTAAGAATCGCGGCGCGGCGCGCCATATCTGGATTATCGCTACTTGCGGATGATGCGCCTCACAAGGGCGCTGTCAGGCAGTTTGGTGCAAGCGCGATCGTAGTGGCCAAGCCTGGAAAGAATAAACGCCGCGTTCCACACTCACTGTGTCGCTGCGAGCGAGAAACTCGCAGGGCTTGATCATTTGAATTACGCGATCGCACGGCAGCTGTCTGCTCGTAACAGCGCTGTCACAGAAAAGTCACGCGGTTTTCACGGGTTCTCAACCAGCTTGTCACATTCGGCGTGTAGGACTGGTGCGTGAAACAGAAAAACCAACATAACTCAAAAACCATGAAAACTATCCATACACCTTCCAAAAATTCATTGCAGGCGAGAACTCCTCTGCTCGTGGTCGCCTCGGTCGCCATGGTTGCAATGGCTGCTTCAAGCGCCGCCGCCGATCACCTGAGAGTTTTCGATAAAAGAGTAAGCGGCGTGCCTGCGGCAAATCCCGTAGCGGTCGCTGATAATGTCTATTCCCCCGAGTTTACTCCCGTGCTGGTCGCACAAGGGATCGATCTACTGGAAAACCCATCGGGCGCCATTACGCAATTTGGGTACCTGAGCGATGGCACTCGCACCGAGCCGGATGAAAGCACTTATCTCATTCTGGATCATAACCCGGGCGGTCCCACGCCAGGCTACGACTATGGCCGCCACTTCCTTTTCCAGGGGCACGAGAATGGCGGCAACCTCGCTTACGTGACGCGCGTCAATCTGGATGTGGCCCATCCTGATCACCGCATCACTCTTCTGACTCCAGTTGACGCGAATGGGTTGACCAACTTTAACAACATCGATGGTTCAACGTGGAATCCCTTCACAGGGACGCTGCTTTTCGCCCAGGAAGCAGGCGCGAATGGCGGCGTGATCGAGATGGGCGCCGATTTTGATCCAAACACTGGCGCCGGCGCCGGTTTGCGCACGTTGTACGGAAGTCTCGGCCGAGGTGGCTACGAAGGCATTCATCCCGACGACTGGGGCAACATCTGGATCGTTGAGGATGTAGGAGGCACGCGAGTGCTGAACAATGCAAGAAATCCCAACTCGTTCATTTACCGGTTCGTTCCTGATGCTCCGGGCGATCTGACGCATGGCAAACTGCAGGCGCTTCAAGTCTCAATCAATGGCAACCCGCTCGTCTTTGTGCCGGTTGACGCCCAGCATCCCAACGGCGACACGCGCTCGGACAATCAACTGCTGCTGCACACCGTGGGCGTTGTTTGGCCGGTGCGATGGGTCACCCTGCATGACACCGACACGGACGGGACAGCGCCATTCGACGCGAACGCGGCTGCCAAAGCGCTTGGCGCAACGCCGTTCAAGCGCCCCGAGAATGGACAATTCCAACCGGGTTCACATTTTCGCACGTTCTTCTTTGACATCACGGGCGACACCGACAATACCGCCGGCGCAGATCCCGTATTGGCGGCGCGCGGCGCCTGGGGCGGAATCTTCCGCGTCGATCTCAACGCCGACAGAAACAGCGGGACCATTTCCCTGGTGGTGCTTGGCGACGCTGAGCACAATTCGTTTGATAACATCACCTTCGTCGATGATCGAGACACCATCCTTGTAGCCGAAGATCGCGGCGATACGCTGCACGATCAGCTGGATACACTCGACTCGATCTGGGCATACAAATTGAACAGGCAGCACCCGGAGCGAACCATCGTGGCTCGGTTCCTGGCGCTTGGCTTGGACCGCATGGCCGCCGATGAAGATAATGAACCAACAGGGCTGCATATGTCCGAAGGGGATAGCACGATCAACGGGTTGATCGGAGCGAGGGAATTCAGGACGAACCGAGCCAGGCTTTTCTTCACTCAGCAGCATGGCGAGAACAACGTGTTTGAAATCTTGCCGCGCGACTGAACAGAGCGTTACTGCGCTGCCCCAGACGCGCAGGCGTCTGGGGCGCGCTTTTTTGTTGCTATTCACGCTGATCCGACCCCGAGCACACAACCAGAAATTTAAAAAAATTGTAACGAATCGACCCCGGGGTTAGTCATAGAGTGAATGGCCGGGGTTTCTTCTTTGGGGTGGCGGCACGCAACTTTGGTGGCGCGGCCAGGCAATCAACGTCTGAAACGGGGCGGGGAGAAAATATCGCAGAGTTATCAGCCGCAATTTGATGGCTTGCGGGCGTTGGCGGTGCTCACGGTGATGATTGACCATTTTAGTGCCGATGTCCCCAATTTCCCTTTACCGGACTGCATTCATCTTGGGACAACGGGTGTGCGTTTGTTTCTGGTGTTGAGTGGTTATTTCATTACCGCGTCGCTGCGCAGGGCGCGCGAGCGGATGGAAGCGAGGCGCGCGCCGGCAAATGGAGTGATCGGCGCCTTTTACTGGAGACGCTTCCTCCGCATCACGCCGGCCTACATGGTATTTGCCGTGGTTGCTCTGGCGCTTGATCTGGGCACTATCCGTCACAATTGGGCCTGGGTTTTTACAGGCACGGTCAACTGGCTCATCGCGTGGAAGAATCAGTGGCCTCCGGCTATTTCGCATCTCTGGTCGATCTGCGTGCAGGAACAGTTTTATCTGCTGTGGCCGCTGGTGATTCTGCTCTTGCCGAGAAGATGGGTGCTGCCCAGCATTCTCGCGGTGGCCACTGCTGGAATCGCGTTCCGAATCGGTTGCGTAATGTTCTCCGCGCCGATGATCGCGCGATGGGTGCTGCCGTTTGGCAGCCTCGATTCGCTGGGCGCGGGAGCGTTGCTGGGCTGGTGCGGCGGCCGTTTGCAGCCCAACCCGGGCCGGCTGCGGGGTCTGTTGCTGGCGGCTGCCTGTTTGTCGATGTTAACGCTTGCGGCTGTCTGGCGAAATGGCGATCCCATGCGATTGCGCTCGGTTCTCATTGAGCCTCTGGAAGCTGGCGCGTTTGTAATTCTGGTGGCTCGCACAGCCACCGGTTTTGCAGGGCCAGTCGGTAATTTCCTGGCGAACCCGGGTCTGGTTTTTGCCGGCCGCATCAGCTACGGACTGTACATTTACCACGTGCTGGTGGCCATGGTGCTCAACCGCTGGTTGCCGGGTCCTGCCCGATTCGTGATCACCATGCCCTCGTTGCGGCTTCTGGTCTTTGGCGTCGTGACACTCTTCGTCGCCGCGTTGTCGTGGTGGTTCCTGGAACGCCCAATCAACCGGTTCCGCAGCGTGAAGACATGGAAAGTCTTTGGACCGGCGCCGGTTCAAGAATCGGGGGCTATTGCTTCGGAGGAGCCAGTTCAGGAAAGCGATCCTGTCTATCGCCTGCCAGAACGACTGCTGGTGCCGTGAGGTTATAAGAGTGACTCATTTAGCCAAGGCAACCTGCCGCGCACGTTTATCGCTTGACCGAGAGCTGTGAATTGCCGCTCGCGATCGGCTCGTAAAAGCGAAGCGCTTCGATGTCGCTGCCCAGCTGGCGCAGCGGGTAAAGCTCCTTGCCGAAGCCCGCGCCGGGATCGCGCACCAGATAATCAAAACCCTGCTTGCCTGCTATGACCACAAAGTGGGTCACATCGCCCGGCAGGCGCACCCGCACAATAACGGGATTTCCGCGGGCCAGATTGGAATCGATCAACTGATACGACGGCAAGTCCTCGTAAACGTGTCGCACGCGATCGGGCGCGAACCATGCGGCGCGGTCCCAATACAGCCAGCCCCGCTCGGTGTAGCCGCCGACGGACGTCAGAAACCAGTTCAAACGCTGAGGATCAACATCGATGCCGTAGAATTTGAACACCATCGCCGCCGCCGCCACCGCGCAACCTTCGCCGCCAAGGGTACCATTCTCGGGTATGCCGCCCAGCGGATCGTCCCGCCATTTCTCGTCCGACTGATAAAAGGAAGGCACAGCCAGCTCCAGGCGATGGAAAAAATAGCGGCCGCCGCGCGGCGATAGTTTCCGTTTCCACGTCCAGTCGAGGTAGAGCGCCAGCGCGCTTCCCAGCAGCAGCAGGGCGACCAGGATGAAAGGCCAGGCGCGCTTCACCATCTCCAACATTAGAGGTGGCGGCGTGAGCTGTAAATTTTGTTCAATGGGCGGGCTGTTGAGTGTGCGGCCGCGCAAAAAGCCAGCGTGTATCGTTGGCGAATGTTGACCCCGAAAGCTTTCCGGGTTGATTCGATTGCATGCACAAGGCCCACGAACTTCGCCTGGCCAGACGCATGGCGCGGCTGGGCACCGAGACGGCGTTTGAAGTTTTGGTAAAAGCGCAGGCGTTGGAAGCCAGGGGCCGGGACATTATCCACCTGGAAATCGGCGAACCGGATTTCGACACGCCGGCCAACATTGTGGAAGCGGGCTGCGAGGCGTTGCGCAAAGGGTTTACCCATTACGGGCCATCGGCGGGTCTGCCGCAGTTACGCGAAATGATCGCGCAACACGTGAGTGAAACGCGGCACGTAAACGTCCGCCCCGATGAAGTGGTTGTGGTGCCCGGCGGCAAGCCCATCATTTTTTTCTCGGTTCTCGCGCTCGCCGAAGAAGGCGACGAAGTCATCTATCCCAATCCCGGCTTTCCGATTTACGAATCGATGATCAATTACGTCGGCGCAAAGGCGGTGCCAATCCGGCTGCGTGAGGAACTGGAATTTCGGCTGGATGTCGATGAACTGGCCGGATTGATCAACGAGCGCACCAAGCTCATCATCCTGAACTCCCCGCAGAATCCCACCGGCGGCGTGCTTCAGAGGAGGGATATTGAGCGGATCGCGAACGCGATCGGCGATCGCAACATCATGGTTCTTTCAGACGAAATCTATAGTCGCCTCATTTTTGAAGGCCAACATCATTCCATTATGTCGCTCGATGGCATGAAAGAGCGCACCATTCTGCTTGACGGTTTTTCAAAAACCTATGCCATGACCGGGTGGCGGATGGGCTATGGCGTGATGCGCGCCGATCTGGCGACACATATCGCCCGCCTGATGACCAACTCCAACTCCTGTACCGCCAGCTTCAGCCAAATCGCCGGAATCGAAGCGCTGTGCGGCCCGCAGGACTCGGTGGATGCAATGCGCGCCGAGTTCAAAAAACGGCGCGACGTGATGGTGGCGGGCCTGAACAAAATCAAGGGGTTCTCGTGTCGCGCGCCGCACGGAGCGTTTTACGTTTTTCCCAATATCACGCAAACCGGCTGGACGTCGAAGAAACTGGCTGACGCGCTGCTGGAAGAAGCGGGTGTAGCGGCGCTCTCCGGCACTGCGTTTGGCGCATTCGGCGAAGGCTACCTGCGTTTCAGCGTGGCCAACTCGATTGAAAACATCGAGAAGGCGCTCGAGCGCATCAGCGCATGGGCGGGCAACAATCTCTAGATCATCCGGGGACGAGAAATCTGCCTGGAAAAGCCGCCAGCCTTCGCTTTGTCCCCTGGAGATGCAACCCTGTTCATTGCGCAAATTCTGCTTACTTTGCTGTCCACTGACCAATGACTGAGATGAAACGTTTTCGAGTGTTTGCAACGTCGCGCATCGGCGACGCTGCGGAGAATCGTCTGCGCGAGCGCGGCTACGATCTGGAAGTTTTTCAGGGACCGGAGGCGCCGCCGAAAAAGTTAATTATCGACAAAGTAAAGAGCGGGATTGACGGATTGATCACGACGCTGCGCGATCCCATCGACGCCGAGATATTCGAAGCAGGCAGGGGGACGCTCAAAGTTGTGGCGCAGATCGCCGTTGGCTTCGACAACATCGATCGCGCCGCTGCCAACAAATACAAAATCCCTTTTACCAACACCGCCGACGTGCTTACCGAAGCAACCGCCGAATTCGCCTTTTTCATGATGGGCATGTTGGCGCGCAAAATGTGGCAGAGCGAACGCCTGGTGCGCGAACAAAAATGGCCCTCCTGGCATCCGTTCCTGCCGTTTCTCGGCGACGAGGTCACGGGCAAAACGATTGCGGTGATCGGCACCGGTCGGATCGGACAGGCGATGATCAAGAAATGTTCCGGGTTTGACATGAACATCCTGTGCTACGATCCGGCCTATCAGAACGAAAAGTTTGTGGCCGCCATTCAGGAAGTGATGGACCTGCGGCTCGCGCGCGGTGTTCAAAAGGAAAAAACCTGGATCAAATACGTCGAACTGGATGAGGCCTTGCGCGGCGCCGATTACGTTACCCTGCATGTGCCGCTGCTGCGCGAAGGCGAGACCGACAAGCCGACCTATCATCTCATCAACGAACGCACCCTCAAATTGATGAAGCCAACGGCGTATTTGATTAACAGCTCGCGCGGCCCGGTGGTGGACGAAAAAGCGCTGGCCCAGGCGCTGAAAGCGAAAACGATCGCCGGCGCGGCGCTCGACGTGTTCGAAAAAGAACCGTTGCCCGCCGATTCACCGCTGCTCGATCCGGAAATCGCCGATCGCTGCCGCGTCTTTCATCATTTTGCCAGCGGCGCAAGGATTACGCGACTGGATATTGATCCTGACAGAGGCATGGCCGGCCGCTGCGTTCAGGGGCTCATCGACGTGCTGGAAGGCAATTACGGCGGCGATCCTGCGAAAATGCCCTACGTCGTGAACAAGGAGGCTTTCCAGAAGTAAAGTTGCGGCGACCGGTGTCAGGAACGCCCGGGAAAAGGATCGACCGGCGAGAGGAACCAATGCGTGTACGCTGCGTTTGATGGAAAAAGGAATCTCGCCGCTGGTTACAACATATCTGGAGATGCGATCGCCCGAGCGGCTGCGCGCCAAACGATGCGCCGACCCGCGTTTTGAGGTGCGCGAACGGATCGAGCGAGACTGGCATTTTAATCGCGAGCTCTATTTTCGGGTTGGCGAGCCCTGGAATTGGATCGACAAACGCTCTTGGACGGAGGCGCAGTGGAAGGAATATGTGGCGTCGCCCGCGCTGCGCACTTTCACTGCCTGTTTCGATGGCGTTCTTGCCGGCTATTACGAATTGCTGCGCGACCAGGCAGGAGGAGTGGAGATCGCATACTTCGGGTTGCTGCCGGAATTTATCGGGCGCGGTTTGGGCGGCGCGTTGCTCACCAGCGCGTTGGAACAAGCTTGGCAAATGCAGCCGGCGCCGGCACGCGTATGGGTGCATACCTGCAATCGCGACCATCCGCAGGCGCTGGCCAATTATCAGGCACGCGGCATGACGGTTTACAAAATCGAGAAAACGCCGGATTGAGCAGCGAAGGCCTTTGAAAGCCGGACGTTGAAATGAAAATTCTGACCGGCATGCGCGATCCGCATTTTTCCAATCCTGCGAAACCAATGCGTGGTGAAACGGTTTCATCAATGCAGCGAAAGTTTTCAGCCGATGGCGCATTGACGCGATCCTTTTGTGAAACAGGAGTAACGGCTGGCTGTCGATTTTTTGGATCCACATTGAGCAAGCCTTTCGATTCCCTGCCAATTGTAGCTGCCGGGGGCGGCGCCCGGTTGCAAGCGCCGCATCTGTGGAGCGCCCTCGTGGCGTGCGCATTGCCCATTCTCTTGCTCTTGGGTGGTCGAATGCTGGCGATCCATTTCGAACAAAAAACAATTCACAAAACCGCGCCCCAGGATTTCTTCATCAAAAATCAGGGACTCGTCTTCCAGCGCGCCGCGTTGCGCGCGGGCGATATCCTGCTGCTCTACGGCAGTTCGGAGTTGACGGACCCGGTGGTGAATCGGGCATCGGATTTCTTTTCCAAGGAGCCTACTGGATTTCAAGTCTCTCCGGTTGGCAGAGCGGGCACGACGTCGCTGATTATTTTGCAAAAGGTGGGCGCTTTGGGCGCCGATTTGCGGGGCCGAAAGGTCGCCATTTCACTTTCGCCGAGCTTTTTTCTAACGCCTGCTCTCAGTCCGTACACCTACGCTGGGAATTTTTCTTTAACAGCGGCGAGCGGCTTGCTCTTTGGCAATGCGCTAAGCCGGGATTTGAAGGCGCGGATCGCCAGGCGAATGCTGGAGTTTCCAAACACGCTGGCAAAAAATGGCTTGCTGCAGCTTGCCGCCGGTTGTCTCGCCTCCGGTCGCCCGCGTGACCGGATCGTTTTCCGGATCATCTGGCCGCTGGGAAAACTGCAAAACGCGATATTCGATTTGCAGGATCATTTTGAAGCGCTGGTTTTTATCTTAAGCGGCGGCAAGTCGTCTCCCCGGCACGGCCGCGTGTTCACTGCCAGGAAGACAACGCGCGGCGAGCTGCCGATTGCTACCCCGCACCCGGCTTCAGGGCATGCGGCGCAGGATGAAGCTTTTCGCGCCCGCATCGCCGCAGCCAGCGAATGGACGGATATGGAACTGTTGTTTCGAACACTCACGGAGATCAAGGCACAGCCGCTCATTTTGAGCATACCGCTTGATGCCGCGCTTTATGAGGTCAGAGGCGTCTCCTCATCGGTGCGCCAAATCTACTACGACCGGCTTCGTGCGCTGGCCCGGCAATATCATTTTCCGGTGGTTGACTTTCGGGACCATGACGCTGATCCCAGTTTCCTCATCGCGCATCGCGAACATCCAACTCCAAAAGGATGGATGTTTTACAACCGCGCGCTGGACGATTTCTTTCATAAGCCGAAATGATCGTTGCCCTGTCCGGTTCAGCATTCGGCGTTGGCCGCCTCCTGCGCGGAGGTGGCTTGTCGAATTTTTAGTAAACGTTGTGCCAAGGCTAAGTCGTTTCCTGTGATCCCGTACGCCGACTTTACGTTTTTTGGTCTGCTCCTTTACGCGGTTGTTCCAACGCTGCTTCTCGGTTTGCTGGGACGGGCAAACTGGCGGTGGGCGCTTCTGATCACCGCCGTGATGCTGGTGATCCAGTATCAGGCGCACGTGAGAATCAGTTCCCACCGCGAAGTGAGGGAATTCTGGATGGTTGCCGTTTTCGCCGTGTGGCAATGGGCCGTGATACACGCATTCGTAACGATGGGAGTCAGGAAGACGGGCATGTTCGCCGGAGCTTTGGCGGCTTCGATTCTGCCGCTGGCGCTGGCTAAAGTGACAGGCTTTTTCCATCCGCAGCGCGAGCTCGGTTTTCTGGGTATCTCATACGTGAGTTTTCGTGCGCTGGATCTTCTCTTTTGTCTGCGCGACAATGTGATCGCCACACCCGGGCTTTTCGATTTTCTGGGCTTTTTGTTTTTCTTCCCCACTATTTCCGCAGGGCCAATTGATCGCTATCGCCGCTTTACCGCGGACTGGTGGAAGAGACGAAGCCGGGCCGAATTCATCGCCGATCTCGACGCGGCTGTGCACCGCATTTTCCGGGGCTTCCTTTACAAGTTTATCGTGGCCGCGCTAATCAAGCAGTATTGGCTTGATCGCGTGGCCTCGGGCGACACTCTGGGCGCGCTCGTCAGCTACATGTACGCCTACAGCCTCTACCTGTTCTTCGATTTCGCAGGCTACAGCGCGTTTGCCATTGGCTTCAGCTATCTGTTTGGGATTCATACGCCTGAGAATTTCAATCGGCCATTCCTGGCGCGTAACATTCGCGATTTCTGGAACCGCTGGCATATCACCCTCTCGTTTTGGTTTCGCGATCATGTTTACATGCGCTTTCTTCTGGCGGCCAGGCGGGGCGGATGGATTGGCAACGCGCATCTGACTGCGATCACCGGTTATTTTCTCGCCTTTGGCCTGATGGGTCTCTGGCATGGACTTGAGCTGCGCTACATCCTCTATGGCGTTTACCAGGCCACGCTTCTTTCGGGTTTTCACATCTTTTCTGAGTGGAGCAAAGGCCGGCTGTTACCGGTGGACAACCCGCTGTGGCGAGCCGGGGCGGTTTTTGTCACCTTTCAACTCGTCTGCTTTGGTTTTTTGATTTTTTCCGGGCGCCTTGGCGCCGGACCCGAATTCAACTATGCCGGAGCGCTGGAACGAGCCGATTGCAGCGAGATTTCCGGTTGGGCTCTGGATAAACATCAGCCAAACTCACCCTTGCGCATCGATCTCTACGAGGAAAAGGAATACATCACGGCCATAGACGCAGACCAATTCCGCGAGGATTTGAGAGAGGCCGGTTACGGCAAAGGGCGGCACGCGTTTCGCATCCAGACTCCTCCGCAGCTTAAGGATGGCCGCGCCCATATCCTTTCGATCTCCGTGGCTGGAACCAAGCGGACAATCGCAACGACGCCGCCAATCGTTGTGTGCCACGAGACCGAGCGCTAGAAACGTGATAGTTTATCCCAAAACTATGGAAGCAAGAGCGGAGGATATTGAACTGAGCGCGGTGGAAGATCACGGCGGAATAATAACCATCCGCGGGGGCGGCCGGCGCAGAGAGTGGAATGGCATTCATTACAAGCAGGGGATGTCTCGAAAAAATGTCGGAGCAACAAACCTTTCAGCAAACATCGCTACAATTCCGCCAGGCGGCGTGGCCTATGCGCATGTGCATGTCGGGTTCGAAGTGATCCTTTACATTATCGAAGGCAAAGTGCGCCACGAATTCGGGCCCGGCCTCAAACAAGTGATCGAAAACGAGGCCGGTGATTTCATTTACATCAAGCCCGGCGTGCCGCACGAAGTCTTTAACATGAGTGAGACGGAACCGGTGGTCGCATTTGTGGCTCGCTCATCCGCCGACGAATGGGATAATATCATCCCATATGACCGCCATGCTTCGGAGTGACGTTCTTGTGCCATGCAGTGGCCGCCAGTGATCCGGGATTGCGCGCGCGCCTCTCGCGCTCACGATGCGCCGTTACCCTGCCAATTGCCGGCGGTTCCAAAATGACGTTATGCTGTTTCTTCATCCGCAGCTCGCACGTGCTCGGAAATAATTCCTTGAGACTGCAATGAGGATGGTTAACTGATTCGCGTCGATGTCCAGGCACCTTGTCATCAGCACCAGCGGCAATCCTGACAGCAACAGCCGGCGCATGGGGCGCATTGCGTTTGAGCACCTGAAGAAGCGCAGGGTTAGTTGTCAGTGGATCGATATCAGGGAGATGGATCTGCCGTTGTGTGATGGGCACAAGTGTTACGAGAAACCGGGCGCGCGAAAACTGAGAGAGGCGATTGAACGAGCAGACGGCATTCTGGTTGCCGCGCCGGTCTATAACTACGACGTGGCAGCGGCGACAAAAAACATGATCGAGCTCACGGGCAAGGCGTGGGAAAACAAGGTTGTTGGTTTTTTATGCGCCGCCGGGGGACAAGGCAGTTACATGTCGGTGATGGCGTACGCCAACAGTCTCATGCTCGATTTTCGTTGTGTTATTGTCCCGCGCTTCGCGTTTGCCACCTCGCATGTTTTCGATGGCGAGTGAATCAGCGACGAGCGAATCATTGATCGGATCAGGCAGGTCGCTGACGAGCTTGTGCGATTTACCAGGGCGTTGCGCCGCGCCTAGCGCGCGCTGCTGTGGCACAGCTCGATTGGATCTGCGGTCTCGTTCATGCCGCACCGCTTCTTCATCGACGATGCGCACCGATGTGTAAACCGGGATTTGTTTTCTGTCATCCGTTCTGCGTCGACACGGAAGCGGGGCGTATGCGGCCGGAAAATGGGTGGAATTTTTGACGGAACAACGGCTCTTGTTACGATGGCGCAATGAAGCATCTTTTGGCCCTTTGGCTTTTGCCATTCACACTAACAGCTCAAACCATGCAGCAGCTTACCGAAGATCTGAGAAAGACAGTCCTTTACGGTGACGTCGCGGTTTCGCCGGACGGAACCCAGGTGGCCTGGGTGCAATCGACTGCCGCCGCGACATTCAAGCAGACGCATGTGTGCAAAACATCGGGAAATGCCAGGGCCAAGCCGCTCGCCATTCCCGTGGGCGGTCAACGAGTCGATTTTGATCCCGCCTGGGCGCCCGATTCAAAGACGCTGGCGCTTTTTTCCAGTCCGGGTGTGAATGAACAGCGCCAGCTCTGGTTGGTGAAGGCGGACGGTTCCGATCCTAAAAAGATCACAAACCTGAACGGATACGCGGCGCGACCGCATTGGTCGCACGATGGGAAACGCATCGCATTTCTCTACGTCGAAGGCGCCGGCGGTGGCGGGCCATTGATGGCTGCGCCCGCTGCCACGGGTGTGATTGACACGGCGATTCATAACCAGCGCATTGCAATTGTCGATGTTGCCAGCGGCCAGCTGCGCCAGGTTTCACCCGGGAATCTTCACGTTTACGATTTCGACTGGTCGCCGGACGACACAACCTTCGCGGCAACTGCGGCGCCTGGTCCCGGCGACAATAACTGGTGGATTGCGCAGATCTATGCCATTGATATCGCATCGGGCAATGCCAGGCGGCTTTATAAGCCCGCCCTTCAAGTCGCGGTTCCGCGCTGGGCGCCTGATGGCAAATCCATCGCTTTCATCGAAGGTTTGATGAGCGATGAAGGATTTCATGGCGGCGATCTGTTCACCATGCCGGCTGACGGCGGCAATGTGGTAAATCGCACATCGGGACGAAAAACCTCGGTGAATTCGTTCTTTTGGCTGTCGCAGGATCGCCTTTTGTTACTCGAATACGCGGGCGGCGGCAGCGCCATTTCCGAGTTGAGCCTCGCCAACAACGCCGCTCAGACCATTTGGAAAGGACCCGAAGGCATTCACGCCTATGGCAATTTCCCTAACTTCGCTCTCTCGCGGGACGGCAGGTTCGCGGCTGCCGTTCGCAGCACGTACAATTCGCCGCCGGAAGTTTTCGTCGGGCGGCCGGGCGAATGGCGCCAACTCACTGCCAACAATGCGGCATTGCCGATGAAATGGGGCGAGGCTCAAAGCGTTGAATGGCAAAATGAAGGATTTGACATTCAGGGCTGGTTCGTGCCGCCGGCGACTGTTGAGCGTGGGAAAAAATATCCAATGGTCGTCCTCATCCACGGCGGACCGGCTAGTGTTACAACATCGGAGTGGCCGGCCTCCGTGGGCATGGCGCGGGCGATCATCGCTGCGCTCTCTGCGCGCGGTTACTATGTGCTGCTTCCTAATCCGCGCGGAAGTTACGGTCAGGGAGAAGAGTTTACGCGGGCGAACGTGAAGGATTTTGGTCATGGCGACCTGCGGGATATCCTGGCCGGTGTCGATGTAGTGATAAAAAACTATCCGATCGCCGCGGATCGCCTCGGCGTCACCGGCTGGAGTTACGGCGGTTTTATGACGATGTGGACCGTTACTCAGACTGACCGTTTCCGCGCGGCGGTGGCCGGGGCCGGCATTGCCAACTGGCAAAGTTATTATGGCCAGAACCTGATCGATCAGTGGATGATTCCTTATTTCGGCGCATCGGTCTATGATGATCCAGCGGTTTACGAGAAGAGCTCGCCGATTCGCTTCATCAAGAATGTCAAGACTCCCACGCTGGTCATCGTCGGCGAGCGCGATGCGGAAACACCCGCGGCGCAATCCTACGAATTCTGGCACGCCTTGAAAACCCTTGGCGTGCCCACCAAACTCATTGTTTACCCGGGCGAGGGACACCTTTTTATCAAACCCGAACATCAAATCGATCGGCTGGAGCGGACGATCGCCTGGTTCGACCAATATCTGAAGTAAAGGCGCAGCAAGGCTTCATCCATTCTGCGTTGCCGTTTCGCCCTGCCTTTGCTTCACCGTGTGAAAAGATTTTGTTAGCCTGAGGGAATGACGAGGCTGCGTGCAAAAAGCAGTGGTGGCGCGACTGTGGGTTCCATTAGTTACCCGCCGCTGTCGCAACATCTGCGGGAAATCGCCCAGCGCCCTGAGACATGGACCGCCGTGGCGCGCAATCTGATTCCGGTTGCAGGCGTTTACGGCTTTGGCTGGTCCGCGGCTCTCACGGTATTCAATTATTGGTTTGACGGCCTGACCGCTCTCGCCGCCATCAGCGCGGCTCTGATCCCGCGCGCCCTGTGCGAAACGCAACCGAAATTGAGGGCGCCAAAGTCGGCGCTGTTAAACCTGGCGCGCGGTGTGGTGGCATGGATTTTCTTGGTGAGTGTGCTTGGGTTGCCCTACTGGATCGCGCTGATCCCGTTGCACCCGCTGCTTTTTAGCGAAACGCTGCGGCATCAGCTGGCGCACAGCCCCGCGCTCTGGTTTACCTTCGGCTCAATCGCCGCAAGCCATCTCTGGAAAGCTTTGCAATCTGGCTACGCTGCAATGCCCGACACAGAGTTAAAGCAACGCGTCCGCCGGGATGTTTATCTTTTGATTTTGCGCGCGGTTGCGATGTTCATAATGGCTGCCCATGGTTTGGCCTTCGCTTTGGTGCCGCTCATGGCAATCGTGCTCAGTTACCTGGAAATCTGGCCGGAGCGCGCGCTCGTCGCCGTGTTCGGCAAGTCCTCCCAACTACACGATTACGATCCGGAAGATTCTCCTTTCAACCAGCGCGGGCGTTGACGCGACGTGCCTGAAAAATCAAGAAACGCTGGTCGGCTGCCAGCAGCCTGACAAATCCGAGCAATGACGAATCGCCCGGCTTATCCAACTCAATCCCGCCTGCGCGCCTTCGAGGATAAGAAACTCGAAGAGGAGTCGGTCATCATGCACCGCGAATCTCATCGCTCGGCGTCGGGCGAAGATACGAAATATTTTGCTGCGACCGCTTTCGATTAAGGCTCGGTCCCTCCGGCTGTTCGCGGCGCGCTTCCGGCCAGCGCCAGGATAACATCAGTCTTCGCAATGGAGCCGATCAATTTTCTATCGTAAGACACGACGGGCAGACGTTCGCCGTCGTGGTGACGGAAACGCTCCAACGCCTCGGTCAACGGTGCGTCTGGACGAACCGCGGGAATCGAATCGTGCAACAGATCTTTGGCGATGACCACTTTTGCCAGCTCGGGCGCGTTCAAATAGCTCTTGATATCGTGCAAAGAAACCGCGCCAAGGAAACGGCTGTCGTCCGTGACGTAGATGTAGTTGAATCGCGTGTTGACAAACTTTTCCCCGATCTCGGAAAAACCGGTTGTGGGCGAAATGGTGAGCGGATTTGGTTTCATCAGGTCCCGAACGTGAAGTTCGGCCAGTTGTTTGGCATAATCGCCGGCGCCTTTGCGCTTGAGCGCTTCCGAGTAAATGGAGCGTTTTTCGATTTTGACGGATGTGTAATAGGCGACCACGCAGGCGAGCATCAGCGGCAGAATGATCTGGTAATCCAGTGTGAGCTCGAAAATCATGATGATGGCCATGATCGGGGCATGCGTCGCCGCGGCTAAAAAAGCGCCCATGCCCACCAGGGCAAATGCGCTGGGATCCAGCGTCGCGGCGCCCGTGACCTGATGCGTCGCCGTGCCGAAAAGGAAACCAAGGCTTGCGCCCACAAACAGCGTGGGTGTAAACACGCCGCCTACCGCGCCGGAACCAAACGTGGCGGCAGTGGCCAGGACTTTAAAAATTAAAATCGCCCCCAGCATTTGCCACAACAACTGGCCGCGCAAAATCTCGTTCACCACGCTGTAACCGTTCCCGCAAACCTGCGGATAAAAGATGGCAAACCCGCCGACGACCAGACCGCCCGCGCACATTTTGAGACAAAGCGGCAGGGCGATGCGGCCCGTCCAATCCTCGCTCACCCGCAGCAGGCGGATGAACCACGGCGCGGCCAAGCCCGAAGCCAATCCCAGCAGCAGGTAGGGCAGGATCTCCCAATTTCCGTTCAGCTTGAATGTGGGTATTTGATAAAGCGGACCCGGCCCGAGGAAGGCGCGCACGGTGAGCGTGGCGATGACGGAAGCAAAAACCAGAGGACCGAAAATTTCCATGGCCATGGAACCGAGGACGATCTCGGCTACGAACATCGCGCCGGCAATCGGAGCGTTGTAGGCCGAAGCCACGCCCGCGGCCGCGCCGCAGGCCACCAGCAGCCGGAGGCGCGGCGTGGTCCAGCGTTGCAAACGGCCCGCCAGCGATGCCACCATGGCGGAAAGCTGGACCAGCGGACCTTCGCGACCGATTGATCCCCCGGAGGCGTTTGTGAACAGAGCCGACAGCGATTTCACCAGGCTCTGCCGCGCAGAGATGCGGCCATCGCCGAGCACGACCGCTTCCATGTAATCGGTGGTGGTGATCTGGCCATGGAACCGGGCGCCAAACTGCATGATCGCTCCCGCAATCAATCCGCCGATCGCCGGAACCAAAAGCCGCCACGCCGGCGGCATCTGACTAAAGCTTTCCACCAGGCCCGGCGCCGGGCTTTGGGTCAGGATTTTGTGAACAAAGGTTGTGCCGACACGATAAATGATTGAGCATGCCGCTCCGCAGAAACCGATGATCCCGGCCCAGAGCAAGGTGACCTGCAGCTCCGTGGGGCGGTGCAACCATGTCCAAAATCTCAAACGCCGTAGCGTCCCCAGACTCAGGGCGGCCTGTTGTTTGGGAGCGCTTGCGTTCACCAATATCCACTGCGCGCACAGCCCAGGCAGTCAAGAGCAGACCACGATTTGGAGATAATCAGCGGCTGGTCGGCTCTTCGGCTGAACGGATTGTGGCAGCGGCGTTTCTAACAGTGCTGGAGGGAACAAACTATGGCGATTCTGGCCACAAAAGGGAACGCGATCAGCTGGAACATCGTTGAGAAGAACCTTGTTCTTGACGCTCGAATCAGGGAAAGACTCACCCGCAAGATCGCCACCCTGGCCAAATTGCTCGTGCACTTTCCGCCGGAGACCCTGCATCTGCAGGTGGCGCTGGAGCAAATTGCCAAAACGCACAACTACGTTGTCCGACTGACACTGCGTTTGCCCTCCAATATCCTGCACGCGGAAAAATCCTCGCCGGATTTGCTTGGCGCGATCAACGCGGCCGTGGATGCGCTGGAGCGCGAAGTGAACTCGTTCAAGGCAGAGCTTCGGGGCGATTACCGCTGGAAACGTCCAGCGTATCGCGCCCGGCTGGCGCAGGAAGAGGCGCTGGTTTTCGCAGAACCGCTGGAGCGGGGCAAAGGGCCGCAGACGCATCTGGATGTTGTGCGCGACCTGCTCGCAGCCAGTGAGCCGCGGCTGCTGGCGCACGCTCGGCGCCAGGTGCGCATGGCTGAGCTGGCCGGCGATATCCCTGCGCGCAGCGTTGACCCGCGCGCGCTTGTGGATGAGGTGGCGCGTATTTGCCTCTCCGATCCCGGGCAAAAACCCGCCGAGTTAACTTATGAACTCTGGTTTTATCGCCTGCTGGGTGAGGAACTGGCGCGGCGCCGTGAGCAATTGCACCAGGAACTGCAGTTGCGCGCCGAGCCTGTCGCCCGTGAGCGGGGCGAGACCGATGAGGCGGAAGGCTACGACGCCGAGCGGCCTTTGGACCTCGTGACCCGCGAATTGGAGCCGGAAGAAACGCTGCCCGAAGAACAAATTCCGGATGAGGCTGCCCTGTCGCCGGATCTGGCTGCGGCCCGGGACGATCTGATCGACGCGCTGCAACGAACCATCAAACATTGGCCACGCGATGAGCGCGACGTTTTCGATCTGCATTTCTTCGCCGGATTCGACGCAACAGAAATCGCCATGATCAAGCGCTGGAAAAAGGAGGAAGTCGAAGCGCTCATCGACAAGCTGGCGCGGCGGATTCGCAATTTCCTGAGAGAAACGGCGAGCTGAGCGCGCCGGTCCCCTCGCGGCTTCGGTTTGACGCGCCGGCCAATTTGAGTGATGAGCTGCAGCGAGGCTGCGCATCCACAATGTTCGTCGGCCATTACAGCGTCGCCTTTGCGGCCAAATCACAGAAGAACAAAATCCCGCTCTGGGTTTTGTTCGTGGCGGTGCAGTTTCTCGATTACATCTGGGCGACTCTCGTGTTGCTTGGGGTGGAGAAGCTGCGGGTGATTAAAGGCTTCACGGCCGGCAGTATGCTCGACTCGTATTTCCATCCCTATTCGCACAGCTTGGTCGCGGCAGTTCTTTGGAGCGTTGTGGCAGCCCTGGCTTACAAACTGTCTTGTGGCGCGCTCGGATGCGCTTATGGAAAGGCGGCGGCCTTCACCGTGGGCGTGGCTGTCTTTTCGCATTGGATGCTCGATCTCATCGCCCACCCGCGCGATCTCGCCATCTACGACGACACATGGAAAGTCGGATTCGGTTTGTGGAATGACCGCCATCTGGAGTTCGGCTTGGAAATCGCGCTGCTGGCCGGTGGAATCTTCCTTTACTTGAAGCGAAACGTGATGCCTGCGATTCGAAAAATCGCCGCGATCGCCTTCGGCGTCGGGCTAACCATTATCCAGATCGGAGACACCTATGTGCCACGGAATCCGCTCACCGATCGACAGACCGTTATCGGCGTATGGATTTTCTACACGCTGTTCGTGTTCGCGGCCTTTCTGCTCGAAAAGATCGGCAGCCGGCAGCAGGATGGCTCGCAGTGATTATCGTTCTCTTCGGCGTGGCCGGCGCCGGCAAAACCACCGTGGGCAAGCTGCTCGCTCGGGATCTGGGCTGGCGCTTTCTCGAAGCCGACGATTTTCATCCGGACCAGAACATCGCGAAAATGCGCGCCGGCCATCCGCTCACGGACCGGGATCGCTGGCCGTGGCTGCAACGACTGCAGCAGGAAATCCAACAATGCGTTGCAGCGGGCGACAACGCTGTGCTGGCCTGCTCGGCGCTCAAAAGAAAATATCGCGATTTGCTTCGCGCGAATCGCTCCGTGAAGTTCGTCTTCCTCCGCGGCAACCACCCGCTGATTGAAAAACGACTCCGCCAACGGCGCCGTCATTTCATGAATCCCCATTTACTGCAAAGTCAGTTTGCCGATTTGGAGGAACCGCATTCGGACGAAAATGTCGCGACGCTCGATGCAGGGCGAAGCCCGCGGGAACTCGTCGAGGAAATTAAGACAAAACTGTGTCTCGCCCGCGAGCGCCACTAGAGCGCGCCATTTTGCCGTGCGTCGCAGGTCGCACAGGAACTCGAGGGGTCGGAGAAAGAAACTGACCGCCACTTATTCTTCCGTCGGCAGCGGCCGGCTTCTCTGGTAAACGTTGTCGCTCTCGACGTCAAACAGCCGGTTCCAGCGGGCGCGATAATTTTCAAACGCGATCTGGCCGCCCAGCTGCATCAGTTGCTCCTCGGAAAATTGGCTGCGCAACCGCGCGTACAGGTCATCGGAAACGCTCGCGGGCGTCGCAGTCAAAGCGTCCGCCAGTTCGATGACGAGTCGTTCCGTGTCAGTGAACGGCGTCATGTCGTTGCTGACAACGGCGCGCAGTTTTTCGTCGCTCAAGCCTGCTTTTCTGCCCACGGCAGAATTGACGTCTATTCAGAATGGGCAACCGACGCGCGCTGCGGCCCGGATTCGACCCAATTGAATGTGACGAAGCGAAACCAGGCGTTTGCGGCCCAGCGCGGCTTCCATGGCAATGCCGCCCCATACCAATGCGGGAAGACGCATCTGGATTTTGGCCGGCGTTAAATCCCTGCCAAACATTTTGCGCATCACGCTGTAGAACCAGCGCAGATGCCAGGGCGCTTCATTTTTCTCCAGTCCTGAAATACGAACCATACAAAATTTCTTCGTCTCAAATGATGGGCTTGGTCGCCGGCAACAATAGGCAACAGGGATCGGGCGTCTATGTGGCCGGGGCCGGTTTTCGCCGCGAGACCAGCTTGCTGACAAGCGTGTTGGTCGCTTTTTCCAACAGCATTCCCCAGGCGCTCAAGGCGGCAAGCGTCGGCACACAAAGCAAAAGGAACGCCCAAATCGGCAGTTCGCGGATGCGCAGCCCCAGCCAGATCACGTACGGCTGATGAATCAGATACAAGCCGTACGAATAGAGACCAACGAGCCCAAACAACCGGGACGGTCCCTGGCACAACGAGATGATTCCCGCGACGCCCACGATCTCCAGCATGCAGCAGACGCCGGTGGCAAAATCCACAAAGACGTATTCCTGAAGACCGTTGTAGAGCTGGAGCGCCGCGGGATAAAAAATCAGCCCAAGCACCAATCCCGCGCCGCGAAGTAAAAAAGTCTCGAGGCGCGCAGGCGATCGCGCATGCCACATGGCCAGGGACATCCCCAGCGCAAACTCCGGCAACCGGCAAATGGCGAATCCGCCGAGCACCCAGAGCCCGTTTTGCGGCCAGAGCACGAGCAGCACGTAGCGTGCGAAAAATCCCGCTGCGCAGGCGAGAAACAAGTGCCGCCACGGTCCCAGCCGCCGCGCCATTTGGAACAGGAGCGGAAAAATGAGATAAAACTGGATCAGCATCGAAAAGTACCACCACGCGGCGTTGAGATACATGAAGTTCATTTCAATATCGATGAAGCGCAGGCCGAGCAGGCTTAGGAAGATCCGGCCATCGACGGGTTCCAGGCGCGCTTCAAATGGCGAAAGCAAATAAACTAGGTGCGCCACCCAATACATGGGATAGAGGCGCAGGAATCGCGCCCGATACCAGCTGCCCCACGCAACCGCTCCCGATTCGGCGCGGCGCAGGGTTGATTGCATGAGTGTCCAGCCGCTGAGGATGATGAAAACGCCAACGGCATGGAAACCCAGGCCCGACACCTTGAGCCAGATGAATCGCAGCAGAGTGATCGCGCCTGCGGCAATGTTGCTCCAGTCAGGCGGCGGCAGCGCGCCATGTTCAAAATAGGTGGTGAAAAAGTGAAAGTAAGCGACGAAGAGGATGGCCAGTCCTTTGGAGATGTCGATCCAAAGGAGCCGTTTCACCGCCTCGGCTTAACAGGAAGCCCACCGGCAGGTCAAGGCACAGGATGAAAGGGTTCCCCTGATTTGGTGAGGCAGGATCGGGCGGCTGCCTGTCGGCGTTGGCGACCAACAAGGTTGCGCTTCTCGCTCACGTCTTGGCTGCGCACCGCGCCCTTTTGGACGGGACGGGATTGACTGCTCGAAGCTCCGACTGCTAGATGGAGCGAGTCATGTCAACAAACGCGACTGAGCGCGCCCTCGAGCGAGAGCGTTTATGCGTGGTCATCGCAACGATTGTTATCAATGTTGCGGCCGTCTCACTGCTTACCCTGGCGCCGTGGTCGGACTGGCGCAGCGGCGCGATGCTGAACATTCTCGACAATTGTTTGCTTGTTGGCTTTGCGCTCATCAAACGCGACGCATTGCTGGGGCGCTTCATTCTCTTTGGACTGGCTGTCGGGTTCGCGGAACTGTTTGCCGATGCGTGGCTGGTCGATTTTACGAGGACTCTGGATTACTCGATCGGCGGTGGACCAATGATCTGGCGGTCGCCGCTCTGGATGCCTTTGGCCTGGGAAGTTGTGGCGATCCAGTTTGGTTACATTGGTCTGCGGTTATGGGAACGGTTCGGGGTCGGCGGATTGCTGGTGGCTGGTCTGCTGGGGGCAATCAATATTCCGTTTTACGAGGAGATGGCGCGGCGAATCCATTGGTGGCAGTACAGCGGTTGTCGCATGCTCTCCTTTACCCCGTTTTATATTATTGGCGGCGAGTTCCTGATCGCGATCGCGCTGGCCCTGCTCGCGCGAACCTTGCGCCACGGTTCATGGGGACGGGCGGCTCTTGCTGGGATCGGTGGGGGTCTGGCTGTCTTTGTCAGTTACGCAGTGGCATTCTGGTTCACCGATCGGTTGTTCGTCGCGGTGAGCGCTGTGACAACCGCGGCTTAACCGGTTAAAGCATCTCTGCGCTTTGCCGATGCGAATTTCAGCGTTAGCGAAAGCAGAGCTGCAACCACCGCCATTCCACCCAGGAGCAGAAAAGCGAGGGTGTGAGTCTGGGTGCGCGCTTTCAAAAGCCCAATGAGCGTCGGACCAGCGAAGCTCCCGATATTCGCGATCATGGTAACAAGCGCGATGCCTCCAGCCGCGGCCGGGCCAGTGAGAAACTGCGCAGGCATTGACCAGAACGGACCGTAACTTCCGCAGTGCCCCAGAGGGATCAGTGCCAATGCAACGATGGCTGCAACAGGCTGACGCAGCAGAGCGCAGCCGATAAGACCCAAACCCATTACCATCAGCGGCCCGGCGATGTGCCAGGCTCGGTCGCCGCTGCGATCGGAAAAGTAGCTGTTCAGAAGCATGCCAGGAATGGTGACGGCGCTTATGGCGCCGAGAAGCAGCCCTACCGCCAGGTCGCTCATTCCGGTAAGCGACTTGATAATCAGCGGCGCCCAAAATGAATAACCGTAGAACCCTGCTGCGACGAGCAGGAAGATAACACCAAGCTTCCAGACCGTAAGGTCTGTAAAGGCTGCGCGGATGTGTTGTCTTTGCAGAGCGGTGCTTCGCTCCGCTGCCAGTTGACTCGCCAGCCAGTCGCGCTCGGCGGGTGTCAACCACCGCGCCGTCTCCGGTCGGTCCGTGAGATAGAAAAACACAACCACGCCCAGTAAAACAGCCGGCAGCCCTTCCAACAGGAACAACCATTGCCATCCCTTGAGGCCCCACACGCCGTTCAACTCGAGCAGGGCGCCTGATAACGGCGCGCCAAGGACGGTAGTGACGGGGACCGCCGTCATGAATGCTGCGATTGCCCGCGCGCGTCGTCTCGAAGGATACCAGAGACCGAGATAGTAAATGACGCCCGGGAAAAAACCCGCTTCGGCTGCGCCAAGCAGGAATCGCAGCAGATAGAATATGAGAGGTGTCCGCACGAACATCATGGCGGCTGAGATCAGACCCCACGTGATCATGATGCGAGTGATCCATAGCCGGGCGCCCACTCTCTCCAGAACGAGGTTGCTTGGGATTTCCAACAGGCAGTAACCGAGAAAAAAGATGCCCGAGCCGATGCCAAACACCGCGGAACTGAATCGCAAATCCTCATTCATCTGCAACGCCGCAAACCCGACGTTTACACGGTCCAGCCACGCAACGACGTAAAGCAAAAAGAGAAATGGGATCAGCCGCCGGGTCACCTTTCCCATGGTCAGTTCAAACAAGCGTTGCTCCGAAAAGGACTGATCAGGCTTATGCTGAACGGATTGCTCGCGGGAGTTTGTCATGTGGCAGACAACTTAGATGGTTCGATGCTGCGAAAAAAGGCAGGAAACTGACTTGCCAGCGCCGGGGATTTTGCGTTAAGAATCGCGCCCAGGAGGTCGAATGATGTTTGTTAGAGCAACGGCCGTCTATGCGGCGTTTTTGGCCGGCGCCATCTCTGTTTATCCAAGCGTGCCGATCATTGTTTCAGGCGGGGCTGGCCGGCGGCCGGCGATGAATCTGATTAACAAGGCCGAAGAACAGTTGAAAGCTGGAGACGTAGCAGGGGCCAAGCGCAATGTCGATGCAGCGTTGCATATCGATCCGGAGTTCTGGCCTGCGCTTTATGTGCGCGCCAAAATTTACGCGATACAAGGCCACCCCCAGCTCGCCATTCAGGATTGTAACGAGGCGCTGCGAAAATATCCGGGTTTTGTTGATGCCGCAGTGCTGCGGGCCACAATCAATGCCGCAACGGGCAAATACGCGGAGGCATTAAAGGAATATAATTACCTGATTTCGCTTCACCCGGCGACCGTTACTCTTGCCCGCGTGTTAAAGCAGCGCGCGTGGCTTCAGGCTACCTGCCCGAATCCATCGTTTCGTAATGGCGCGCAGGCGGTGAAGGACGCCAGGGCTGCCTGCAGCATGCTGGCGTGGAAAGATGAGAACACGATCGATACGCTTGCCGCGGCCTGTGCCGAGGTCGGCGATTTTGATTCAGCCGTGCGCTACGCCAGCCAGGCGCTGAGCATCCAGGGAATCGCGCCGGCCGACTCTAAACGTATCCAGCGACACCTGGAATTATTTCGACAGCGCAAGCCGATCCGCAGTTAACCCCGAAAACATCAGGAGTTGATTGGATCACGCGTGAGGCTGGGGCGGGGTCAGCGGAATGACGCGCGACCGCGGCGAAGCTATACTGGGGCGTGCATCGCATCGTTTCACTTCTGCCCGCCGGCACTGAGATCGCTGGAGCGCTTGGGTTGATTGATCAGATCGTCGGCGTTTCACATGAGTGCGATTTTCCGCCTGAGGCCAACCAGCGTCCGCGCGTCACGCATTGTCCCATACACGGAGCCGGCCTCACGGCGCGTCAAGTGGATGAATGGGTGCGGAACGCGCTGCGCGAAAACGGCGCCATTTACACAATTGACGAATCGCTGCTGCGGCAATTGCGTCCCGACTTGATCCTCACCCAAAAGCTCTGCGACGTCTGCGCCGTGGGCTACGACACCGTTGCCAGGCTCGCCGAAACGCTGCCCGGTTCACCGAAAGTGGTGAATCTCGAGCCATCCAGCCTTGCCGAAGTTTTTGGCGACGTCCAGCGCGTAGCTGAGGTTTGTGGTGTGCCGGATCGGGGGCGCAAAGTGATCGCGAAATTGTCCGAGCGCGTTGAGAATGTGCGCAACCGGACTGCGAAAATCGCCCGGCGACCGCGCTGTTTCCTGATGGAATGGGTGGACCCGCCGTTTTGCGCGGGGCATTGGGGACCGGAGCTGGTGGAGATTGCCGGCGGGCTCGATCCGCTGGGTCGCAAACATCGCCCCTCTGTTGAAATCCCCTGGCAGGCGGTGCTTGATGCCGCGCCGGAGGTTCTTGTGCTCGCGCTCTGCGGTTATACGCTCGATGACGCGCAACGCGATTACCAGGTGCTCCGGGCGTTTCCGAAGTTCGCTACTCTTCCTGCCGCGCAGCGAGGGCAGATTTATCTGGTGAATGCCAGCGCCTATTTCTCGCGGCCCGGACCGCGCATTGTTGATAGTCTGGAAATTCTCGCCGGGATTCTGCATCCGGAAGTCTTTCCCGAGTTCGTGTCCAGCGGGCCGGACGATCCGCGTGTGGTCCGCGTTGGATGAACCGGCGCGGCGGGCGCTGGTTGGCCAGCGCAGCGAATTTTGCGTGAACCACTGCGATCTGTGGATGAACTTTGCCCATGCGAATCAGCGAGATGAACTGGATGATGGTGGAAGAATACCTCAAGCGGGACGATCGGGCAGTCCTGCCGCTGGGGAGCACCGAACAACACGCTTACCTGAGCTTGAGCACCGACAGCATCCTTGCGGAACGTCTGGCTGTGGAAGCGGCCGAACCGCTCGGTGTGCCGGTGTTTCCTGTTTTACCCTACGGGATCACGCCGTATTTTCTGGCCTTCCCCGGTACCATCACCTTGAGCGTCGCGACTTTCCTGTCGGTTCTGCGCGACATTCTCGATGCCATTGCCGGTCACGGTTTTCAACGAGTCCTGATCGTCAACGGTCATGGCGGCAATACTCCTGCACAGGGATTGGTAGGCGAATGGCTGGCCGGCCATCCCGGCGTGCGAGTCAAGTTTCACAACTGGTGGAACGCGCCGAAAGTTTGGGCTCAGGTGACGGCCATCGATCCGGTCGCGTCGCATGCCTCGTGGATGGAAAATTTTCCCTGGACCCGCCTGGCAAATGTCGTCGCGCCTTCGCACCAAAAGCCAATGAGCGATTTGGAAAAAGTGCGCCGGCTCGATCCACAATCGCTTCGAGAATATCTCAGGGACGGGAATTACGGCGGGCTTTATCAGCGCGGCGACGCAGAGATGATAAAAATCTGGCAGACAGGCGTGGAAGAAACGCGCGCGCTTTTAACCGATGGCTGGGACTAAGATTCGCCGCTCGCCTGACGGATGATCAAACGCTCAGGCGCCCGCGCCCATGCGCGTTGCGTTCACAAATTCTTCGGTCTGATGGTCGATCTGCCGGCCGCTGCGGCCGCGATTCTCGTGAATGTACAGCGCGCCGCGGGGAACGGTGGTCACCGATGGCGGTGGCAAATTGATTTCGTATTTTACCGGCTGACGATGATCGGCCAGCTGCAGTTCGGGATGATAGACGCTGTTAAATTTCCAAAGCATCCGGATGAAGTTGGTCTGGCCGCGCAGCAATTGTCGAACCACGATGCCCGCGCACTGGCGCAGCGCAGACCAGCCCAGATGCTTGTACGCGAGGATGCGCTGAGTCTCGACCAGTTCCCTGTAAAACTCCGGCAGTGGCAGTTTGGTCGGCAACACGGCGTGCTGAATATCGAATAACCGATAGTCGCGTGTTGTGAGTCGCCGCGATTCGGTGTGCCAGGTCTCCGTGCCGGGGTAGGGAGTGTTGATACTGATGTTAACCACTTCGGGGATTTCCATGCACCATTCGCGCACGACGCGAAATCGTTCGCGATCCCAGGAAGGATCGGCGATAATGTTCACCGCCACGGTGATGTCCAGCGAGCGCGCGTACTCAAGCGCCTCGAAGTTTTTCGAAAGCGTGACGCGTTTCCGGTAACGCTTCAATCCCTCTTCATCGATCGCTTCAAGACCGAGGAACATGTATTCGAGACCAAGACGTTTCCAGAATTTGAAGACCTCTTTGTTGCGCAACAGCACATCGCCGCGCGTCTCCAGATAGTAACGCTTCTTGATCCCGCGGCGGGCAATCGCTTCGCCAAGCTGCATGCCATGCTCCGCCTGGATAAACGCCACGTCGTCCACGATGAAGATGCCCGGCTCGCGGATTTGCGCCAGTTCTTCCACGGCGCGCTCCGGCGTTTTGACGCGATAGTTGCGCCCGTAGAACGTCCAGGCGCTGCAAAAGACGCAGTCCCACGGACAACCGCGGCTAAACTCGATGGACGCCGCCGGATCGAGCTCGCCAATGAAATACTTCCGGCGTCGGCGCGCCAGCTCTCGCGCGGGCAGCAAATCATCGAGCGATTTCACAAAAGCGGGCGGCGCGCCACGCTGTTGTTTCGTGACGCAGCCTGGAACATTGCTCAGGTCGCGCCGGCCGTTCGAAAGCGCATTGAGCAGGCCGGTTATGGCCGTTTCACCTTCGCCTGTTAACACACAGTCCACTGCGCCCGCCGCGTGCTGCAAAATTTCGTTTGGAATAAATGAAACGCTGTGTCCCCCTACGCAGATAAAGGCGTCCGGCAGAAGAGCGCGCGCGTCGCGGGCCAGATCAATGATTTCGGGAACATTGGCCAGATAATTGCCCGAAAAGGCAATCACGTCCGGTCGCCACCTGCGCAGAAGCCGGTAAAAATCTGTTTGCGGTTCGCACTGCAAATCGATCAGGCGAACGGAATGGCCGGCCTGTTGCGCCGCGGCGGCAACCAGCTCGAGGCCGAGCGGTTCGAGCCGAAGATAAATCTTCGAATACATCAGGCAGCTGGGATGAACCGCGAGAACTTTCATTTACCGGTTACAATTACTGCTCCGCCGGGAACGCGCAATTGGCGTTTGAAAAGCGGTCGGGCGTTGTTCGTCGGCGCGTTGAGCGACACGATAAACGCGCGCCGCGCTGCTGAGCTACGCGGAATGGCTCGCCGGGCGCAGCAGGATATTGATCTCCGAGCGGAGCGTGCGATGGACGGGACATCTGGCGGCAATATCCATCAGCCGGGCGTGTTGCTCCTCGGTCAATGGACCGGCCAAAGCGACTTCCACTTCAATCCGGTCGAGCATCCCCTCTTTAGTCTCGCATTCTTCACAATCCTTCGCATAAATGCGCGAATGCCGGAGCGACACTTCGATGCTTTCCAGTGGCAAGTTTTTCAGGCGCGCGTACCAGCCGATGGTCATGGAGGTGCAGGCGCCAAGCGCGGCCAGCAGATAGTCGTACGGGTCGGGCCCCGAATCGGTTCCCCCAGCGCTCTCGGGTTCATCTGCGAGCAGCCGGTGTTTGCCGGCAACGATTTCCTGTTTGAAACCGCGCGCATCGCCGCGCACGACGACGTCGGCCGGGTTGCTGCTGGGTTGCGCGGCCATTGCCGTTCAGGGACGCACGAGGCCAGCAAAGGCGTCGCGATAGCGCCACAGTAAAAATAATTCCAGAATTGTTACGATCGCCGCGGGCGCGATGCCTTCGGGCGCCATCAAAATGTGAAAGAGCCAGATATTTACGATGATGGCTCCAAGGATGGTCAGACCCAGCGGAACGAACCGGCCAATCAAAAGCAGCAGCCCTCCAATGACCTGAAACGCCCCGACCATGTGAACGTAGTGACTGACCACAAAGGCGTGCAGATATTCGCCCGCTACACCCTGCGGCGGGGATCCCATTGGAATGAAGTGCAGAAACGCGTTGGAACCGAACACGACAAAAATCAGCCCCAGAAGAACGCGCGCGATAACGGTCAGAATGTTCATGCGTTAAAGGGTCGAGTAATTGCGTTCAGATTCCAACTTTGAATTTGCGGCTTTCAATCGGCCTGGCCTCCGATCGATTTCCAAATTGTTCGCAAAGGACCTTGCGCACCGTAGATGGGATCGTTATCCGGGATGGGCAACGCCGCGATGTTCTGATCCGCTTTTGGCCGTTCTCCGGGCAGTCCTCTGAGCAAATCCCACTGGCGTCCGCCTGGATAAGCGCCTACTACTCGAAAGTCCGGACTGTTCCCGATGTTCTGATGCACGACGCCTGCAGGAATCACAATCACATCGCCAGAGCGCACCTCGACGTTTTTGCCGCCCTGCCCGCCGAGTCGCAAAACTGCGCCGCCCGAACAGACGCCCAGCACTTCGTGCGTCGTGCTGTGGTAATGGGCGAAAGGATAGACTCCGTTCCGCCAGGAATTGGTCCAATGGTTGCGAGCGAAACATTGTTCGAAAATCGCCGCTCGATCCCTGGCGTTGACGTCGATAGCCCGCCGATAGACAAGCAATGGCAACCGGCTGTTTGGAAACACGCCGTCGTCCTCAAAATAAGATTGCTCCGGCTGAACAAAATCGTTTTTGGAAATCATGAGCACGCTTTCCCCCTGACATTAGATTCTTCGCAATTCGGCGGCAGCCCGGTCTCCCTCCGTGTTTCATCGCCGTGTAAGAGCGAGGCCCACTGGCGGGCAGATGGCTGCTTCACGTTCGCCAATTTTAGATCACCGAATCCCGAGCGACTCCAGAGTGGACGCATCAATCGTTCCAGTAACGCTCAGGTCGCGATCTTCCTGATATTTCGCAAGCGCGGCTTCTGTTTGCTCGCCGGGCACTCCGTCAATGGCGCCCCGATAATAGCCAAGCTCGGCAAGCTCGGATTGCACCGCGCTGACCAATTGATTGTCCGGGTATTGGCCCGAGGTGGCATAGTAGGAGTTGTTTTGGTCATCGCTCTGGTAGTAATCGTACGGGTAATCGCCATTGTAGGGGGCGTAGGGCGAACCGTAGTCGTAGCCATAGGGATACGCGTAGGCCCAGTATGGATAATAATCCCATGGGTAAAGGCCCCACCAGAAACCGTCGATAAATACAAACACGCGGTTGTGATGAAAGTGGGCGTGACGTTTATCCCAGTCGCGATGCCAGTTTGCCCCGTGCCATTCCCTGGCGTGATTCTTCACGAAGGATTGACTCGGCGCAGCGCGGGTTCGATTCAACGGCCGGGTGGACGCAGCCCGGTTGCGTCCAGTGCTTGAGGTTAGCCGATTCCCCGGACGACCGGCAGTCGCTGCACGCGCATTTAAGCCTGGCACGTTCTGTCGCGCCAGCACGTCCGGCCGGCTGCGCACGGTTAAGTTCCTTACAGTAATCGGGCGCGTGGAACGATAATTCGCCGCAAGCGAAGGTCGTGACCGGATGGCACCGACCGCAGAGCGGCCAGCATAGGATCGAGGCGCGCTGCTCATTCTGCCGGCAATTGCGCCGGCGGAGTGCGGAATATTGCCGCGGTAAACAGGCGCCGAACCAAAACCGGCTCCGCGGAAAGCTGGCGCGCGAGCGCCACCGCTCAAACGAGCGCCACCGGCAAAACCGCCGAAGTGTGCGCCACCGCCGCCACGCGGCGCTGTCCAGGCTGGTTGAGCCAGTCCCACCAGGGTGGCGCCCAGTAAACCAAACAGTGTGATTGTTTTCATGCTACAAGCTCGCGGCTCTTGCGGTTCCCGGCTCTGGCGCGTCGGTGGGAATTTGCAGTGCTTCCGAAGGGTCGATTTTTGATCTCTCTTCGGAGAGATGAGGGTTGCGCCAGGCTGCGTTCCGCTTTGTCTTCAGTGCGGCGGTTGAGCAGGAAGATATTTCTGGATCGCGCCGAGCAACTCCACGAGATCGCCTGGATTTGAAAGAAACGCGCGTTCGTGAGTGAGGCGCGCTGCCTCGGAGTGGCTGGTCAACGCCGGCAAAAAGAGAATGGGAATTTTGCGCAGGTCCGGGTCGTCTTGGAATTGCGCGGCGATTGCAGTGCCGGGGTTTTGGGTTGGGGCAATGTCGAGCAGGATCAGGTGCGGTTTGAATGTTTGTGCGCTCTGGCACGCTCTGGCGGGATCGCTCTCCCCGAGCACAAGATATGGCCCCGACCTTTCCAATAAAACCTGGATCAGTCGCGCGATTCCGGTGTCGCTGGCGACAACCAGAATCCGCCGTTTGTCCGCACTTGGTGTGGCACCGCGCGAATCCGGCCACGAAAAACTGGAGTCGCTTCCGCGAGGAAGAAAGTCTGCTTCGACTACTCTGTTCATACGTTTAGGAGTGGATTTTGCCGGCGCGGCTTACTGATTTGTCAGCCACGTCACAAGCCATGCTCCGAGGAATCCGATCACGAGCCCGATTAACGGACTGGCTACGGCGAACCAGAATGTGGCCGTTTCGCCTGCCGAGAACGTACGGTTGCGCGTGGCCGAAAGATTTGGGGGGGTGCGATGCGGCTGCGAGTATTCGGCGTCGAAAGGTTGTGCGAGGCCAGCACGATTCAGGTTGTGAGTTGTCTTCATGAGGCGCATTCAACTGCATCAACGATCGGCTGGCGATGGCGCATGTGTAAGATTTTGCCCTGCCTCGTAAGGATGGATGCACATTCCCTCTTTGGGATGAGCGCTGTCTGAACGGATGCAAGCCGCCAGGCGAGAAGTTGATCGCAGCGCTACAAATACGAGGGATAGGCAGGCGTCCATTGAGTGGCAAGCACGCGGCGTCGAAGTTCCTCTCTGGGAATCAGCGGAGCGACGCCATCTTTTTGCGCCTGCAACCCCGCAGCAACTGCGATTTCCGCCGCTACTCTTCTGAGGTCCCTTAGCGGCGGGAGCAACGGCGCGGAACGCTCTTTCAAGGCGGGGGAATTTTCGGCAAGCGCCCGAGCGGCCGCGCGCATCATGCCGTCGGTAACACGGCGGGCGCGCGCCGCGACCGCGCCCAGGCCGATTGCCGGGAAAATATACACATTGTTGCATTGCGCGATGGCTGTCTTGCGGCCGGCATATTCCACCGGAGCAAAAGGCGAACCGGTCGCTACGAGTGCGCGTCCATCTGTCCAGCGAAACAAATCCTCCGGTTTCGCTTCCGATTTTGCAGTGGGATTCGAGAGCGGAAAAACGATGGGTCTTTCGGTCTTGCGTGCCATGGCCCGGACAATCTGTTCGGAGAACGCGCCACCCACCGTGGAAAGACCAATGAGAATCGTTGCGTTGATTTGGCTGATCACCTCGGCCAGCCCGATCTGCCCTTCGCGTGTTCGCGGCCAGCCGGCGACACGGTCCTGGGATTGCGCGTAAGGCTTTTGCTCCGGAGTTAAATCCTGCCGCGCCGAATGCAGCAGACCTTTGACGTCAATGAGCCAGAAACGCTCCAGCGCTTCCCGCTCGCTCAGACCTTCTTCTTTCATTGCCTCGCGCAGCCCGTCGGCGACACCGATCCCGGCTGAACCCGCTCCCAGGATAACGATCTGCTGGTCTTTCAAAGTTTTCCCGGTCACTTTGACTGCGCTTAAGATCGCGCCCAGCACAACGGCCGCTGTTCCCTGAATATCGTCGTTGAAAGTCAGCAACTGGTCGCGGTAACGATCGAGAAGGGGACGCGCATGCGGCGTGGCAAAATCTTCCCACTGCAGGCAGGTGTCGGGCAGCTGCTGCTTCAGCACCTGCACGAATTGATCCACAAAATCGAAGTACGCCTGGCCGGCGATGCGTTCATGTCGCCAGCCAAGGTATTCGGGGTCGCTAAGGCGTTCCCGGTTGTTGGTTCCCACGTCCAGCACGATCGGCAGCGTTCGCTCCGGACGAATGCCGCCAATCAGCGTGTAGAGCGACAACTTGCCAATCGGGATGCCCAGCCCGCCGACGCCCTGATCGCCGATCCCCAGAATGCGTTCGCCGTCTGTGACCACAATTATGTCCACCTGCAGGTTCGGGCGATTTTCCAAAAGCGTCGCGATCGCGTCGCGATGAGGATAGGAAACGAAGAGCCCGCGCGGCCGTCGATAAATGTGACTGAACTGCTCGCAGGCCAGCGCGACGGTCGGCGTGTAAACAATGGGCGTCATTTCTTCGATGTGATCGAGGAGCAGCTGGTAGAAAAGGACTTCGTTGGTATCCTGCAGAGCGCGCAGGTAAATGTGCCGCTCAAGATCGCTCTCGTTGAGCTGGTAGGCTTCGTAGGCGCGCGCGGTTTGTTCCTCGAGGGTCTCCACATGCGGCGGCAGCAGACCGTGCAACCCGAAAGCGGTGCGTTCGTCGTCGGTGAAAGCGGTTCCCTTGTTTAGCAAAGGCGTATCGAGTAAATCCATCCCGCGCGGGATTCGCGGTACCACCGTCTCCGCAACTCGATGCGCAATCGATTCCGACATGGTTCGCTCTGGTTCGTCGATGAATGTGCTTCTCTGGACCGAAAACTCTCAGAGCTTTAGCGAATTTCACATCTCATCAGGAAGCAAAAAATCACGGGCTCCGCGACGCGGAGCGCGAAGCTGGATCGGCGCGCCTTGCCTCGAAGCGGCAACGGGTGAACGCTGCTCAAATTATGCAAACGCAGTTCCGAGCAGTGATCTTTGATCTCGATGGCGTGCTCGCCGATTCCGAGCCGTGGTGGACGCAGATCGACGCGAGGTTGCTCGCCGAACACGGCGTGGTTTACCGCGGTGAACATCATCAAAAGGTGCTGGGCGTGAGCTACCGCGTGGCCGTGGAATTTTATAAGAAGGCCTTCAATCTCTCCGCACCGGTCGAGGAGCTGATGCGGCGACGCGGCGAGATCGCCGCGGAATTTTTTGCAAGCCGAGTGGGCCTGTTTCCCTGCGCGAAATCGGTCCTGGAACAGTTGCGCGCAATGAGACTGCGCCTTGCTGTGGCGACGAGTTCTGTGAGCGCCTCGGCGCGTCCTTTCCTCGAGCGGCACATGCTGACTCCGCTTTTCGAGGTCATCGTTACGGGCGACGAAGTGGCGCGCGGCAAGCCGCATCCCGATATCTATCTGCGGGCGGCGCAAAGGCTGGGCGTACCTGGCCAGGCGTGTCTTGTGATTGAAGACGCACTTGCCGGGATCGTCGCCGCCAAAGCTGCGGGAATGCGTGTGGTCGCCATACCCGACGTCCGTTTCGTGGATCCGCGCGAGTACGCGATCCAAGCCGACTGGGTGCTGGGCAATCTCGCAGAACTCCCCGAGCTTATCCGCAAAGCAAACGCTGCAAAAGGAGACGCCGTATGAGCGAGACTCCTTCGGAACAACAGCCTCTCAAAAACGCTCCGCAGCAAATACCGATTCCGGATCCGAGCCGGAGACTTTTCCCGCGGCGATCCAGCCGAATCGACTGATCAGTGCTCCAGCCAGAAACGAAATCGCCGCTGCCGGGACAAACCCGAAAAAGCGGAGAACGACCGCCAGTGGTCCGGTCAAAAGCTCGCCGACGCGAACAAGCCAGCCGGCGGCATGCTCGTGCAGCGCGCGATCGGCTGCGCCATGTCTGTCGATCGTCAGCCAGATAAAAAGCGCGGTCTCAATGGCCGCAGCGAAAAAGCCGATCGCGTTGAGCGGCGCAACGCGATGGCCGAGCAGCTCGAGCAGAGCCGCGGCCGACCCCAGCCCGGCGGCGCCAAAGTGAATCGGCAGAAATACTCGATGCAGAAACCACACGGGTATTGCTGTCGCTCCGATGAGGACGCCGGTGTACGTGGCAAGCAACATTCCAAAAATAGCCGCGCCGAGCGCCAATAGCCCGGTCGCGATGTGCAGGGCCTGGTCCGCCCATCCGCCCAACCAATGAAGCGCGCCAAGCTCGAGCGCGACGGCGCAGGGAACAACGCACAGGCCGAACCCCGTAAGAATCCAGGCGCCCATCGACATCGCCGACCGTGGCTTGAAAACTCGCAGCATATTAAGGAAAAGACGCGGACGCCCAAGATCGCTGATCAATAGAAGCGGCGAAAGCAGTGCCGCGATGGTGGCTAGCCACATTGCCGTTCGCGCAACTTCGGCGCGTTGAAACAACATCGCTGCCAGGGCAATGACCGCAGACATTCCACCCGCGCCGCCAACAAAAAAGTAAACTGGGATTTCCCACGTCCACACCGGTGGCTTGAGCACGGGCTGTCCATAGTAACCGCTTTTGCGTGGGACCGGGCTGTTGGCGACATCTCCACCGTGACCCGAGAGTACGCCTTTGCCCCAGGCTTCCTCGCGCAGTTGTTCGAGACGTCGTTCGTTAGTCATGAGAATTTGGCGTTCCTGGCGCTTCGCGCGCTGCGGTCGGAAGCGAAAATACGGGAGGGTTCTGCAGGGTGTGGAACGCGACACGCTGGAAACATGCGCTGGCAGGCAGACTGGCTTTGCGGGCTCATACAAATGCGAAAGCGCAACAGACAGCGATCAGCGCTCCGATCGCCGTCGCGATTGCTGAGATCCATGCGGACTTCAAATGGATCGTTGGCGCCTGCGGTTTTCGCGGCAGCCCGTAAGCTTCGGGCTCGCCCAGAATCAGAAAGAAAGCGTGAAGGCCGCGCACCGACGTTTCAACGGGATCGTAAAGCTGAGCATCGGCGTAACCGGCCTGTTGCAACTGGTTGAGGCGTTCCTTTGCGCGCGCGCGCAACTCGTCCAGCGGGCCGAACAGGATCGATTCAGTCGGGCACACCTTCGCGCATGCGGGAACGAGGCCGCTCTTCTGCCGATCGTAGCAGAACGTGCATTTGAAAGCGCCGCCGGCATCGGGCAGCGGTTCGGGTCGGCGATCGATTACGCCAAACGGGCAGGAGACGATGCAGTATCCGCAGCCGTTACAGACATCGTTCTGCACCAGCACGGAGCCGACCTCTGTGCGCACGATCGCGCCGGTGGGGCATGCTTCGAGGCAGCCGGCCTCTTCGCAATGTTTGCAAACATCCGAAAGGAAAACCCACCGGAATGGATCTTGTCCGTTGTCTGATGAGCCGACAACCTGACGTCCCTTTGGCAGGTTCTGCTCGAGAAACAGGACGTGACGCCAGGTCGATGCGCCAAGCCGCCCCGTGTTGTCGTAGGAATTTCCGCTCCACACAAATCCGTCGTCGGGCACCTGGTTCCATTCCTTGCACGCCACTTCACATGCTTTGCAACCGATGCAGAGGGTCGGGTCAGTGAAAAAACCAACCGACACATTCTCCTGCACATAATGATGCAGACGTTGGTTTGTGCTCTGTGGGCCCTGGCCAATCATGGCTGTCGTCGGCCGCCGCGCGCGCCCTCGCGGAGGGGCGGAAGATTTGAACCGGATCGCTTGAACGCGCGGAGGAAGAAATTTTTCGACGGAATTCCGTTCATGTTTTTCCCTGTCTGGCCAGGCCGGTGGTGACACCGGCTGCCGGCGGCGCGCCGGCGGATGGTTGTTCAGGATGCAGATTCGCAGGTCCGCCCACTGGGAGGTATTTGCGAATCCATTCGTCAAATGCCGCCCCGCGGGGGAGTCTTCCGGGCACGATATTGCAGCAGGCGGCCTTGGCTTCCATGATGGTCACGTTCGGTTCGCCGGAGATCGGCAGCAGATCGTTAGCCGCGTCGCCCCGTACTGCGCCGGCTGTCCCGAAATGGAACGGCAGCGCGACTTGGTGAACTTCCTTTCCGTTGAGACGAAGCGGCCGCATCCGGCGGCTGACCAGGGCACGCGCTTCAATGGCGCCGCGCAAATTCACAATGCAAATGTAATCGCCGTTGTTGACCCGGAGTTGGCGGGCCAGTTCAGGCGAAATCTCGGCAAACATCGCCGGTTGCAATTCCGCAAGATGCGGCAGGAATCGCGACATGCCGCCAGCGGTATGGTGTTCTGTCAGTCGATAGGTGGTTATCACAAAGGGAAAGCGCGGATCGCCAGGCGGCGCGAAGCGATTCTCCTCCCGTGTGAACCAGTTCACCGTCGGGTTTGTGTCGCGAATGTAAAATTCGTTGCGCATCGGCGACTCGAGCGGCTCGTAATGCGTTGGGATGGGACCATCTTGCAAACCTTTGGCCACATACAACCAGCCCAGCCCGTCTTCGTGCAAGATGAACGGGCCGTCGCCGGGAATTGCATCGAGGCCGCTCTCGGTTCCGGTGGGCTTGAAGTGAGGCGTTTTGTCGATTGGGAAATCGGGCGCATCTCCGCCTGTCCATCTGCCTGCTTGCGGATCCCACCAGACCAATTTTTTGCGTTCGCTCCACGGCGCGCCATCGGGGCGGGCACTGGCTCGATTGTAAAGAATGCGCCGATCACCTGGCCAGGCGAAACCCCAGCCGTGGCCGAGATCGTCCCGGGCCTGGCGCTGACGTGCTTTGTTTATTTTGTCCGGACCCAGCGCGCCGGAGTAGATCCAGCAGCCGCACGCGGTCGATCCGTTTGCCTTTAGTTCATTGTAGCCGGCGATCTGCCGACCGTGATGAGGATTGCCGCCGCGGTCGCGGCCGAAGAGGGTGCCGGCGTCGTCGGCAGGTTGTTCCCGGGTTTGCCAGCCGTTAATTTCCGCCAGCACAGATTCCATTTTGGGATCGCCCAACTCGTCCTCGGGATACCACCAGTCAAGCGCGCGCAACGGTTCATCCAGCGGGTCGTCGGATTGATTTGCTTTTGCTTTCAAACGCAAAGCCAGTTGATGCACAAACCACGCGTCCGACCGCGCGTCGCCGGGCGGGTCCACGGCTTTTTCGCGCCACTGCAACAGACGCTGCGTATTGGTGAAGGCGCCTTCTTTCTCTGCGTAACTGGCGGCAGGGAACTGGAAGACTTCCGTTTCTATCTCTTCGGTTCGCAATTCGCCGCGCTCGATCTCGGGGGAATCGCGCCAGAAAGTGGCCGCTTCGATTTCCACCATGTCGCGCACCACCAGCCATTTCAATTTCGCGAGCGCCCTGCGTTGCAACCGCGCATTTGGCGCAGCAACGGCCGGGTTTTGTCCCATGATGAACATCCCTTCCATCTTTCCATTCAGCATGTCGTAGAGATACTCAAAGAAGGAATGGTTGCCGGTGATCTTTGGTACCCAGTGGTAACCGAAGTTGTTCTCCGGTGTCGCGTTCCTGCCGTAGTAAGCCTTTAACAAGCTAATGAAACAGGCCGGATAGTTGTGCCATAGTCCGGTGGGCCTCGTGTTATTGGCCAGGTACTGCTGCAAGGTCTCTTCCGTGCCATCGCCGCGCGGCATGCTCAGATAACCGGGCAGAATATCGTAAAGGGTTGGAATGTCAGTTGAACCCTGGATCGAGGCGTGGCCGCGCAACGCCAGAATGCCGCCGCCCGGTCGCCCGATGTTTCCAAGCAGGAGCTGCAAGATCGAGGCCGTGCGAATAATCTGAACGCCTTTGGAGTGTTGCGTCCAGCCGACGGCGTAACAGATCGCCGCCGTCTTGTCGGGACCTGACGCCGCAACCAGCGCGTTCGCTATCTTGTGAAACAAGGCCGGTGGAATGCCACAGACTTTTTCCACCATCTCGGGCGTGTACCGCGCAAAATGGCGTTTGAGCACCTGAAAAACAGAGCGCGGATGTTGCAGGGTCAAATCGCGCTTGGGAAAGCTGAGCTGGTCGGCGCCTTCGTACAGCCAGCTGGTATGATCGTAGTTTCGGTGCTCAGGGTCGAAGCCTGAAAAAATACCCGTGGCCCCTTCCTCGGTATCGCGGAAATCTTCGCGCAGAATGCACGAGGCATTGGTGTAATGCGTGACGTAATCGCGAAAAAACAGGTTGTTCTCGATCACGTGTCGGATCAGGCCGCCCAGGAAGGCAATGTCGCTCCCGGCCCGGATGGGTGCCCAGATGTCTGCCAGCGCGCTGGTGCGGGAAAATCGAGGATCGACATGGATGATGGTCGCGCCGCGTTCTTTGGCCATTATCACCCAGCGGAAACCGACCGGATGCGCTTCAGCCATTGAGGAGCCCTGGATTAAAATGCAATCGGCATTGGCCAGGTCCTGTTGCGCGGTTGTAGCTCCGCCCCGGCCAAAAGAGGCGCCCAGACCGGGCACCGTGCTGCTGTGTCATATCCGCGCCTGGTTGGATACGCACACCATTCCCAGGCCCAGAGTAAACAGTTTCCGGATGAGGTAGTTTTCCTCGTTATCAAGGGTCGCCCCACCCAGGTGGCAGATCGCTGTGGTGTGATTGACGGTGAACCCGTTCTGCTTGTGCACAAACGTGCGCTTGCGCGATTCCCACACACGCTCGGCCACCATATCCATGGCGCGCTCCAGCGGAATCTCCTGCCACTGCTTTGCGCGCGGCGCCCGATATTTCACTTTCGTTTCCCGCCGCGAATGGGTCACCAACTGGTATGAGGCCGCGCCCTTGGGACAGAGGTTGCCCTGGTTAATTGGCGATTGCGGATCGCCCTCGATCGAAATTAACCTGCCGTCTCTGTGGAAAATGAGCTGGCCGCAGCCCACGCCGCAATACGGACAAATCGAGCGAGCCACCTGCGCGCCATCGGTGCGGGCTCGCATGGCGCGCGTTTTATCCGACATCGCTTCCAATCCCGTGCCGTCTTTTCGGTCGCGAATCTGCCGGATCAGCGGCCATTTGGCGAGAAAGCCGATCATAAATCGCAGTCTTATTTCCTTTCGCGACACGCAGCTTACTTCGCTTTTTTTAAGCAGCGCAAGTGAGAAAAATGAGCGTCCGAACCAGGACGCGAATGCCGGGTTCGCGGAGAAAGCCTGCCGCAGATCACAAAACCATTGACGTCGCGGGAGGCCACCAAATACAAGGGGAATTGTCCATGTTTTTTACGAGGTCGATAACACGGGCGGCAGTTACCGGTTTGGTTGCGTCGATTGCCCTCTGCGCACCGGCCATCGCTCAAACTTCGTCCGAGGCCGCGCGCATCGAGAGGCTGGAGCGTGCCGTGGAGCTGCTGGAAAAACAGAACGCCGAGCTGCGGGCGGAAATCAACAGTTTGAAGGCGAAGCAGAACGCGTCTTCGAGCCAGAGCGTAACGAAGACCAAAGTGGTTCAGGAAGGGAAAAGCTACGTGGAGAAAGCCGAGCGAGAAACCTCGCCCGTGTCTGTGCGGCAGCGCGGACCGGAGCTAAAACTCGTGCTGGGTGGATACATTCAAATGAATTTTGAAGATGGCGCTGTATCAGCATTTGAAGGAAACTTTGGCAAGCGCGCAGTGAACGACCGGTTCCGCGTCCGCCGGGCGCGCGTGAATCTCACCGGCGATTTTGCCGAGCAGTTCGATTTCAAAGTGGAGGGCGACTTTGGGCAGGGTGACGGGCTGAACTCGAATCGCACGGCATTTTCGGCCACGGATATTTTTATCAACTGGCATCAATTCCCCGAAGCCCAGTTTAAGCTTGGCCAGTGGAAGGCGCCGTTTGGCCTGGAACAGCTCACGCCCGATCCCACACTTATCATCATCGAACGCAGCCTGCCGACAGGCGCGATCACGCCTGATCGGCAAATTGGCGCGCAGCTTTGGGGGAGGCCATTCGCCGGTCTCTGGCCCGACCAAGGAGACTTGTTGACGTATTACCTCGGCATTTTCAATGGGAACGGCCGCAACGTCACTGTCAACGACAATAATAACTTCATGTACGTTGCGCGGCTGGAATCCACTCTTTTTAAGAGCGCAAACGGAAGCGAGGCCTATCTGAAACTTGGGGCGGACATTCTGAACAGTCGTGACAACGTCGGAACAAATATCTCGCCAACCTCCAACCTGCTGGTCAATTCCGATGGGTCGCTCTCGCCCTTTGTGTTGCCCAGCCCTGACGAGCGAACTGCCTGGAGCGCCGACGCCTGGTTAAGGCTGGGATCCTTTGATTTGATTGGCGAATTTCTTCAGGAGCGAGTTCGTCCGCGCACGGTCAATGGCACGCCTCCAGCCTTTGCCCGTTTTACGACAGATGGTTATTATGTTACGGCGGCCTATTACCTCATCCCAAAGAAGCTGCAACTGGCGGCGCAATGGCAGCATCTGAATCCGGGTCAAAAAGCCAATGACGGCATCTCGTCCATTACCGGAGGTCTCAATTACTACATTCGCGGCGATGACCTGAAACTGATGGTAAACTACATTCATACCTGGTCGGACTTTCGCGAAGCCAACTCAGAGCTGGGCAGCGATCAATTCGACGAAGTGATCGGCCGAATGCAACTGATGTTCTAGGTTGCACCAGTGAGCTTTGTTTTTTGCTGCTCATCCGGCGGCCAAGCCTGCTGGCGGCTGTAAATCGAGGTCGATCGAGACGATTGCGTGATCGCTGGAGGCGCGTCGCTGTCCTGGCATCGCCGTAGCGCGGCTGAACGGATTCTCCACGTTATAGGTGGCGATGCGTATCAAGCGTTGTCAGCTTTCGCCGATGTCATTGAGGATGTCACTTCCGCAAAAATGCGCCAGTGAAACTGGGCGCCTCACAAAGAGATAATTCGCCCGGGGGACCTCGGTCAAGCCGGGGCTTCGTAGGTACCCGGGCTGTAGGGCGTGGCGCGCCACTCGGGTTTTCGCTCCTTTGTGGCTTTGGCAAGCGCGTGGCGCACGCCGTCAGCGTTCAGGTCGGTGGCATAAACCGGTGTGCCAGGCTGTTGCCGCCACGATTCATCCAGGCCACCGGCATCGACGCCGTCAAATCCCAGTTCATCGAGCAGGCGGAACACGACTGCCTTGGCTGCAGGATCGTCGCCCGCCACCGGTAGCGCGATGCGTTGCGCGTCGCCCCTGGGGCGTCCCAGCTTGTCGAGGTGTTCGGCGTAGATGTTATTAAAAGCTTTAACGACCGAGTGGCCAAGCTGCTTCTCCACCCAGCGACTCTCGACCATGCCGTTTTCGATGTCGTCAATGCGGCCATCGCGCTGTTGTGGGTAATAGTTATTGGTGTCCACCACGACCACGTCCTTGGGCACACCGGCAAACAGAGCTTTTGGCAAGGAAGGAATGTTTTTCATGGGAATCGTAACAATGACCACCTCGCCGCTGCGGGCTGCTTGCTCGGCAGTGACAGGCGTCGCTCCTGTTTCGGCGGCGAGCTCGCCCAGTGTGTGTGGTCCCCGGGAATTGGCTACAAACACCTTGTGTCCGAGCGCGCTTAACCGTCGCGTCAGCGTGCCTCCGATGTTACCTGCACCAATGATTCCGATTTTCATTTGACCCTCCATTCTTTCGATATTTTCAATGTTCGATAACGATTTATTGCTTCTGTGTCCGATTCCATTGCGCTGGTGGGAGATTTCGTCCTATCCCGAAAGAGGTAAGTCCGAAATGCGGTTCCAGCGGTGAGCGCGAATCGCTCGGTGGCAGAGTCAAGCAACGGAGCGCGATTTGACGTGAGAAGCCAGGCCCAGCAATTCCGCCAGGCGGGATTCGTACGCTTCGCACATGGGACAGTGGCCATCAGGCTGAACCCATTCGGGATGTTCCCTGCGCAGCGCGTCGTGGATTTGGTGCTGAAGCTGAAGGTACGGCTGCAATTCTTCCTGCGTGGGAATCGTGTGGCAAGCGCTCGCATTCATGGTCCAAAATTACGAGCGACTCGCAGCCGACTGCCATTGCGCGTGCGTGGGATTTTGCATTGCCCCTGTCGGGGCGTCTCATTCTCCCTCTTTTGAGATAGCCGAGAGCTACATGTGAATGCAGGCCGGCGGACTCGAGGCAGCGACGAATTGTGAGCTGCACGTGATCCGATTGCCGGCCGCGGATGTTGGATGTTGGCGTGCACCTTTTCTTTGTTGTGCGACACCTCGTGGGCGTTCCTCGAGCAGCAGGTCGTTTGCGCAAGCTGGCACGCTATACGGGACGTGTCGGTCCTTCTGGCAGGTCACGGAACCTGCTGAGGCGCCAGGGTCTGTCTGCGCGCGGCAAAAAGTCGTTCAACGACGTAAAAGGTAACCGGAATAAAGAAAATGGCGATGAGGGATGCGGCTATCATGCCGCCGATAACGGTGGTGCCCATAATCCGTCGGCTTACTGCGCCGGAACCCGAAGCGAGCCACAGCGGCACGCAGCCGAAGATGAAAGCAAACGAGGTCATCAGGATCGGTCGCAGCCGGAGGCGCGCGCCTTCAATCGCCGCATCGATGATCGATTTGCCTTTCTCATATTCGTATTTGGCGAATTCTACAATGAGGATGGCATTTTTTGCCGATAACCCAATCAACATGATCAAGCCAATCTGTGCGAAGACATTGTTTTGCATCTGTCGCAAAAGCAGCGCCGCAAAAGCACCGAAGACGGCGATGGGGGTTCCCAGCAAAACGCTGAACGGCAGGGACCAGCTTTCGTAGAGCGCCGCGAGGATAAGGAAGACAAAAAGCAACGACAAACCAAAGATAGCCGAAGCTGGAACGCCCTGCTGAGCTTTCTTTTCCTGGAAAGACATGCCCAGGTAATCATAACCCATTTCGCGTGGCATGGTTTGCCGAAACGTTTCTTCGAGAGCCTTCATGGCCTGATTGGAGCTATAACCCGGGGCAGCGGCCCCGTTGATCTGGGCGCAGCGATATTCGTTGTATCGCATGGTGAACTCCGGTCCTGTGATCTGCTGAATAGTTGTTATCGCATCGAGAGGCACACTTTGATTGTTGGAATTGCGCACATAGAACTGGCCCACGTTGCTGGCATCGGTGCGGTAATCGCCTTCCGCCTCGATATAGACCTGCCACTGGCGGCCGAAACGATTGAAATAGTTGACAAAGAATCCGCCCATGAAGGTCTGAAGCGTCTGGTAAATCTGGCTAAGGTCGATTCCCTGTTTGAGCGCCTTGTCGCGATCGACATTGACGAAGATCTGCGGCACCGAAGGCAGAAAGGTGGTGGTGAGCTGCGCGATCTCAGGGCGTTTGCGTGCCGCTGCCAGAAAGGTGTTGAGGTTTCTGGAGAGAAAATCAATATCTCTGCCGGCCCGATCTTCTAGCACAAAGGTGAAACCGCCGGACGTGCCAATGCCAGGGATGGCCGGCGGCGGAAAGGAAAAAGCGATGCCATCGGTGATGTTGGCCAGTTCCTTGTTCAGCCTGACTCGGATCGCCTGGTATTGCTCCTCGGGTTTCGTGCGCTTGTCCCATTCTTCAAGCGTTACAAAAAAGAATGCGTTATAAGTAGTTTGCACCAGACTTAGCAGGCTGAAACCAATGACACTGGTCGTGTACTTAACTCCCGGCACAGTGGCGAGAATGTTCTCGATTTTTCTTGCCGCCTCGTCGGTACGCTCAAGCGACGCGGCGTTCGGCAACTGCAGCGCTATGTAAACGTATCCCTGGTCTTCCTCCGGCAGAAATGCTCCGGGCAATCTGCTTCCGAAAAGAACGGCGCCAACGGCAAACAGCAGGAGCAAGATCAGGCTGAAGGCGCTCTTGCGAATCGCGAGATGGGACAGGCTGATGTAACCGCGCGTTGCGCTTCCGAAGATGCGGTTGAATTGCCCGAAAAACCAGCGAAGCGGGCCGCCGGCTGGCTTCTTCGGGCGAAGGATCAAAGCCGCCAGAGCCGGGCTTAGGGAGAGCGCGTTGAACGCGGAAAAGAGGACGGAAATCGCGATGGTGAGAGCAAATTGCTGGTACAACCTGCCCGTGATGCCTGGGATAAAAGCTGTGGGCACAAACACCGCCGAAAGCACCATGGCAATGCCAATCACCGGACCCGAGACCTCGCGCATTGCCTGGAGCGTCGCGTCGCGCGGCGACATGCCTTCCTCAATGTGCCGTTCCACAGCTTCCACGACTACAATGGCGTCATCCACAACGAGCCCGATCGCCAAAACAAGACCAAAAAGCGAGAGGGTGTTGATGGAAAACCCAAAGAGCGGAAAGACCATGAAGATGCCAATCAGCGACACCGGCACTGCGCACAAGGGAATGAGAGTAGCTCGCCATCCCTGCAAAAAGATGAACACGACAAGAACAACCAGCCCGAGCGCTTCGAACAAAGTTTTTACGATCTCGCGCATGCCTTCGGTGACGGCCAGCGTTTGATCCAGCGAAACGGCGTATTCCATGTCGGCAGGAAACCGCTGTTGCGCTTCGTTCATCAGTTTTCTCACGCCTTGCGCCGCCTTGATGGCGTTCGTTCCAGGGAGCTGGTATAGAGCGAGAATCGCGGAAGGTTTGCCATTGAGTCGTCCCTTGAGATTGTAGGTTTGAGCGCCAAGATCGACTCGCGCGATGTCTTTGACCCGCACCAGCGAGCCGTCCGGATTTGCGCGAATGACGATGTTTCCGAACTCCTCGGGTGTTTCCAGACGTCCCTGGGCGCGCACAGTGTAAGTAAACTTCTGACCCTTTGGGATGGGTTCGCTCCCGATCTGACCGGCTGGGTTTACCGTATTCTGCTTCTGGACGGCATTGATAATGTCCGGAACCGTAATGCCGAGCTGCGCCAGTTGATCGGGCTTGACCCACAGGCGCATCGCGTACTGCCCGGCGCCAAACACCTGTACATTGGAAATGCCCGGCACGCGCGTCAGTTGATCGACCAGATTAATGTAAGCGTAATTGGCCAGAAAAATGTTGTCGTAGGTTTGATTGGGCGAATACAGCGCGATCAGCATCAGCGGCGCCGTGGTCGATTTCTGCACTGTCACGCCGTAGTTGTTGACGTCGGCCGGCAATTGCGATTGAGCCTGTGAGACGCGCAGTTGCGAAAGGATCTGATCGATATTTGGGTTGGTCGCTACATCGAAGTTGATCATCATTCGCAGGTCGCCGGTGCTGGCGTTGATCGAGTACATGTAGTTCATGTTATCCACGCCGCTCATCTGCTGCTCGATGGGGGCGGCCACCGATTGCTCGACGGTGAGCGCGTCGGCGCCGGTGAAGCGCGTTCGCACCTGAATTTCGGGCGGAACAATGTTGGGGTACTGCGCCACCGGCAGCGCAAGCATGCAGACGCCGCCGATCAGCGTCATCAAAATCGCGATGACGATGGCAACGATGGGTCTATCGACGAAAAACTTCGACACGCGAAATGTGAGTTATTTCCTGGGATCCGCGGCCAACGGCGTGGCGGTTGGCTGGGGCGGGGTCCACGGTTTTGTTACAACGGCGACGCCATCCTGAACCTTTTGCGCGCCCTGCACGATAACTTTTTCACCAGGTTTCAGGCCATCGGTGATTTCCCACCATGCGCCAAAGCGGTCGCCGACGGTTACCGGTCGAATGGTTACCCTGTTATTTTCATCAACAACCGCCACCTGGTAATTGCCCTGTAACTCGGCCACTGCTTCCTGCGGCACAACCAGCGCCCCTTTCTTGATCTCGGAAACGAAGCGGACCCTTCCGAACTGCCCGGGCCGGAGCAGATTGCCCGGGTTTGGGAAGAGGACTTCGTAACGAATGGAACCGGTTCTCAGGTCCAGGTTACGATCCGCGGCGTAGAACGTGCCCTTGTGCGGATACACCTGTCCGTTGCTGAGGATTAACTCGAACTCGAGCTTGCTCAGGTACCTCGCGCGCTCCTCGGCGTCCGGATGGCGCATGATAAAATCGGTGTAAGCCTGTTCACCGGCGCTGACCACAGCTTTGATGGGATCGATTTGGGAAATGGTAGTAAGCGGTCCGGTGCTCGGGCCGACGAGGTCGCCCACTTGCGCCGTGGCAAACCCGGCCAGGCCGTCGATAGGCGCCGTGATCTTTGTATATCCGAGATTGAGTTCAGCTTGTTGGACGGCTGCCTCGGCGGCCTGCGTTTCGGCCCTCGCCGCAGCGGCAGCCTGCACGGCCGTGTCCCGCTCCTGCGCGCTGGTGACGTTGTTTTTGAAAAGCTCCAGCGCGCGTTTCTCGTCTTCGTCGGTCTTCAGTTGTGTGGCCTGCGCCTTGGCAAGAGTCGCCTTGGCCTGAGCCAGCGCCGCCTCGAATGGGCGCGGATCGATTTGAAAAAGCAGATCGCCCTTTTTCACGACGCTCCCTTCGGTGTAATTGCGCGAGATAATGTAGCCGGTCACCTGCGCGTTAATGGTGGCGTTGATCAAGCCGTCGAGAGTCGCCACGCGTTCCTTCACCACGGGAACATCCCGACGAGTCACGGTTGTCACCAGCACTTCCGGCGCGTCCGGAGCAGGTTGCGCCGGTTTGCGGGAACAACTGGCAAAGATCGAGGCGCAAAGGAAGAGCGCGCTGAGAACGACGCAAGGTTTCATTAAACTCATTATGGCGCATTGCGCCTCAGGCTGTCGAGCATGGCGTCTTACAGCGCGGCGAATTTTGCCCGCACACAGCACGGGGCCAGCAAGAGGGCTGTTGTAGCGAGAATCACGGTTCACGGTTTCTAAGAGCTTTTTCAATTCGCGGATCGGGAATTAACCAAAACAGCGCAACCACTGCATACAATACGGCGGCTAACCAGGAGCGAATCAACGCCAGCGGAATCGCAGCCAGATAGAGCAGGGGAGAAGCCTTGCCTTTCCAATCCCTGCCAATCGCCCGCGCCAGCAGTGATTCGCGCCCCTGCCGGGCAATGATGGTGCGCTCAAGAATATAGTAGGCGACAGCCGCCATCAGCAGTACAAAGCCATACAGAGCGGTGGGGATCGAGGCCAGGTGGTTTTCGCCCATCCAGGCGGTGGTAAAAGGAAAGAGTGACAGCCAGAACAACAGGTAAAGGTTAGCCCACAAAATACCGCCGCTAACTTCTTCAGTGGCCTGGAACAAGTGATGGTGATTGGTCCAGTAGATCGCCAGATAGATAAAACTTAAGACGTAGCTTGCGAAAACCGGCGCTACCGCTTTTAAGGCGCCGAGTTCGGCGCCATGAGGCACTTTCATCTCCAACACCATGATGGTGATGATGATGGCGAGCACTCCATCGCTGAATGCCTCGAGGCGAGTCGATTTCATTTGCGGGTGTTATCTGCAAGGGCGAAACAAGTCAATGGCGTTTCCATGGCTTGTTTGTGTGAACTTTACCAACGCAACGACGGTATCGGCCTGGTCACTCTATGGCAACTTGCCAGTTGCGGCCTTCCCAGCGCTGTTCGCGTTTCCAAAAGAGAGTAAACGCGAATACGGAATCGGCCGCCCAGCCCGCGGTTGGAAAATCAGTGAACCACAAGTTGAGTTCGCGCTGCGGCATTGCCGGCTGTTGCTCACTTCGTTGCCAGCCGTCGATTGACCATACCACAGTCGCTTCCTCGGCAAGAATGAGCCGCAGAATTTTGCCACGCGCGACGCGACGCAGGGGATGGCGCAAGCTCCAGATTTCGTACGCGCTCTGCACCGGGTTTGCGACGTAGCGCTGGTATGCCGGCTCGACGCGATCGAAGCAGACGCCGTCGTGGCGGCTGCGCACCAGCGAAACGTACTCGGCGTGCGACCAACACAGCGGCATCGCCGCGCCGGTAGGGCAACCGCGTTTCAATCGAGAGTGCGGCAGATCGGGGCCATCCCAGACTTGTTCGGTAATCATGCCACCCTGATTTGAGAAATTCTCCATCGCCTTGATAAACGGCTCCGGATCGCGGCCGGCGGCCAGCTCATAATGACCGCGTTCGCCGGTGAGGATCGGCCAGCAACGGCCCACCCCCGTGCCGTCGTACGCGCTGCCGTCGTCCTTTTGTCCGTAGCCATCGTGATTGTAGCGGCGCCAACCAGGACCCTGAGGAAGATCATGTTTCAGTATCCGGTCGATGACTTCGATCGAGTCTCGCACCAGCGGGTCATTCGGATCCCGTATCCCAAACCGAACCAGGTGCAAGAAATCTCCACCCACAACATTGCGCGCGGGATGCAGGCCGCCACCGTTGGCGATTTGAATCATGGTGTTGTTTGGGTCGGCATGCGGATCGGGCTCTTCTGGATTGGTTGGGTTGATGCGGATGTAGTGCCGACGAATGCCTTCCACAAGTTCGCCCTGGGTTGTGACCGTCCATTCTTCGACGTGCGCTGCCAGCCAATCAGCGTAGGCAAAGATAAAGTCTGCGGCGTCGGTCAGGTTCAGTTCGCTGGCCCATTCCGCCGCGCACACAAGCGCCGCTATGGCCACTGCCAGCGTCGAAGGCGAATAGCCGGCATTTTCTTCCCAACGGTCCTGGCTGGTTACCGGCCCGTGCAGGATCAGGCGCGTCGCTCCGCGCGCAATCATGGCCCGAGGGCTGAACAAGCCAAGCGCGTCTTGCGTTCCCGGGCAAGTAGTCACCGCGAATTTGTGCAATCGCCATGCCAGCAGAATAGGGCAGGCGACCTGGTCAAGCTGTAACCCGGACCAGTAAGCGGTGCCATCGATCCAACTGTTTTGTGGGAAACTGCCGTCGGGCCGCTGGATGGCTGTCAGCCAGATCAAGGCTCGCAACGGCGTGCCGATCTGTCCCGTGGCCAGCAGCGCTTTTGCGCTGTGCACCAGGTCGCGCGTCCACACCAGGTGATAGCCGCCCAAATCCTGGTCGCCCTTGGTTTCGCCCCACGGAATACTCATCGACGCGACGATGGCGCCTTGAAAAACCTTGTCCTCGTGCGCCAGCAATACGCATCGGCTCAACCGATAAATCCCGCCCCCGTCGCACGTATCGCTGCTGAAATCGAAACTTGGATTTACAACCGCGCGTTGCCATTGGCGAATATAGGCTTCGCGTTTTACCTCAAACGGCTCGGCCAGCGATTGGAACAGCTTGGTCGCTGCGCTCTGATAACTCCGGCCAAACGCTACGGCAATCTCGAATTCACCGTCAGCCGGCAGGTCGATTTCGCCGGTGAGCGCGATGTTGCCTCTTTCGGCTGCCCGAAATTCCCAGTCCATTTTAAAGTTGTGCATCAGGTCCTGCCACCCGTCACTGGAGCCGACATAGCCAACCGAGCGACGAGCAAAACCGCTGCCGCAGGCCATGAGCAGATGCACGTTCTGCCGCTGGGCGTGTAACAGCCTCTGATCACCAATTTCTGTGCACCAGCCCGAGTTGTCTCGTCCAAACCCGGCAAGGTGCGGCGCCAGCAACGCGTAAAGCCGCAACTTCCCGCGCAACGATTTATCAAACACTTCCAGTCGCGTGTTCACCAGCAGGACCGAGCGATGAGGATCGGTAAGCACATCCTTCACCAAACGATAGCGTCCGCCCGGTTCGCTGTTGGTCAGACGATAAAGAAGACAATCCCGCTCGGGATATTCGATGGCGTGCACGAGGTCCCGCTTTTCTTCGTGACAAAATGTTTCGCCGTCGCTGATGAGAAACTGAAAGTCGCGCGTGTTTGGCTGGTCCACGTGCGGATAGTAAATCTCATTGACGATGCCGTGGCTCAAAGTGAACCAAACCCGGCAACTGGTATGATAGGCTGTGCCCACCCCTTCCTTGTCGCTGGAGGTCCAGCGCGGCTCAATCCCGGGCGCGCCAAATGCAACTGAATTTTCCGAAGCGTCCATGTGCGAGCCTTAACCGTTCCCGTGCGAAAGGGCAACACTGGAAATCGGCTGCCGGCGGCTTGCTCTGGCGGCGAGCCGGCTGCCTTTCGCACCAATAGTCGAGTAAGGGTGCCTGCAAAAAGGAGGCCGCCGCCCCTTGCGGAAACAACGGCCCTTACAGAACGCCTTATCGGCCACGGCGGCTATTGATTCGTCAAAGCGAGTTTGGTCTCCGGTTTTGCAACTTCCAGTTGCGCGCTCACCTTCCGTAGTTGCGCAGCCTGCTCCTTCAACTGCGCAGTGAACGCTCCAATCTCTCTCTGTTGTCGCGCTACCGTGGCCTTTAGCTCGGCAATCGTCGCCTGCTGTTGCTCGATGCGACTCTGTTGCTCCTGCGTCTGTTGTGCCTGTTGTTCGACTTTCTTGTGCGCCTTGAGAAACTCGTTGAGCAGCATGGCGTTGACCGCTTCGTAACGCACGCTGTACGGCTTGCCCTCCTTGTCGCGGATGATCAAGTCGGGATCGACCTTCTCCACTTCCTCGGCAATCAACCCAAACTGCGCCACA